>JAABUZ0100004261.1_pt1 | contig 19957 bp, 18 predicted proteins | sample 5562091 | NCBI WGS metagenome assembly JAABUZ01 (sample SAMN12813069, study PRJNA571459) | rock metagenome | isolation source: Antarctica rocks | place: Antarctica: Victoria Land, Linnaeus Terrace sud | collected 2015-12-21 | reverse complement strand
AGAGTGTGCTCGGCTGGAAGGAGTACGAGCTGGAGGTCGTCCGTGATCTCAAAGACAACGTCATCATCATCTGCTCGATCGAGAACTTCGATCCCATGGGCGTCCACACCGGCGACTCCATCACCGTCGCCCCCGCCCAGACCCTCACCGACCGCGAGTACCAGCGCATGCGCGACGCCGCCATCGCCTGCATCCGCGAGATCGGCGTCGAGACCGGCGGCTCCAACGTCCAGTTCGCCGTCAATCCGGCTAACGGCCGCATGACCGTCATCGAAATGAATCCGCGCGTGTCCCGGTCCTCCGCCCTCGCATCCAAGGCGACCGGATTTCCCATCGCCAAGATCGCCGCCCGCCTCGCCGTCGGCTACACCCTCGACGAGCTCCAGAACGACATCACGGAGGCGACCCCGGCCTGCTTCGAGCCCACCATCGACTACGTGGTCGTCAAGATCCCCAAATGGCAGTTCGAAAAGTTTCCCGGCGCCGACGAGATCCTCGGCCCGCAGATGAAGTCGGTCGGCGAGGTCATGGCCATCGGCCGCACCTTCAAGGAAGCCATGATGAAGGCGGTGCGCTCGCTCGAGACCGGCAAAAAAGCCACCGCCGACGACATCGAGCCGCGCCGCCTCACCCAGCGCTTGGTCACCCCGCACCCCGATCGCCTCTCCTACATCCGCTACGCGTTTGAGCGTGGCATGAGCGTGCGTGAGGTCGCCCGCCTCACCTCGATGGATCCCTGGTTTCTCCACCAGATGAAGCAGATTACCGACGAGATCAAGTCCGCGAGCGAGACCCCGATCGAAAGTATCTCCGCAGACGATCTACGCTCCGCCAAGCGCATGGGCATCTCCGACGAACGCCTCGCCTCTGGCTGGAAGCTAACCGGCGCCGACGGCACCGCAACCGTTCGCGCACTCCGTAAGAGGCTGGGAGTCCAGCCCGTCTACAAGCTCGTCGACACCTGCGCCGCCGAGTTCGAAAGCTTCACCCCCTACCTGTACAGCTGCTACGACGAGGAGGACGAGGCTGCCCCCACGACACGCAAAAAGGTCATCATCCTAGGCAGCGGTCCCAATCGCATCGGGCAGGGAATCGAGTTCGACTACTGCTGCTGCCACGCCGCCTTTGCCCTTCGTGAGGACGGCTACGAGACCATTATGATCAACTGCAACCCCGAGACTGTCTCGACCGACTACGATACCTCGGATCGCCTGTACTTCGAGCCGCTCACCCTCGAAGACGTCCTCGCCGTCTACGAGCACGAGTCATCCGCCGGCGCCGACATCGGCATGATCGTTCAGTTCGGCGGTCAGACCCCCCTCAACCTCGCCCTTCCGCTCAAGCGCGCCGGTGTCCCCATTATCGGCACCTCGCCCGAGTCGATCGATCTCGCCGAAGACCGCAAGCGCTTTAACCGCCTGATAGAGGGCCTCGGCATCCCGCAGCCTCAGGGAGCCATGGCCGCCAGCGTTGCCGAGGCCACCGAAGGCGCCAACAGCGTCGGCTACCCCGTCCTCGTCCGCCCCTCGTACGTGCTCGGCGGCCGCGCCATGGTTATCGCCTACGACGACGAAGCCATCGTCCGCTATATGAGTACCGCCATCGAATACTCGCAGGAGCGGCCCGTCCTCATCGACCACTTCCTTGAGGACGCCGTCGAGGTCGACGTAGATGCCCTCTGTGACGGCAAGGACGTCCTCGTCGCCGGCATCATGCAGCACATCGAAGAGGCCGGCATCCACTCCGGCGATTCCTCCTGCGTCCTCCCTGCCGTAGGCATCGCTCCCGACGTCCTCGACACCATCCGCGACTACACCCGCAAGCTCGCCCTCTCGCTGGACGTCCTCGGCCTGGTTAACATCCAGTTCGCCATCCAGCGCGGCACCGTCTTCGTCATCGAGGTCAACCCGCGCGCCTCGCGCACCGTCCCGTACGTCTCCAAGGCCACCGGCGTCCCGCTCGCAAAGATCGCCTCACGCATCATGACCGGCCGCAAGCTCAAAGAACTTCTTCCTGACCAGCTTGCCACCGGCAAGGATCTCGACACCGGCTCCCGCTACTTTGTCAAATCCCCGGTCTTTCCCTGGGGCAAATTTCCCGGCGTCGACACCGTCCTCGGCCCCGAGATGCGCTCCACGGGTGAGGTCATGGGCGTGGCCGACAACTTCGGCGAGGCCTTCGCAAAGGCACAGATCGCCGCGGGCCAGGCACTTCCCACCAAGGGAACCGTCTTCCTCAGCGTCAACGATCACGACAAGGCTGCCGTCATCGCAGTCGCCCGCCAGTTTATGGAAATGGGCTTTCACCTCGTTGCCACCCACGGCACCGCTGATGTGCTCGATCGAGCTGGCCTCCATGCCGAACGCGTCTACAAGGTGCAGGAGGGCCGGCCCAACGTCGTCGACCTCATCAAGGGCGACCGCATCCAGCTCGTCATCAACACGCCTCGCGGCCAGGACACGGTCTTCGACGAAAAGGCGATTCGTCGCGCAGCCGTACTTGCGCGCATACCAACAATCACAACGCTCGCCGCTGCCAGCGCCGCCGCTGAAGGCATCTCGGCTCTTCAGCAGGGCACGCGAACTGTCGTTGCGCTGCAGACGCTCCATGCGGAGCAGGTGAGCGAAGCGGCTCTCAAGTCATAAGCTTCTAGAATCAACGATAGGTTGCTGCCCGGCCTAGGACTCCAGACCAAACTGCGATCCAACGGCGTACCCGATCATCGACAGCGGAATCCACGTCCCCACCAGCAGCCCGTCTCCACCCATCAGCCCACTGCCGTGGCCTATGTCGAAGAACGTCCGCCAGAGCTTGTCGAGAGCTCCGCATCTTTCGCACAATCCGTTTCCCGTCGGTAGATCAAGAACCCACACGCATACCACGGAGAACAGCATCAGGCCGGAGATCCACACATACCGGGACACATCGTTTTGCTGCACGCGTGAGATCAGAAATCCTCCTACCATCGGCACAAAGAACGCCAGCACCGTACCAAGCAGCTTGGGCGCGGCCGACTCCGGATCGGGATGAACCAGTGACATCAGGCCGATCATCACCGCAAGCACCGCAACGGCCAGCAGCGTGTGTGTCAGAAACCAGAACGCCTCACGCCCGAGATCCCCAACCGTCTTGTCCTTCGAAATGTTTCCTTGCCGCATCATCTTGCCTCTGAGATTACCCGAGATACCGGGGGTCGATCGCAAGCCGCTCTACACCTTTCGCGGGATACATGCCGTCCTGCGCAGCGTCTCTCACCGTCGCGGCACGCACCCATAAAGCCTGCGCCAATAGAATGGAAGCATGCTCCTCGACGGTCTGCACATCCCTCTGACAACCCCCTTCTACCCCGACGGCCGGGTGTACCTCCGCAAGCTTGAGCACAACGTCGACCGCTACTCCCGCACGCCTGCCGCCGGCCTGAGCATCCTCACGAGGGTCGGGGAAGCCAGCCTCGTCTCCGATGAAGAGACCAGCCAGATCCTGCGCACAGCCATCGAGGCCAGCGCTCGCGAGAAAGTCATGCTCGCGGATGTCTCGCGCGACGGTGTATCGAACACCCTGGATCTTGCCGAGGTCGCCGCTGCCCTCAGCTACGACGCTCTTCTCCTGCGCATCCCAGACCTGCTCGCAGGCAACACCGCAGACATCAAATCGCGCCTCACCTACTTCCAGGCGATCGCTGATCGCTCGCCTCTTCCCCTCCTCGTCGAGGACCATCCCTCGCTGTCTCTCGAGATCATCGCCGAGCTCTCCGCCAACCCCGCGTTTCTGGGTTCTACCTCATCTGTCGGAGGCGTAGCTCGGCTACAGCAGGTCAAAGCTGCCGCTGCTCAGGTCACCCGCGAGGTCGTCGTCACCAATGTTTTCGCTGCGGTCACTAGGCGCATGGCAGTTCCCGCAGCAGCGGCAGCAGGGAACTACATCGCGGCAGGCTCGCTCGCCAGCGGGAGGGCAGCCCTCGCGACAGCGGCGCCCCTGCCTGCGATCAAAACCCGCATCAAAAAGGTTGGCTTTCAGATACTCGGCGGCGACACGTCTTTGCTGCTGGGAAGTCTCGAAGCTGGAGCTGCGGGCGCACTTCTTCCCTTCGCGGTCTGCGCCCCACAGGCGGTATACGAGGTGCTCGCCGCTTGGAAGGATGGGGACCCGAAGCTTGCGGCGGAGAAGCAGGGCAGGCTGCTCGCGGCCACGGTCGAGATTGAAGCGAGGCTTGGCGTCGCGGGACTGAAGCTTGCCTGCGACCTGAACGGCTACTTTGGTGGCAAGCCACGACTTCCCCTTCTGCCGCTCTCGGGGGCTGATAGATCCGCCGTGGAAGCCCTTATGGCCGGAATGCGCAACTAGCCCCTACCAGCTCTGGCCTGAAGTCCTGACCTAAGCCTTTGGCCTTACCGGAACACCCATTCCGCTCAGCCGGCTTCGGGCCTGCATTGCCTCCGGCGAATTGGGGAAGCGCTGGATCAGAGCTCGGAGCTCGCGGACGCCCGCTTCATTCTGCTTCAGCTGGATCAGCGACTGGGCCTTATGGAGGTGCGCTGCCGGAACCTTGTTATTATCCGGAAACTGCTCGATCACCCGATCGTAGTCCTTGATCGCCGCTGCAAAACGCGCCCCTCGAAAGTCCATCTCGCCCTGATAGTAATACGCATTTCCCGCGAGCGGATGGTCGGGATAGGACCGCGTAATATCCGAGAACTCAGACGAGGCCAGGCCGTACTTCGCGGCCATGTAATCGCCCAACGCTGTCTTGTACAAGTCATCAGGCGGCGGCAGCCCTGCGCCCGCTGCCGGAGCCACGGACGAGACCCCTGGCGTGTCTAGAGGCGTGCCCGCCGAAGGCTTGCCCCGCCGCGAAGTATTGGGTGAAGCAGGAGCAGATGTGTCCAGACTGGACCCAGTCGGAGCTGAAGACGGCAGACTGCTGGCCGGGACGTTGCTGACCGGCGGCGCTGTCATTGTTCCCCCGCCAGCCGGCATACCCTGCATATTCGCGCTCATCGACTGCTGCTGCCCCTGTACATCCTGCATCAGCTTTTCAAGCCGGCCGATGCGCGTCTTGATCTCGTCCAGCGAATCATTCAGAGCCTGTACCTGGCCGGAGACCTGGTCCACCTTGGCTCCCTGCGCCTCCTGCTGGGTCTGCATCCCCCGTTGAAGCGCATCCACGGTCGTCGACATCTTGTTGATCGAGTCCGCACTCTGCTGCACAAGATCCTTCATCACACCCATGCGCTCATCGTTCGACTGCTGGAGCCGCGCGACCGCATCTTGAAGTTGCTGAATCTGCGTCTGCAGCTGGACCATGTCCTTGTTCGCGCCAAACGCAGGCATGCTGGAGAACGCACAGCATGCCGCAGCCAGCGTAACGATGTGGAGGAGCTTGCGAGAGAGACTCGGAGTCTGGTTCATGGGAGGCACCGGCGGCTTTCTATCTTTCGTTCGTGTCTGAAGCCAACACCACCCCTCATGCGTCCGAGTGGTGTTGAACCCGGTCCTAGCGGTCAAGCGAGAACTGCGCTCGCCGGTTTTCCTGCCAGCAGCTTTCCGTCGACTCCGTGCAGAACTGCTTCTCCTTGCCGTAGCTGATGACGCGTAGCCGTGACGCGGGAACGCCTGCCGAGATCAATGCCGTTCGAGCCGCGTTGGCGCGGTTCTCGCCAAGTGCCAGGTTGTACTCTGCGGATCCGCGTTCGTCGGAGTAGCCGCCAATCACAACTTTGATCGCCGGATGGGAGGCAAGGTAAGCCGCAGCCTGGGCCACGGCTGCCTGTGCATCCGGCCGAAGATCGTAGCTGTCGTAGTCGAAGTAGGCATCCTGGACGTTCTGGTGGAACGCAGCGTCCGAACCCATGTCGCCGTTCGCATTCGCGTCGGCAACTGGAGCCGTCGGTGCCACAGGCACCCGAACCGTCACACGGACGTTCGCGTCAGCCGTCCCCCCGTCACCCTTAGCCACCAGGTGAAAGTTCGTCGAGTTCGAAGGCGACACCGTCTGCGTACCATTGTTGTTGACCGGCCCGATGCCGTCGATCGTGACGCTGGTCGCGTTTTGCGTCCGCCAGTTCAGCACCACCGATTGGCCCAGGTCGATCGTCAGCGGGTCGGCCGAGAGCGTCGCGGTGGGCACTGTCCCGTTCGTATCGCTGGTCGTTGGTCCAAGGCTGTTCGGGTTGATGCCGCTGCTCTTCTTGTGGCAGCCGGAGATCGCAGTCAAGGCCACAGCTGTTGCAGCCACAACTAGGGCGCTCCGAAATCTGAAATTCATCGAACTCATGTGCTTCTCTCCCGCTCTTGCTCTAGCAACTTATGGATCTCGGCGTCGACAGCGTGCCGACGCTTCCTCTATTAGCTTACTTCCAACTCCAGTTCGGCATGTCGCCCGTCGTGAGCGTTCGGCGCTGTGTCCCGTCCGCGAGAATTGTCTCAATCTTCGAGTCCCCAGCCCGTCCGCTTGATGAGTTCGCAAAGACGATGTGGCGCCCATCTGGCGACCACGACGGGAAGTCGCATCGGCCAATCTCATGCGTCAACTGGATCCATCGCTTCGTCGCAATCTCCATCACATAAATATCCTGCCCACCCGGTGCGCCTGGCCCGTACTTGCGGTTCCAGGCAAACGCCAGAAACTGCCCGTTCGGCGACCACGACGGCGAGGTCGCATACCCGCTGTCCGTCATTCTCTGCACACCGGAGCCGTCTGTCTCCATCACATAAACCTGCGGAAGACCCGTGCGTCCACTGATCCACGCAATCTGTGCGCCCGTCTTCGGATTGAATACCGGAGAAACGTCCGGTCCACGAAAGCTCGTCACCCGCCGTGCCTGGCCTCCGTTCGAGTCTGCGATCCAGATCTCCGGGTCACCCGTCCGCGACGACGAATACGCCAACTCCCGTCCGTTCGGAGACCACGCCGGCGATAGGTTGGTTCCACCCGAGACCGGCAGATTCACCATCCGCCCCAGCAGCAGCGAGTACATCTTCACCTGGAACCCATCGCGTCCGAGTGACGAGAAGGCCAGCCGGCTGTTGTCCGGCGACACCCGCGGCGACAACGAAACCGTTCCCAGGTGCGTGATCGCATGCGGGTTCGCGCCGTCGTAGTCCATCTCCCATATCTCTTTGCTGGCCCCCGCCACCTTGACGAAGTAGACTTTCGTCTCCGCAATGCCGGGAATGCCTCCACCCAGTCGGAAGATAATCTCATCCGCGAACTGGTGAGCGATCTGCCGCACCGAGTCCTCGCTCGCCTGTTCGCTGTACTGCTTCGCCAACACCTGCGGAAATTGAGCATTCTTCGCGTCGAACAGGAATCCACTCACCACTACCCTGTTGCTCTCCACACCGAGGTTGCCAAACGCCACCATCGCGGCGGATGTCGGAGCCCCGGCCCACTGCCCGAGATTGATCTCTGCTGGTGTGCCCGGCGTAACCTGCGGTTGCAAGCTTTTGGACACAATGTCAAAGATCCCCGCATTCGCCAGGTCGGAGTAGAGCGTCGTGTCAAACGTTCCCTTAAACGCATGCGCCTCGGAATCCGTTGAGACCGGCTTGAAGTCGGCGACCGCTATCCGGATGCGATCCGCGCCGCTTGACGTCTCTGTCTTGAACCAGTCCTGCGCCTGTGCCGCAGACCCGGCTGGGAACAGCACAACAACAAAGAACGCGACCCGGAGTGCTACGGAACGGAAGATCGGAGGTAAAAAACGTGCAGTAATCATGCACCTTCTATGGTAGCCGCAATCTCCTGGGCAGGGTTGCGCCCGTTGCGATTACCGCTGGCGGTAATCAAACGAATACTCGACCGTGATGTGATCGCCGGCCGGCAGAGGTCCGAAACCCTCCACCCGCTGCAGTGCCCGCAGCGCCGAGGTGTCGAGCGACGGCGATCCGCTCCGGCTCTCAATGCGTGCGTTTGACGGCAGGCCGTCACGGTCGATATCGAAGACGATCGTCACGCGCTTCCCCTCCGACGCCCTCGGGTCGGCCTCCTGCGTATACCAGTTCTGCGCCACGGTCCGGTTCACAATGTTAACGTAATACGCAAACCGCGCTCCAAAGGTCTTGTCCGCCACCGACACCGAAGCCGTCCCGTTCTTCAACTGCATCGTCGATTGCGCGATCCGAATCCCGGCCGTCTCGCCTGTGGTCGCCTTCTGCGGCTGCGGTGGTGTCGGCTGCGGGTGCTTCGGCGGCTCGGGTGCAGGCCTCTCCGCGATCTTCGGCGGCTTCGGCTGCGCCTTTGTCGGGATTGCGATCTCCTTGGGCGAGGGTGGCGGCTCCGTCCTCGCCTTCGCCGGCGTTGGTGCAGGGCTTGGCTTCTCCGACGTCAGCACGCCCGTGTCCAGCGTCTTCTGCCGTGGCGGCAGCGGAAGCGAAGAGACCATCGTCGCCTGGATCGCGCCCGCTGTCATGTCATGCTCGCCCCAACTCTGCCCATGGTGACGCAATAGCAGGGCGGAGGCCACAATCGCTCCGAACAGGAGGCCATGCAGTACCAGCGACCCCACCAGGCTTGTGCGCATCGCCTCCGCGCCAGCCTCCGAATTCCGCGTCGCCCATGCCGTCTGTGTCGTCACCATCCGCGGTCTCGCCTATCGCTCGATCGGCCGGGTGACGATGCTGATATTCGTGATCCCCGCCTGCTTCACCGCATCCATCACCGAGGCGAACGCCCCGAACGGCACCTGCTCATCCGCCCGCACGTAAATCACCCGCTTCGCCTCGTTCCCCTTGCCCGTGCTCTTCAGCCTCGCCGGCAGCTCATTCACATTCACCGGCTTATCTTGCAGAAAGACATTCTGGTTCTTGTCGATCGTCACCACCATCCGCTCCTCGGTCAACTGGTTCACCGAGCGCGTCTTGGGGATCGACACCTCCACCCCTGACTGCAGCACCGGAGCCGTTAGCATAAAGATCAGCAGAAGCACCAGCACCACGTCCACCAGCGGTGTGATGTTGATCTCGGCCAGAGCCGTCTGCGTCCGTCCCTTGGAGGAAAACGCCATGATCTAGAACGCCCTCCGCCGCGGCTGCTCTTCGGGAATGGAGGGCGGCGGTGCCAGCATCGCCGCGTTCTCGATTGCATTCAGCAGCTCGCGCCCGAAGTCGTCCATCCGCGCCCCAAACTCACGCAGCCGCGCCGTCAACTGGTTGTACCCGACCACTGCCGGGATCGCCACGACGAGCCCCGCCGCGGTCGTAATCAGCGCCTCCGAGATACCCGGAGCCACCGCACGCAGCGTTGCTGCACCCGCCGTTCCCAGCCCATGGAACGCATCAATGATTCCCATCACCGTTCCAAACAGGCCGATAAATGGAGCAATCGCCGCAATCGTCGCCAGCCAGGTCATCCTCTGTTCCATCACCGTCAGCGCTTCGCTCGAGGCAGTCTGCGCAGCTCGCTCCAGTGCCTGCGGATTTCGCGGCAGGCCACGTCCGGCCGTCTGCCGGTGGTACTCATCGTGGATCTCCGAGAAGACATCCACCAGCGGACTCGGCTTGAACTGCGACGCCACCGCCGCAATCTCACTGAGACGTCCAGACTTCCGGAACGCCCGCACGAAACGGGTACCCTGCACCTGCGCCCGGCGAAAGTAAGTCCACTTCGAGATCATGATCGTCCACGAGAAGATGCTCGCGATCAGCAGAATCAGCAGCACCGCAAACGCGACCGGCCCGCTGTTATGGATCATCTCGAGGAGAGCGCTGGAGTTGGAAGCCACCGGAGCGGCCGCCGGGGCGTCGTCCTGAAGCAGAAGGGCAAGAGAGCCAAAAGAAAGGAGCACAGGCATAGTGATGGTCTGCCTCCAGTGTACTTGCTGCGGCTGGCATCCGCGCCACACTCAAGGGATGGCGGTACCCGACTCGATGCCTCGTTTCGCGCCCTCCCTCGCTCGCCCCAACGCGCTCGGGCCTTTGTTATCCTCAGCCTTGTCGCACACCTCTTGCTCAGGCACGGAGGTTGCGTCGTCTCGAGGCCGGAAATGCTGCTGGAACTGCGCGCCGAAAACTACGCTGTGATCGACCGTGCGGCCATCCAGCTCGGTCCCGGCCTCAACCTGCTCACCGGCGAGACCGGGGCAGGGAAGTCGATCCTCATCGACGCGCTTGCGCTCCTGCTCGGCGGAAAGGCCTCGGGCGACGTCGTCCGCCACGGCTCCGAAAAAGCCGTTATCGGCTGCAGCTTCGAGATGACCCCTGGCGCTCGTGCGGTCCTCGAAGCCAACGGCGTTGATGCCGGGGAGTCTGACGAGGAGATTGTCCTCCGGCGTGAGGTCTCCGCCGCCGGCAAGGGCCGTGTCTTCATCAACAACCAGCCCGTCACCGTTGCCGCGCTCAAGCAGCTCGCGCCCGAGTTAGCCCTCGTCCACTTCCAGGGCGAGACCACGGGCGCCTTCGATCAGACCCAGCAGCGCCTTCTCCTGGACCGCTTCGGCAACCTCTCGATTGAAGCTGTCGCAGTAGCCTATGCCAAGTGGCACGAGAGCGTCGAGCGCCTCCGCGACCTCGAATTCTCCGAGGGCGACCGCCTCCGCATGGCCGACCTTTGGCGCTTTCAGAGCACGGAAGTCGCGCAAGCCTCGCTCACCTCCGCTGATGAAGACACGATGCTCGAAACCGAAAAGCGCGTCCTCGCCAACGCCGAAAAGCTCTTCCACGCCGCCAGCACCGCCCACGATCTGCTCTACGAGGCCGAGCAATCCGCCGAGTCGAGCCTCGGTGCCGCACTCAAGCACCTCGAAGAGCTGGCCCGCTTCGACCCGCAATTCGTCGAACCCGCCCGGCAGCTTGCCACCGCCAAAGCATTGGTCGAAGACGTCGACGCCGAGGTCCGGGACTTTGCCGAGACCATGGAGGCCTCGCCCAGCCGCCTCGCCGAGATCGAGGACCGGCTCGCCGCGCTTGACCGCGTCAAGCGCAAGTACGGCCCCACCCTCGCCGAGGTCATCGCTTTCGGAGCCGACGCCCAGGCGAAGCTCTCCGACGTCGACAATCGCGACGCTCTCCTCGATCAACTGCGAGCACAGGGCGTCGTCGACGCGAAGGCCTACGAAGCCGCCGCCGCTGGTCTAAGCGTCCAACGCCAGGCTGCCGCGGCCCTCCTCGAAAAAGCGGCCGAGGCGCAAATCAACGACCTCGCCATGCGCGCACGCTTTCAGATCCGCGTCCTTCCCCAGACTAGCCGCTCCCAGACCGACCCAGATCGCTGGTTCCCTCACGGCTTCGACGAGATCAGCTTCCTCATCGCCACGAACCCGGGTGAACCGCTCAAGCCGCTCAACGAGATCGCCTCGGGCGGCGAGATGTCCCGCGTTCTCCTCGCCCTCAAAGTCACCGTGGAAGAAGGCGTCCACGAACCCAAAACCGCCCGAGGCTCAGGCCGTTCTCTTAAGGATAAGAGCTCTGTCCTCCCCAGAACCCTGGTCTTCGACGAGATCGATATCGGCATCGGCGGTCGCGCAGCAGAGGCTGTCGGCCGCAAGCTCAAGACCCTCTCCGCCTCCCAGCAGGTCATCTGCATCACCCACCTCCCGCAGATCGCAGCCTTCGCCGACCAGCACTTCCTCATCGCAAAGTCCGAGCGGCTCGGCCGCACCGAAACCTCCGTACACCAGATGCAGCGGGGCGAGCGCGTCGAGGAGATCGCCCGCATGCTCTCGGGTGCCAAGCTCACCGATACTAGCCTCAAGCACGCCAAACATCTGCTCGAAACCAGTGCCTAGACGCATCCTCTCGGCCAAATACACGCATCTTTCCTAATAGCATTCACAGGAGTCTCAAATGACCGACGAACGGAAGAAGTGCGCCCACACACCTTGTACCTGCATCGCGCCCGAAGGACAGAAGTACTGCTCCACCAACTGCGAAGACTCTGTCGGAACAACGACACTGAAGTGCGACTGCGGCCACCCTGGCTGTGAGGCTCGCGGGCTCTAATCGGAAGGCGCCGCACTGAAATCAGGGCAGCATGCCGGGTAGCCGCGGAAGCTCACCAAGCACACCTTGGGAGGTTCGCCCGGCTACCCTCTTTACGGGGTGACCCTGTATACTTTAGATCGTGACGAATTCGACACTTGTTCCGGCAGTAACCGGGTTCAAAATGCCCGAGGGCAAAGACTTAAAGCGTGTGCTGCTGCTCAAGCCGAGGGGCTTCTGTGCGGGTGTTGTGCGTGCGATCGACATCGTACAGATCGCCCTCGATACCTTTGGCGCTCCCATCTATGTTCGCAAAGAGATCGTTCATAACAGCCATGTCGTGAATGATCTCGCCAAAAAAGGCGCGATCTTCGTCAACGAACTGGACGAGGTCCCTGAAGGCGCCCGCGTCATCTATTCGGCGCATGGCGTCTCTCCTGCCGTTCGGGAACGAGCTCGCGAGCGCGGCCTTAAGGTCGTCGATGCTACCTGCCCCCTCGTCACCAAGGTTCACGTCGAAGCCATCAAGTTTGCCAAACAGGGCTACTCGCTCGTCCTCGTCGGCCATCGTGATCACGAAGAGGTCGAAGGCACACAGGGCGAGGCCCCTGACGTCACTCAGGTTGTATCCACGGTCGAAGAGGTCGAGGCGCTCGTCGTTCCCGACCCGGACAAGGTCGCCTATCTTACCCAGACCACCTTGTCTCTCGACGAAGCGCGCTACATGATTGAGGCGCTCAAGAAGAAGTTCCCCAACATCGTTGGCCCGCACGCACAGGATATCTGCTACGCCACCGAGAATCGCCAGACCGCCGTCAAAAACGTCGCCCATGGTGCCGACCTCGTTCTGGTTGTCGGCTCCCGCAACAGTTCGAACTCCAACCGGCTCGTCGAAGTCTCCGAAAACCTCGGGACCCGCAGTTACCTGATCGACAAAGCCGACGACATCCAGGCAGAGTGGCTCGAAGGCATCGGCAAGGTTGCCGTTACTGCAGGCGCCTCCGCCCCTGAGGTCCTCGTACAGGAGGTCGTCGCGTTCCTCAGCGCGCGTGGCTATGGTGACGCCGAAGAGGTCGAGGTCATGCCCGAAAACGTACGCTTCGGCCTTCCACCAGAGATCGTCCGGGCCATCTCGTCCGCTCCCCCGGTAGCACGCTGACTTCGGCCGCCGAGGCGGCGCAACTTATGAGTAATCTCACACAAAACGGGTACGTGGCCGCACGTCCGACGCAACCGCGCTTTGGCCGGCTGGATCTTGGCCTCGACCGCGTCGTTGATGGTCTGGACCGCGCCAAGGAGTGGCTCCTCGGACAGCAGGATGACGAGGGCTTCTGGTGCGGCGAACTCGAGGCCGACGTCATGCTCGAGGCAGACTACATCTTCCTCCACACGCTGCTTGGCACCGGCGACCCTGGCAAGATGGAACGAGCCATCAACGAGATCCTCCGTCACCAGAATGACGATGGCGGCTGGAGTCTCTTCCCGGGCGGTCCCTCGAACATCAGCTACGGCGTCAAGGCCTACTTCGCACTCAAGCTGATGGGCTGGTCCAAAGATCATCCCTGTCTAGTCAAGGCTCGCGAGTGGATCCTTGCCCATGGCGGCGTCGTCGAAACCAACACCTTCACTAAAATCTATCTCTGCGCGCTAGGCCAGTACGACTACGACGCCGTACCCGCCATTCCGCCTGAGATCGTCCTCTTCCCCAACTGGTTTTACTTCAATATTTACGAGATCAGCTCCTGGTCGCGCGGCATCCTCGTCCCGCTCTCGATCATCTACGCCAAAAAGCCGTTCAAGAAGCTCGCGCCAGAGCAGGGTCTTGACGAGCTTTTCGTCGGGGGCCGCTCCAACGCCGACCTTCACCTCCGCTGGGACCGGCGGAAGCTCATCAGCTGGCGCAACTTCTTTCTCTTCTGGGACCGCGTCGCACACGGCTTCGAGCGCGTCCACATCCGCCCCCTGCGAAAAGCAGCACTCCGCAAAGCGGAAGCTTGGATGCTCGAGCGCTTCGAAAAGTCGGACGGCCTCGGCGCTATCTATCCCGCCATGCTCAACTCCATCGTCGCCCTGCGAGTCCTCGGCCGCTCCGTCGACGATCCGCAGATGATCCGCGCCATGGACGAGTTCGAAAAGCTCGGCATCGACTGCCCCGAGGGCACCCCCGACTACCCCATGCCCACCTTTCGCATGCAGCCCTGCTTCCCGCCCGTGTGGGACACCGCGCAGGCCGTGTATGCGCTCGGCGAGGCCGGCGTCCCCAAAAATGACCCCCGGATGCTCAAGGCCGCCGATTGGCTCCTGGCCAAGGAGGTCCGGCACAAAGGGGATTGGGCCGAAAAGGTGAAAAATGTGGAGCCGGGCGGCTGGTACTTCGAGTTTAACAATGAGTTCTATCCGGATATTGATGATACGGGGCAAGTTTTGCTTGCATTGAACTGCGTGGATAACCCCCGCGAGCGCTACCAGCACGAGGTCTGCCAGCGCGCCCTCAACTGGATCTGGGCCATGCAGTGCAAGAACGGCGGCTGGGCGGCCTTTGATAAGGACAACACCAAGTCCATCTTTCAGTACATTCCCTTCGCCGATCACAATGCTATGCTCGACCCGCCGACGGTCGACATCACCGGTCGCATGCTCGAGATGCTCGCCCTTTACGGCTTTACCCGGTCAGATCCGCGCGTCGAAAAGGCCGTCCAGTTTATCCTCTCGGAGCAGGAGCCCGACGGCAGCTGGTTCGGTCGCTGGGGCGTTAACTACCTCTACGGTACCTTCCTTGTCCTTCGCGGTCTCGAGGCGATGGGCATGTCGAACCTCGAGCCCTCCATCCAGCAGGCCGCCGAGTGGATCCGCATGGTCCAGAACCCGGACGGCGGATGGGGCGAGACCTGTGGTACCTACGACGACCCTGACCAGCGTGGCGTTGGGCCCAGCACGCCATCGCAGACCGCCTGGGCGCTGCTTGGCCTCCTCGCCGCCGGCGATACCCGCTCCGACTCCGTCGCCAAGGGCATTCGCTGGCTCATCGATCGCCAGCACGAGGACGGCAGCTGGGACGAACTCATGCCCGGCCGCAACGGCGAAAGTTATTACACCGGAACCGGCTTCCCACGCGTCTTCTACCTCGGCTATCATCTTTATAAACAATACTTTCCTCTGCTCGCCCTTACCACCTACAAGCGCGCGATGGAGCGCGAAGAGGCTGCGGCGGCCTAGGCTCCGGCAGCTGCCTGAATCGCGGCATCAGCCGCAGCATCAAGAACTACGCAAGGATCTTCGGATTCGGAGGCACCACCCGATGGCAGTACCCGTATCGCAGGCCTGGACCGTTGCAACTTACGTGCTCAAGCAGAAGCTCACCGGGCGTAAGCGCTATCCGCTCGTCCTTATGCTCGAGCCGCTCTTCCGCTGCAATCTCGCCTGCGCTGGCTGCGGTAAGATCCAGTATCCCGCCCACATCCTCAAAGCCGAACTCTCCCCTGAAGAGTGCTTCAAGGCTGTCGACGAGTGCGGCACCCCCATGGTTGCGATTCCCGGCGGCGAGCCACTCCTGCACCCCCAGATGCCGGAGATCGTCGCCGGCCTGGTCGCGCGCAAGAAGTATGTCTACATGTGCACCAACGCGCTGCTTCTGAAAGAGAAGCTTCACCTTTTTACCCCCTCCAAGTACCTCTCCTTTTCCGTCCATGTCGACGGCCAAAAAGAGCACCACGACTTCTCCGTCTGCCGCGAGGGCGGGCACGATATCGCCATGGAAGGTGTCCGCGCAGCCGTCGCAGCCGGCTTCCGCGTCACTACCAACACCACCCTCTTCGACGGTGCCGATCCCAACTCCGTCCGCGCCCACTTCGACGAGCTTATGCGCGCTGGCGTCGAGAGCATGATGGTCGCGCCCGGGTACACCTACGACAAGGCTCCGGACCAGAAGCACTTCCTCGGCAAGGCTAAGTCCAAGCGCATGTTCCGCTCCATCCTCTCTAACCGCAAGTCTTCCTGGGCCTTCAACGCCTCGCCCATCTACATGGAATACCTCATGGGTAAGCGCGAGCTCACCTGCACTCCCTGGGGCATGCCCACCTTCTCCATCTTCGGCTGGCAGAAGCCCTGCTACCTCCTCCAAGATGGCTACGCCGACACCTTCAAGGAGCTCATGGACGCTACCGAGTGGTCCAACTACGGCACCGAAAGCGGCAATCCCCGCTGCGCCAACTGCATGGTCCACTCCGGTTACGAGGCCTCGGGCGTCAACTATACCTTCGGCTCCCTTAAAGGCCTCCTCTCGACCGCTGCCGCCATGTTCAAGCGCTACGACGACCACGGTGCCGAGAAGCTCCGCAACGAGTGGAAGCCCGCAAACCACGCCCCACTCGTCCAGATCGGAACTCCCGCCGTCTCGACCGCCTCCGCCCTTGCCAATCACGAGTCCACCCTGGTCTCCGGAGACTAAGCCCACCATGGCCACCGACCAGCAGGAACAACTCAAGCTCGAACAGTTGCACCAGTACAACCCGGACGACCTCGAGGTAGCCGCCGGTCGCGAGCGCGAGAACCTCGAAGGCTGGATCCCCTCCCTCGCCACCCCCGCCGAGATCAACGAAGCTCTCGAAAAGGCCTTTGATTACCGAGGCGACGTCACCCTCACCCGCAAAGACGGGACGGAGCTCCAGGGCTACCTCTTCGACCGCCGCACCGGCGCCACCCTCGCCGACTCCGTCGTCCGCATCATCCCATCGAACGCGAAGACCAAGCTGAGCATCCCGTACGACGACATAGCCGCTATCGCCTTCACCGGCCGCGATACTGCCGCCGGCAAGACCTTCGAAGCCTGGGTCAAGAAGTACTGGGAGAAGAAGGTCGCTGGCGAGCTTAACATCCAGATCGAGCCCGAAAAGCTCGACTGACGTATGACCGACCTCGAAATCAAAGTGCAGGACTGCGGTTGTATTTGCATTCCGGAAGAGCTGGCCGCCTCACTCGGCATCGGTCCCGGCACGAGTCTCCGCCTCACCTCCGGCTCAGACTATCGAACGCTCGTACTGCGCGCACTTTCCCCACCCACAGCTGCAGACTATCCCGCCGAACGTACCGCCTGCCCCGTCGCTCCCACCGCACCATGAGAGTCTTCCTCACCGGCGCCACCGGCTTCGTCGGCTCCCACGTTGCCCAGGTCTACGCCTCCCAGGGTGCTCACCTTAGCCTCCTCACTCGCAGTACCTCCAATCTCGCCACCCTCACCAAGCTTCCTACCTCGACCGAGCAGATCATCGGTGATCTTCGAAATCCCGAACCCCTCCGCTCCGCGCTTAGCGGCTGCGACGCCGTCATCCACGTCGCGGCCGACTACCGCCTTTGGGTCCCCGACCCCGACGCCATGTACAAGGCCAACGTCAACGGCACCCGCGAACTCCTCAAGATCGCCCGCGAACAAAACATCCCAAAAGTCGTTTACACCTCGTCCGTGGCCACCATGGGCTTCGGGCACGATGGCACCATCGTCGACGAACAGACCCCCGTCTCCCTCGCCCACATGATCGGCCATTACAAGCGCTCGAAATTCCTGGCCGAGCAGGTTGCCATTGACGCCGCCCGCGCCGGCCAGCACGTCATCATCCTCAACCCCACTACCCCCATCGGGTCGGAGGACCGCAAGCCCACCCCCACCGGCCGCATCATCGTCGACTTCCTCAACCGCAACTTCCCCGCCTACGTCGACACCGGTCTCAACCTCGTCGACGTCGAAGAGGTCGCCCGCATGCACCTCGTCGCCCTCACCCGCGGCACGCCCGGCGAGCGCTATATCCTCGGCGGCGAAAACCTCACCCTCAAGCAGATTCTCGACCGCATGTCCGCCATCACCGGCCTCCCCTCCCCGAAGCACAAGGTGCCCCACAGCATCGCCATGGCCTTCGCCTTCTTCGACGAAACCCTCACCGGCAAGCTCCGCGGTAAGGAGCCCCGCGCCACTGTCGAGGCGGTCCGCATGGGAAGAAAAATGATGTTTGCCAGCTCCGCGAAAGCCGAGCGCGATCTCGGTTTCGAGGTCCGCCCCGTCTACCACGCCCTCCGCACCGCTATTGACTGGTTCCTCGCCAACGGCTACGCGCCACCCCCGCCCGTCGTGCCCCCGGTCGCTACAACCAGCATCAGATGAGTCATCCGCGCGCTTCGTGGCAGAGGTGTCACCCTGAGCGAAGCCTCTCGCCATTGCGTCTCAACAGGTGTGACCGGAGACCTCGTGGTTCCCCAAAAGGGGGATACCACGGGCACCTTCGGTTAGTGAACGCGCTCACAGCAACAGCCCATGCCTAAGCTCGCCATCATCGCCGCTCTTCCTCGCGAGCTCGTCCTCCTCGTACGCGACCTCGCCGCAACCACCGTCAGCAGACAGGACGGCATCCTCATCCATGCGGCATCGCCTCCCGACACCGCCAGCACCATTCTTCTCATCACCGCCGGCATGGGCCCCGGGCGCGTCTCACTTGCCGTAGCCGCCGCCCTCTCTCAAGGCCCCATCGACATCCTGCTCAGCGTAGGCCTGGCCGGAGCCTGCGACCCGAACCTCACCTCCGGCACCGTCCTCGAAGCCACCATCGTCATCGACAGCCGCTCTGGCGAACGTTTTCAAACCGATACCCATCTCGTCGCAGACCCGAAACTCGGCTGGGGGGCACCCGGCATCCTCGTCACCTCCCCCGGGATCGCCGGCCCCGCTGAAAAGCGTCGGCTCCGCGCCACCTACAACGCGGCCAGCGTCGACATGGAGGCAGCCACCGTAGCCCGCCTCGCCCGGGCCCACGGAATACCTTTCGGCGCCCTCAAGGCCATCTCCGACGAGCATGACATCGACCTCACTCCACTCTCAACATTCGCCGATGCCCGCGGCCACTTCCGCACAGGAGCCTTCGCCCTCCACACCGCCCTTCGACCCCACCGCTGGCGTCCCACCGCTACCCTCGGCCGCAATACCAGACTCGCTCTCCAATCCCTCACGGCAGCCGTCCAGCAAAGAATCGCAATGTACCTCGCCCCCGAACACCCTTGACGAGCCGGTTAGAGAGATCACTCCCGCTTAGCAGCCGCGAGAAGGAGATTCACCCGCCCGGCCGTACCGTTCCCGTTTTCAGCTTCACCAGCTCCGGCTCTGAGAACCGGGTGGGCCCCAACACAGCAATGCGAGGAAGCTCCCCCAGCACCATCGCCACCTCATCGCACGCATACAGCCGCGGACACGTCTGACAATCCTTGTAGATCTTGTCGGGAAGCGCCGTCCGGTCCACCACCCGGAAATCGAAGTGCGTGAAGAACTCCGGAATCCGCGTGAACAGGCTCACACAAGACACACCCTGCTCCTCCGCCTCCATCAGAAGAGCTCGCAACAACTGCCCTCCCGCCCCGCGTCCCTTCGCTTCCGGCTTCACTACAATCGAGCGAACCTCCGACAGGTGTGGCCCGTACAGATGAAGCGCACCACACCCAAGAAACTCGCCATTCTCGCCCTCCGCGACTGAGAAGTCCCTGACATTTTCACAGATCTCCGCATAGCTCCGGCGCAACAAGGTCCCGTCGTGCGAAAGGGAGTTCACCAGTTCGAAGATGCGCGTCCCATCCTGCAACTTCGCCTTTCGCACCCGGACATCACTCGGGGTCGCCCGCATCTCTGGAATCGCGCCGGGGAAAAAGCTAGTCGCCATTCACCGCCTCCACCCTTTCGAATCGCTCCCGCGCAGCGTGTAACGCTTCACGCACCCGTTCCGTCGCCGTGCCCCCGACCACATCATGGCAATCCAAAGTGGCCTTCAGCGAGATCGCTCCGAAGAAGTCTTCACCAAACTCCTCCCCGAACTGCTTCAGCTCCTCGATCGAAAGATCGTTCAACTCCACACCACGGTCAATCGCGAACCGCACCGCATTTCCCGTCTTCTCATGCGCCGTCCGGAACGGAACCCCTTTGTGAACCAGGTAGGTCGCCGCAGCCATCGCGTTCAGATATCCTTGCGTGGCAGCCTGCTCCATGCGGGTCCAGCGAAACGCAAGCGCCTCC
>JAABUZ0100004260.1_pt1 | contig 19957 bp, 19 predicted proteins | sample 5562091 | NCBI WGS metagenome assembly JAABUZ01 (sample SAMN12813069, study PRJNA571459) | rock metagenome | isolation source: Antarctica rocks | place: Antarctica: Victoria Land, Linnaeus Terrace sud | collected 2015-12-21 | reverse complement strand
TAATTGATGGTGTTCAAGCCAGAGGAGAAAGAGTAAACTACAGCACACAACGTGTGAAATTTAACTCTAAGCGCTCAGGTTAATTTTTCTTCACATAGTTATAATTTTTCCCGCCGACCTACTTAGTGTCAGTCAGTCAGGGCGTCAGCTTCGTGAAAATAGAGACGGATGTTGCGCACAATCCTAAATCAAGGTAACATCTCCAGTATCAAGGTCGTAGCGACCTCCGACAATCTTGAGCTTACCATCTAGTAATCGTTGAGACAGGCTCGTTGAATTCTGTTTCAATTTCTTAATTTGATACTGAACATTCGCAATCACAGCGTTATCAACCGGGTCATCTGATTCACTTGTTGTTTTGGAGATAGCAGGTTTAATGGCTTTAACGAAAGAACCAATATGACCTGGGAGAAGTTTCTCTTGAACTGCGGCGGTGACAGCACCACAGCGTTCATGACCTAAAACCATAATCAAAGGAGTGTCGAGGATTTCCACAGCATATTCTATGCTGCCAAGTACCTCTGGAGTCACGATATTTCCGGCGACACGGATGTCAAATAAGTCACCGATTCCTTCATCAAACAAAATTTCTGGCGGCACTCGTGAATCAGCGCAGCTTAGCAGAGCCGCAAAGGGATGTTGTGCCTCAGCAACTTCTTTAATCCGTGCCTGTGATTGGTCGGGATGCTCGCCCTTTTGCTGCACAAACCGTTGATTTCCATCCATCAGCCGTTTTAGGGCGGCATCGGGGCCCAGAGGTTTAACCGGGGCGGCGATCGCTCGCTTGGGCTGGATGCTCCAGAGTACACTTCCCGTAACAGCAGCCACCAGGGCAATTCCGCTTCCCGTTAAGTTCAAGAACCTACGACGATCCATCAATCCCTTGTTTTGATTCATAGCGATTGAGTCAAGTAAACATTGCAGGTGAAAAATTTAAAAACTTGAGGTAAGGTTGTGTTTGGCTTTGACTCTGCTTGTGTTTCTTAATCTTAAGGTATTTTGAAAGGGGCAGAAAAGCTTAGCTTACAGTGACGCGACGCATCCTGGTTGACTGACAAAACTGGAGGAAAAGGGAGGTTCAACCCTTTGTAGAAGGGCATTTCCGGTTTACTGTGAAACTTGCCAACAAGTCAAAATTTCTCGCCCAAGCTGGGTTCACTCAGGAAAACTCGGAAATTTTACGATCTGCGATCCGGCTTCTTGCCGAGTCAGCAGAGGCAGTGGAAGATGGAAACAATGAATACGGGGAGTTCTATCGTCTTGAAGGCAATTTGTTTGGTCCCAATGGGCGTAATTTAGTAGTAGTCACCGTTTGGCTACGATGGTATCTTGACGGCAACTTTCGTTTTGTCACTCTAAAACCTCAGAAGGAGTCCAGACGTGAACCTTGAACTGTATCAGCGTGTCGCCCTACGTCGTGATTTACCAGAACAGTCTCTGAAAAAGGGTGATGTGGCGATGCTGATTGACCGCGTACCTCACCCAAGCGGGGGCGAGGATGGCTGCATTCTGGAAATATTTAACGCGCTTGGGGAATCCATCACGGTAGTGGCTGTCCCTATCTCAGATGTGGAACATTTGCGAGCTGATGAAGTCCTGACTGTCCGTCCATTCGCACGAATTTGATACCATTTCATATTGACGAACGTAGCAGACGTTTCGACTGAATTTATTTTGAAGCCCAACCTGTGATAAAGCTTCTCGGTTCAAGTTCCAGGCAAACAAGCGATTGAGCAGTTAGCGAGAGAGATTCGGTTCAATAACCATCGGGAAACTCTCAAAATTTCGTCGCACCCAATCCATCCCGACTTCGTTATTGAGCTTGATGTGCTGAGGTGTGTTAGGATAGAGTTTGCCCAAAATGTCAGCGTCCTGCTCCACAACGACCTCAACAAGATGCATGAGATTCCGTTTGATCAGATGGGCAATGGGAGTGTGCGCCTTCATGAACATCAGAATGAAGACGCGAGAGTGGTTTGGTGACTCTGGGATATAGAAATGACACTCTTTGAGGCTTAGGAGTGGACTCTCACCATGCATCACCGCCATGTAGGGGAAGAAGTTTTCCAAGTGAGCCTGAAGCACCTTTGGCATGGCTAGGAGTGCTGGGTTCTTAAGGAGATCGCGTAGTGTGGGTTTAGTCCTAGGCTGATCGACGTATGCATGGGAGTGAAGTCCGTTGTCGATAAACTGCTTCAACTGCACTTCTTCAATCTCAAATAGCTGACGATGGGTGCCATTTTGGTGATTGTAGTCATGCATGTTGAGCAGCAGTGTTAGGAAATCAGTCTTGATGCTGCGGTCGCCCGTGAACCCAATAAACTCATATTCCGCAGATTCGAGATGCTGAGGTGACGCAGCAGCAGATTCTTGATGCAGCGGAAATGGAGTTTGCTTCCCACGGTCTAAAAGGTGCTCGGTTGAGTGCGATCGCTGATCGCGCCAGCATTACTACCGCCATGATTCACTACTACTTTGAGAATAAAGAGGGCTTGTATAAAGCGGTTTTGCAGCGCCCAATTGATGAAGTCCAGTCAATGGTCAGTCAACTGAATCTTGACCATTTGCCTGCCGAAGAAGCACTTCTTCAAATCATCCGTGTCGCGATCGCCTACGAGGCCGCCAATCCTCATCGCCAGATGCTCTGGTTACAGGAAGCCAGTCAAAATCAGGGCTTGTATTTCAAACAGGTCAATTCATGGAGCCTGTACGAGCACCTGTTCAAAATCCTTGAGCGAGGCATGGCAGAGGGGTGTTTCCGTCCACTCGACCCCCTCTTAACGCTAACCCATATCCTCAGCGTTTGCATTTTCTACTTCACTGTGCAAGAAAACTGGAAACACTTGACCCCTGAGATTGATCGCCTCAGTCCAGAGATGGTGGAAAAGCATACCGAGGCGGCGATCAAGTTTATTTTGGCGGGTGTGAAGAAAACTTCATGAACTGGGGTAGCCCGCCGCTGTTCCATCGCTAGTGAGCCTATTCTAGTTGTGAGCGCGTTTAGGGATGACGAACGTAGCATATGTTTCGACTGAATTTATTTTGAAGCCCAACCTGTGATAAAGCTTCAAAGCGCGTGTAAAAGTTCGATTTGTCCCGATAAAGAAGTACCTGCTTGGCTCCCCAAAGTGTTCCTTAAGCTTCTGCATGCAGCGAATAGTCAAAAATCTGCCAAGACCCTTTCCATAGAATTCAGGCAATATTGCCAACTCTTCAACAGACATTTCGTTACCCCAAATGCGCCCATAGCAAGAACCGACAATTTCTCCGTTAAACTCAATTCCTATCCAAGTTTTTACAGCATCTTCCTGTTGTTGAGCGTCAGTTAACTGCCAGTGACGAAACTCTCTTTCATGCGCTTGTCTGTCGGGCAATAACCTATCTTGGTACACGCCGTAAGCTCTGTTGTATAATTCAATAAACTCTGGCAATCGATTTTTGCTAAACGAGATTTCATAGATCTTGTTCGGTAGCTCAGTCAGGTCAAGTTGATTAACCAGCTCTTGGTTGGCAGTCATTGTTACCCTGGGTTCCATATCGAACCCAAGTTCAGGTAATAGCCCTGCATAGTAAGCATTATGCGACGGAACTTGTTCGGTTATTCTAATAAAAAGTTTATTCTCAGTATTAGCGAGAATAAACTCGGTTTGTATCTGCTCGATTGCTGACTTGACAAGTTGGTATCTGTCCGACCAAACAGAGGGAATTACATATAAAATACCCCTGCTCCCATAAGCATTAATTAAAGTACGACTAAAGGTAGCCTGACCCAGCGCATTTTCAATATAATAAAGTGTATCATCGTATAGTGGTGCAAATTCTCTGAGGAATGCCTCAATTTGCTCAGGCGTAAAGCAAAGTATTGGAAATATTTCGCTAACTGTTATTTGGAATTGCTCTAGATGCTCTGAATATTCATCTTTTTCAATCACTTTGATGCTCATGCGTTTTCCTCTAATTTGCAGTTAACAAAAGAACTGCAATTAAACTTCAAATACTTCAGGGAACTTTGGGAGAATTCGGCCCACCGAGTTTTCTATGACTAATTCCGACTAGCAAGTCCCAGGCATTGTGAGTTGCAGTAACCAAGAGAATAAAAATCACGTATACAAGAGAGAACAGACCATCATGCCGACCTTGCCAGACTGTCAAAGAGATTACAATCAAGCCTAAGTATGATGCTGTTGGCAGCATGAAGCGCCAGAATAGGTATGTTTTTGCCCAGGTAGCTTGAAGATGACCGATAACTGGTGGCAGCCATCGGAACGCGTTGACCAGTCCAAATGCCCCCAGTATCAGGAGTTGAATACCTATAAACTGTGGATGGTGATCGGGAATCAGTAATAACAGCGAAATTAGCAGGATGTAGAGGAAACTACCGAACGTCTGAGTAGCCAGTTCCCTCAACCCTATTTGGGACTCATCACGCATTACCTCAATATTCAGAGTAAGGGAGACGAAAAGTAACCCAATCAGGGTTGCAGCCGATGTACCTGCAAGCATGTAGAAATTATGCCAGCGCTCAAAGTAATCAGCAAACGTTTGCATAGTTTGCATCTCCTACCCAAGAATCCTGTTAATGATAGGAGAATTTCTGAAGAAAAAAAGTGTAGTTCTGTAAAGGTTGAACTATGCTCTATGCCTTGACCTTTGATTACTGCATTATTATTATTTCATGAAAAACAGCAAGCAGCTTGGTAGACTGGCAAAATTACGGCGTAGACTTGGGCTTTTTCCCATCATAGGGCTACTGATTGCTTCCCTACTAGGTGTGACATTACTTTTCATCCTACCGGCTCTGACGCAGCAACCTGTCACAGTCACGGTGTTGGTCAACGCCCTTGAGGTTTCACAGTGGGCACCACTTGTCAAGGAATTTGAGGCCAAAAACCCAGACATTCGGCTTAAAATCATTGAAGCACCAAATGCCACAGACTTAGTAGAAAATCTCTACACCTCTGCCTTTTTGCTGGGTGACTCACCCTATGACCTGGTTTACATGGATATCATCTGGACACCCAAGTTTGCAGCAGCTGGGTGGCTGATGGATTTATCTAAGCGGATTTCCAAAGAACAACTGGCAGAGTTTCTGGTTGGTGATGTGGATGGTGGACGCTATGAAGGAGGACTATACCGGATTCCTCTACGCTCTGATGCAGGGGTGTTTTATTACCGCAAAGATTTACTAGAGCAAGCCGGATACCCACCGCCAAAAACGTTTACAGAGTTAATGAAGATTTCTCAGGAGTTGCAAAAGCAGGGTTCAGCTAAGTGGGGTTATCTGTGGCAGGGGCGACAGTATGAAGGCGCAGCGGCGATGTTTGTTGAGGTGCTTCAGGGTTACGGCGGTTTCTGGATTGACCCCAATACAGGCAAAGTGGGACTCGATGAACCCGCTGGGCTGCAGGCGGTTGAGTTTTTAAGCCGCACTATCCAACAAGGTGTTTCTCCCGCCGGTGTCATTACCTATGGGGAAGAAGAAACCAAACGTTTGTTCCAGAGTGGGTCAGCCGTGTTTATGCGCAGTTGGCCCTATTTCTGGCCTACGGGAAATGCAGCTGACTCGCCGATCAGAGGCAAGTTTGCGATTCAGCCGATGGTTCATGCTGTGGGCAAGAGTAGTGGTAGTTGCCAGGGTGGTTGGGGCTTGGGAATTGCTAAAACAACGTTACATCCAGAAGAGGCTTGGAGAGCGATCTCGTTCTTAAGCAGTGAAGCAGCCCAGCGCCAACTGATTTTGTCAACAGGTTATGTCCCCAGTCGGCGATCGCTGTTTAATGATCCGCAAATAGTCGCCAAATACAGCCATTACCCAGCACTACTAAAGGTGGTGGAAAAATCAGTTTTACGTCCGCCCATTCCCCAGTATGCTCAGGCATCGGATATTCTACAGCGCTATCTCAGTGGAGCCTTAACAGGACGGCTTAGTCCTGAAAGGGCCATGAAGGCAGCAGCTGATGAGACTCGAAGATTGCTGGGAAACCATCGAGTGTAAGTGCTAACCCGGATGAGTATTTTTTCTGGGACGACTTTCATCCTACAACCGCTGGACATAAGTTAGTGGCAGAATTAGCCTTTTCAGCATGGCAAAAGCATGTTAGCTAAGTGCATAGGAGGCGGCTGTGTTGCAAAAACCTGGTGATAGGCTAGGAGGATGCTCCTTTGAGGGTTCTGTTGCAAAAACTTTTTAATGTCCAATTCGGATCATGTTCATTGCTTCATAACCCCTCAAGGTTCGCCTCGCGCTCGTTGAACGAACTAAAGCCCATTCCCGGATTGACCAGACTGACATCAATTGTTCCTCAGGGCAAATTCTCGACCCAACACAGATGACTTGCCAGTGGTTTTTGCTGGAGAGCATTGAAAAGCTTCTCGTCAGCGGTTACCATTTGGCATTGATAATTAACAGCTAAGGTCAAATAAACGCAGTCGTACACAGCACGTTGAGTGCTTGCTGCCATATTAAAGGCGTCCAACATTAGCCCAATTGACGAATACACTTGAAGCGGTTGTGTTTGTATTGCTTCTAGTGCAACCTTTGCGTCATCCATGCTGTCTTCTCCACGAATTACCCGTTGACAAAAAACGTTGGCAACCTCAGAAAAGAAGAAATCTGGAACAAGCAGTTCGTAATTTCTTCCTAGTAAGCGTCGAGCAGCTTCAAAGTGAATTTCAGGCACTACCCATTTGATAGCAACACTGGCATCCACTACAAATCTAGTCAACGCTCTCGATCCTCGCGGACAAGTCTAGAACTGTCATCGAAAATCCGACCAGCATACCTAGCTCTAGCTCGGTCCAGTTTTTCTTCAGCTTCTAACGTACTTGCTTCCCTGTCAACACCTTCAACACGCACAGCATCTACCAGAATGGCGAGCAGCTCATCATTCAGAGACCGATGATGTCGTTGGGAACGGCTTGTTAACTTGGCGATCAAGAGTGGGTCTAGGTTTTCTACTACAATTTGAGCCATTATGGTTCCCTCCCGTCATGTCTTTATTATCCTGCTGACCGCTCAAATAGTGGAACTAGTGGCTCAAGGCTGCGCTGCCCTATATAGTAATTTTGTACTAGTCCTAACGTAGTCCGAGTTTAGTCTAGGGACTAGTTTTAATTGGCACTAGAGAAGCTAGTATTCTTCTAACTTCTTACAACAAAACCAGGAGGATTACGGAAGCATGCAAACGCATGACAAGGTGACGGTAGCTAGCGTCGATAAAGCGATCGCGCTCAGTCAGAACTATCTCCTCTCAACTCAGGATGCCAACGGTTACTGGTGGGCAGAACTGGAATCCAATGTCACGATTACCTCAGAAGTCGTACTGTTGCACAAACTTTGGGGCACAGACAAAACCCGACCCTTGCACAAAGTCGAGGCTTACCTGCGATCGCAGCAGCGGGATCACGGCGGCTGGGAACTCTTTTACGGCGACGGCGGAGAACTCAGCGTCACCGTTGAAGCTTACATGGCAATGAAACTCCTGGGTGTCCCGGCAACTGACACGTCTTTGGTAAGAGCACGGGAGTTCATCCTGGCACGGGGCGGCATTACTAAGACGCGAATTTTTACCAAAATGCACCTAGCATTGATTGGTTGCTACGGTTGGGATGGGTTGCCTTCGATTCCCCCCTGGATCATGCTGTTGCCCCAACAACCGCTGTTGACAATTTACGAAATGTCCAGTTGGGCGCGGGGCAGTACGGTTCCTCTGTTGATTGTTTTTGATCGCAAACCTATCTTCAACGTCGATCCGGCAATTACCCTAGATGAATTGTACGTCGAGCCGATCCAAGACCGACGTTATCAGCTGTCTCCCAGTAACACGTGGACAGATATCTTTATCGCCCTGGATGATGCCTTCAAAATGGCCGAGCAGTTCAACCTGGTTCCCTTCCGCTCTGAAGGTCTGAAAGCTGCTGAAAAATGGGTGCTAGAGCGCCAGGAAGCCACTGGGGATTGGGGGGGAATTATTCCGGCGATGCTCAACTCATTGCTGGGATTACGTTCCTTGAACTATAACCCTGCTGATCCAATCATAGAACGGGGACTCCAGGCAATCGACAACTTTGTAATTGAAACCTCAGAGACATACCGCGTGCAGCCCTGCATCTCTCCGGTCTGGGATACAGCCCTGGTGATGCGAGCAATGGTGGATTCCGGTATGAACCCCGATCATCCAGCGCTAGTGCGCGGGGGAGAGTGGTTGATTAAGAAACAAATTCTTGACTACGGAGATTGGGCGGTAAAGAATACACGGGGGAAACCCGGTGGCTGGGCGTTTGAATTTGACAACCGCTTCTATCCTGATGTGGATGATACTGCCGTGGTAGTCATGGCTCTTTCCGCAGTGCAACTGCCGAATGAACGGCTTAAACAACAGGCGATCGCTCGGGCTGTAGACTGGGTTGCCTCGATGCAGTGCCAGGATGGAGGCTGGGCAGCATTTGACCTAGACAATAATGCCGATTGGCTCAATCTAATACCTTACGGGGACTTGAAAGCCATGATTGATCCCAACACAGCAGATGTAACGGCACGGGTGTTGGAAATGCTAGGTCAGCTCGATTCTCCAGCTATCAAGCGGTTAATTAGTCCTCAGAATGTTGAACGGGCGCTGAACTACCTGAACGGTGAACAAGATACAGTTGGCTGCTGGTTTGGACGTTGGGGGGTGAATTACATCTACGGCACCAGTGGCGTTTTAGCAGCTTTATCCCTGGTGGCTCCTCAGTCGCATCAGATAAGTATTCAACGCGGTGCCGCTTGGCTGGTTAGTTGCCAGAATCCCGATGGGGGCTGGGGCGAAACCTGCCGCAGTTACGACAACCCTAGTCTTAAAGGTCAAGGCGACAGTACTGCTTCTCAGACTGCCTGGGCATTGATTGGTCTATTGGCTGCCGGTGATGCTACAGGACAGTTTGCTACTGTTGCTATTGAGCGGGGTATTGGTTATCTATTGGAAACCCAGCGCTCAGATGGCACTTGGGATGAGTCATATTTTACAGGGACTGGCTTTCCTGGTCACTTTTATCTAAAGTATCATCTTTATCAGCAACACTTCCCCTTAACTGCATTAGGGCGCTACCGAGCCAGATTTTCGTAACTTTTCTTAATAGAAGGCAGCAGTTGATGAGACTCGGGGGATGAAACAAAACACAATTCAAGGCAGGGAAAAACTAACTGGCTGGATTTTGGTACTACCGGCACTACTGCTGCTGGTGCTGGTATTTGCCTACCCGATTGGACGCGCTTTCTGGTTGAGTTTGTTCACAAAAAATCTTGGCACCCAGTTGCAGCCAGTCTATTCTGGACTGGATAATTATGTGCGGATGGTTTTCGATGGGCGCTTCTGGCAAAGCTTAGGGAATACTACGCTGTTTACAGCGGTATCGGTTTTCCTAGAACTGGTGCTGGGGATGGGTATTGCCTTGGTGCTGAATCAATCGTTTCGGGGACGTGGAGTAGTGCGAACTATTGCCATCCTTCCTTGGGCTTTGCCAACGGCTCTCATAGCTCTGGGTTGGGCATGGATTTTTAACGACCAGTACGGAGTTTGGAACGATATTCTGCGGCGCTTGGGACTGATTGACACCGGCATTAACTGGCTGGGAGAGCCAACGCTGGCAATGCTGGCAGTGATTGCAGCGGATGTCTGGAAAACGACGCCATTTATCAGTATCCTGTTACTGGCGTCTTTGCAATCGATTCCATCTGACCTTTACGAAGCCCATGCTATTGACGGTGCTAACCCCTGGCAGAGTTTTCGGCGAATCACGCTGCCCCTGCTGATGCCCCAAATTTTGATTGCATTGTTGTTTCGGGTTGCTCAGGCGTTTGGCGCATTTGACCTGGTAGCAGTAATGACAGGCGGTGGACCAGCTGGGGCGACGGAGATGGTTTCGCTGTATGTTTACGCTACAGTGATGCGATATCTGGATTTTGGCTATGGAGCAGCGCTAGTAGTGGTGACATTTTTGTTGCTGGTGGTGGCGGTTGCGATCGCGTCTTTCCTTCTGTCCAAAGTCCGCGCTGTAACCGGCAGGAGGTAATTTACCCATGACTCGCAATGTCTCAACCAATCATCCACAGACGCAAAATTTCACGTCTCTAGGGCGGCAAATCTTGCTCCCAGTCTCCATCTTTCTGGTAGTGGTCTTTTGTTTGGCACCAGTGCTGTGGCAGGTACTCACATCAATCAAAGTGAATGCAGATATTTCTGCCGTTCCCAATGTCTATATCCCCAGTCGCTACACCGTGGAGCACTACACCGAACTGTTCCGCCGCCGTCCCTTTCATCTCTATATATTCAACAGTGCTTTTGTTTCCATCACCTCCACCGTACTGTGTTTAGGACTTGGTGCGCCAGCTGCCTACGCCCTAGCACGGTTGCGGATTTGGGGGGAACAAGTCATCCTCGCTCTTGTGCTGATTGTGACGTTGTTCCCCTACATTCTGCTGTTTTTGGGACTGTTAGAAATTGTGCAGACACTGCGACTGGGCAATAACTACCTGGCGTTGATTATTCCCTACACCGCCATCAATTTGCCCCTGACGATTCTGGTGCTACGGAGTTTTTTCCAACAACTGCCACGTGATTTAGAAGACGCCGCTAAGGTAGACGGCTACAATACCCTACAGATGTTGCTACAAATTGTCCTGCCGATGACCGTCCCAGCGCTGGTGACAACGGGGATTCTTACCTTTATCTTTGCCTGGAATGAATTTATCTTTGCCCTCACCTTTGTGACCCGCGAATCCCTCAAAACCATCCCAGTTGCAGCTGCGCAGCTAGGTGGTGCATCGGTGTTTGAAATTCCCTATGGTGCGATCGCTGCTGCCACAGTGCTAGGAACATTGCCCCTAGTGTTGCTGGTGCTGTTGTTCCAACGCCGAATTGTTCAAGGTTTAACATCTGGGGCTGTTAAAGGTTGAAATTGCTTAGGCTTGACGTTGTTCTAACCAAGTTGCTAAAGCTGCTTCATCAGAAAAATCTAATAAAGCCTCACTCAATTCATCTAAAACGGTTGCAGATAACCTGTTGATGATTGATTGTAAATCAGGGGCGATCGCTCCTATCCTTCGTGTTAGCAGGCGGTTAATTATTGTCAACTTTTCCTGCATTCTTCCTTGTTTAATTCCTGATTGTAAACTCTGTTCCACTCGTTCGACTCCCCAAGGCAACAGATTTCCAGCCTCATCCCACCAGCGCAACCAATAGCTAGTTACTTCTACCTTCGTACCGTGCCAACCCCCCAGGAACAAACCCATTGATGCTATCAAGTAGCGTCCATTTGCATCAGGTTGTCGCAGTTCATAGCGTCCCGATACTAAGTCATGCACTTCTAAGGTTCCTTCATTAGGCTCAAAAATTACATAAATTGGTACTTGCAAAATGCGCTCATAGAAGTACCATTTTCCATAGGGATAAGTAGATTTAGCAGAGTATTCTCCCTGCTCGGTATCTGAGAGAAACTCCATTACTACTGCTGCTACATCCCCCTCTGCATGAGGCGTATAACTGCGGCGAATGACTCCCGGTGCGACGGGTAACACATTAGGAACATAAACCCAATCAGGTGCTTTCACGACTATTTTCCCGTCCACAGTGGCACAAATACCAAAGTTGTCAGCGATTAGCATAGATGGGGTAATAAAGCCAGCGATTTCCAGAATTTCTCGCAGAGCCGATGCTAATAAAGGATGATAAATATTTTCCACTGGATCATCTGGCAACTGAAACTCATCTGGCAGTTTTTCCCACTTGATAGTGTAAGATTTTTTAGGGCTTACTATTTGCGTTTGATTCATACCGCACATGACGAGCAGCTCGTACCATTGTACTGAAGGCGAAGCCGTCAAGCAAAGATGAACAAAACTAAGTACGTTTTCTCCGACACGAAACAAGAGCAGGAGTGGCAACGCCTCACTGCTATCCAAGACCAGTTTGACCCTGCCACCCGCCGTTACTTAACCAGTTTAGGCTTGAGTCCTGGATGGTCATGCCTGGAAGTTGGACCAGGAGCTGGCTCGATCATGAGGTGGATGTGTGAGTCTGTCGGCCCGAATGGTCATGTTGTGGCGGTTGACATAGACCCCCGTTTTGTGCAGATGGCTGAGCTACCAAATTTGTCAGTTCGTCGCCTGGATATCACTCAGGCTGAATTAGAGGCGGATAGTTTTGACCTCGTACATGCGAGATACGTACTCCTGCACATTCATGAGTACAAAAAAGCCCTTTCAAACATGGTTCGTGCGCTTAAACCTAGAGGATGGCTCGTTCTTGAAGAACCTGATTTTGCCACTGGGATGCCTGCAAGCGGTGATGCGGCAGATTGGCAAGCAGTAACTCGGGTAAATGATGCTATTTTGCGGATGTATTCTTCAATGGGAATTGATCCCTACATGGGGCGAAAACTACCTTCGTTGTTTCAGGATCTGAATTTGAATCGAATCACAGTTGAAACCGAGCTTCCCCTTGCTAACGGCGGCTCGGGTATAGCAAAAATCATGCAAATGTCTGTAGAGCATCTGAGGCAGCGTTTGATTGATACTGGCATCCCCTCACAAGATGATGTGAATCGATATATCCGCCTTGCCGATATTCCAACAGTGTGGGCCATGTACTATGCAACTGTGGCAGTGTGGGGGCAAAAATCTACCTAAGCCTACAGTGGGAGAAGGAATTGCGACTTTCCGACTTTGTTAAAAATGGAATCTCACGTGAAAAGCCTTGCTCTATCTGGGTTTTAGGTTTCAGAAAGAACGATATTTAAAGAAGCGCGCACTTTCTCCAGTGGCTTGTCCCACAACTGATTCCATTCAATGCCGAATAGAGGCTTTGCCTGCTTTGCCATCAGCCATCCCTTCGCGATCGCATCCATGTATTGCGTCGAAACCTCAATATCGTAAACAACGGCTTTGACGAGATTTTTCGCTAACAATGCCAGCCAGAAGCGCGTAGCGTATAACTGAGCAACATAGAAAGCTTCTAATTGGATTTCTCCAAGGATATTCGGATCGCACCCCGTAACGATATGCCAAATGTCGTGCGTTTCGGTAATGTGCGCTCCCAAAAATTGGTAATCATTCTCCGCTTGCCTCGTCTGCAAAGGTTTCAGACTGTTTTCGAGCATATGCTTGGCATAAGCATATCCCAATGTGTTACCTGGCAAACGATAGAGTTTTTGTAGATCGACATCGCCCAACCGCGGACGTTTTTGAAAGGCTCGTTTCCCTTGCGGCGTGCTAGAGAGAAATTCAACTACCTTCTGCAAGCTATGCGGATCGCTCACGGCATTGGAGAGTTTGCCAATACTCGCAAAATCGCCGTCAGGTGATCTTACCATATCTATAATGCTTTCAATTACGCCATTCTGCCATGCTTGTCCTAGTTCGTCCATGGAATGCATCCTAGAAAACCTTTGTCGAACCTCTGCTTTTTAGTTTGACAGGTATTGCCAACTTAATGGCTATCGTTTCGAATTATTGCGAATACCAATTATAGCAACACTCTAAATTCTGTCGTGCTTCTTCCACATTATCCCCCTGAATAGCAATATCAAGTTCAGGACAAAGGGATACATATCCGTCTCCTTCACGTTCAATAATTGCCGTAAATTGTTGCGTTTTATTCATCTTTTTATTCCATCCTGTTATAAAAATGTGCTATAGCAATCCTATTTGATTTGTAAACTAGTCCTCGGCAAGAGTAGCCAGTAGCCAGTAGCCAGTAGCCAGTACAAGAGTGCCTACTGACTACTGACTACTAAATCCACGCAATATTTCACAATTCATTTAGGATTGCTATATATGGTGTAGCACACCAGATATCGTGTTTGTATCATTTTACTCTTGCTCATTGCTGTAAACCAAGAAAACTAGGATATTAAAAAATGTAGCGTTAACTGCTGGAGAATTTAAGATGACTGAACCACAAGTAGCACCATACGGCTGTTGGAAATCGCCAATCACTTCGGAGCTGATTGTCTCCGAAACAATTGGATTAGGGCCTGTTGTCCTCGATGGCAAGGATATCTACTGGGTCGAAATGCGACCGGGGGAAGGTGGAAGGAATGTGATTGTGCGGCGCACACCAGACGGGCAAACATCTGACATCACACCATCCCCCTTCAATGCTCGCACCCGTGTCCACGAGTACGGGGGCGGCGGCTTTTTCGTTGCGGACGGCACAGTGTACTTTTCTAACTTCGCTGACCAGCGCCTCTATCGTAAGGCTCCAAATAGCGAACCGCAACCGCTGACACCGGCGGCTGATCTGCGCTATGCAGACGGTATTATTGACCGGCAACGGGATCGGCTGATCTGTGTGCGGGAAGATCACACCGGTGCTAAAGAGGCGGTGAATACGTTGGTCAGCATCGGTCTAGAGGGGGGTGAAGATGTCCAGGTGCTAGTTTCTGGAAATGACTTTTACTCCTCGCCGCGCCTTAACCCCCAGGGGAATCAACTGTGCTGGCTCACCTGGAACCATCCAAATATGCCATGGGATGGGACTGAACTCTGGGTGGCTGAGGTAAAAGCAGATGGCTCACTAGGTCGCCCAGAGCGAGTTGCCGGTGGGGTTGATGAATCGATCTTTCAGCCAGAGTGGTCGCCGGACGGTATTCTGCACTTTGTCTCTGACCGTTCGGGCTGGTGGAATCTCTATCGATGGGGTGCCTTGGGGGTCGAACCGTTGTGCGAGATGGCAGTTGAGTTTGGGCTTCCCCACTGGGTGTTTGGGATGCGCACCTATGCGTTTGAGTCCGCTGGTCGTATTATCTGCATCTATACTCAGCAGGGCATCTGGCATCTAGCAAGCCTCGATACAACAACGCAACAGCTACAACTAATTGAGACTTCCTACACCGAGATTTCCTCGCTACAGGCGATCGCCGGGAGTGCTGTATTCTGCGCTGCCTCACCAGCTGAATTAACGTCCGTCGTCCAGATGGACTTGACAACTGGACTGTTTTCGGTATTACGCCGGTCGAGTCAGGTAGCGATCGCCGCTGGGTATCTGTCCACCCCGCAAGCGATTGAGTTCCCAACAGAAAATGGTCTGACGGCGCACGCTTTCTTCTATCCGCCCCAAAATCGCGACGACACTGCACCAGAGCCTGAGCTGCCACCCCTGCTCGTAAAAAGCCACGGCGGTCCGACGGCGGCGGCGTCTAGCAGGCTCAATCTGGGGATTCAATACTGGACGAGTCGCGGGTTTGCTGTACTCGATGTCAACTACGGTGGCAGCACTGGCTACGGACGAGAATATCGTCAGCGCCTGGATGATCAGTGGGGCATTGTTGATGTTGATGACTGTGCGAATGGTGCCCGGTATCTGGTTGAGCGGGGCGAGGTGGATGGTAATCGGATTGCGATCGCTGGTGGCAGTGCCGGTGGCTACACCACCCTCTGCGCCCTCACCTTCCGTGACAGCTTCAAAGCTGGTGCCAGCTACTATGGTGTTAGCGATTTAGAGGCATTGGCGCAGGATACCCACAAGTTTGAGTCGCGCTACCTAGACCGGCTAATTGGTCCTTACCCTCAACGGCGCGATCTCTACTGGGAGCGCTCACCCATCCATTTCACCGAGCGCCTCGACTGTCCAGTGATTTTCTTCCAAGGGCTGGAGGACAAGATTGTCCCGCCTTCCCAGGCTGAGATGATGGTAGAGGCGCTAAAGGCGAAGGGGATGCCGGTGGCGTATGTCCCCTTTGAAGGTGAGCAGCACGGTTTCCGCCGCGCCGAGAATATAAAGCGCGCCCTCGATAGTGAACTTTACTTTTACTCGCGGGTCTTCGGCTTTGAGCTGGCTGACGCGGTGGAGCCGGTGGCGATTGAGAACTTGAATTTCAATCCCTAATATTTCAATCCCTAATAGGGATTTGTACAGAACATCCGCGCCCGTAGGGACATTGCATGAGCAACATCCCTACAACAAATTTACACCTTAAAAGGCGTAAGGACAACCCTCTTTCTAGGCATCCGGCGGTTCTTCACCCGTGATTGCCTCGTACATTGCCTTATAAATGTGAACCTCGTCTACTCCACCCGAAATGCCAGGAATATCAAACCCGTAGGCTTTGTAACCCTTGCCGACGTACTTGTCCAACTTGAACGGTCTGCCCTGATAGTAGACCGGCACTGGACGGCGGGTGTGGTTCCCCCAGCCGTACTTATCCTCAGGAATTGACCCAAAGCTGTGTCCCACGGAAGCCGAATCAGTTTCAGAACCGTAGGTGAGTTGTTTAGTACCCTCTGTTCTCAACAAACCTGGGAAGTTGGGGTACAGCGTCAAGTAATGGTCGTGGTCAGCCGTAACAATCAGGACATTCTTCCGCCAACCACCGTTACGCTCGATCCATTTCATTGCAGCGCCTACAGCCTTGTCGAAGTCGAGTACTGTACCGATGACATTGTCGATGTTGTTGTCATGGATTCCCCAGTCAATATCACCGCCTTCGACCATCAGCCAGAAGCCATCCGGGTCCTTACCCAGGACATTCAGTGCCGCCTTGGTCATGTCCGCTAGGGTGGGATTCTCGTTCACCTCACGCGTAATGAATGCCTCATTGGTTTCACCGGGCTGGAGCGGGCGATCAGTATCATTCACTGGTAGATCACCCCGCTTGTAAGAGTCGTTGGTGCGGTAGTACAGAGAAGTCTGACGAGCAAAGTTGGCAAGACCGGTAATGCTGTAATCCCCATCAGCACCGCTAACTGGAATGTTGCCCTCCTGTCCTCGAGCACCGTAAAGTCCCAGCAGGCGTTGGCCATTGTTGGGATCAATTTCTTTGGAGGTCTTCAGTAAAAGCTTCGCCGCATCTGGACCCCGCTCCAAGAAACGATAGCCGTAGCGGTTATCGGGATTCGACGAAGCGGTAGCAATACATGCCTCCGCATCACTTAGAGATGTCTTACCCGTCAGTTCTTTATAGGTGGACGCCTTAATGTAGACGTAGTTGCAAGTACCAGGATCTTTGTAACCGGGCTGACTCGGTGTGTTAACCGTGTTGTCATGATCGAGGGGATGACCACCGCCCAGCAGCACCGTGGGTAGGAAAATGTCTTTCAGGTCAGGTCGGTCTGGGTTGTCATCGAAATTGGGTCGAATTGCCTGCTGTAGAAGGTTATCCAGGGTGGGAAAATCAGCATCGTACTTGCTGCGGCGGTTGACAGACGCTTCAGCGGAACCGGGCGTTGCGTGGCTAATGGGAACGGAGGTGAGCAGACCTGTTGATTTGCCATGCATTCTCGCCGTTTGCAGAATCGTTTCAACGGGCTTTTCAAAGATGTCTACCATCGCGTTGTTGTAGCTCTTCACTCCTGTGTAGAGCGTGAACGCCGTGTTGGCGGAATCCGGCAGGCTGAGCTTGATGTATTCTGCCTGACAGTTGAACCGATTAGGAATTTCGTTAATAGATTTTCCCACTGGTACCTCGATGTCGCAAGGTGTAGGTGTAGCAGGCGTCCAGGGATTGGGACCACCCTTTTCTACCTCCCAACCCGTGAGGTTACCCAACGATGGGTCAGTTGCACTACCTGACGCACTTGCCGTCAAGTCGGTACCGGGGTTGAACGGAAAAGGCTTAAAGGAAAAGCCAGAGCGAACATTGCTCTGACCGGTAACAGGATTGCTTCCATCCAGTGCCGAGTTGCTGGTGGCAAACCTACCACTCTTAGAATCGAAAATCGTGGTGCCGTAGGTTGTAGCGTAGGTGTAGCCATTCAGCTTTTGCATGTTCAAGCCACTACCTTGACCACGAGTGTAGAAGGGCGCACCTTTGGCAATAGCACCCGCCCGCGCTGGCTCCCAACCCATTCCATCGCCAATCATGATGATGACGTTAACGCCATTACCCTGCGCTTCAGCGGCAAAGGCAGGTTGCTCAACCAGGAACGTTGAGCTAAAGATCAGAATACTTGCGATCCATGCGATCGCTCGTACACGCTTGACAAACCAGGCAATCATCCGAGTTCCCCTGAAAATTTATTTAGAAATGTTTCGTCAATTGAAATCGTATCCATGGGTTCACCAAAACCTAGGAGCCACTAAAGATCCGGCAGGTGGTTCGAATCCCTGGTCACCCCAACCGACCAATACGGAGTCCCAGGCTGGTTTGTTGGAGTGTATGAATGCAAAGAACCTTGATGATTAGGGCTGATCGCCATTGAATAGGTCTGAATAAGCGGCAATCCTATCGCAAACAGGAGTACGCAGATCAAGCCAAGTGCAAACCAGATCAGCTTTCTTAGATGACTTTTCAGAAATTGAACCATAAACACCACCTTCAACGCAGATTAAATAAGGTTTCGATCCTGTCCGAGGCTAAGGGAAATTTGAGGCAATTGAGTTTGGCGATCGCCAACCAGAGCGATCCCATTCTCTAAAACTGCCAGGAGTTCAAGCCGCCAAACTTCGAACGTTCCTTGCTCTATTACAGTTCACTAGCTAACTAATGGCAAATAGAAATTATTTCCAGAAATACTTGCTTTTAAACAGTATTTGCATATTGTTATTCTGGCAAAATATTTCACTTATGTGGTAATAGAAAGAATTTATACTCCTATAAGTTATCAGAAGAAAATCTTAGCTTATTCTAGGGACAAGTATAGTTATGTTTTGGTTAAATAAAGGTTAACTATTTATACTATTAAAGCTAATACAAGTAATCAGCCAAAAAGCCCCTCATAATGTTCATTTTCCATCTTTCCCTACCTACCTACTTAGTTTAATAAACCAATTGTGTTGCTCCTCGATTGTTTTTACAACACAACTGTAAAAACCCGCCTTATCCACTGGGGATTCTGTCAAGAAATTTCTCGTAAGACAGAGGTGAGGGTGTCAACAATTTGAGCGAGCTGGTTTTTTTGGATTATTAGGGGTGGCGAGAGGGCAATGGTGTCACCTGTAGTACGAATTAGCAGTCCCCGTTCATAACAGCGCAGAAAACAGTCGAAGCCCCGGGCAGTGGGCAAGCCTGAAATAGGTTCGAGTTCAATCCCAGCAACCAATCCCAAATTCCGGATATCGATCACATGAGGCTGACGGCGCAGGGAGTGGACAGCGTCCTCCCAGTAGCCAGCCAACCCCCGCGCATGTTCAAACAGTCCCTCTTCCTGGTAAATATCTAGGGTTGCGGCAGCTGCTCTACAGGCAACCGGATGCCCAGAGTAAGTGTAGCCGTGGAACAGTTCGAGCGCATTTTCTGGAGCGTTCATGAAAGCGTCATAAATCCCATGACGCTCTTACTATGAGTTTTCAGCCTATCCCTTGTTGTCCACCTGCCTTAAACCTTTTCCTTCGGTGGCTTTGCGATTCCCATCTTCGTCAGGCTCTCTTCAAGTTCCCTAAGAAATTCAAAATCCTCTTTCGGTAGGGGCTGGTTTTCTCTGACAAACGAACTCACCCCTATCAGGGGCTGCTTCTCAAGGAAGGCGAACGCCTGCCGGAACTGACGCGGTCCTGCCTCAATAGGCGAGTCAAAGTGGCAGGGAACAATCCGCTGGAAATCCCACTTTGCCACCTTGTCCGCCCAGTTGAGGACTGTCCTCGGTGCTTGGGTAAGAATGAGCATCTGCAGAATCGGTGCCACAAACAACCGCCCACCTGATCTTAAGGCATCGAATGACTGCTTCCAGCCATCTTTCCATCTAAACGGAAACAGACCGAAATACGCCCTTTTTGAGTGATCCGGCGCAACGAGTGCATCGCGGAACGACTGCCATAGATTGACCGTCTCCAGTGCGCTGGGTCGGAAGTAAAAGGCAAACAGTGAGATCCGCTGCCATCCCTTGCGGCGGTTTGACGGGTTGTCCTCGACGACATCGAGTGCATTGTCCCTCGCATGGAAAAGTATTGGATACGGGTCAAGTTGCACGATCGCTGGCGGGTCTTCTGGCACGGCAAGCACGGAGTCGGTCACCAGCAGTGTACGTGTTCGCTTATGGAAGAAT
>JAABUZ0100004257.1_pt1 | contig 19974 bp, 17 predicted proteins | sample 5562091 | NCBI WGS metagenome assembly JAABUZ01 (sample SAMN12813069, study PRJNA571459) | rock metagenome | isolation source: Antarctica rocks | place: Antarctica: Victoria Land, Linnaeus Terrace sud | collected 2015-12-21 | reverse complement strand
CATGTTGAGCATGATCGGTGGGTAGGCCCTGCGCGCCGCTGCCTCGTCACGGGCCAAGGCGACGATGTGGAACGATCCGGGCTGGGTTTGAAAGTCGATGGTGTCACCCTGGTGGACGCGGACGGAGCGGCTGAAAAAGTCGGTGTACTCGAAGAGTCGGTTGTACGGCGGGAATGGTTGTTGGTTGGCGGTGTCGATGTGGTCGACGCCGATGACAAGCGGATTGGCGGTTGCCGCCGACGCGGTGCCATCGGTCGCGGCTGCGGCGATGAGGGTCGTCGACGCGGCGAGTAGGCATGCTGCGGTGATCCTGGTGAGACGGTGTTGGGACACGTTTTCCTCCTTTAGGCTGGCTATACGGGTGATGGGCTGCGGAGTTTGCCTGTTGACCGGTCGATGACTTGGGCTTTGCCGCGTAAGTCGGCCAACCATGCTGGCCAGAGGCTGCGGCGCAGCAGCGTGCCGAAGGGGGTACGCGGAAGTGATGGAACTGCCGTGAGCGTGTCGGGGCACCGCCCGCCCAGTTCTTGCGCGGCCTCCGCCGCGAGACGGCCCAACACGTCATCGATGTCGGGCTGCTCGGCGGTGAGGACTACGAGCGCATGCATGTCACCAGATTCGGCGGGCTCGGCGCTTCTGAATACACCTGCCTCGATGACGTTCGGGTGGGCTGCAAGCGGGAGTTCCACGTCTCGCGGGCCGAAACGGTCCGTGCCGCGGACGAACAGCTCGTCTTCGCGGGCGATGAAACGTACTGCGCCGTCGGCATCGAGGGTGACCCAGTCGCCGATGCGGGTCCACCCCTGGTGGGTGGTCGCTGCCTGCCGCGCGGCGACTTCGAGTGCGTGATCCGGATGGCCCCAGTGCAGTGTGCCGAGAGGGCCTCGAACGTAGAGCTGACCGACTTCTCCGGTCGGTACTGGCTGCCGGTCCGCGGTGAGCACGGATACCTCGTAGCCAGGCAGCGGGGGCCCGATTGCTCCCGGGAGAGCTGTTTTGGTGATCGCGTTGGTGAGGAACACATGCATCATTCCGTTGGTTCCGAAGCCCTCGAAGATGTCGAGTTTGAATCGCTCGTGCCATGCCGTCAGGGTCGAGCTCGACAGACAGTCGCCGCCGCCGCTGACGATCCGCAGGCTTGTCAGATCGGCTGGATCGGCGTCGGCCACATCCGCCATCTGCTGGTAGGTCGTAGGCATGGCGGCCAGCAGCGTGATCTTGTGTTTGCGGATGACGTCGAACAACGCGCTGGCCGGGGTGCCCATCGGGATGATCGCGGTGGTCGCTCCGCGCCGGTAGGCCAGTGTTGCGACCGCGCTGTACCCGCCAGCAAAGGACATCGGGCCAGCACCGGCAAGCACGTCCGCCGGCTGGATGTCCCAGGCGTACCGGCCGAACACATCGGGGATGATCAGCATCTCTTCTTGCAAGTGCGCGAGCGCGGTGGGCGGCCGGTCGATGCCTGAGGTGTAGAACAGGAGAGCGACCGCGGACCGAGGGCGCAGCACCGGGTCGAGTCGATCGTCGCCGGCGGCGAGCAGGTCGTCGTAGTCGAGGCCTGCGGCCGTCTCGATCTGTTCTTGGGTGGCGTCGAAGACGATGACATGCGTGCTTGCGCCGACGTGCCCGATAGCCACGAGGACCGCGTCCAGCAGCGCGCCGCAGACGACGATCGCTGCTGGCTCGCAGTCGTGCAGGATCCCGGCTAGCCGGTCGGCGTCGTACAAGGGCGATGTCGGGACGACGACTGCACCGATCTTGAGTGCGGCGAAGTTGGCGACGATCGCTGCTGGCTCGTTGAGGCTGCGAAGCAGTACACGATCACCCGGGCGGACCCCTAGTTGTTGCAGCTCGCTGCCGAGGCGGTCGACGTCGCGGGCTAGCTCGCGGTAGGTGATCCGCTGGTCACGGTAGAGCAGGGCGGGGTGGTCCCCTCGGCCCTTGGCTAGCTGTGCGTCGAGGAGCATGTCGGTGCTGTTGAAGTGCTCCGGGTAGTGAGCGAAGGCATCGAGTTTGTACGAGCGGTGCGGGCGCAGGTCCGCTGACGGTAGCCGCCGGTCACTGTCGACGTTTCCAAGGTATGCGGTCATCGCGGTGTCTCCTCGTTGTCTGGTCCTGTTGGGCGCTCCGGTGGCTCGAGACGCCCGATCTGGACCCACAACGCGGCTAGATCGGACAGGCCCCAATGTTCGGCCATGCGGCCGTCCCGCATTCGTGCCACGTGCACCTGTTGCCAGCGCACGGGCCGGCCGGTCGCTTCGACGCCGAAGATGGGGCCCAAGTGTGTCGCCTGCGCGGTGGCGACTTGGATGACGAGATCACCCTCCTCGACTTCGTGGTCGACCGTGAAGTGGATGTCAGGAAAGGCGGCCCGCTCGGTGGCAAAGATGGTCTTGACGCCGACGGCTGTGTTCGGTATGCCCGGTGGGGTGCGGTGGTTGATGAAGTCTGGGGTGACAAAGCCGTCCAGGGCGTCCAGATCACCCTTCTCGAAGACTTCGTCGAAGATGGCACGCAGGACGGATTTGTTGCCGCTGGTCGTGGTGGCCTCAATGGTCATCGTGGCTCCCTGGATGGATCGGCTGGGACTCCTGGGCCGCGTCGGCGGCGTTGGGAGCGGGAAGCGCCTGGCCCAGTTGCTGCAGCACGGTGAGGCGGTCGAATTGGGCGTGCCAGGAGGTGATCTGCCCCTCTGCGCTGCGCACCTGGTCGGACGATCGCCCACACGAGGTGTCGCCCGGTGGGCTCGAGGACGCCGAAGGGGCCGCGCAGGGCACCGAGGTGGGTCGCTTGGAACTCCAATCGCAATGCCACAGCTTGGCCGTCACCGGTTTCGATGCTGTCCAGCACTCGATGTCTGATGTCGGGGTATCCCTGCCGATGCCTGGTGAACAGGTCCACGACGTACTGCCGTCCGCGGCCGCCGCCGGCTGAGGTGGTCAGTTCGGCGTCGGGGTGGAACATCGTGGCGAGGCGCGTCATGTCGCCGGATTCGATGCAGGCCCACGCCTCGCCGGTGAGCTGGCGCGCGGTCGTCACCTTGGCTCCAAAACCGGCTGGGTGGCGGTCTCGGCGAGCTGCGCAATCCGGGTCATGTTCCCCGTCATCGCCGACCCCATGGTCTGTTCCATGTCTGCCCGGTGCACATCGGCTGCGGGCGTCAGCTCAAAGTCCGAGACGCATCGCAGCTCGGTTTCGCCGCCGGTTTCCCGGTAACCGAACCACTGCGTGCTGTAGAGGAAATCCGGGCTGCCGTATCGCCTGCTGAACACTGTCTTGGATTCGTCGTTGCGGACCCGGTGGACCGTGAATGACCAGCGCTGGTCTGCTTCGTTCGGCGGTGTGTGAACGGCGAACACGCTTTCTGGCCCCTCGTCGAAAGCCGCGGAGACGGGATGCCCGGTGTGCGCCCATGCTGTTCTGTCGTTGGCGATTGCCCAAACCCTCTCGAGCGGTGCCTGGGCGCTCACCCGCACGTCGACGTGCCCGGTCAACGATGCGCCGTGCGCGGCCCGCGGCAGTTCGTTGCCTTGCTGCTCAAACGCGCGCGGGGGGCGGCCGGCGAGTTGCTCGATGGCTGACCGGTGTTGACTCTGGTTGAGCGCGCTGCCCCGTTCGATGCGCTCCTGCATCTGGGTGTCGGTAAACGGTGCGTTGGTCTCGACCTCGAAGTCCTGAACCCAGCGCAGCACCGAACCGGAATCGTGCGGTGTCACCGATTGGAAGATGTGCATGTATCGGAACGGGCCGGTGTCGACACGTCTCGCGACCACTGTGCGGGCCGCGGTGTCGAGGTAGCGTTCTGATATCCATGTATGACGCGTGCCGTCGATGGGTGGTTTGGTCAGCCTGAACCGTATCCGGTCGGGTGGGGAGTTGAGCACATCGGCCGATTCGTATTCGCCGGCGAAAAGGGTCGGCCAGTGGCTTATGTCGTTGATTTCTTGCCAGACCAGATTCGGTGGGGCGTCGATGAAGATGGAGCGATCGGTGTGGCCGGCCATGTGGGTGCCTCTCTGTGTGGGGTGTGCCTGATTTCAAGCGCGAAAGTTCACGACGGCACCTCGAAGACCATCGCGATGCAGCTTCCGTAGCGGGAGCGAGCGCAGACCGCGAACCGGCGGATCGATGCGGGTACGGCGGTCGCCACCAAGGTGATTCCTGCGGGGAGTGCACCCGAGTCGAAGCCGGTAGTCGGCGGGATGATGCTGTCGCGTGCAGCGAGGCACCCGAGCACCACGTCAGCGGCGAATGCGGCACCGTAGAGGTGTCCGTACACACCTTTGACCGAGGTGACCTGAATCGGCTGGTGACGCTGTTGGAACGCGATCGCGATCGCCGCGGCTTCGATACGGTCGGCGTCTGGTTGGCCCGCTCCGTCGCAGATAACGAGGTCGAGGTCGTCCGGGCTGCAGCCTGCCCGTTCGAGCGCTCGGGTGATCGCTGCGGCATATCCGGCGGCTGGGTCGGCCGGTGCGGTGCCGTGGGCGCCGCCGAGGATGATGGCGTGGATGGTGGCGCCCCGTGCGCTGGCCGCGGCCTCGGTCTCGAGCACGAGAGCCGCTGCTCCCTCACCCAAGACAGTGCCGCTGGCGTCCTGGTCGAAGGGTCGGTAGGCCTGGGTCGGGTTGCGGCACTCGCTCATCTCGCCGTTGGCGTGGAAACAGAGCATCGACAGCGGGGAGATGGGAGCTTCGCATCCGCCCGCGAGCACGGCATCGATCCGATTGTGTGCCAGCGCTTGGCTGCCGTGGTACAGCGCCGCTCCTCCGCTGATGCGATCGCCCGAGAAGCTCTTGCTGGCGCCGGATAGTCCGTGCCGGATGGTCAGAAAGCCCTGCGGTGCGGCTAGGAACCAGGCCGTTGCCTGCCAGGGGTTCACGACGTCGGGCCCGTCTTGGTAGTACTCGCGGAACCCGCGCTCGCACAGGTCCCAGCCACCGGTGTTGTTGCCGAACCAGACACCTGTGCGTTTCCGGTCTGCAACGTCGAGGTCGAGACGTGAGTGCGCGAGCGCCTCGTCGACCGCTGCAAACGCATAGTGGGTGAACCGATCAGTTTTTACAGCGAAGCGGCGGGGTACCGACGCGGTGATGTCAAAGTTCCGGATCTGTCCACCGACCGCGAGGGAAACGCGGCCGGGTCGAAGCGGTCGACGGTGCTGAGGCATACGTCGCCGGCGCGCACCTTGTCCCAGGTGGCGGTGGCGGTCGTGCCCGCCGCGGTGAGTGCGCCCAGTCCTGTGATCGCGACGCGCCGTGTTAGCTCGGTCTGGCTCATGCCACCCTCCGCAGCACCGCAGCGGTGTGGATGCCGCCGAACCCGCTGGCCATCACCAGGGCGTGTTCGAGGTGGTGGGCTCGCGGACCGTCGATGACGTAATCGAGGTCGCAGGCGGGGTCGGGTATCTCGTAGTTCGCGGTAGGGGGACGACGCCGCGATGCATTGATCCGATGGTGGACACGACCGCGGCCAAACTGGCGGAGGAAAGGGAATGCCCCACCATGGATTTCAGGGAGCTGATGGGCACTTCGTGGGCCCGTGCTCCGAAAACGCTTTTGATCGCGTTGGTCTCGAACAGGTCGTTCTGCGGGGTCGAGCTGCCGTGCGCGTTCACGTAGTCGATCGCGGCGGCGGCGGTGTCGGCGTCGGCGAGTGCACTGATCAGCGTCGTTTCCATCGACTGCCCGTCCGGCAGTAGATCGGTCATGTGATGGGCGTTCGACGAACTGCCCCAGCCGAGTACCTCGACGTAGGCGGCGGCATTGCGCGCCTGCGCGTGGTGGAGGTCCTCGACAACGACGAACGCGGCGCCTTCGGAGATCACGAAACCTGCTCGGGTCGCGTCGAACGGACGGGAGGCGCGCTGCACGGGGCCGTCCGCCCGGGAGAGGCAGCCGATGACGTCGAGGGTTGCGTAGCTGATTCCGTTCAGCGGGCTCTCGCCCGCGCCGACGAGGACGAACGGGGCTTCGCCGTGTCGGACCAGTTCGACGGCCAATCCGAGCGCGTCCAGCCCGGCTGTGCAGCCGGTGGTCAGCACCGCGCTCGGCCCGGTGAGGTGGTGCCGACGTGCCATCAGCCCGGGGAGCGCGTCGAGAAAGATTCCATCGTAGGTAGTGGATGAGAGCGGAGCGGGCGTGATCTCGGTGCGCCCAGTTTCGGTGAGCTGTTCGTACATCATTTGCATCTCAGGTGCGCCACCGACCGCCGAGGCGAAGATGACGCCACCGTCGCTGGCTCGCTCCGGACGTACCTCGATGCTGGCGTCATCCATCGCCTGGCGAGCGGCCTCCGCCCCCAGCTGGACGAACCGGCTCAGCCCAGCAGCTTCCTTTAACGTCTCGTCGTGCTCGAGCGCGCTCGTGGAGAAGCTGCGGCAGCGGGCGACACCGCGACAGCGCAGACCGAGCTCGTCCATGAGTGGCTCGTCCTCAATCACCACCCGCCCGGTACTGACGTTGTCCCAGAAGGTCGTTACGTCCGAGCCATTCGGGGCGACCACCCCTACGCCGGTGATGACGGTGCGATTCATTGGACCTCACTCCAGGAAGATGACAGGTCAGGACCCGAGGCAGCCGGGGCCGCAAGGAATGCTCCGAGTTCGTTCGCGACGACCTCCGGGCACTCGAGTGGGAGGTGGTGCCCCGCGGTGAGCACTACCGAGTGGGCATTGGGCAGCGCCGCGGCAGTGGCGTGAGACTTACGTGGTGCGATCACCGGATCGCCGGCGGCGATCAGCACCAGTGACGGGATTGCGATTCGGTGCAGTTCCGCGGTGAGGTCTATTTCGCCGACCTCGAAGTACTCACAGCCGGAGCGCAGCCGGGTCCGCCGTAAGTCGCCAACAACGATTTCGCACGCCGCTGCGGTCCGCGGATCAGCGGGCCCAGGATCAGTGAATCCCGCGCGGATAAAGCCCGTGTCCACCTTCTCCGTGCCACACATCATGGCGAGCAGTCGGGGATGGAGGGTCGCCCGGGCCGCGCTGGCGACCAGCGCGAGGTGTGAGACGTCCGCGGGCGCATCCAGCGCTAGCCGCAAGGCAACGAGCCCCCCGAATGAGTGCCCTGCGATCGCGTAGGGGGCGGGGATGCCCCGGGAGGACACGGAGTGGATGACCGCCCGGGCCGCCTCGGCGAGGCTGCCCGGCGCATATCCCGGGCTATCGCCGTGCCCGGGGAGATCGACGGCGACCGGCATGATCCAGTCCGGCAGGCCGGTGATGACATCTGCCCATTGCCGGCTACTCGCTCCGGCTCCGTGCAGCAGGACCAGCGGTGTGGTCCCGTGCGGTCGGCGCTGGTCGAGGGCGGCTGATGCGCTCTGTCGGGGGACGGTCTCGATGGTCATCGAAAGCACCCCACCCATGGTTCATCGACGCCCCCGACACCCCTTTGTCTGGTTCTGTTCTGCGTGGGCGCTGCGCATACCTCGCCCGTGTGGGGGTTGCCCAGGTAGTCGCGGCTGGCAGGTTTGGCATGGGAAACGGTGCTCATCGGACACCGACCGGTGTCCGTCCGAGCTGCTCCCGCAGCAGGGCTTTGTCCATTTTGCCGACCGCTGTCCTGGGCAGGTCGTCGAGTAGGAGTAGGCGCTCGGGGAACTTGAATCGGGCTACCTGGGCGGCGTCGAGGAATCGTCGGATCTCGCGAAGGGAGACCGGGTCGTGCCCGGGCCGAGGCACAATGACGACGCACACCGTCTCGTCGCCGTCCGGGCCGGGCACGCCGACGGCGGCGACCTCGGCAACCGATGCGTGCTGGCCTATCAACGTCTCAAGCTCCGCGGTGGGTACCTTCTCGCCTGCACGGTTGATGACGTCCTTTGTGCGACCCTCTACGACCAGGTTGCCGGACACGTGCAGGCGAGCAAGATCGCCCGTGCGGTACCAGCCGTCCTCAGTGAACGCGTTGGTGCTGGCACCGTAATACCCGTTAATCGTGTATGGGCCCCGGGTCCACAGTTCACCCAGCTCGCCGGATCGCACTGGTGCGCCGCCCAGGTCGACGATGCGGGTCTCGTCCGCCACTGACGCGGGGCGACCTTGGGTAACGGCAACGACATCGGTTGGATCGTCGGTACGGGTAAAGCAAAGCAGACCCTCCGCCATGCCGTAGACCTGCTGGAGCCGTCCGGGCAGGTGCCGCTGAATCTCGCGTGCGGCATCCGGCAGCACGCGCGCACCGCCGACCTGCAGCACGCGCAGCGTCGGCAGGTTTTCCTCCGTCGCTGCGGATGCGGCCGCGACCGCGACCGCGAGCTGCGGCACCAGCGCGGTGATTGTGGCGTTGTGGAAGCGCAGCGACGAATGCAGCGTGGCGACATCGGGGTGCGCGGCAAAAACAACCGTGCCACCGGCCAGCAGAGTGCCGAGGATGCCTGGGCAGCCGAGGGTAAAGTTATGCAGCGCGGGTAGTGCCGCCAGATAGACTGCATGCTTGTCGAGCCGACAGATCGCCGTGCTGATTCGGACGTTGTGCAGGTAGTCGAGGTGAGTTCGCGGGATGAGTTTGGGCAGGCCTGTGGAGCCACCGGACGCGAGGAGCAACGCGATCGGCTCGCCGGGGACGGGAGGAATGCCCTCTGTGTTCATGACACCGGTGACCGACTCGCCGGTACCAGTCGGCAACTGCAGCTCCCCGGGAGCCTGGCCGGCGGATCCGACCAGGAACAGGTTGCGCAGTCCGAGCCGTGATCCGCGTACCCGGCGGGCGGTGTCCAGGCGGGAACGCCGACCGCCCCCTCCGTCCACGATGATCGCTACAGCACCGGATGCGTCGCACAGGTGGGCGAGTTCGCGCTGACGATGGGCGGGCAGCGCGGCCACCACGATCGCCCCGAGTTGCCATAGGGCGAGCAGCACGATGACCAGGTCCGGACCGTTGGGCAGGAAAACGACGACGCGGTCACCGGTGCCAATGCCAGCCGAGGCGAGACCCGCACGGCAATGGCCGCTTCGGTCGGCCAGCTCACCAAAGCGGACCGTTGTGCTAACACTGACCAATGCTGGGCGGTCCGGCGGACAGTGTGCGGCGGCGGCGAGGACGGCGCGATCGAGACGATCGTGCTCGTCCGTTGAGCGTTCATCTGCGGGAACGGGTGTTCGTGTGCTGCGCACGAAGCGTGCCCGTGCGGTGTGGAGGGTGTGCACATCCATGATGGTCGAGAGGGCGAGCCGCCTGTCGTTGGCCCGGCATAGCGCACCCGCGACCGGCCCGGGACCGAAGGCGATCACGGTGTCGACCCCGGCCACACGGAGCTGTGCGATGGTCTCTGCCCAGCGCACGGGCTGGTCGAGCTGGCTGATGAGCAGCCTGCGTAAATGCGCAGCATCCTGGACGCCCTCGGCCACGACGTTGGAGATGACCGGAACCTGAGGGTCGGTGATCGCGATGTTTGCAAGGTAGGAGTGAAGGTCGGCAGCGATCGGTGCCATCAGCGTGGTGTGGAAGGCGGACGAGACCGGTAGCTGGCTGCACCGGGCCCCCGCGGTCTCAGCCCACTCGATGAGCAGCTGCACCGCCGCCCTGTCGCCGGCCACCACGGTCTGGGTGGGCGCGTTGTAGGCAGCGGGCTGGCAGCACCCGGCCGGCTCAGCCCGTCGACATAGATCGTTGACCGTGGCTTTGTCGAGCCCGAGCACCGCAGCCATCACGACGTCGCGGTCACGGGTAGCGCGGTTCATCAGTTCACCACGGTGACGGACGAGGCCTACCGCGTCCTCGAGGTTCATCGCTCCTGTGGCCACCAGAGCCGTGTATTCACCGAGGCTGTGGCCCGCGACAACACTCGGGCGAGGCAGCCACGGGGCCGCGGCCAGCAAGGCCAGACTGGTAGCGAGCACCGCGGGCTGGCTGATCTCAGTCCGGCGCAGGACAGCGTCCGCGGCGGACCGGCAGACCGCGAGGAGGTCGTATCCCACCGCCGCCGACGCTCGGTCGTATACGTCGGCGGATTCTGGGCAACTCGCCGCGACGTCGACACCCATGCCGACGTGTTGACTACCCTGCCCCGGGAAGAGGTATGCGACGCTCATTCGGGTGTGACTGCCCCCGCGGCGCTGGCCGCGTCGACGAACTCACATATTTCAGTGATCGAATAGTCGGCCACTGACTCAAGTTTTATGCGGGAGCCGCAGCGGCGACCCAACTCAAGCGAGATCTGCACGACCTCGGTGGAGTCCAACCCCAGATCGGTCCGCAGCCGCGCTGAAGACACGATGTCAACCTCGTCGATCCCAAGGTCGAGCAACGCCGCGCGCAGCGACTCCTCGGTGGAGTCGTGACCCGACATCGACAACGGTGCGTCCGTCATGCTTCGCCTCTCTTCTCCTGCCACCACGCGATCACAGGTGGCTGTGCTGTCCCTGGATGCGCTGGCGGGCACAACGCAACACGCTGCCGACCGCAGCTTGTTTGCTGTCTCGTCGAACTCGGCGGCCGCCCGGGAATCCGGGACAATTCCTGCGCCGGCCTGGAGCCAACTGCCCGTGTGGTCCTGAAACAGCGTCCGCAGCACCAGCGCCGCGTCGATCTCGCCCTCCGCCGGACCGACGACACACACTGCACCTCCGTACAAGCCACGTGGTGACTCTTCGAGGTCACGAATGGTGTCTAGGGCGGCGTGTTTGGGGGCGCCGCTCGCAGTGACCGCTGGGAACAGCGCCGCGAACGCGTCCCACGCGGTGCGGTTTGCCTGCAGATGCCCCCTGACCTTGGATCCGAGATGCTGGACGGTGCCGCGCTCCTTGACCGCAAGCAGCTCAGGAATTGTGACGCTTGCCGGTTCGCAGACCCCGGTCAGCTGTTCAACGGCGAGGCGAACGGAAATGCAGTGCTCGTAGTTTTCTTTCGCGTCGCTGAGCAGCTCGGCCCGCCATCGCCGGTTCTGTGCGCTGTCCGGGCCAAGAGGGCGGGTGCCAGCCAGCGGCTGTGTGGCCACCGTCCCGTCCGCGGACACCACCGCTACCAGCTCGGGGCTGAAACCAGCGGCCTGGAGGTCGCCAAGCTGTAGGAGGAATGAGCGGGTCGGGGTGTTGCGGCTCAACCCGAGTAGGTAGCTTCCCGGCAGGTCGAGGCGAAACGGCAGCCGCAGCTGGCGGGATACGATGGCTTTTTCCAGCACGCCCGCAGCGATTCGCTCCTGCACATGTGCGACCGTGCGCTCGTATCCAGGCCGGTCGGCTTCGGCAGCAACGTCGACATCGGCAGGTTTGGCCGCGGTTACTACCGGTGGGTTCTGGCATGTCTCGCGGACGCTGTCGGCCAAGCCCTGGTCGTCGGCGACGATCGACAGTCCGGCGGAATCCCAGATGACCTCGACCTCTGGGATGATGAAATGGGCGAGCACGGTTGCAGGGTCAGGTGACGCGACTACGCCATCCCTCAGGTATGCGGCGTCGAAGGTGACGTAGCCGTAGGTGTGTCGGTCGGGACGCCATGACGCGTCAGCAGATCGCCGAGCTGGTGAAAAGGCTGCGAGCCGAGCGGTTCCTCGCCAGCAACACCGTCTGCGCACCAGCGCAGCACCTCGCTGGTAAGGGTCACCTCAGTGCCGCCGCTCTGGGTGCAGCCGGCGAACGAGCACCGACCGGACTGAGAGTAGCTGACGTAGTCGGTGAACCTGCCGCCGCTGGCGAGGGCGTGCACAGCCTCAAGCACGGCCGAAGAATCCGGTTGGTTTGCCAGAGCGGTCTCATCGAGCGTTTCCTGGTCCTGGATCAGCACATCAGTCATGCAGATCCCTCCTTTGCTGTTCTCGGTCCTGGGATCGCTACTTCCTCCGGCACCACGCCAGGCTCTTCCGTCAGCACCTGTGGGCCCGTCTTGCGGCCGTCTGCAACCACGTCTTGGCCCACTGGGTGACTCGCCGCGGGAGACATGCCCACTACGGGACGGCTTGAATCCAGCGGGCGACCCAGCGTGCCAAGACCCCTCGGGGCACCGGGTGACAGTGAGGCCATCGCGGTCCGCAGGTTGACCGCGTGCCCGGCCGGCTCCGCCCATCCGGGCAACGCGGACCTCAACGTGGCGAGCGCAGCGTCGACGTCGATCCGATCGCGTGCCACGTCACCTGCGACATCGAGCAGCGCATCGAGATAGCGGCGCAGCGCGGCGAGCATGGCCGGGCCCCCTGGTTGGCCATGGCCTGGGATCACGATGCGTGGCCCCAGCTCGTCCAGCCGGGCCAGCGCGGTGGCCCAGCCCTCGAGGTTGGCGTGACCGGGTAGGGCGAGGGGGATGACCCCGCCGAAACAGAGATCACCGGCCACCAGAATGCGCTCGTCTGGCAACCACAGCGCGACGTCGCCGGGCGAATGGGCAGGACCCGCCGTCAGCAGCTCGACGCCCGCGGGAAGGTCACGGTCCGGATCGATCGGTACGGGCACGCGCACCGTCAGCTCGCTCAACTCGGCGGCGAAGGCCGGGAAGCGCTCGGCCAGGAAGCCTGTGTCGTGGACCATCTGCGCGACCATCGACACGGTTGGTGGCGAGGCAACGATCCGAGCGTGCCGGAACTCAGCGTTGCCGCCGACATGATCAATATGTGAGTGGGTGTTGAGGACGACGCTGGCCGGGAGTTCACGCTCCGCCAAGTGTCGCGACACGGTGTTCGCCAGACTGGGTGTCAGGAGTGTGTCGACGATGAACGCCGATCCGGATGACGAGCTATCCGCGGTCGTGAGTATGACGCTGTTCGACCGGCCCAGCGTCCCAACCGGGTCGCCGATGCAGGTTATCCGATCGCAGACGTCAAACACCTGCAATCTATGCCGATCATCCATCACGGTGCACTGACCCTTCCTCCGCGGTGTCCCCCAGCACCGACAGGTATCCCAGTGCTGCACGACAGCGCACCGACCGGTGCCGCACTAGAACTCTTCTGGTCGCCCAATGAGAAGAGATCGAGATGAACACTGTGGATCAGCAGTCCCCTGAGGCACGTACCGTTCGCGACGTCGCCCACGGCCGGTGGAAGGCTGAGGTTCTCGCCGCAGTGCTCGACCTCGATCTGCCGCAGGTACTGGATGCGCAACCCCGGTCGGTGGCCGAATTGGGTCGCGCAGTCGGCGCGGACCACTCAGGGCTCGCGCGACTGCTCGAACTCGCGGCCGCGCTCGGTCTGTGCACGCAGGTCAACGGTCAATACTCAGCGTGCAGAGTGACCGAGCTGCTGCGGGAGGACACGAACGGCTCCATGCGGATCGAATGCCTGCACGTGCTGTCGAGTTGGGGGCGCATCGCCTGGTCGGAGACGGCAACGGCCGTCCGGACCGGAAGTAGCGGATTCCGCGCGGCCACCGGTATGAGCGTGTTCGACTACCTGGCGGTCCATCCCGATGAGGCGGCAACCTTTCATGCCTTCCAGGCCGAGGTCACCCGACGCAATGCATGCGCACTGATCCGCGCCGATTTGCTGCCCTCCACCGGTTGCCTCGTCGATGTGGGGGGCGGCACCGGGACGCTGCTCTGTGCGCTGCTGGAGGCCGGCCCGGCGCGCACCGGTGTTGTCTTCGACCGCCCGGAAGTGGTCGGCCAACCTGACGTACCGACCATGGGGGGCAGACTGTCCTGGGCGTCCGGCCATTTCTTCACCGAAGATGGGGCGGAGGAACTTCCGCGGGACAGGAATGTGTACCTGCTGTCACATGTTTTGCATGATTGGGCCGACACGGACGCAGCGACAATCCTCCGCCTGGTGACCGGCTGCATGGCCCCGACCTCGCGGGTAGTGGTGCTCGAGAACGTGCTCCGCCCCGACCGCCCGAATCTGCTCGTCAGCTACCTCAACATGCTGATGCTCGCGGCCTGGGGATCCGTTGAGCGGACCGTCCCGGAGTACGTCGGGTTGCTCGATGAGGCTGGTCTCGACCTAGTCTCCGATCGCCTACTGGTGCCGGCGACCGGGCTCACCGCGCTCGTGGCGAAACGCCGCTGACCTCGCGCTCAATGGAGCGTCAGGGCAGTGCCACCGGTAAGTTGCACAGCCGTGCACTAAGAGACCATAACTTGGCCGCCGCGGCGTCGTCGCGAGCGACCGCGGACGGTTCGCTCTGCCGGACACCGCGGAAGTAGGCGCCGCTGACGTTCGCCAGGTCCGGGGCGCAGGCGAGGTGCACCGGGCCTTGCGCCGCCGATGCCGGGGATTTCTGGAACGGTTTACTGATCTTGGTGAAGACCTTGAAGCCCCCGGTCGCCTCCCGGGCGAGACCGGTCCGGACGAAGCCCGGAGACACGCAGTTGGCCGTGATCTCACGGGGAGGTACCCGCCGAGCCAGCTCGCGCACGAACCAGATGTTCATCAGCTTAGTGCGCTGGTAGGTCGGCAACGGGCGAAAGGCCGCGGCGAAGTCGTCGTCCAGCCACGCCGCGTCATGTACCTGCTTGTGAACATCCGAGGACACCGCGACCACTCTGGCCTGGCCTGCACGCTTGAGCACCGGGATCAGGAGGTTAGTGAGCAGGAACGGAGCCAGGTGGTTGACGGCGAAGGTCGTCTCGAAACCGTCCGGTGTGAGCTCGAGCCGGAACTTGGACACCCCGGCGTTGTTGATCAGGACGTCGAGCTTGTCGACCTGCCCCTCGACCTCGCCACCGAGTGCGCGGACGCTATCGAGCCGGGCCAGGTCGCAGCACAATCCGGTGACCTGGGCATCCGGTGCCTGCTCACGGATTCCCGCGACTGCGTGGTCGCGTCGGCCCGGGTCGCGGGCCACCGCGAGCACATGCGCACCACGCGCGGCGAGCTGTGTCGCGGTGGCCAACCCGATCCCGCTTGTAGCGCCGGTGACCAGGCAGACCTGGCCGTGCAAATCGTGCTGGTCCATGCCTGTGTTCATCAGTTCCCCCCGCTCACACGCACGATCTCACCGGTGATGTTCGCGTTTGCCCGAGAGCCGAGGAAGAGGACCGTCGACGCGACATCCTGCGGTGTCGACAAACGTCCGGAGGGTGCTTGTTCAGCGACCACCTTGCGGATGTTCTCCGGCACCTGCTGCACCGACCTGTCGGTCAGCGTCAATCCCGGCATCACCACATTGGCCAACACTCCCTGGGACCCGACTTCGCGGGCCAGGCAGCGAGTGAACCCAATGAGCCCCGACTTCGCCGCCGCGTAGACCTCCTCACCCGGCATGCCGTACTCGACCACACCGGAGGACAGAGACACGACCCGCCCGAAACCGTCGGCGAGCAGCGACGGAAGCGCCGCTTGGGTCAGCTCGATGACTCCCTCCAAGTTCACCCGCAGCGTCTCGCGCCACTGCTGCGGGGAAATGGTCGCGAAGCCGGGTGGCCAGCTCTGCTCCGGCCACGCCACGGCGTTGTTGACCAAAACGTCAAGTGACTTCCATGTCTGCGTCACCGTCTTGAGCGCCGCGCTGATCGAGTTCGAGTCACTCAGATCGAGCGGGACGGCGATTGCGTCCCCGCCCACGGCTTTGATCTCAGTGACGACCTGGTCAGCGCTGGCTTCGTTCTGCTTGAAAGTGACCGCGACCCGGCTCCCTTCCGAGCCGAAGGCCAGCGCCGTGGCTCGCCCGATGCTGCCCGACCCGCCGGTCACCATGATCACCCGGTTGGAAAGTCCTAGATCCATCGCCGACTCCGATCCTAGTATTTAGTGGTCGTTTACTATGATGGTACTATACCTCTACACACAGGAGGCAGCCCACAGTTACCTCGGCGCGGCGGGCGTAAAGACGATCGGCAGGTGCACGACAGACCGCAGCCCCGGCGCGTACTGCAGCTCTGTTCCGTCGGCAATGGCATAGTCCGGTATCCGGCGATGCCATTCACGCAGGGCGACGCCCATCTCCAGCCGTGCCAGTTGCGCCCCAAGGCAGCGGTGGATGCCTGTGCCGAAAGCGAGATGGTGGTTGCTCTCTCGGTCGAATCGCACCGTCGTCGCATCCGGCAGTGGCCCAGGGTCGGTGTTCGCCGCCCCGTACCCCACGAAGATGAGGTCACCTACGTCGAGCGGGCAGCCGGCGATTTCCGTCGGCTGGGTCACCAGCCGGGACACGCCGGGCACTGGGGATTCCCAGCGCAGGAGTTCCTCGACGGCCGCCGCGGTCAAGTCTGGTGCACTGACTAGCTGCTTCCGATGAGCAGGGTTGCGCGCGAGGAAGACGGTGCACAGCGTGAGGGTGTCGGCAACGGGATCGAGACCAGCTAGGACGAGGAGATAGCAGATGTCGACGATTTCGTCCCGGGTGAGCCGACGGCCATTCATGTCGGCGGTCAGCAGGTGGCTCAGCAGCCCAACATTCGAGCGATTCGCACGCTCGGCGAGCGCGTTCTCGAAGTATCGATAGAGGTCTGCACCGGCCGCGCGCTGCACCCGCTCCGACTCGGCAGGATCCTGTCGCGGCGGGTGGACGACGCCGTTCTTCATCCGCACGAGCTCGTCCAGGTCACCCTCAGGTAGCCCCAGCAACATCAAGAGTGCCCGACAGACAAACGGGGTGGCGAACTCGTCGGCGTAGTCGCATGCGCCGCGCTCGACGGCACTGTCGATGAGCTCGCTCACCAAACTAATCAGGTGGGGCTCCAGCCACCCCATCTGGCGCGGTGAGAAGAGAGGGTCCAAAAGCTTGCGGTAGTGGCGGTGCCCAGGTGGATCGATCTGCATCGGGATCAGCGGACGTTTATTGCCCAGCCGAGACGACGCCATCTGCGAGGAGAACGCATCAGGCCTGGACACTGCCTGCTCCACGGCCGCGCGTGTATTCAGCATCACCAGCGGGCCGACCCGCACAGTGTCCCCCTGTTCTCGCAGCCGCTCATGCAGGCGTTGGGGCTCCGCACTCATCTCCGGATTGCCCCACACCGCCATCAACGCGGCGGACAATTCCTGTTCCCCGTCCGACTTCTGGGTCTCGACTTGCTCGGTCATCTGTCTGCCCTCCATTGCGTGCCGGCCCTTCGGTGCTCAGGACAGCCGGGGACAGCGTCGCTATCCGGGGCCAGTGGCAGCGTCTGCCGAGCGTCTTCGGACACGTCGACAGGAACCGGTAGACGCCTCACCGACGACACGTAGACGTTCCCGCGGCCGGACCCGGCGTAGGAATCCCTGCGTGATGCCACCCGATGCGCCACCGCGAGCACGACTGGTCCAGCTTCTGTTCGGCTTCTATCCGGCACAGGTCGTGCACGCGATGGTCGAACTCGAACTCCCCGAACACCTTGACAAGGGTGCGGCCACGCCCGGCGAACTCGCCGAAGCGGCCGGGGCACACGAGCAATCGCTTCACCGGCTCCTGCGTGCCGCCGCCGGCCTGGGTCTCGTGACACACGGCCCGGACACAAGGGTCCAGTTGACCGAGTCGGGTGAGTTATTGCGTCGTGACGCCCCGGGATCGATCCGCAACCTCGCCATGCTCTGGGCTGGTGATGCCGGTTGGCGGTCCTGGGGTCAACTGACGCACAGCGTGCGCACCGGCGACCCCGCTTACGCACGAGTGACGGGATCCAGCCTGTTCGATCATCTCCAGCAGCACCCCGCGGAGCAGGAGATCTTTAACGGAGCGATGGCAGAGTCGAGCCGCGTCGCGGCAACCGGGGTTCTCGCCGTCTGTGACCTCACCTCCTACCCTGACGTCATCGACGTCGGTGGCGGCAGCGGATCACTACTTGCGGCGATCCTCGGAAAGTACCCCACAAAGACCGGGACCCTGTTCGACCGTCCCGGCGCGATGCCCGCGGCTCAACAGCTACTGCGCACCGCTCAGATCAGCGACCGCGCCCAGGCGGTGGGAGGCGACTTCTTCGCGGCAGTACCTGCCGGCGGATCCGCCTACTTCCTCAAAAATGTCCTGCATGACTGGAACGATGACCTGTGCCGCCAGATCCTCGTCAACTGCCGCCAAGCGATGGGCCCCGGCGTTCCGTTGCACATCATCGAGCCGATCGTGCCGGACGACGACGCGGCATTGCAACGCTCCGCCATGACCCTCGTCAGCGATCTGAACATGCTGGTGTGCACCGGAGGCATTGAGCGGACCGCATTCGAGTACCAGCAGCTGCTCGCCGGGGCACGGTTGACGCTCGAGTCGGTCACTCCCTGCCCAACACCAAGCAACCTGAGCGTTCTGCGGGCTGTCGCCGCATGACCGATCTGTTGACCTCATCGGGTGTAGAGGACGCGCTATGTAGGGCGCGGACCTCGCAGGCCAGCAGCCGCATCGAGATGCTCGTCGACCGCGGTACGTTCCAAGCGTTCGGCAGCCAGGCCCAGCACCAGGTCACCGCCTTCGGTATGGACCGCCGCCGGCCCGTCGGCGACGGCGTCGTCACCGGACTGGCCTCCGTCGCCGGTCGGCCCGTCGCTGTGTTCGCCCAAGACCCCGCGGTGCTCGGCGGGTCACTTGGCGAACTCCACGCCGAGAAGATCCTGCGCGTCATTGGGCACGCGCAGCGCGGCAGGTTCCCCGTCATCGGTCTGGTGGACTCGGGAGGCGCACGCATCCAGGAAGGCGTCGCAGCGCTCGACGGGTACGGCCGGATCTTCCGCAACAACGTGGCACTGTCCGGCCGGGTCCCGCAGATCAGCGTAATTCTCGGACCGTGCGCAGGCGGCGCCGCCTACTCCCCTGCCCTCACCGACATCGTAATCATGACGCGGAATCGGGCGCTCATGTTCATCACCGGTCCACAGGTCATCAAAGCGGTGACCGGTGAAGATATCAGCGCAGAGCTGCTCGGAGGAGCCACGATGCACAGCAGAACCTCCGGCGTCGCCCACCTGGTCGCTGACGACGACGCGGGAGCGCTGAATCTCGCTACCCAAGTGCTGTCGTATCTGCCCTCCTCCTGCTGGGATGCACTGCCCATCGCCCCGGTACGAGCGCCAACCGGTACCGTCGCGGTGCCAGCTGACCCGCGGCAGGCTTACGATGTCCGCTCCGTGATCGCTGGCCTCGTGGACGGCGGAAGTTTCCTTGAGCTGCAGCCCGATCATGCACGCAACCTGGTCGTCGGATTCGCTCGCCTCGATGGCGGCAGCATCGGGGTCGTCGCGAACCAGCCGCTACGGCTAGCGGGAACATTGGACACCGCAGCGTCTGAAAAGGGGGCGCGGTTCGTCCGACTGTGCGACGCCTTTGGGTTGCCACTGGTCACACTCGTCGACACACCAGGGTTCCTACCCGGCACCCAGCAAGAACACGGGGGCATCATCCGCAGAGGAGCGAAGCTTCTATACGCGTACGCCGAGGCAACCGTGCCCCGGGTGACTGTCGTGCTCCGCAAAGCATTCGGCGGCGCATACATCGTCATGAATTCGAAAGCGCTAGGTGCCGACGCGGTTTTCTGCTGGCCGGACGCTGAGCTGGCCGTGATGGGTGCGGAAGGTGCAATCGAAATAGTCTTCCGGCATGAACTCGCTGGCGATCCGACCCGACGCGAGGAACTCCTGCGCAGTTATCGGGATCAGGCCACGACCTCAGCGGAGTCCGCGGCTCGGCTGTCCGTGGACGAAATTGTTAGCCCGGACGCGACCCGCTCTGCCCTTGTCACCACGCTACGCACGCTGTGCTCCCCCGCCGCGCCGCGCTTTCGTCACGACAACTTGCCACAGTAGGCCGGGAGCCAACCCTGGGGAGGAAGCCCACATGAATTCCACCACAGCTGCGGCAATTCCTTCGACAAAACCCGCGCGGGCACTGACACCCATCGATCCGGTCATTCTGACACGCTGTCGAGAGACAACTTCCAGAACGCGTCGACCTGCGGCTTTCCGGAGCTTCTGCCAGCGGCCGGGCTGTCCTACTTCCAAGGAACCGGGACACACTGGAATCGCGGCCACAGCGACCTTGAGCACCATAGGGGCCAGGAGGGGCCAGGACGCCAACGGCATCTACGAGCGCGCTGTCGCTGAGCTGACAGAGAGGGCGACCCCCGGAGGATCAGACGGCGCACTGCTGCGTCAGGGTGTGCCAGCGGTGTTCACCCAGACCGGGGGCGACACCTC
>JAABUZ0100004256.1_pt1 | contig 19976 bp, 16 predicted proteins | sample 5562091 | NCBI WGS metagenome assembly JAABUZ01 (sample SAMN12813069, study PRJNA571459) | rock metagenome | isolation source: Antarctica rocks | place: Antarctica: Victoria Land, Linnaeus Terrace sud | collected 2015-12-21 | reverse complement strand
GGCTGTAACGGATGTCTCGTAGTGATCCAGCACCCAGCTGCTTGCGCGAACAGGGGCGGCGACGAGGGACAGCAGGGCGGCCAGGCCGAGGGCGGGCGAAACCTTGAACGCCTTTCTTAAAGAAAGGCGGGGCGGTGAAGAGAGGGGAAGTGTGAACATCAGCGTTTGCTTTCTCCCACCATGAACTGTCGATGGTGGGAACCTTGCAGAAGAAGACGAAGCCGCAATGCTGACGGTGCGTGTTGCCACCATTGCGCTATGGTATCACACTTCCCGCACCCTGTCAATCCCCATTTCATACAATTCTCATTCGTGCCTTGTTTCTTTGTTGTGGCACACGCCGGGGGTTTTACACCCCCGGCGCTTTGCATGGCATCCACTGTCAAGGCGCTACGCAGCAGGCTGTTTCTGCTTTGCGGCTTTGGGGCGCAGGCGGTCGGCGGCGATGCGGGCGGCGAGAACAAGCAGAAACGGCAGGTCGTTCATAAAATATCGGCGGAACAGGCGGCCCGGCTCCTGTGCCAGTCGCCAGCACCATTCCATGCCGCTGGTTTGCATCCACTTGGGGGCGCGCTTGACAATGCCGCCGGCCATCTCAAATGTGCCGCCCACGCCGATAGACACGGGCACGCCGATCAGTTCTTTGTTGGCTTGAATCCACTTTTCCTGCTTGGGCGCGCCGAAGCCGACCAGCAGAATATCGGGCTGCGCATCGCGCACGACTTCCCAGATATGCTGCTGCTCTTCGGGCGTGTCAAATGTTTCTTTCGGGGGGCAGTACGACCCGCACACGATAGCGCTGGGGTAGCGGCGATGCACGGCATCGGCGGCGCAGGCGGCGGCTCCGGGTGCGCCGCCGAGAAAAAAGAGGCGCAGGCCGGTTGCCGCCGAGGCTCGTCCCAGCTCCCAAAACAGGTCGCTGCCGGTCACGCGCTCTTTGAGCGGCGTGCCGCACAAGTGCGACAGCCAGACAATCGGCGCGCCGTCAGCCAGCACCAGGTCTGCCGCTTGGTAGATGGCGCGAAAGTCCGCGTCCTTTTGCAGCATCACCAGGTGGTCTAAATTGCCTGTGCAGATGACGCGCGGGATGTCGGTCTTTTGAGCCATCTGCGTGATACGCACGACAGCTTCTTCCATGGTGACATTGTCAAAGGCAGTTTGGGTGATTAGCACTTTCATAATAATCTTATTTTCGGTCATAATAATCTTATTTTCGGCACGTCCCATGCCAGGGCGCGCTGAGAAGATTACCGGAATATAAGCCCGAGGGAAGGGCGAGGCGGGTATTTGGCACGCCTGGTCTCGGATAAAGCCGCGTTTTGAGAGGAGTGCCTGCCCTTTAGGAGCGGACCTCTTGCCACGCCTTTGCATCCTCGTTTTCCACTCTTATCAACGGCGCACCAAGCCTGTACCAACGACGGAACAGTTTCTTCCGTCGTTGGTACAGGCAGGAAACGCGGGAGAAATGCCGCAGAAACGCCGGGGCACACAAAACAAAAGGCCCTTTCATTCTTGACAACAAGAACGAAAGGGCCGGAGAAAACGAGAACGTGTCAGGCTTTGGATTGGAGTTTAGGCTTCATCACAGTCCACATCTGGGACGCGAATGCCATCAAGCGCGTATGCACTTCGGCCTGGGTCTGCGGGTCGGAAGACAACGGCTCCATAAAGCGCAGCATATAAACGGGAGCATTCTGCTTGCCGACCAGGGCGGCGATCAGCATCTGCATGCGGATCTGGCTGACCGCGCTGATGCGCTTGCCGTCCACGACATACAGATACAAAACGTCGTAGCCCGGCGTGCCGGGCATGCCGACGGCATGGCAGGCATGAATGTCTACAGTGGTACCCGGCAGGGTTTCCGTGTGGTCACCGGCCAGCGCCCACCCTGCCCCGGTCAGGCAGGAGCGCGGGTCATGCAGGTTTTCGCGGCTGTTGCCGCCGAGCAAGACAAAGTCAATGTTGTCCTGATTGCGGTTGTAGGTGCGCGAAACCGTGTCCGCGCCCTGCAAAAGCGCCTTGACATCCGCAGTCATCTCGTAATCGGTCGGGGCCACATAGCCGCCGACCTCGCGGGGGACATCGCTCGAAGCCAGCCCGTGAAACGGCGGCGCGGGCGCAGGCTTCCACACCATCGCCGTGAGCAATGCCACGGCAAACACAAGAACTAAAAGATAGCCCATCCGGCGAATGTACGGCATCCAAATACCTTTGCTATGGAAAACAGGGCCGTGAAGCCCAAAACCAGGGTGATAATGCCGCTCCAGTCATGGAAAACATGGGCGGCGGCATCGCCCACGCACTCGCCGACAACGCCGATCAGCGCAATGCGCACGGCATTAATCACGAGCGCGAGAGGAACACTGAGCAGAAACAAAAAGATGCGCTTGTTGCGCGACCCATCCACCAGATACGCAAACGCAGCATCAAACGTCAGCAGGGACAAGAGAAGCTTAAAGCCCGAGCACGGAACGTCCACGAACAAGGGAAAGTTGTCCATCTGAATAACGTTGCCCTGCAAAGTCGTGTGAAAAAACAGCAAGTGCAAAAGCTTATCGGCAAAGACCGTGGAGACCATCTGCAACTTCAGCGTCGCATCGTTCAATAATGGGCCGGGCAGCGGCACCATCATCACGACAAACGCGAGAGGCACCCAAAACATACGCACAAAGCGCGTGCCCAGGGCCAGCCACACGCCGCTCCACAAGATCAGCAAAAAGCCCAGCGACATCAAGGCGAGGGCGTAAGATTTGCTCGCAAACACAAACAGCGCCAGGGCAGGGACAAGAATAACCAAGGCGGGCAGAAACGGGATTTTGGGGCAGGCCCGCAAGTCATCGCGCCGATGCCAAAACATCAGCGCCATGATGAACGGGATAATGGGCGCGTGCGCATAATACGACTCAGGCTTGAGATACTCATACGACCACGAGCGCAGCATGGGGTACGCCAGGGAGAAAAATAGCCCGACAGCGACTGCGTAAGGCAGAAGTGTCGGCCAATCCCAGCGGGGCAAAGTAAAACGCGATGGAGTGATCGGGGCGGCCACATCCGGCGGCGGCGTATTTGTCGGCGGGGTAAAGGCAGTCGCCATAATCTATATTCCTTGAGGGGCGCGGTCGGAACAGGGCAAAGTCAGCGGGCGCTGGCGGTCTTTTTAGCGCCGTTTTGCGCGTTGAACTGCTGCACGTCACTGAAAAAAACCGCGTATTTTTCGACGGCAAACTTGGGCTGCATCTGCTGGTACAGCGCGGCAATGGTCGCCTGCGGGCTGTCGGCTTTGAGCAGCTTCACTTGACGCACCACCTGGTCGTGGATTTGCGCAAGCGGCGGCGTGGACGCGGCATCGGACTTTTTCACCTTGAACGTCAGGAAGAAATTCAAGACAGGCAGGGTTTTCACCTGGCCGGTTTTCATGGCAAGCACGGTTTTGCCCACGTTCGCGCGGACAGCGGGGGCCAATGCCGCCATGTTGACGTTGAAGCCGTTGACACCGGCCACCTGAAGGCGAGGCTGGCGGGCAATCACGTCCGGCGAGATGTTTTGCTGAAGCAGATGCTCCGCCGTCGTCGCGTCATTGGCGTATTTGGTGACGACCATCGTGGTTTGCACCTGAGAAGGCAGGGTGAACGCGGTTTTGTTGCGGGCATAAAACGCCTGCACTTCCGAGTCGGAAGCGGAAACGTTGTGTATTCTCAAGTTTTCTAAAGCGAGGTCGGTCAGCAGGTCATCGCGAAAGGAGCGCCCATTGGCGGGGTCGTTGGCCTGCGTGGCGATCTGTGGGTTGCGGCGGGACAGGTCGGCGATCCGGGCATCCACATCTTTGTCGGTCGGCAGGACACCGGCTTTGGCGGCGGCTTGACGCACCAGGGATGTGTATACTAATTTGTTTAAAACGGCTTTGCCCGCTTGCTTATCCAGGGCGTCGTGGTAATTGTTTTTGCTGATGACCTGGTTTCCCACCGTCACCAGCGGGCGGCTCGGCGCCCACCGCAGGTAAGACAGCAGGGCGACAAAAAAGCAAACAACAGTAACAACTGCCATGATCGGCAGGGCGAACTTCTTCATTAAGGTTCCTTGAGGGCGGGTGCGAAATGGCCTTGCACCGATAATGTCAATAAAGGCGGCGCACGGGCGCCGCCTTTATTATAACATGATTTTGCGGTTTATGCCCACGTTACGACCTGATTTTGCGCAGGGCGCTTGGCGCGGCGGGGGCCTGACCAAGCGCGGCAAAAGACGCGGCAGTCGCATCGACGCCTTCGAGGGGCGCGTGTTGCAGGGCGGTCGCGAGCCGTCCCGTCCATCGGTCCAGGGTGGCGTGTTCCTCCACCCACCGGCGGGCGTTGCGGCCTAGGCGCTCGCGCAAAGACGCATCTTCGCGCAGGCGGGTGATGGCGCGCCGCCACGCGGCCACGTCGCCGGGCGGGACAGTGAGACCGGTCACGCCTTCGATAATCACATCGGTCTGGCCTGCCGTGCGTGTGGCGATGACGGCTTTGCCCATTGCCATGGCTTCCAGTATTGTTGTCACGCCCGCTTGAAAGTCGGTTTCTTTGAGCGGCACGACCACAAACGAAGATTGTGCATACAGTGTGCGCAGGCCGTCATAGTCGTAACGCCGGGCATCAACATTTGAGGGCAGGACGCCGCGCTCCGTATCGTTGGCCGATTTAGACCAGGGCGAGGCCGCTGCCAGCTTGACCGACAGATCGGGCATATCGGCAACAGCTTCGATTAATGTCGGGTAATCGCGCCATTCCAGACCCGCCGCGCAGATTTGATTTTCGTTGACGGCAATGGCAGGCAGGGGGCGGAAAAAGCGGTCGTCGACCTGAAACGAGATGAGGTCGAGTTTTTGAAACGGGATGCCCAGATGGTCTTCGGCGAAATCGCGCTGGCTTTGGGCATACACGAAAATGGTGTCAAACTGACGATCCGCGCGCCCCAGAGTGAAAAACGGACGCTTTTTGCCCGCCGACAGCCGGTGCCCGATAGACACATGGGTCGGGCGGCGTCGCGTCCCCGCCAGCAGCAGGGCCAGGGGGATACCGACATTTTCGCCGTTGGTAAAGATCGCGCCGTACTGGTGACGCCGCTGCCAGCCCATAGTCGCCAGGGCCGCATCGCGCCCCGCCACGCGCTTTGTCAAACGGACCAGGGGGGACATGTCGGCGTCCACGGCGGCGTAGTCCAGCAAATCCGCCTGCGCGCCGTTGGCCCCCAAGGCTGTTTGCAGGGCGTGGTAATCCATGGCCGGATGCTCGCCGCCGGCGACGGCCTCGGCAATATCGGTTTTTTCCACACTGGGTATCAGCAGCAATGTCTTCATGCGTTTATCCTCAAACGCTGTTCTTGCACGAACCATGCCAAGCATGTTTAAGCCCTCGCTTCCCGTACCGTTTGCACCAATTTCCCGTAGTTCTGCGCGGCCCCAAAGCGGGCGCGGGCATCAAGACGCGCCCGCTGCCCCATGGCGCGCCGCTCGCCGCTGTCGCCTGCCAAACGCGCCAATGCGTCGGCCAGGGCCGGTGCGTCATGGGGGGGCACGACCAGGCCCGTTTCGCCGTCCGTGACGGTTTCGGCCAAGGCCCCCACATGGGTGGTGATAATCGGCAGCCCCGCCGCCAATGCTTCCAGCACGACTAGGGGGGAGCAGTCCGCCCGCGTCGGCAGCACGAACATGTCAGCCTGCCGAAACAACTCACGCAGCACGTCGGAATTGGGCTTGATATGGCGATGCACGGTGACATTGGGAAGATGATCCCCGACCCCCTCAGTTTGCGTCACCAGATGCAGATGCACACGCGCCTGAGATGGCAGCAGGGCGAACGCCTGAAGAAGCGTGTCGCCCCCTTTGCGCGCAAAATCGCCCCCGACAAACAAAGCGTTGACCGTCTCGCCCGGCCCTTTGCGGCGTTCGGGAAAGTCCCATGCGCCCAGGTCGATGCCCGGCGGGATTACGGTGATCTTGCCTGCGTCCACGCCGTAATCCGCCACCAGCGACCCTTTGGCCCACTCGGACCACGTCACCAGGTGCCGGGCGGCGCAAAAGGCGCGCTGATTGAGACGCTTTTTGACCAGTTCCAAGCGCGCATTCGCGCTGGGCCTATGCCCGTACAAGGCCCCCAGGGCGTCATACTGCAAAGGCGTGGCATCCAGCGAAACCACGGACGGCACGCGCTGCATCAGCCCGGCGGAAAACAGCGAAGTCACCTGCGTGTGGAACAGGGCGGCATCTAATCTGCCCGCCTGCGGACGCAGAGCCTGGTACGCGGCCAGGGATGCCCGCACCGACCAATTGCTCCGCACGCCCGGCAGCTTGGATTGCCAGCCCGGCGTGTCATGGTACGGGATGTCGAAATAAAGCGCCTCGTTTGAGGCGTCATCCGCCATTGTCCGCCGCAGGTTTTGCGCGTGGGTCACATGGCCCAACGCTTGTTCCAGTACAAATCCGAGTTTCATTGCTTATGTTCCATTGTCGTCCGTCACAATATCGGTCGAGTTCTGCCGAAGCCTTTTCCCCGTCGTTCCCAGCCTGTTACCCCCGTGTACCTCAAGCTTTGCAACGACGGAACAAATCGTTCCGTCGTCGGTCAGCGCCCAAGACGCCTGTGCAATTCTAGGGCAATGCCTGCGCGCCCTGCGGGCTTTCTGTGGGCGGCAGCAGCAAATCTGCCAAAGCGCGGCGTCCCATCTCGTCCGCTGCGCCGTCCAAATAACGCAGGTTGTAGATGACGCTCAGGGCGGCAAAACTGGTGTGGGCGCGGCCCAGGCAATATGCGCATTGGGCGGACAGGCGCAGGACGGCGCGCAAGGGCGCGGCGAGAGCGGGCGCGGCCCAGGTCAAACGGGCCAGCATTTGAGTCGCGCGCCGCCGGGCATGGTAGCCTTCGCGGACGACATCCCAGGACGCGTCATCGCGGCGGGCGCGCACAACGTCCAGGCGGCCATACGCAAGCGGCACGGCCAGCCAAGAGGCCCACGAGCGGCGGGGGCGGTGCAGGGCGTCGGCAGCCGCGTCAAACACAAAGTCGGGCTGAAACGCACGCTCCAGGCGGCAGGCCAGCTCGACATCTTCCTGGCGGGTGAACGCTTCGTCGTAGCCGCCGACGGCCAAAAGCTGCGTGCGCCGCACGGACGCGTTGCCCGAATAAAAGTTGCCGGGACCCACCTCGTTGAACAAGCCTGTCGCCCAGCCGACATATTGTTTTTGCAGCATGGCATGCTCCCACGCGATCCACGGCGGCTCCCGGTGCGAGACTTTGGGGTCGGGGGACAGCGGGCCGATCACGATGGTGTTGGCACTGCCTTCGTGGTGGCGGGCGTGGGCGGACAAAAAGCCGGGGCCCGGCTCCACATCGTCGTCCAAAAAGACAACAATCTCGCCCTGCGCGACGTTGATACCCCGGTTGCGGGCGCGCGCGGGGCCGCCGTTGGCTTGCACCAACAGGATCAGGGCGTAAGAGGCATGGGCGGCATAGCTCCGCACAAAGTCGTCGGTGCCGTCGGTCGAGCCATCCGAAACGACCAAAACTTCAAATTGGGATGACGGGTAATCCTGACGGGCCAGGCCGTCCAAAGTCGCCCGCAGGCTTTCGCGGCGGTTCCAGGTCGGGATCACAATGCTCAGAAACATGGCAGCGCCTTTGCTTGCTCGGACAACACCATTTCGGGCAGGGAAACAGGGGGCGTAGCGGCGGGGGTGTCCAGATGGCGAATGAGTTTGGCCGGGACGCCGCCGACAACCGTGCGCGGGGCGACATCCTTGGTGACCACGGCCCCTGCCGCGACAACCGCGCCGTGCCCGATGGTGACGCCTTTAAGCACCGTGACCCGCGCGCCAAGCCACACATCGTCTTCCAGAACGACAGGGCGGGCTTCCGGCCAGCGCGTGTGGTCGCCGGGCGTGTGAAAGTCCGTGTCCATAATCAGGGACATGTTGCCGATAGCGCAGTTCTTGCCGATGGTTACCGATTGCTGCGCACAGATGGACACGCCGCTATTGATAAAGGTCTTGTCGCCGATAGTCAGGGTGCCGCCGGGCATGGACGCCAATTCCACAGGCAGATGGATCGCGCGAATGCGCACTTTGTCGCCCAGGTGGATCGCGCCCTCGTTTTCAATCAACACGCGTCCGCTGACGACCAGCGACAGCATGCCCGACGATGTGCAGCCGCGCAGCTGCCAGCGGGAGCGCAGCCAGGGGCCGAGAAGCTGGCACACTTTGGCGGGCTTGCTCAGGATTTGAGCCGCCATGTTGGGCGGGGCCGGGGCGCTGAGGGGAGACGTGACTTCCATACGTGTTTTTCTTTTCAGGGGCGGCGCTGCGGACTATCCGGCAGCTTCTACGGGTTTACTTTCGGCAGCGGGAGCGGTTTGCGCGAGGGTATACAGGCGAGTCCTTTTGTCCAGCGGACAATGCAGGCTCTGGGTCAGGCCGCGCCAGTAGCCGCGCAGAGTGGAGAAATCGCTGTTGGGCGTACGATGCAGCAGAATTTTGCCCGCCGCCCGCGCGCCGTAATACGCGAGGTGGTGCGCGATAGTGCGCCATGCCCACCAGTCGCCGCAGCGGGCATGCTTGGCATGAAACGCGCCGTCGCCCGCTCCGTAGCCCTGCAAAACCGTCTGCCAGTGATCCGGCAGCCGGAACGCCCGGTGCCAGACCGTCAGGGCGGGACGCAGCGCGGCCCGCGCCCCCGCCGCCCGCAGCCGGTACACAAAGTCGCCTTCTTCGCCCGCAGGAAACGGCGCGCCCGGCCCCAATAACGGGTCAAAGTAGGAGTCCGCAAGCAAGTTCAAAGCCGAGCGTCGCAGGGCCATGTTCGCGCCCATGCCGCACACTTCGCCCTTTTTGAGTGCGCGCGGCTCGCTGAACGACCAGGCCGGGACACACACATCGTCCAGGTTCTCGATAGACGGGGACGGCAGGACAGGGCCGAACACAATGTCCACGGACAGCGAGCGCGTGAACTCCGAAGCAATGCGCACCAGCCATTGCTCGGGCACCTCGCAGTCGTCGTCGGTAAAAGCGAGGATGTCTCCCTGCGCCTGCCTGATGCCGATGCCCAGCGCCACCGACTTGCCGACCGTGTCCGTGGGGACATAAGTCAGATGCGGCCATTGCTCCTGCAAGCTTCGCACAATTTCGCGGGTTTGATTGTCCGTACTTTGGTCTACCAAGATCACTTCGGCGTCGGGAAACGGACACGCCAGCACGGTCGGCAGGCAGGTTTGAATATCCTGCGGACGATTGCGGGTGCAGATGACAACAGACATCTTCCAGGGTTTACTCATCAGGCGCGTATCTTTCTTTGAAGTAGGTTACGGAGGGCCTGCACGTCTTGAGGGCTCAGGCACCCAAACAACAGGCACAAGGGCAGGTAGGCAGCAAGGCCGGGCACGAGCCATAGCAGCCCCCCCGCCGAATGCACAAAGTGGAACAATCCCACCAGAGGCAGGGCGGCGAGCAGGGCGCGGCCCAAAACAAGCACGCTGCGCAGGGACACCAAATTGGGGGGCAGGGCGCGCACATAAGCCAGTAATAAATAGCCTTCCACCAGCACATCGGACAGCATCGCCCCAACCGCCCCGTTGTGCAAACCGCGCTGCATGGCCCAGATGCACGCGGCGCAGATCGGGATACTGACAAGGGCGGCAATGCCCGCAATCCGGCTTACCGCGCCCTGCCGGTCGGATGCGACCAGGGCCGTCCCCGCCACCTGAGACAAAAACCAAAGGATCACGGCCCCGCCCATCAGCACAAGCACGGGGATGCTGCGGCTGAACGAGGCGGGATAATGCAGCAAGGCCAGAATACGCGCCGGGGCCAGGGCCAGCACAGCGGCAAACGGCACAACCGCGATCAGCATCAAGTTCCAAAGACGCCGCACAGTCACGCCAAAGTCTTCCCGATGAGATTGCCACAAGCGGGCCAGGGTAGGCAGCAGCGCGCTCGCCAGCGCGACCGGGATCACCATGGTCGTGCCGCCCAGGCGCTTTGCCAGACCATACCAGCCAATCGCCGCGACACTGCTCATCTTGGAGAGCAAAAGGGCGTCGGCCTGCCCGTAAATCGCCATAAACACGGCTGTGGTCAGAAACGGCATCCCCGCCATCACCATGGTTTTGATTGTGGAAAGGGACGGGCGCGCAATGCGCCCAAGGTGGCCGCGCAAGCTGACTAAAATCACGGACAGGGATGTCAGCGAACCCAATGCCGCCGCCCCGATAATCATTCCCAAGGGCGCATGCGCCACGACCAAAGCGATAGTCAACAGGCTGGTAACCACTTTTTCGGCCAGCATCGCCGCATTCTGCCGGGGGATTTCTTCCAGGCCCCGCAGCACGCACCCCAGGGCTTCGGTGATCTGCGCCATCGCCATCACGCCCAAGGCGACCACAAGGAGCAGGCGCAGGTGCGCATCATAGCCCAGCGCTAGCGAGACGCCCCACCCTAGCCCCACGGCGGCCAATCCCAGGGGCACGCGCAGGGCCAGAGAAGCCAGCGCAAATTCGCCCGCGCGCTTGTGGTCACGCGCAATGTCTTTGATCAGGACGGTGGATGTTCCCAGGCCCACTAACAGGCTGAACACGGCGGCAAACGATCCCGCCAGGGTGAGGATGCCCAGCCCGACATCGCCAATATAACGCGGCAAATAAAGGGTGACCACAAACGTCATGCCCCACGAGAGTAATTGCGTCGCCAGTGTCGTCGCCACGTTGCGGGCGACACGCGGCGCGGCGGCAATGGGCGCGCTCTCGCCCGGCATCAGAGACGGCCCCGGACTGCCCTCACCCGGCATCAGAGACGGCCCCGGACTGCCCTCACCCGGCATCGGAATGCCACCCTCTCCGACCCTCGGGCGAGGGTTAGGAGTAAAAGACGATGGCTCCCCCTCGCCCGAGGGTGGGAAAGGGAGCTGGGGGGTAAGGGCTGTCTTACCCTGCGGACGCTGGAAGGTGTGGGTTGCTTTCCCTGCGTAGCCGTAAAACCCGGCCAAAGGCATGGATAAACCGACACGCTTTGTGCTGGCTTCCATGCCGACAAATGCCAGTGCGCCGCTCCAAAAGCCCGCAAACAACATATCCCGGAAGTTCGAGAGCTGCAAGTCTAAGAGGCCAAAGATCATCAGCATGCCCACGACCAGCATGGCATATAAGCCGACAGCCTTGGTCTCGGCGTCGGCTTCCTCGGCCCGGATGGTCAGGCAGCCCTGGATTAGTATGGCGCTCACCATCAGCCAGAAGGCGACAAAGCCCAATGTGCCTACACGCATCCACACCCAAAGAATTTGGTTGTGGGTCATCACGTCCCACCAGTCGTAGTCCGTGCTGATGTCGGCGATTGGGACGGCGTGGAGCATGCGCTTGCCGTAGCCGTAGCCCAGCGGGGCGGATTTGATCGTCGCCATGAGGTCGGCGTTTTCCGCATCGCGATACGCATTGGAGGACGCGTCACGCGGGTCAGGCGCGATCTGCGACTGAATGGCGCGGGCGGGCTGGGCGATAAACGAGCTGCTGTACCGAAACAGCGAAAAGTACACGCTGAAAACAATGGCAAAGCCAACAGTCACGCGCAGGACAAGGCGGCGACGCTGAGGCAGGACGCGCAGGGCACAGGCGATTATCATCGGCATGACAACCACAAGAGCCGCTGTCGCCGCGCGCCGGTTGCAGGCGAGGTTGGCAAGCTGCACAAATGGCAGCAGGCACCACATGACGCGCTGCAAGCGTTTGTGCGCGCCGCACAAGGCAAGCACGGCCAGCAGCACGGCAAAGGCATCGAAGAAAAACGCTTCTTCGTGCGCTCCGACCCCTTGATCCGGGACAGGCAGGCCGTGCAGGGTGACGTATCGCCGGAACGTCAACAAGATGCCCTTAAGCCCAACGCAGCCGACAAATATCCTGAGCAATGTGCCCAGCTGCGCCCTGTCGCGCAGGGAATTGACGGCCAGCAGATACGCGATCCCGAAGTAAAACTGGGAGCGCACTTCCTGCAAAGAAATCTTGAAATCGCCATGCGTCGCTATTCCCAGGCCCCAGCCGGCCACCACAAAGCCGAGATACACGAAAATCGGGGCAAGGAGCGAGCCGCCGCGCAGGTCAGTGGTGCGGCTGAACACCGTCCGAAACACCGAGCACACGCCCGCTGTCAGCGCGAACACTTCCATGACGTTCAGCGGGATCGCTTTGACATCCTGGTGCGCGTACACTTGAAAGATCGTGTTGACGTTCCAAAAAAACGGCACGGCATCCGTCAGCGAGTCGGCGAAGCTGCTTTTTCCCAGCTCAAAAAGGCAGGCGGCGGCAAACAGGGTGTACAAGCTGGCACGAGGGAAGCGCCACAGCACAACCGGCGTCAGGATCGCCAGCAGCAGGGCCATCGGCATCAGGGGCGTGTCTTTGCCCATGCCCACATAAACGATCCCGACCAAGAGGGCCAGCATCAGCCCGCCCAGCGCGAGCCACAGCTGGCGGCGGCGAGACGATGCAAGGTAGTCGTCGGATGTGGGCAGGTTGTGCAGCGAAGCGGTTGTCATAACAGGTTGTCGTGTCGGTGTTCAATAACCGGGGGTGTGAAACCCCCGGCAAGTGAAAGGCCCGGCCCTTGCGGGCATAGGAATAAGATGGGCGGCTTTGTTTTACGCCCGTGAGGGCATGGCTTCATCTCTGCCGGGTGTTTCACACCCCCGGCACGCTCTGCACCGGCCTTGCCCCAGCGTTTTCTTCTCGTTCCCAAGGCAGAGCAACGGCGGAACAAATCCGTCCGTCGTCAGTACAGGCTCGCATTGCGAGTGCAAAGCCTCGGGGACAGGCTCGCAATGCGAGGGCTGCGCGCTGGAAACAAGGAGGCAAGCTCCCTAGAACAAAGCCCATGCGCTTAGGAAAGGTTTAGCGGCCCGGAATGCGCAGCAGGGTCATGGAATATGGCGGCAGCACGAATGTGTGCGTTGCGCCGGTCCAGACCAGGCCGGGCAGCGGACGCAAAAAAGCGCGCGCCGGGTCTGCTTTAGTATCGGCAGAAACGCGCCAGGACTGGACAGGGGATTTACGTGTTGTCCAATGGGACAGGGCGAGAGGAACCGTGGCCGAAGCTTGCGGCGATTTGTTGAGAAGGACAATGGTCAGAACATGGGCGCGGGTGTCCTGAGCGGCATAGGCGGATACGAGGTCAGGGTGAACACTTGCCGCGCGGCACCCAATGTCGCCAAAGCCGTGCCCCTGGTCGTCCGGGTTGCGAAACAGCTTAAACGCGAGGTAGGCAGGCGAGCCGTCGGGGGGATAAGCCCAGTAGCAGGCCATGTCCAGGCCCTCGCGGCCAAACGCGCCCAGGGCATCCCCAGCGGCCAGGCCGCCGTTCAGGGTGGTGTCCGCGCCGAAGTTCCACTCGGTGATGGCGAGCTTCGTGCCGGGGTAGCTTTGCGCCACCCACTGCTTCATGCGCGGAATAAGACGGATCGGCTGGGCAATCCAGCTTTCGTCTTGATAGGCAGTGTCCCACAACGAGCGGACGGCGCGCAAACGCCGGGCGTTGGCATCTTTGTCGGTCGCGCTGCTGGAGCCATTGAACAGGCCGTCGCCCTGCGGGTAAAAGTGAACGTCCAAAACGTCCAGGGTGCGCTGCCCGGCCTTGATGTCGCGGGCATGCACCTGGGACAGAAACCAGGGCACGAACCATTGCCCGCCGTGCTTGTTCTTGTCGGCATGGGTGTGGAAGTTGTCGTCGCCCCGGTCCAGAGGGGAATATTCATAGCCTGTCCAGCCCCACGACACGGGGCCGGTAATCTGGGCATCGGGATCGACCGCTTTAACAGCGGCGGCATAGTCCAGAAACGTGCGCAGCAAATCGTCGTAGCCCATCCGGGCCGGGTGGACATCGGTATGGGTAACATCCCACAAATCGGGTTCGTTGTCCATGGCGTACACCCTGACCCCGCCATGCCCCGCGCCGCCAAAGCGGGTCTTGAGGTGGTGCACCCACTCGTCCTGGTAGACGGGGCCGCCATCGGCAGCGGGATTGAGATCAAAAGCACGGCCTTTGCGGGCAAAGGAAGCCACGCTGGTCAGGGCGCGGTTGCGGTCGGGATTGTAGCCGTCAATCGCGCCGGCGGCAGTGGATAACGGCGGGCCGCCGTTGGGCGGGACATTCTGCGAAGCATGGTTGTTGTCGCTGTCGCGCGCCACCCAGCCCAGCGTTGGGATGGTGAGCATCGAGGGAACACCCGCGTTCTGGTTCTGGGACACGAAACGGTCGGCAGCGGAGGACGGGGCAGGCGGCAGGTCGGCATCCGTCGCCTTGCGGTTGCGCCAGCCCCAGTCGTGGGCAGCGTTGCAGGCGTTGCCTGCTGCCCAGTTGTAACGGCTTTTGTCGTTGCCCCCCCACCGGTTGACACCCAGCCGCAGGTCGGTCAAATACGATGCAGGCGCAAACGCCATGCCGTAGATAAGCGGCGAGATGGGGTGAATGTCGGCCTGCGCATCAACCGAAACGGGAACGGTGATCTGTGTCGGCGAGGACGGCAGAGATGTATCGGGCAGCAGACGGATGTCGTCCAGGGCCACGGGCGGCTGCTGCTCTTTGCCGTCCGCTTGAAACGATACGCCTGTAATAGTCTCCCCGTCCTTAGCAGCGCCAAGTACGGACAGGGGCAGAACCACATGCGCCCAGGTATCCCCGCGGGGCGCAAAGCGGCGGAGCGAATAGCGCGTCTTGAACTGTTTGTCCGCATCCACCAGGCACACGGTCAGGGCCGCGCGTCCGTGCAGGCTAAACTCCAGGGTCCCGTAGCCCACGGTGCTGAACGCGTCATGGTGAAAATACAAGCCCTGATTGTCTCGCGGAGCCATCACAACGGAATATCTGCCGGAACGCACGGGCGTGGACGCTTGGAGAGTGTGAGTCGCCCACGACCAATCCTGCCAGCCATCGCCCAACGCATCGCCATAGATGATAAGAGGCGTGTCAGCGCGTTCCGGCATCGGCAGCGTGGCCGACAGGCCCTGCTGCATGTGCGCGTTGTGGAAACGATGGTAGAAGGCGCGCGCGCGGTCATGCAAATGCACGTGCCCCCCTGCTGGCAGGCAGCCGCTTGTGAAAGAAAGCGTAAGGGCAAGAGCGGAAACAAGAGCAGCCCTCACCCCCCAACTCCCTTTCCCGCCCTTGGGCGAGGGGGAGCTAGACAAAGTAACCCTTGGGGGCACAGATGAGCCACCGCATCTTATTCCTAACCCTCGCCCGCTTGCGAGAGAGGGTGGCATTCTGATGCCGGGTGAGGGCTGTCTTGGTGGCGCGCAGCGCCGGGTGAGGACATCCTGCTTTTCCCCATTCATTCCATAACTATTTGACATAATTAAAGGCGATTACCAGGACGATCCACAAAGTCATCAGGCCCCAAAGACCCGGCGTCATGCGGCGCACAAACAAGCCCAGCCCAACAGCGAAAAAGACAATCGGCAGCACAATGCTCATGGCGTACGCACCTCCACGGAAGGGGAACCGGACGAAGGCAGGCCGGGCGCGGCCATGGGCGCACGCGCCGTGCGCACCCACTCGCCGGGGGCACCGGGCGCGGTTGATTGAGCACGCCGCCCGGTCACTAGCAAAGCCAGTTTCCAGGCCATATAAAACGGCGCACGCAGCAGGGCCAGATACGCCGCGCGTCCTGCCCCCGCCACACGCAGCCCGCCCAGCACATACAGCGCCAGGCCCGCAAACGCTGCACCGCCCGCGCCGATCCACCAGGATGGGTGCGGCAGCAAATGATGTTCTACCCCGAACCCGACAAGGGCAAGCCAGAACAAGACCAGGACAGTCAACTCAGCGAGGGGCGGCAGGAGCAAGTCCAATGCGCTGTCGATAAGCAGGGGGCGATTGCCCACAATTCCTTCCCGCAGCAGGGGCAGGGCGAGGGCGCGGACGGATTTCCTGCGCCCTTCTTCCCAGCGTTTGCGCTGGCTGGTCGCCTGCGTGCCCTCGGTCGGCATCTGCGCCCACACGCGCGCTTCGGGGGCATACGCAACGCGCAGGTTTTCCTGGCGGGCAAGGTCCAGCGCAAAATCCAAGTCTTCGGTCAGGCTGTCGCCATGCCAGCGCACGCGGGCCAGAATTTCGCGCGTGAACGCCATACCGTTGCCTTTCAGTCCCACAGACAGGCCCAATCGGTTGCGGCCCAATGGGCGGACATGGTTGACAAGGTCAAAAGCGGCTCCCATCAAGGCCGCGCGCCAGCCTTCCGCCCCGTTCAGGACGCCGTAGCGCCCCTGCAAGGCGCACAAGCCTCGCGCATCAGTTTGGGACAGCAGGCGCGTGCTCATGCAGGACAAAAAGTCGGGCGCGGCCCATGTGTCGGCATCCACAACAACAAAAGCGTCTGCGGGCAGGGGACGGGCCAACAGCTGCGTAATGGCCCAGTCCAGGGCGTACCCTTTGCCGCGCTCCTGCGTGTTGGTGCGCTCCCACACGGTAGCGCCGTGCGCGCGGGCAATCGCAGCGGTGTCGTCGGTGCAGTTGTCGGCAACAACCACGATTTCGTAGCTTAACGCAGGGTAATCCTGCTGCGCGAGGCTTGCCAGCGAGGCATCCAATACCAAGGCCTCATTGTGGGCCGGAACCAGCACAACCAGGGACAGATAAGTTTCAGCGTTCACGGGAATGTCCCTCGCGGGGCGGGCACATGGCAGCGACCGTTAAAACAAGCAGATAGGCGATGCTGCCCAAAACGCCCGCTCCCACCAGAGCCGTCAGCGCCAAATAAACAACAGAAAGCATGGGTCAGGCCCTCCCGGCGATTACTTGCTTCGGCCCCAGCGGGAGCGCGGGGACGGGACACGGTTCAATGTTACGCCCAACACCTTGTCGCGGCCCAGCATGTCCAGGGCACGGCTGACAACAGTTTGCGGGGTTGCGCCCGCACGCACGACCACTAACACGCCGTCCATGGCACGGACAAGCGGCCCGGCGTTGTCTGATGAGACCGACGGCAGGTCGACGATGATCACGTCAAACGCGAAGCGCGCACTGACAAGCAGCTGCTCTACACGCGGCGAGCGGGCGAGTTTGGCGGCATTGGACGGCGCGCGCCCGGCGGGGATAATCACCAGGTTGTCACAGCCCGCCAGCTGCAATGTAGGGACAACTGTGCCGGACGCTTCCAAGACGGCGACCACGCCTTCACCGGTCGCAGGCATGCCCAGCCGCGCCGCCAGATCGGTGCTGCCCAGGCTCATGTCCAGCAGGCACACTTTCTTCCACGTGTCGCGGGCGATAGTCATAGCCAGGTGCAGGGCGACCGTTGTTTTTCCTTCGCCGCGCACGGCGCTGGTGACGCCCAGCACATAAGGGCTTCCCGTTCCCAAAACTTCGCTGCGCAGCCCGGCAGCTCCGCCAAGGCCCGAAGATTGACGCTCCAAGGCGGCGTACAAGTGGGCGAATTCGGCAGGCGTCTTTTCCACCCGCAGGCTGATGCCCGAGCAGGGCGGCGCGCCGGACACGCCTTCTTCCCCAGACTGCCTGGCTTGTCCCATCAACAATGCCAGCTCTTCCCCCAGCAGGGTTCGGTTTTGTGTGACGGGCATAGGCGAGTCGGACGGCAGGATGGTCGGGCGCGAAACAGGGCGGGTGGCTTCTATTCCTTCAAACATGACCGGCCCGTAGGACGACTCTTCCGAAGGGGGCGCGGCGAGGCTGCCGTGTGTTCCGTTGCGGTTTATTTGGGTTTCCATGGGGGTTTCCACTGGGTCTTGAATGGCTGTCATCGGGCGGCTCCTTCTGATTTCACGAGGGGCTGTTCACTATCGTCCGGCGGAGCGGAAAGCGCGGGCACGGGAGCCGTGGAAAAGGCAAGAATGGGCTGGTACTTCAAGTCGGCGCAGTCGGGCAGCAGGCCCAGGACAGGCACGCCCAGCAGGCGCTCCGCATCGCCTTCATTGCGCAGGGATTGGTCGCCCCATTCGCTCAAGACAACCAGGATCATGCCGACCAGGATGCCCAGCACGACACTGCCTGCCATCAGGCCCAGGGTCTTGGAATGGCCCGTGGTCGGCTCGGCATAAATCCGGCCCAGGGGGGTGAGCAGCGACGATGCCGAAACTTTGTCCAGCGCGCCTTTGACTTTGATCTGCTCGCGGCGTCCCAACAAGCTTTCGTATTGGGCTTTGACAATGCTGTAATCGCGGGTCTTGTCGGCCAGGTTGCGCTGCTCGCCGGGGATATTCTGGATGCGGGTCTGGTACTGGGCAATCGCCGTTTGCAAATGCTGGATCTGCGCTTGCTGCGTTTGGCCGGAAATGACGGCATCGGTCATCTGCTGCTGCAAGCCTTGAAACTCAGGGTTGTCTTGCAGCTTGGTCTGGGTGACATTGCCCGCTTCGGGGGAATGGGCTTTGACTTTGTCAGCGAGCGCTTTTTGCAGATACGCAATCTGGCTGGTGAGGCTCACCACTTCGGGATGGGCGGGCATCTTGCCTTCGGCCAGCAGGCCGTCGCGCTTTGCCATCAGGCTTTTGATCTGCGCTTCGTAGGGGCTTTCGGACGATGTCTGCTCTAAAATGGACAACGGCTTGATTTGCGCCATGCGCTTTTGCAGCTCTTGCTTTTTGAGATCGTTGTCGCGGGCCGTGATTTGCAGGTTGTCCAGCTCGGCTTTGAGGTTGGATAGCTGGCTGATGTCCGCGCTTTGCGCTTCGGGCAGCTCGCCGGAGTTTTGCTTTTTGTAGTCGATCAAGGCTTGTTCGGCCCGGCGCATGCGCACGGCATAATCGGAAATCTGGCTGTCTAAAAAGTTGCCGGTCGCGGTTGCCTGCGCAGAACGATCCTCGCCGACTTCTTCAATATATTGCTTTTGCAAAGCCGACACGATGCGCTCGCATTCCGCAGGGTTGTCCCAGGTCAGGCTGATTGTCCAAACCGAGTCGCTTTGGATTGCCGCCGTCAGCCGCTTTTTGAGCAGGGCATAACGCGGGTCGGCATCTTGGGGGTCGACACTGACAGGCCGGGCAAGCTGGGCATGGCGCAGGGCCGTGTCGAGAAAGCCGCCGGGCAAGTTGTCGCTTGTCAGGTCTTCAAAATGGGTCACATTCTGCTGGGCCGGGGTCACATACGACGGGGCCGGGGCTTCGCCCAGTTCGGTCGCGACATCTTCAGTCGTGACCTGTGTCATGGCTGTCGCTTCATACGTTTTGGCGCGCAGGGAGAGCAAAACAATGGATGTCCCGCTGACCACGACAAGCGCGATCAAAAAGAGCCATTTGTGCCGGCAAAACGAGTCCCATATTCTGGCCGCGATTGGGGTGCGCACAGGCATCACCGCCTCCTTGTCTTGAACAAATCTTGATTAAACAGCGCTGCGCAGCCTGCTGAGAATTGCAGGTGCGGTCACTGATGATGTTCGGCATGGGCAGTGCCAAAAAAGAGAGCGGTGCCAAAAACAGGTAATTGTGCGGGCGCTGCGAGTGCGTTGTTTGGGCATTTTACAGACGTTGCCACGGCATACCAACGACGGACGGATTTGTTCCCTCGTTGGTACGAGCTTGGAAAGATGTGGGAACAGTGATGCAATGCTGAGAATAAGGGAGTGCCCTTAACCCCCCAGCCCCCTTTCCCGCCCCTCCGGGCCTGCCAGTGCAGAAGCGGGTAGCATTCTGATGCCGGTTGAGGGCTGCCCGAGACATTCACGAAGCGCCAGGGGAGAGCCGTTCTGCGCCAGGGGAGAGCCGTTCTGCGCCAGGGGAGAGCCGTTCTGCGCTAGGGGGAAGGCTTTTCGTGAGTATCCCACCCACACGCCAAAACGCCCCGATACGCTTACAAAAAGCATAGCGGGGCGCGGCAAAATTGGGGAATAATAGAAGAAGAAAGCGGCGGGAGCGGAGCCTAGTACGCGCCGTCGCCTTTGAGGACAGCGGGGATGGTCATCAAGAGGATGCGCAGGTTCAGCCACACGCTCTGGTGCTCGATGTAGTGCAAGTCCAGTTCGACC
>JAABUZ0100004254.1_pt1 | contig 19982 bp, 16 predicted proteins | sample 5562091 | NCBI WGS metagenome assembly JAABUZ01 (sample SAMN12813069, study PRJNA571459) | rock metagenome | isolation source: Antarctica rocks | place: Antarctica: Victoria Land, Linnaeus Terrace sud | collected 2015-12-21 | reverse complement strand
GTCGCATGGCAAACCACGGGCCAAACTCCCATCACGTACCTGCTGCTTCGGTGGCCAGGCGATTGCTGATGACGCGCCATTGCTCCAGCTTGCGCCAACCCCGCCCGGCGGCGATGGCCTCGCGCGCCAGGCGCACCCCCGTCTTGAGATCGGGCGCGCTGGCGGCGGCGACGAGCGCGGCGCCCGCGTTGAGGGCCACCACGTCGCGCGGGCCGCGCGGACCCTCCCCGCGCAGCACCGCCTCGATCATGGCGGCGTTGGTGGCGGCGTCCGCGCCTCTGATGTCCTCGAAGGGCGCAGGCTCCACGCCCAACTCCTCGGGCGTGACCACATACTCGCGCACTTGTCCCCCGTGCAGCTCAGCCACATAAGTCGGGCCGCCGATGCTGATCTCGTCCATGCCGTCCGCGCCGCAGACGACAAAGGCGTGGCGCGAGCCCAGCCGCTGCAGCACGCGCGCCATCACCGCGGTCAGCGCGGGATCGGGTACGCCGACCACCTGCGCCTTGACCCGCGCCGGGTTGGTCAGCGGCCCCAGGATGTTGAAGACGGTGCGGATGCCGATCTCGCGACGCGGTCCCACGGCGAAGCGCGTCGCCGGGTGGTAGAGCGGCGCCAGCATAAAGGCGATGCCCACGCGCTCCAGGCAGGTCGTGATGTCGTGCGGCCCCAGCGTGATGGCCACGCCCAGCGCCTCCAGCACGTCGGCGCTGCCACAGGCCGAACTGGCGGCGCGGTTGCCGTGCTTGGCCACGGCCGGACCGACCGCAGCGGTGACGATGGCCGCGGCGGTCGAGACGTTGAACGTCCCCTTGCCGTCTCCCCCCGTGCCGCAGGTATCGACCACCATGCCCACGCCATCGGCGCGCACGGGCACGGCCTTGTCGCGCATGGCCCCGGCAAAGCCGGCGATCTCCTCCGGTGTCTCGCCCTTGAGGCGCAGCGCAGTCACCAGCGCGGCGAACTGCGCGGGCGTGACCTCGTCCTCCATGATCGCCACCATGGCGGCGCGCGCCTGCGCCTCGCCGAGATCGCGCCCGGCGACCAAATCCGCGATAGCCTCTTTGATCATGATGCGCCCCTTATCAGTTGCCAGTTGTGCCGGGCCTGCGACTAAAGTCGCATGGCAGGGACCGGACACTAAAGTGTCCGCGGAGGTCCGAGGTGTTATGTTATGTCAATCGAGCCGCGGCAGGCCCGCCCGCGTCGGGTTCGTGCTCCCTTCCGTTTCTGCCCACTGCCCACTGCCCACTGCCCACTGAGAACCAAGAAGTTGTTGAGTAACTCTTTGCCGCCCTGGGTCAGGATGGACTCGGGGTGGAATTGCACGCCCCACAGGGGCAGCGCGCGGTGGCGCACGGCCATGATGGTACCGTCCGCCGCCGTGGCCGTCACCTCCAGCTCGACCGGGAGGCTGGCCGGGTCGATGGTCAGCGAGTGGTAGCGCACCACGTCGAGGGGATTGGGCAGGCCGTCAAAGAGATCTTGCCCATTGTGCTGAATGCGCGAGAGCTTGCCATGCACCACATCCGGCGCGCGCACGATGCGCCCCCCGTACAGTTGGCCGATGCACTGGTGGCCCAGGCACACGCCCAGCGTCGGTACGCGCGGTCCCAAGAGGCGGATCACCTCCAGCGAGACGCCGGCGCGGTCGGGGTCGCACGGCCCCGGCGAGACGACCAGCGCCGTGGGCCGCAGCGCGCGCACCTCCTCGGCGCCCGCTTCGTCGTTGCGCAGCACCGTGACGGTCGCGCCCAGCTCGCGCAGGTACTGCACCAGGTTGAACGTAAAGCTGTCGTAGTTGTCGATCATCACCACCCTGGGAGGTATGCTCCATGGTCGTGGCCACACCTGATCCTGAAGGGTCAGGTTGTCGCTTGCATCATCACAAACTCGGGACGCGCCCATTCCATGCATCGTCATCGTCATAGCGTCACCGCCGTCCTTTGCTGTTCCTGTTCCTGTTCCTCCAGCTCCCGCCCCTGCTCTTCCAGAAACGCGGCGATGGCCGGCGAGTGCGGCGTGGCGGCCATGGGGTCCAGTCCCGCCTCGGCCAGGTCGATCGCCCGCTGCACGGCCGAGGCCTTGTGGACCGTCTCCATATACTCGCTCGACGGCACGGAGTCGGCCACCAGACCGCCGCCGGCCTGCACGTAGGCCACGCCGTCCCGGATCGCGGCGGTGCGGATAGCGATGCAGGTATCCATGTCGCCGCCGTAGGTCACATAGCCCACCGCGCCGGCGTAGATGCGCCGCGCGCCCCGCTCCAGCTCGGCCAGGATCTCCATCGCCCGCACCTTGGGCGCGCCCGAGACCGTGCCGGCGGGGAAGCAGGAGCGCAACGCGTCCAGCGCGTTCAGGCCCTGATCCAGCCGCCCTTGCACCGTAGAGACCAGGTGCATCACGTTGGAGTAGCGCTCCACGGCCATCAACTCCGTGACGCGCACCGAACCCACCTCGGCCACGCGCCCCACGTCGTTGCGGCCGAGGTCGACCAGCATGAGGTGCTCGGCGCGCTCCTTCTCGTCCCCTTGCAGCTCGTCCGCCAGCGCCCGATCCTCGGCCTCGTCGCGCCCGCGGCGGCGCGTGCCGGCGATAGGGTGGTAGTAGATCTCGCGGCCCGTCACGCGCACCAGCGTCTCGACCGAGGCGCCGGCGACGTCCACGTCGTCCAGGTGCAGGAAGTACATATAGGGCGTCGGCGAGACGGCGCGCAAGGCGCGGTAGACGTCGAACGGACGCGCCGCCGTCGGCCGGGCGAAGCGTTGCGAGAGCACGATCTGGATCGCGTCGCCGCCCAGGATCAGCTGGCGGGCCTGCTCCACGCCCGTCTCGTGCTGCTCGCGCGTGACGTTGCTGCTCAGCCGGCCCGGCGCATGCTGGTTGGCTGTCATTAACGCGGGCGCCAGGGGAGCGCGCAGTCGGCCGGCCAGTTCACGCAGCCGCGCCGAGGCCGCATCGTACGCCTCGTCGACAGAGCCGTCGCCCCCGTCGCTCGTGTCGCCGACGCGCAGATGGGTCACGATGCGCACGCGGTGCGCGTAGTGGTCGAAGGCCAGCACCGTGTCGGTCAGCAGCAGCACGCCGTCCGGCATATCCACCGCCGGGCCCGGCGTGTGCGGGACATGCGGCTCCCATTGGCGCGCCGTCTCGTAGCCCAGGTAGCCGACGGCCCCCCCGACCAGTGGGGGCAACGACGGGTCGACGTAGGCCCCCGCGCCCAACACCGCGTCTCGCAGCAGGGGCAGCGGGTCGGCGGAGGCCGGCCGCGTCGCGCCGGTCGGCAGGTCGCGGTACGCGCCCGTGTCCTCGTCGTAGCGCAGCACGGCGCGCGGCTCGGTCCCGATGTAGCTGTAGCGCGCGACGCGCTCGCCCCCCTCGACGCTCTCCAAAAGGAAGCTGTAGGGACCGCGCGCCACCTTGAGGTAGGCCGTCACGGGCGTCTCCAGGTCGGCCACCACGTCGAGGCAGAGCGGGATCAGCCTGTAGTCGCGCGCCAGCTCACGCGTGCGCTCCCGGGTCAGCGATAACGCCATCGTCACGATCCCTCTCTCCCCAAAACAAAAAGCCCCTCGCGCCCACACAGGTGTGTGGGGACGAGAGGCTCAAACCTCGTGGTGCCACCCCGATTCAGGAACACCGCCTCGTGATGGGCGGCATTCCCCTCGTTGGTCCCGCTAGCGGAGGACAACCGATATGGGTAGGATCGCCCGCGGGCGGTCCCGATAGGTCCATTTCCGTCGCCGTGTCCGCCGGCGTCGCAGCGCCTGCCGGCTCTCTGAAGGACACGCGGCCGACGTACTCTTCCCGTGCCACGTTATGTATTGTTGGATGTAAGGGCAGTATAGCAAGCCGATAGGCATTGGCGCAACGGGCACGCATGCTGGCACGCTGTCGCCTGACAATGTTTCGGTGAGCGCGGACTACCAGGCTACCAGGCTACCAGGGCGCCTCGGAGCCGTCGTAGACGAGGAAGCGGCCGGCGTCGCGCGCGGTCAGACCGTCGATGACGCTGAGCAGTCCCAACGCCGACTGCTCGGGCTCCAGTTGGGCGTCCGCGCCGCCCATGTCCGTCTTGACCCAACCGGGGTCGATCATGACGGCGGTAATGCCCTCGTCCCGCGCGTTGAAGGCGTAGGTCCGCGTGATCATGTTGAGGGCGGCCTTGCTCGTGGCGTAGGCGTAGTCGCCGCCCTCCGTCTTGTAGGTCAGCGAGCCAGCCCCCGATGAGATGTTGACCACGCGCGGGTTCGCGCCCGCGCGCAGCAGCGCCGCGAACGCCTGCGCCACTTGCAAGGGCGCGACGACGTTGACGCGCAGCACTTCCATGATGCCCTCGGCGTCGAGCAGCGATTGCCCGTCGGGCCCTTGGGTCTCCCTGTCGCCTGGGTTGATCGCGGCGTTGTTGATCAGCACGTCCAGGCCGTCGGTCTCCGCGCGCGCCTGGCGCACGGCCGCGGCGATAGAAAGGGTGTCGGCCACTTCCAGGGGCAGCACGCTGATCCGTTCGCCGTGTTGCTCGACGAGCCGGCGCAGCTCCGGCGCGCGCTCGATGTCGCGGCACCCCGCCAGCACGCGGTCCCCGCGCCGCGCATACTGCCGCGCGACCTCCAGCCCGATGCCCCGCCCGGCGCCCGTGATCAATACTCGCTGCATGTCGTTCTCTCCTGACTGAGCCGTTAGCCATTAGCCATTAGCCGTTAGCGCGTATGGGGGCGAGCGATGTCCTTGCGGCCAACCACTGGATGGTCGATCGGGCGTATCAGTTGCACGACAGGTGCAACTGTTATGCCGCGCCTGCCGGACATCCTTATCCCGACTCGCGGCCCGCCGCGGATGGGCGCCTCGGTTGCGCCGGTGGTCCAGGCGGCTCTCCCTATACACGGGAATGGGGAGACGACGTTGACGTTGTCCGCACTCGTCACTGGACAACAGCGCAGGGCGACAACCACCGGTCGCCGGTCGGCTTCTTGCACACTCCCATAACGCATAACGCTGGACACCATCCCCGTCGCCGACCTACTGGGCCTGCTTGCCCGGCGTGGACAGCCCGCATCGATAAGCCCCGGGGTGCGCGTGATGACGCCTGCATCTCGGCATCCCGACGACCTGTTGACGGGCAGCGGCGCCCGTGTTACCATCTGCGCGCTGGCGACGTTGGGACACGATAGAGTATGGTAGATGGCAGAAGGAGGACAAGGACGTGAAGACTCCGCTCACCCCGCTTGAGTTTATGCGCCGCGCCCGGCGCCTCTACCCGGACCGCGAGGCCGTCGTCGATGGGGATGTGCGGCTGACCTACGAGCAGTTCTCTCAGCGCTGCGACCGCTGGGCCGCGGCCTTGCAGGGGCTCGGCGTGGGGCAAGGGGACCGCGTGGCCTACATCGCGCCCAACACGCACGCCCAGCTCGAATCCTTCTACGCCGTGCCCCAGTTGGGCGCTGTGCTCGTCCCGATCAACTACCGGCTGACGGCGGAGGACTTCGCGTACATCATCGGCCACAGCGGCGCCCGCGTGGTCTGCGCCCATGCCGACCACCTCGACGCGGTCGACAGTATCCGCCCGTCGCTCCCCGGCGTGGAGTGGTTCGTGGCGCTGGAAGGGGCGAAGGAGGGCTGGCTCGACTACGAGGGGCTGCTCGCGCGGTCCTCCGGCAGGGTCGCGCGCCCCGAGATCTCCGAGGACGACCTGCTGACCATCAACTACACCAGCGGCACCACCGCGCGCCCCAAGGGCGTCATGATCACCCATCGCAACGCCTACATGAACGTCGTCGGCACGCTCATCCACGTGCATATGACGCCCGCCGACCGCTACCTGTGGACGCTTCCCATGTTCCACGCCAACGGCTGGACCTTCGTATGGACCGTCACCGCCGCGGGCGGCGCGCACGTCTGCCTGCGCAAGGTCGACCCCGCGCGCATCTTCGCGCTGGTCAAGGAGGAAGGCGTGACCATGCTCTGCGCGGCGCCGACGGTGCTGATTGCCATCGCCAGCGCCCCCGAGGAGACCCGCCAGGACGCGCCGCGCGGGGTGCGCGTGCTGACCGCCGGCGCGCCCCCGGCCGCCGCCACCATCGAGCGCATCGAGGGCCAGTTGGGCTGGGACATCACGCACGTCTATGGACTGACCGAGACGACTCCGTTCATCACCATCTGCGAACCGCGGCCGGAGCACGCGGGGCTGGCGCCGCGCGACAGGGCCACACTCAAGGCGCGCCAGGGCGTCGAGTTGGTCACCTCGGGCGAACTGCTGGTGGTCGACGACGAGGGGCGCGAGATAGCCCACGACGGCGCGACCGTCGGCGAGATCGTGGCGCGGGGCAACGTGGTGATGGAAGGCTACTACAACGATCCCGAAGCCACCGCAGCCGCCTTCCGCGGCGGCGTGTTCCACACGGGAGACGCCGCGGTGGTCCACCCCGACGGCTATGTGGAGATCCGCGACCGCATCAAGGACGTCATCATCAGCGGCGGCGAGAACATTTCCTCGGTCGAGGTGGAGGGCGTGTTGCTGCGCCACCCGGCCGTGCAGGAGGTCGCGGTAGTCGGCCTGCCCGACGAGCAATGGGGCGAGACCCCCCACGCCTTCGTCGTGCTGACGGCCGGCGCGACGGCCGGTGAGGAGGAGCTACGCCGCTTCGCGCGCGACAACATGGCCCACTTCAAGACGCCCAAGGCCTTCCATGTGGTGGACGAGTTGCCCAAGACGGCCACGGGCAAAATCCAGAAGTTCGTGCTACGCGGCAGCCGGCAGGCTATCGCCGCGCAATAAGTAAGGAGGACGACTATGACCAAGACACCGTTTCTGGTGGGCCTCACTCTCGCGGCTGCCCTCGTCGTCGCCCCGGCAAGCCCCACGCGGGCGGCAAGCAGCTACTCTCACGCGGGATCGATGACCCTGATTCCGCGCTGCCAGACGTCTCAACTGCGCGGCTTTATCGCGGGCCAGAATGGGGGAGCCGGCAGCGTTTATACGACGTTGGCCCTGCGCAACGCCAGCGGCGCCGCGTGCAGCATCACCGGCTATCCCGGCGTCTCCCTCGTCGATAGCGCGGGGCGGCAGATCGGCCGGCCCGCCCGGTGGGATTCCCGCCCGGTTCGCCGGGTTGTGCTGCTTCCCGGAGGCGCGGCCTCCACGACTATCCGTAGTCTTAACCCCGGCGTCGGCACGACGGACTGCCTGCCGCCGTCGGCGGCGCTGCGCATCTTCCCGCCCGGCGAGCGCGTGCCCCTGTTCGTGCCAGCGCGGCTCTCCGAGTGCCTGGGTACCCTGAGCGTCCTGCCATTTGTCGCTGGCACGGCCGGGGAGTAGACACCGGAGGGTCTATCAACGGGCAAACGCAGCGCAACGCGGGAGCGGGGGACGCCGTTATGGCGTCCCCCGCTCCCGCGTTGTCCTTATCCAACAGCCTGGGCGTCTGCGATACGCCCCTCCGCCCGGGGCGTATGCGATACGCCCCTACTGCCTACTGCCCACTGTCTTAGAGGCTGTTGCCGACGTTGTTGAGGGTGTTGGAGATGGCCGGCTGCAGGAACTTGAGGGCCACGATGACCAGGATAGCGATGAAGGCCAGGATCAAGGCGTACTCCACCATGCCCTGCCCCTCCTCGCTGCGCTCCTTGAGGCGCGCCACCAGTATCTGGACCGCCACGATCTGCTTTGTTACGAACTCGCTCATCTGTTTTCTCTCCTGTTCGGTGTTGGGGATTGTCGCGTCGTTGTTGTTCGGCACGCGTCTCTCGTCCGTGCTGCACACATCATCGTCCATCGCGCTCCCCCCCGCCACCCTCCAACCGGCTACTATTCGACCGCCGATCGGTGGGTGGGGGACCCGATTGTCGGCCGCCGATAGCCAGGACAGGTCATGCGTTCCCCTTTTCACGCGCCAACATCCTCGATCACACGACACAGGGCCGACGAGGCTGGGCCAACGTGGGGACGGATGGACCGCCGATCCATGAGCCACATCTATGAGGGAGGTGATACCCATGGCACACACATCCGGAGCACCCACGTCGGACGCGGGCAACCTTATCGAGGAACTGGTTGGGCTGGCTCGTACGCTCGGCGCTCCCCCACGCGCGTACGCGATCCTGGGCGAGGGCAATGTCTCCGCTCGCGCCGACGAGGCAACGTTCCTGGTCAAGGCGAGCGGTACGTCCATGGCCACGGCCACGGCGTCTTCCCTCGTGCGCGTGGACCTGGGGCGCGTCCTGGCGTTGGTTCAGGGGCCGCCGGAGCGGGACGCCGCCGCCGGGGAATCGCTGGACCGCACGCTCGCTACCGGAGAGGGGGCCGCCGCCGGAGAGGGCAGTGCCCGCCCCTCCGTCGAGGCGGGGATGCACGCGGTGCTGCTGGCGCGGGCTGGCGCGCGGTGGGTCGCGCACACGCACCCGACCGCCGTCACCGCCGTCCTCTGTTCGTCCCAGGCGCGGGCGGTCGTGGCGGGGGCGCTGTTCCCCGATCAGGTCGTCGTCTGCGGGCCGCACCCCCTCTTCCTGCCCTACGTCGACCCCGGCCTGCCCCTGGCGCGGGCGCTGTCGGCGGCGCTCGACGCGCATCGAGACCTGCACGGCGCGGTGCCCAAGGCGATCTACCTGCGGAACCACGGGTTCGTCGCCCTGGGAGCGAGCGCGGCCGAGGTCCTGGCGATCACCGACATGGCCGTCAAGGCGGCGCGGGTCCTGGCCATCGCCCTGGGATGCGGAGGGCCAACCTATCTCCCGGTCGACGAGGTGCGCCATATCGCCGGGCGGAGCGACGAGCACTACCGGCAGCGCATCCTGGGGCTGACGCCCGACAGTAAGACCGGGGACGCGGATCGGGCAGGGCGGTAGTATGACGCGCTATGTGGCGATAGACCTGGGCGCGGAGAGCGGCCGCGTCATGGTGGGCACGTTCACGGGCGAGCGCGTGGCGCTGGAGGAGGCCTATCGCTTCGCCAACACGCCCGTCCGCGTCGCCGACGGGTTGCACTGGGATGTGCTGCGCCTCTACAGCGAGGCGCTAACCGGCCTGCGAGCAGTCGTCGAGCGGCACGGAGGCGTGATCTCCGGCATCGGGGTGGACGCCTGGGGCGTCGATTTCGGGCTGCTCGACGCGGGGGGGCGCCTGCTCGGCAACCCCTACCACTATCGCGACGCCCGCACCGATGGGCTGCCCGAGGAGGCCGCGCGCCGCGTGTCGCCCGCCGAGCAGTACGCGCGCACAGGGATCGCGCCGCTCCCCATCAACACGCTCTACCAACTCCTGGCCCTCGCCCGAGGCGACGATCGCAGCCTGGAGCGCGCCCGCTCGCTGGTGATGATACCCGACCTGCTGCACTACTGGCTGAGCGGCGAGATAGCGGCCGAGCGCACCAACGCGAGCACGACCGGCGCGCTGGCCACCGACGGGACGTGGGCGCGCGACCTGACGCGCCGCCTCGGCATCCCCGCGCATATGCTGCTGGAACCCAGCGTTGCGGGCCACGTCCTTGGCGCGCTACGCGCCGGGGTGCGCCAGGAGAGCGGCCTGGGGGCGGCGCCCGTTATCCTTCCGGCGACGCATGACACGGCCTGCGCCATCGTCGCGATCCCGGCCAAGCCCGTCCGCGCGGGCGACTGCGACGCCTACATTAGCTCGGGCACGTGGTCGCTGCTGGGGATCGAGCTGGAGCGGCCCGTCCTGAGCGAGGGCGCGCGGCTGGCGGGCTTTACCAACGAGACCGGCGTGGGAGACCGGTTCCTCTTCCACGCGAACATCATGGGGCTCTGGCTAGTGCAGGAGTGCAGGAGGACGTGGGCGCGCGGCGGGCTGAGCCTGGGCTACGCGGAGTTGATGGCGCGCGCCGCCGCTGTGCCATCGCCGGGCGTGGTGATCGACGTGGGCGACCCGGCGTTCCTGCACCCCGACGACATGCCGGCCGCTATCGGGAGGCAGTTGGCGTGCGCGGGACAGCCCTCCGTGGCCGATCCACCGGCCGTGGTCCGCGCCGTGCTCGAAGGACTGGCCCTCACCTATCGCCTCGCCCTGGAGCAGGCGGAGAGGTTGACCGGCCTGCGCGTGCGGACGGTCCGTGTGGTCGGCGGCGGCGCCCGCAACAGCCTGCTGTGCCAGCTCACGGCCGACGCGTGCCAACGGCCGGTCCTGGCCGGGCCGTTCGAGGCCACCGCGCTGGGCAACGTGCTGGTGCAGGCCATGGGGACGGGGGCGCTACGGGGGCTGGCGGAGGCGCGGGAGATTGCCCGCGCCTCCGCCGATATCCAGTCCTACGACCCGGGCGCCACGGTCGATTGGGACCATCGCCGGGCCTACCTGCTCGCCCGCCGGGCATCGCGGGCGTAAGACACGGCTTATTCCGCCAGGAACGCGGCGATGTGGGGCGTCAGGAGCGCGTGCTCGAGTAGGAAGGCGTCGTGGCCGTGGGGCGAGGAGATTTCCACGGCGCGCGCCTGCTTGCCCCCCTCGGCCAGGGCGTCGACGAGTTCGCGCGCCTGCGCCGTGGGGTAGAGCCAATCGCTGTCGACCGACGCGACCAGGAAGAAGGCGGAGGCGCGACGCAGCGCGGCGACCAGGCTCGGGAACCCGGCCTGCAGGTCGAAGTAGTCGATGGCCCGCGTGATATAGAGATAGGAGTTGGCGTCGAAGCGGCGCACGAAGCTCTCCGCCTGGTGGCGCAGGTAGCCCTCCACCTGGTAGTCGGCCGCGAAGCTGTAGCTGACGCCGTCACGCCGCAGACGACGGCCGAAGCGCTGCTCCATGCCCTGGGCGCTGAGGTACGTCAGGTGCCCGATCATGCGCGCCGCGGCCAGGCCACCGACCGGACCGTCCTCCGCTGGGTAGCGCCCATCCCGCCAGCGCGGGTCGCCCATGATGGCCTGCCGGCCGGCCTCGTTGAACGCCAGCGCCTGCGCGCTCAAGCGGGCGGTCGAGGCCAGCACGACCGCCCGCGCGACCCGCCCGGGATAGTGGACCGCCCAGTGCAGGGCCTGCATCCCGCCCATGGACCCGCCCGCCACCGCGGCCAGCCGCTCGATGCCCAGCGCGTCGAGCAGCCGCGCCTGCACCGCCACCATATCGCCGATGGTGACGACGGGGAAATCGGACCCGTACGGTCTCCCGCGACGCGGATCGACCGAAGCAGGGCCGGTCGTGCCGGCGCATCCGCCCAGCACGTTGCTGCAGATGACATGGTAGCGCCGGGTGTCGAAGGCTTTGCCCGGTCCGACCATCGCGTCCCACCAGCCGGGATGGGCATCGTCCGGCGCGTGGCGGCCCGCGGCGTGCGCGTCGCCCGAGAGCGCGTGACACAGCAGGATGGCGTTGTCGCGCCGCGCGTTGAGCTGCCCGTACGTCTCGTAGGCCACCCGCACCTCGTCCAGCGTGTGACCGCCGTCTAGCGCGAACGAGCCGGGCAGGTGAGCGAACCGTGTTTCCACCAGGTCGACACCATGCCCAGACCTGTCGCGTAGAGCGTCGTCCTCATCCATCTCGACGCTCGCGAAGGCGGCGGGTGAAGCCAACGGGGGCACGGGGTTGGTCAGGCGCATCGGCATCGTTCTCCGCGAAAGCGCGCCGCTACCGCGCCCGCCATGAATGATCCAAACCAATACACGTCGGCCCAGGGTCCGTGAATTGTCAGGCTGGGAGCGCCAGGCGCTCCCAGGGCATAGGCCCGCCGACAACGTTTCACAGACCCTGCGCGTTGGCCGACATCTCTTGACGATACCCGGGGTGACACTTCAGTGTCCGTGCCCTGCCATGCGACTTTAGTCGCAGGCTCCAGGCCCCTCCTTAGCCTATCCGCTGGGACACGCCGAGGGCGCGGTCCAGGTCCCAGGTGATGTCCTCCACGTCTTCCAGGCCCACCGACAGACGCACCAGATCGTCGCGGATGCCCGAGTTGAGGCGATTCTCGGGCGAGAGCTGCGAGTGCGTGGTGCTGGCCGGGTGGATCACCAGCGTCTTGGCGTCGCCGACGTTGGCCAGGTGCGAGATGAGGCTCACGCTGTCGATGAAGGCGCGTCCCGCCGCCATGCCGCCCTTGATACCGAAGGCCATGATGCCGCCGGCGCCCTCGGGCAGGTAGCGTTCCGCCAACGCGTGGGACGAGCTGGACGGGAGGCCGGGGTAGCTGACCCAGTCCACGGCGGGGTGGGCCTCCAGGAACTGGGCCACCGCCAGCGCGTTACGGGAGTGACGCTCCATGCGCAGGGCCAGCGTCTCCAGTCCTTGCAGCAACAGGAAGGCGTTGAACGGGCTGAGGGTCGCGCCCTGGTCGCGCAAGCCCTCCGTGCGGGCCTTGGCCAGGAACGCCTGCGGCCCGAGGACATCGAAGAAGCGCACGCCATGGTAGGCGGCGGAGGGGTCGACGATCGAGCCAAAGAGCCCGTTGTCCCAGTTGAAACTCCCGGAATCCACGATCAGGCCGCCGATCGACGTGCCGTGTCCGCCGATAAACTTGGTGGCCGACTCCACGACCACGGTGGCGCCGTGCTCGATGGGGCGGCACAGGGCGGGCGTGGCGAAGGTGTTGTCGATCATCAGAGGCAGGTTAGCCTCCGCGGCGATGGCGGCGACGGCACCGATGTCCAGCACGTCGAGCAGCGGATTGCCGATGGTCTCGCCGTAGAGCACGCGCGTGCGCGGCGTGATGGCGCGCCGGTAGTTCTCAGGGTCCGAGGCGTCGATCCAGACCGTGTTGATGCCCCAGCGGCGCAGGGTGACGTCGAACTGGGTGTAGCTGCCGCCGTAGAGCGTGCGCGAGGAGACGATCTCGTCGCCCGGCTGTAGCAGGGTGGTCAGGGCCAGGAACTGCGCGGCGTGGCCGGAGGCGGTGGCCAGCGCCCCGATCCCGCCCTCCAGCGCGGCGAGGCGCTCCTCCAGGACCGCCGTGGTGGGGTTCATGATGCGCGTGTAGATGTTGCCCGGCTGCTGCAGCCCGAAGAGCGCCGCCGCGTGCGCCGTGTCCTCGAACACGTACGAGGTGGTCTGGTAGATGGGCACGGCGCGCGCGCCCGTGGTGGGGTCGGGCCGCGCGCCGGCGTGCAGCGCCCGCGTGTTAAAGCCTAGCGGCCGTTGCTCCGCCCCACTCTCGCTCGTCTCGTTGCGCGCTGTCTCGTCCACTGCGGTCATCTGTCCGTCCTTTCATGGCCCTGACTCATCGCTCATCCGACCAGGCAACGTTCTTTAATCGATCGTTACACCGCTCCCGGTTGGACGAATTATACCAAGTCTATCGGCTTCCTGACGACGGACGCGCGTCACTGCGTGCAGAGGCGGGAATCGTAACCCCGTGGGCGCTGGTACGTTCCTGGGAGCGCCGGCTCTCGCTGCGCTGCCAGCCGGCGGACGATGGCCGGCTGGCAGCCGGCGCTCCCAGGAAAGGCTCCCACAGCTCTGCATTGCAAGAAGCTGAGGCCGGCATGGAGCGTGCTCTGGACGTAGCGGCGCACCGAGTGCGTGGCCAGCCCCATAGATCGCCAGCGCGGCGCCGCCTGTGCAGCACGGTGACGAGCACGCGCTGGCGCGCCTCGTCGACGGCCAGCGCATTGGGATCGCCCGCGACGGCGATGGAGCGCCGGCGGGCGCGGTCCCCTTATATAGGGCAATCGGGGCCGATGCGCACGAACTGCACCTGGCCGCCATCGTGCGTCAGTCCGATCTTCGCGGCGAACCACGCCACGTGCCCCCGCGCCTGCACGGCGTCGTCGACACGGATCGCGGTGATCGACGCGGTATAGGGGAACATCGGCCCGCGGGGGACATCGATCTGTGCCTGCATGAGGCGCTCGTGCTCGGCGAAGAGCACCCGCAGCCACGCTTGCACCGCGCCCGTGCCGCGCATGATCCGGCAGTCCGCGTAGTCGACGTCGGGGGCCAGCGTGGAGAGGACGCCCGCGAGATCATGGCTATTGTAGGCGTCCACGAAGGCCCGCAGCACGGCCAGCGAACGGTCGCCGCTGGCCCCGGCCGGGCGGGGAGCCTGGCGGGGGATGCCCCGTAGGTCGACGAGGCGGACGCTCGACGCGCCGACCGACGCGCCGGCCGAGGCGACGACGGCCTGCGCGGACCAGTCATCCAGGGCCACGGCGGCCGCGCCGTTCAGGATAGCGATGCGGCGCAGCAGCGCGCCGCTGGCCGTATCGACGACGGCGAGGCCCTCGGCGGTCGGGATGGCGGCAAGGCCGGCGTGCTCGGCGACGATGACGCCGCTGGGATCAGCGCCGACAGCCACCGCGCGCAGCGGCGTCCCCGAGCGGCTATCCAGCAGCGTGATTGTGCCGTCGGCGGCATTGGTCACGAGCACGCGCCGCGTCGCGGGACTGACCCCGAGCCCGACCGGCGTCACTCCCACCGCCACGGTCCTCAGCAGCCTGCCGCTGGCCATGTCGATGACGCCGACGGTGTTGCTCACCGGATTGGCCACGAACGCCCGCCCGCTCCGCGCATCGACCGCGACCAACCCGGCCCCTTGCCCCAGCTGGATGACGTGCGCGACGCGCGCCCGCGCCTCGTCGATGAGATAGACGCGTCCCGTGCTGGTGACGACCAGGGCCCGGCCGTCGGCGGCCGCCGCCGCGAGGGGGCGCGCGTCCGCCTCCAGTAGGAGCCGCGCGATCGGTGCCAGGCTCCGCATGTCGTAGATCGCCACCGCGGCGCCGCCGGCCGCGCGCACGGTGACGAGGACGCGCTGGCGCGCCTCATCGAGGGCCAGCGTGTTGGGGTCGCCCGCGACAGCGACGAGGCGCAGGAGGGCGCCGCTGGCCGCGTCGAGCACAATCAAGCGGCCCCGTCCCGGCGTGGGGATGGTCCCCGCCGCCAGCGCGACGACGCGCCGCTCCCGGGGCGAGAGGACGAGGGCGAGGGGCACGCCACCGGCGGCGACCTCTCGCAGTAGGCGTCCGGCGCGGGTATCCACGACGGCGATGCCTCCCACATCGTAGGTGCGGACACCGATGAAGGCGCGGGCCGTCCGGCCGTCGAGCGCCATGACCGTGGGCGTACCCGAGAGGGCGACAACGCCACCACCTGGGGTATACATACTAGCGTGGCGCGTCGCTCGCCGTGCTGTGAGCGGCGTGAGCACCGAATTAGCGACGAGGAGCGCGCAGCACGCCATCGCAGTGAATTTCATACACCTTTCCCTTCTGATCTGACCGCTACTCGCGCCCGGATGCACCTCAAAATAGTGGAAAGCGGGCTGACCGGGCCTGCGACTGCCCGGCTGGACCGGGACCGGCCGCAGCCGGTCGGGGGCCAGTCCGCATGTGTCGCATGGCAAACCACGGGCCGACTGCGGTCGGGTGTGGTCCGCCGCCACGCTGCTCTTGGCCCCGGTCTGACACCGCAGTGTCTGTGGTGTGCCATGCGACCGCAGTCGCAGGTCGGAGTCCACAATTGTAAGGTGCACCCCGCGCGCCCGCTCATGCTCGCATTGCTAGAAAGCCGGCGATGAAGACAAGGACCGTTGCCATAGTATACGGATGGGCTCGGGTGAGTGACGCGCGTAGCGTGCGGGGGTGAACTGATAGACGCGCCATCGACAGCAACGCTTGTCCGAGCGCATCATGGACGGACGCGACAGGAAGCCAGCGAGCCGCCGTGTGGGCCGTTCGCGAATTCAAGGATAGAGGGGCGTGCTGTCATGCCCGTTCGGCCATCGAAGATGACCTTGGCGCTGAGGGCCGGGGCGATGCCCTGGGGACGTCCGAGCGCCCGCAAGGCGCCGCTCGTACGCCGCTTGAACGTCACACCCAACACCTGCTCCTGCATGGTCCCCACGCTGATGCGGCCGATGTCCAACCGATCATGGTCTGCCGCGCGCTGTTGGAGCCAGCGCCGCAGGGAGGCTCTGTCTTGTCCCACCAGGACCACCGCATGCCGGTAGTCGCAGTCGCTCCAGACCCATGGTGGCGCAAAGAGCGACAGAGCCGTGCTCACGCGCCCAGCGTTGTATGCCTGGATGAACTCGATGAGGACGGCGACCTCCCGTGCCTGCCGCGCATCAAGGGTGAGCGGCAGGCGCGGCACAGGCGTTGCCAGAGGGGCCATGACGCCTCGCTGCATGGCGTCGAGCCGCGCCGGGTGCGCGACAGGGGGCAACGCGAACGGGAACACAATAAATACAACGAGCGGAGCAAGACATACAGCAGGCGGAGCAAGCCAGTGTCGTCGTTCCACCGCATGACCTCCTTGAGTTGACCGGACCTTCCACCCTCTACTACACCTGGCGTACCGCATCGGTTCCGTGGCTGTGAGGAGCGCACCGGCGCATGGTGGTGGCCCAAGCAGGGCGGCCACCCCGAGCGGCGCGCCGCTCGGGGGTTGATGCTACCGGCGGCGCGCCGCTCGGATTATCGCCCCGTGAGCATGTACCCGGCCACGGCGGCGAGTGCCAGGACGTTGATCTGATACAGCAGCAGTAGGCGCGTGAGATAGGACGTCGCGAGCACGCTGTTGCATACCTACCATATACTACACTCCCGCTCGCCGACCGGTTCCCCCACTATCGCGCCCTGCTGGTGGGAGCGCACGCATCTCCCGGGCACACCACCTGTGATCCGGGTGCAGCGTGATCGTGGCAAGATTGTCGCCCACCACGGACTGGGAGGGGGCGAGGCTGCGGCCCCCGACGCGCAGGCGGGATTGTAAACCGCGCCGTAGGTGGTGCTTAGCGCGAAGGTGCCAGCTGCTGGTAATCGCTCAGGTGGGGTAAGAGATAGTCGTGATGGTGCAGATAGGCCTGGGCGGCCACTTTAATGGTCTCCTCATCAATTAGGGGATATAGACGGCGAACGTCACGCGCCACGCGCCCCCCGGCCAGTGCGCTTCGAGGAAATAGCACCCGCCCTTCTGGAAGACGGGGGCGAACGGGAATTCCGTCCACCGCCCGTGCTGTATCGGCAGGGGTGGATGGCGCGGATCGAGCGTCACCGTCGCGGCGGGTATCCCTACCGGGCCGACGCTGACTTGGACGGGATCACGTCCGCGCACGCTCCCGCCCGACACGGTCACCGGGTGTGTATAGTTTGGCTCGACTGTCCACTCCATCTTCACGCTCCACCCATAGCGGGTGTGCGCCCATAGAAATCCGGCCCCCCCGAGGCTTAGCATCCCCTCTTTGTTACGCTCGAAACTTCGGAGCCAGACGGGGGAGCGTCCCCAAACTTGTCCGAAATACGGGATCGTCACTGGGGGCGGGCTGGACGGGCACGAGAGGCGCGCGAGCATCGCGCTCTCCGGCGCGTATCGCCCTGACGCCGGGGACGCCGGCGTCGTCTGATCGACGGAGGAGGGGAGCATGATCGCCAGGAGAGCCCCCACCAGCCCATAGGAGTACCACATACCCGTCCTCTTCTCCTTTCTTCGCGAATAATTGAATAATAAGGGGCCATGTGCTGATAGGCAAGCGCAGCCGTCATCACGCGCGCGACAGGTCGATCACGGTCACGCTCCCGCCCAATGTTGGCGGCGGTCGGCGCGCTAGCCAGGGAAGCGCCGGCCGGACCCAACTCGGTACCCAGCCCCAGCCCCAGCCCCAGTCACGGTCGGCCGTGTCCGCCGGGGCGCTGTTCACGACGAACAAGCGATGTGTCGTCTCGTCCACTGCCATCGCCACCGGGGAGCGCCCGACCGCGACGGTGGCCCGCACGCGCCCGGTGCGGGCGTCGAGGACGCTGACGCTCCCGTTCGTGGTGGAAGCGCCGGTGCGATCCGTGTCGCCCCCATTTAGGACGTAGGCGCGGCCCGCCCGCTCGTCCACCCCCACGTCGCCCCCGTTTGTGTAGCTCTCAAGCTGCGGGCGGGCCGTGCCGACCGCGACCGTACGGCGCACGGCGCCGGTATGCGCGTCGAGCACGCTCACGGTATTATCAGAGCTATTCACAACGAAGACCGTCCCCGCGCGTGCATCGACGGCGAGGGTCTTCGGGCTCACGCCGACCGCGACCGTGCGCAGGACGACGCCGTTGCGCGTGTCGAGCACGCTCACGGTATCGTCGTTCGCATTGGCGACGAACGCGCGATGTAAGCGGACGTCCACCGCCACCGCCGTGGGACATCCGCCCACCCGGACCGTACGCACGACCCGCGCGTTAGTGGCATCCACTACGCTCACGGTACCGTTCCCGCAGTTGGCGACGAAGATGTGCCCGGCTGGCGCGTCGACGGCGACGCCCTGAGGACTCTCGCCGACGGTGGTGGTCCCGAGTGCCATGCCGGTGTGGCTACTCAGGACGGATACCGTCCCGATGCCTCCATCCGCACCGCTCATGACGAAGACGCGGCCAGCGCGCTCGTCCACGGTCATGGTTTGACCGCTACCGCCCATGCGTGGTAGTGCCACCGTCCGCAGGAAAGTTCCCGTCGCCACGTCGAGCATGCCCACGCTCCGATCGCCGCGATTGAAGACGAAAGCGTGGCCGGTGCTTTCATCTATCACCACAAGGGCGGGCGCGGCGCCGACGGCAAGGGTGCCGACGACGGTCCCACGATGGGTGTCGAGCAGGCTCACGCTGTTGTCGGCGGAGTTCGTGACAAAGGCGCGCTGGGTGCGCCCGTCCACCGCTACGGACGTCGGCAACACGCCGACGGGGATGGTAACAATACCCGTTGAAAGCCCAGTAACGTACGCTATTCCAACAGTGGTGAGCGCCATCAACAGCAGAGCCATGGCGGACCAACGCAATGCGCGCATTATTTTGTCCCATTCTCGATGCAACTGCACCTGTCCGGCTCATGTCATCCACAATGACCCTGCAAGAATCTCGCCCACGACCGCGAGAGCAAATCCATTCGCAGCGTGGAAGAAAGGCCGTGCGTGCGAGATACGGTTCGTTAAGGGGGCAGTGTTGTCGTGGCGAGCGTAAGACACCATGACACCCGACAGCGTGGGAATGGTTCGGGCTAGTCCATAGACGACGCCAAGGATTGCACCTCGCTGGATGCTCGACGATGCTTCGAGCGGCAGGAGAAGATAAAAAGTTGCGTACGGAACAAATGTGAAGATATCGGCCCCTAATACAACACCATACATGAGAGCTTGGGCAGTGGGGCCATATTTAGACCAGTGGGGAGGAACTTGCCAGTAGGTCTGGGGCATTGGGAGACGGATGACGCCTAATTCATGCAACCCGTAGGCGATGGCCATAATTGCTAGGCTCCCAAGCCATAGGTGGCGGCTGTTGGGACCAAGCTGCATCATCGTTCGAATAGTTGAACCAATCATACCCATCGTTGAGCCAACAAGTGTGGTGCTAGCGACAAGCCCAAGCGGATAGGCTATAGCTCCCCGCCACTGTCACCTTCTCGAAACGCGCGCCTCCGACGGAGGCGGAGTGATCACCATGATCACATTGGTCCCTCAAGGCGAGCAAACTTTTGTGCTTCCCGCAACTATCGCAACGATCAGCCCGCAGAGAACGAGCATGGCGGATGCGCTCCAGTGAGCTAGGAACGCCAAGACGAGGACGCCACCCGCGAAAGGAACGCTTGTTAGGACCAGCGATCGTAACCGTGAGCGTACAACAAGGGACTCCGCACCCATCTATCCCTCCTATAATCGTGAACCCGGCCGATAAGGTCGAACTTTACAGCCGTGCGAGACCACAATCACCAGCAACCTGGTGACATGCACGGAACGTGGAACGATGCCTGGTAGGCACCCACATCGTCAAAGGATGGAGTGCATATATCAGCCAGGATTGTGACGGATGCGAACACACGATCACGACACTAACAGTGCTTCACTTACGGGTATTGAGCCCGTGACGCTGTGTAATCGCATGCTTAGAGCATGTTTCCATCCGTCACCGATGGGACCGACATATGCCCCCGTCCTCTGACGCAGGATGTTGGCGTCCGTCAACCTTCGGTCACGTCCCGTATAGTGGGTAAAAGTGGAAAGGAGGTGGACGGAAACGGCCATCGTGTGGTTCTCGTGTAAAGGTTGAGAGTTACAGGAGAAGGAGCACGACGATGGCCGACGAGATGAGTA
>JAABUZ0100004250.1_pt1 | contig 19988 bp, 17 predicted proteins | sample 5562091 | NCBI WGS metagenome assembly JAABUZ01 (sample SAMN12813069, study PRJNA571459) | rock metagenome | isolation source: Antarctica rocks | place: Antarctica: Victoria Land, Linnaeus Terrace sud | collected 2015-12-21 | reverse complement strand
TGGCCCAACCCCTTGTGGGAGGGAGCTGTCGAAGGTGGGACCGGCGATTGGGACGAAGTCGTAACAAGGTAGCCGTACCGGAAGGTGCGGCTGGATCACCTCCTTTCTAAGGAGCATCTGGCAGGGGGCCTTCGGGCGCTCTGCCCAGAGCCACTTCTCGGACGATCGAGCCGAGGTGGTGCTCACGGAGTGGAACACTGACCAGTAGGCCGGCTTCGTGGTGAGGATCGTGAGTACAGCTCTTCGGAGCAGGAAAGCGAGTTCTTGCTAGGGGGCTGGCCCAGGCACGCTGTTGGGTCCTGAGGGAGCAATGCTTCTTCAGAGGTGCACCCGGGGCCCGCGACCAGTCATGGTCGACGGGCCCTGTGTGAGCCTGCGGACCGACGTCTCGCTGGACGGCACGCTGACGCGTGTACGCAGCGGTCAAGGCGCCGGGCCCGCCCGCATCTTGAGAACTGCACAGTGGACGCGAGCATCTTTGTGGCCAAGTTATTAAGGGCACACGGTGGATGCCTTGGCACCAGGAGCCGATGAAAGACGTGGGAGGCTGCGAAAAGCCTTGGGGAGCTGCCAACCAAGCTTCGATCCAAGGATTTCTGAATGGGGAAACCCGGCAGGAGACATGTCCTGTCACCCATGCCTGAACACATAGGGCATGTGGAGGGAACGCGGGGAAGTGAAACATCTCATTACCCGCAGGAAGAGAAAACAACCGTGATTCCGCGAGTAGTGGCGAGCGAAAGCGGATCAGGCTAAACCGATCATGCGTGATAGCCGGCAGGCGTTTCATGGTCGGGGTCGTGGGACCGTTCAGCTGGTTCTGCCGAACCAGCAGGGAGTGACAAAGTACGGCGTTAGTCGAAGGCCATGCGAAAGGGCCGCCATAGAGGGTAACAGTCCCGTAGGCGACAACGACCGCACCTCCCGAGCGTCATCCCAAGTAGCACGGAGCCCGTGAAATTCCGTGTGAATCTGGCGGGACCACCCGCTAAGCCTAAATACTCCCTGGTGACCGATAGCGGACAAGTACCGTGAGGGAAAGGTGAAAAGTACCCCGGGAGGGGAGTGAAATAGTACCTGAAACCGTGTGTCTACAAGCCGTGGAAGCCTTGAGGGGCGACCGCGTGCCTTTTGAAGAATGAGCCTGCGAGTTTGCGGTGTGTGGCGAGGTTAACCCGTCGAGGGGTAGCCGTAGCGAAAGCGAGTCCGAATAGGGCGACTGAGTCGCACGCCCAAGACCCGAAGCCGAGTGATCTACCCATGGCCAGGTTGAAGCGCGGGTAAGACCGCGTGGAGGACCGAACCCACTTAGGTTGAAAACTGAGGGGATGAGCTGTGGGTAGGGGTGAAAGGCCAATCAAACTCGGTGATAGCTGGTTCTCCCCGAAATGCATTTAGGTGCAGCGTCACGTGATCCTTGCCGGAGGTAGAGCACTGGATGGTCTAGGGGGCCCACAAGCTTACTGAAATCAGCCAAACTCCGAATGCCGGTAAGCACAGCGTGGCAGTGAGACTGCGGGGGATAAGCTTCGTAGTCGAGAGGGAAACAGCCCAGATCGCCAGCTAAGGCCCCCAAGCGTGCGCTAAGTGGGAAAGGATGTGGAGTCGCACAGACAACCAGGAGGTTGGCTTAGAAGCAGCCACCCTTTAAAGAGTGCGTAATAGCTCACTGGTCAAGTGATTCCGCGCCGACAATGTAGCGGGGCTCAAGCGCACCGCCGAAGCTGCGGCATCGCGACAGTATCCGGCCTCCTTGGAGGTCCAGATGTCGTGATGGGTAGGGGAGCGTCGTGTGGCCAGCGAAGCGGCGGGGTGACCCAGCCGTGGAGGCCACACGAGTGAGAATGCAGGCATGAGTAGCGAATGACGGGTGAGAAACCCGTCCGCCGGATGACCAAGGGTTCCTGGGGCAGGCTAATCCGCCCAGGGTGAGTCGGGACCTAAGGCGAGGCCGACAGGCGTAGTCGATGGACAACGGGTTGATATTCCCGTACCGGCACTGATACGCCCATGCTGAATCCAGGGGTACTAAGCGCCCGAACCTTCCAGATCCTTCGGGACGAGGCGGGGGAGCGCGCGACCGACCCTGGTAGTAGGCAAGCGATGGGGTGACGCAGGAGGGCAGTCCAACCCGGGCGATGGTAGTCCCGGGGCAAGGGTGTAGGGCGAGGTGTAGGCAAATCCGCACCTCACATGCCTGAGACCTTACGCGGAGCCGATTGTGGCGAAGTGGATGATCCCATGCTGCCAAGAAAAGCCTCTAGCTAGTATCAGAGCCGCCCGTACCCCAAACCGACACAGGTGGTCAGGTAGAGAATACCGAGGCGATCGAGCGAACTATGGTTAAGGAACTCGGCAAAATGCCCCCGTAACTTCGGGAGAAGGGGGGCCGCGGCGCGTGTAGGGACTTGCTCCCGAAGCGTGAAGCGGCCGCAGAGACCAGGCTGAAGCGACTGTTTACTAAAAACACAGGTCCGTGCGAAGTCGTAAGACGATGTATACGGACTGACGCCTGCCCGGTGCTGGAACGTTAAGGGGACGGGTTAGTGCACTTCGGTGTGCGAAGCTCAGAACTTAAGCGCCAGTAAACGGCGGTGGTAACTATAACCATCCTAAGGTAGCGAAATTCCTTGTCGGGTAAGTTCCGACCTGCACGAATGGCGTAACGACTTCAGCGCTGTCTCGACCATAGGCTCGGCGAAATTGCACTACGAGTAAAGATGCTCGTTACGCGCGGCAGGACGGAAAGACCCCGGGACCTTTACTATAGCTTGGTATTGGTGCTCGATTCGGTTTGTGTAGGATAGGTGGGAGACTGCGAAGCTTGGACGCCAGTTCAGGTGGAGTCACTGTTGAAATACCACTCTGATCGAATTGGGTGTCTAACCTCGATCCGTGATCCGGATCAGGGACAGTGCCTGGTGGGTAGTTTAACTGGGGCGGTTGCCTCCCAAAAGGTAACGGAGGCGCCCAAAGGTTCCCTCAGCCTGGTTGGCAATCAGGTGTCGAGTGCAAGTGCACAAGGGAGCTTGACTGTGAGACAGACATGTCGAGCAGGGACGAAAGTCGGGACTAGTGATCCGGCACTGGCTTGTGGAAGCGGTGTCGCTCAACGGATAAAAGGTACCCCGGGGATAACAGGCTGATCTTGCCCAAGAGTCCATATCGACGGCAAGGTTTGGCACCTCGATGTCGGCTCGTCGCATCCTGGGGCTGGAGTAGGTCCCAAGGGTTGGGCTGTTCGCCCATTAAAGCGGTACGCGAGCTGGGTTTAGAACGTCGTGAGACAGTTCGGTCCCTATCCGCCGCGCGCGCAGGAGACTTGAGAAGGGCTGTCCCTAGTACGAGAGGACCGGGACGGACGAACCTCTGGTGTGCCAGTTGTACTGCCAAGTGCACGGCTGGTTAGCTACGTTCGGAAGGGATAACCGCTGAAAGCATCTAAGCGGGAAGCTCGCTTCAAGATGAGGTCTCCCACAGGGTCAACCTGGTAAGGCCCCCGACTAGACCATCGGGTTGATAGGCCGGAAGTGGACGTGCGGTAACGCATGGAGCTGACCGGTACTAATAGGCCGAGGGCTTGACCACAAAGAAGCTACGCGTCCACTGTGCGGTTCCTGAGCTGCGGTCGGGAGACCAAACTCAATAGCGTTTCGGCGGCCATGGCGAAAGGGAAACGCCCGGTCCCATTCCGAACCCGGAAGCTAAGCCTTTCAGCGCCGATGGTACTGCGTGGGAGACTGCGTGGGAGAGTAGGACGCCGCCGGACATACCTTGTCGAGCGGGGCCACCTTCGGGTGGCCCCGCTCTACGCATGTCCGGGCTCGCTATCGAATGTCGAGGAAGTGCAATGGTTCCGCCTCCCGAACGTCGCCCTGATCGGGCCTCGGCCGAGCAAGGCCGCCCCGACCGCCCTCGCCCCCAGCAATCCGGCGGTAGAGGCGCTCCCTCCCGTGCGGGGACGTCTTCTAAGTGGGGGTCCGGCGCAGGTGTGGCGGGCGCACGACGAGGCGCGGGGGCTGGGTCGGCCGGCCGTCCTAGCAGGTCCCAGCCGGCGAGGTCCGGCGAACCTCAGCGCTCTGAGCGGCCGGCGCGACGCAACCCAGGGGAGCGAGGGGCAACGGGTGAGCGCCCGCCATACGGAGACGAGGCGAGCGGGCGGGGCGGCGCCGCCCCTCGGCGTCCGGCCACGACCAGTGGGCGAAGTCAGCGATCAGAGCCGTCCGGCACGTCCGGCTCGGGCCGACGTGGTGGGGCTGACCGCGCCGCTCCATCCCGTTCGAGCTCTCCCGCGGGCAGAAGCCATGGGGAGCGAGCCGCCCGTGCCCCGCGGGCATCAGCGGCGCCCGCTGGCGCCCCCCAGCGCGGGGCACCAAGCGAGCGACCGGCTCGGTCGGCTCCAGTCGCGCGCTCCCGACAGCCACACCAGGACTCGCCTCCCCGGCACGGGGAACCAGATCGCTCCGACCCGGCCGCCCGGCGCAACCCGCGGGCGCCTAGCCGTGACGCCAGGGGTGCCTTCGGAGCCGGGGACCGCCCCCGTATTGCTGAGCGACCAACCGAGCGGTCGGCGCCCGCCGTCGGGCGTGAGCGATCTGCCGCAGGCCATTCTGCGGCGCGTGAGCGTTCCACTGACCATGATCGCGGGGCATCAGCAAGCCGCCGGCCGCGGGATGGAGCGCCTACTCGTGCGCCCGGCCGGGCGTTCACTGAGCGCTGGGATCCGCGCCAGCCGCATGAGGATCGAGAGCACAGCCGGCCGCGTGAGCGGGCCCGGCGGCTTGACTCAGCGCCGCCTCCGCCGCTGTCCGAACAGGTGACGGCGGACCAGCTCGACCCCGACATCAGGCGCGACTTGCGCTCGCTCAGCAAGGACCGGGCAGACGAGGTGGCCCGTCACCTCGTGGAAGCCGGCCGGCTCATCGACGAGGACGCCGACCTCGCGCTGCGGCACGCCCGCGCCGCGCGCGCCGGCGGTGCCCGAGTTGCCAGCGTGCGGGAGGCGGTCGGTCTAGCTGCCTACGCCGCGGGCCAGTGGGCCGAGGCGCTGTCCGAACTGCGGACCTACCGCAGGATGACGGGCAATGTGGAGCACTTGGCGCTGATCGCCGATGCGCAGAGGGGGCTCGGGCGGCCCGTGAAGGCGATCGAGCTCCTGGACGACCCGCAGGTCGACCGGATGTCCTCGCCTGCCCGTGTCGAGCTGCTGCTTGTCGTCTCCGGGGCGCTGCGAGACCTTGGCCGTGCCGATGAGGCCGTGGCTGTGCTGAACGTGCGCGAGCTCGACAGCCCGAGTGTCCGTACGGAGACTGCGCGGCTCTGGTACGGCTACGCCGACGCGCTGCTAGCGGCCGGGCGGCGGGAGGAGGCCGTCGGATGGTTCGAGGCGGTGGCCTCGGCTGACGACGACGAGACCGACGCGGCCGCGCGACTGGATGAGCTAGGAGCCGGCGCGGGCGTTCGGCTGTTCGAGGAGGAGCCGGCCCTCGGCGAGTGAGCGAGACCGGGCCTGTGGGCGACTGACCCTTGTCCACAGGTCGCGGTTCTCCGCGCTCCCGCCGCTCCGCTGCCGGGAGGCTTGTGCTGCGGGCCGAGAGGCGGTCTCGCGGAGGGAGCGTCGTGGGTGTTCAGCAACGGTCGGTAGTCCACTCCGAGCCAGGGGCGAACGACTCGGAGCCAGGCGACAGGGATTCGGAGCCAGGCGACAGGGACTCTGAGCCAGGCGACAATGAGGTTCGGCTGCGCGGCGTTCTGGTAGGACCAGCGGGGCCGAGCCCGTCTGCCGACGACGACACCGTCTTCTCGCTTCAGGTGCCCGGTGCGCCGGGTCGCAAGTCGGGTGACCGCTTCGACTGCCGCACCAGCGACGCTGCCCTGAGCGAGGCGAGCCTCGGCTGGTTGACCGGGGCTCGGGTCGAGGTGTGCGGCAGCCTGCGCCGCCGGTTCTTCCGGGCGGGCGGTGCCACAGTCAGCAAGGTGGAGGTGCACGTGGTGCGGGCCCACCTGATAGCGGCGCCCGACGCCGGCGAGGCGGTGGCCTGGTCGGATGCCGGGCTCAACGTCGCGACCGGCCCTGCGACCTAGTACGGGCTGGCCGAGTCCGGGCGACCTAGGACGGCGCTGCGGTGAGCGGCCGCATGAGCAGGCCGGTCCGCGGCTTGGGCGTGAATAGCGTCGACTTGCGCGGCATCCGGTCACCGGCCGCAGCGACCGCCGCTACCGCGTCGACCGGGGTGGGGTTGAGCAGCAGGGCGACCCCACCGCCCTCGCGCGCTGCCATCACCGCGGCTGGCGCGTCGTGCCGGTAGCCCACGACGTCCTCCTCGTCGCGCAGGCCCCACAGCTCGCGGACTAGCAGGTAGTGGGCCACGGTGACGTCGAGCGTGCGCCAGGCATCCGACCGGTCCGTGGGCACGGCACGCTGCAGCACCCCCTGGTCGAGCGCCATCAGGAGAAACGACCGCGTCCCGTCGGTGACGACGAAGGCGTGGCCCTGCTGCCCTGCGAAGCGCAGCCGCTCGAGCAGCTCGGCCGGGTCGGTGCTGTCGACGGCCGTGACGGTGCAGGCGCGCTGCGCCAGCGCGACAGCGGTGTCGAGGTCGATCCCCGCGACCACGCGGTGGATGGCGTGCACCTGGGGGCCGAAGGCGATGGTGTCGACGAGGAACGCGAGGCCCCCATCCCAGGGGCCTCGTCCGGCGCCTGCGGCGTGCCGAGCCTCCTGGTACTTCAGGTACGTGGCGTAGCGGTGGTGCCCATCGGCGATCGTCGCCCGGCGGGGTGCCAGGTCGGCAGCGACGGCGCGGTGCACGTCCGGGTCGGTGATCGCCCAGAGCCGGTGGTGCACGCCGTCGGCAGTGGTGAGGTCGGCCAGTGGCGGCAGCGCATCCGCCGACGCAACGGCTGCCGAGGTCGCTCCGCCTCCGTCATAGGCGAGCACGATGGGCTCGAGGTTGGTTCGGGTTGCTTCCAGCAGCGCCAGCCGGTCGGCCACCGGCCCGGCCATCGTGTCCTCGTGGGGGAGCACGACCTTCTCGTGCGCCCTGGCGAGCCCGACCCCCCCGACGATGCCTCGCTGAACGTGACCGCCGACCTCTTCCTCGTAGACGTACAGCGCCGGCTCGTCGTCCTGCAGCAGTACTCCGGTCTCGAGCCACTCGCGCAGCGTCGCGGCAGCCCACCGGTAGCGGTCTCCCGGCGCGTCGACGTCTCGCGGGAGGATGAGCCGGACCACGTTGTGCGGGTCCTGTGCGGCCAGCGCATCACGCTCGTCGTCGTCGATGACGTCATACGGCGGGCTGGTGACCGCGGCCAGCGTCGCGCCGTCCAGCGCGTAGCGCTGCGCCCGGAAGGGCAGCAGCTGCAGGCCGTTCGCCGACGGCACGCCCGCCACCGGTTGAGTCGCGGCCGGCTTGGACTGGGTCTGCTCGCTCGGGGCCTGCTCGGATGTCGGCTGGGCGGGCATGCTGCGATGGTAGGCATCCTGGTGCTCGGTGGGCGCTCGACAGCTCCCGGCAAGCGGCCGCACGGAGGTGGGACATGGGCCAGGACGACGCGGCGCGGCGTGAGCCGGGGATGGCGGCGGGAGAACCATCGGGCGAGGTCTACGACTGGTACGTCCGGGGCCGCTCCCTGCTCGACGCCGGCGACGCAGCCGCGGCCGCGCAGGTGCTCGGTCACGCGGCTCGTGCCGAGCCGGGATCACGCAGCATTCGGGAGGCGCTGGCGCGGGCGCAGTTCCAGGCCGGGCAGCTGCCTGAGTCGCGGGAGAGCTTCGCCCAGCTCGTTGAGGTAGACCCGGCCGATGACTACGCGCGGTTCGGGCTCGGGCTGACCTGCCGGCGCCTCGGCGATTTGCGGGCAGCCGTCGAGCACCTGTCGCTGGCTGTCGCGATGCGTCCCGACCTCACCCACTACGGCCGCGAGCTGGCCTACGCGCGGGCCGCGTTGGGCAAGGCGCCGCTGCGGCGCCCGGAGCCGGGGTGAGCGCACTCATCGGGTCAGGCCCGCCGCAGACCAGCTACGACGTCGCGCTGCTCGATCTCGACGGTGTCGTCTACCGGGGTGCGCAGCCCGTCGCAGGCGCCGCAGCAGCGCTGGCAGCTGCCAGGGCGGCGGGGATGCGGCTCGCTTTCGTCACCAACAACGCTCTGCGTGAGCCCGGCGAGGTCGCCGCAAAGCTCGCCGGGGTCGGGGTGCCGGCCGAGGCGGCGGATGTCGTGACCTCTGCCCAGGCTGCGGCGCGGATGCTGGCGGAGCGGCTGGATGTAGGCGCACCGGTGCTCGTCTGCGGAGGCGTCGGGCTGCGCACGGCTGTCGAGCAGGCGGGCCTGGTCCCGGTGGCCTCAGCCGAGGACCGCCCCGCCGCTGTCGTCAACGGCTTTGACCCCACGCTCGACTACCCGCGGTTGGCCGAGGCGGCCCTGGCGATCCGCAGCGGGGCGCTGTGGGTGGCGAGCAACCTCGACCTGACGGTGCCGGCTGAGCGCGGGCTACTGCCCGGGGCGGGGTCGCTCGTCGCGCTGCTGCGAGCCGCGACAGGCAAGGAGCCGCTCGTGGCCGGCAAGCCGGAGCGGGCGCTGCACGAGGAATCCGTCGCCCGCACCGGGGCTCGGCGCCCGCTCGTCGTCGGCGACCGGCTCGACACCGACATCGAGGGCGGCAACCGTGCGGACACACCCACCCTGCTGGTGCTCACCGGGGTAGCAACGCTGGCCGACGTGCTGCGGGCCGGGCCGGTGCAGCGTCCGGCCCTGCTCGGCCGGGATCTCGCCGCACTGGCGCGCGCGCATCCGGCCGTCGAAGCTGTCGAGTCGCCGGCAGCAACCGGCGCAGCTCACGCTGCGACCTGCGGAGCGTGGCGGGCGAGCGCGCAGGACGGGTGCCTGAGCTGGCAAGGGGTCGCCTCAGCCGACGGCCACGCAGAGCACGCGGGGGAGCGGGACGAGCTCGATCCGCTTCGCGCCGCTCTGGTCGCGGGTTGGGCGGCAACCGACGCCGGCCGTCCGGTCCTGAGCACCGTCGGCGATGTGCCGGCAGGGTGCGACGAGCTGGAGCTGCCTGCATCCTCGCCTGACGCTAACCGCGATAGCAGCTAGATGAGGCTGCGCAACCGCAGCAGGTCCAGGACCGCTGCCTCGACCCGCAACCGCCCGGAGGCCCAGGCCGCGCCGACCCCCAGCTCGCCGGCGGTCACGGCGAGCAGATCGTCGCTGACCAGCGTGAAGCGGACCTGCGGGCGGACGAGGGCGCCCTCCGTGAGCCCGAAAAGCTGGCCATCGACCAGCCGGCCGGAGAAGGTCACGGCGAGGTCCGAGACCCGGCACTCGACGGTGCGGTCGAGCGCATGTCGGCGCCGGGTCAGCTCGTCGACCTGCTCCAGGCGGTGCGTGAGCTCGGCGAGCGCTGCCTCGCACTGCTCTTTCGTTGCCATCAGCGGGAAAGTGTGCCACCCGAACCTTGCGGATGCGCCCGGCTCCACACCGTGCGCCGGCTCGCTGTCGGGTCCCCGTACGCGGTAACCTGCGCGACCAGAGCCCTCCGGAAGGGGCGGACAGCAAGGGGTCGGTCGGGTTGCGAGATTCCGTGCATGACGTGGCACCGGGGGGCGGGCGCGTGGCCGGGGCAGCATCCGCATGAGCCACCCCGAGACTGTGGGACAGCCGGCGGCCGTCGCAGGCGAGGCGGTTGACCCGCTGGATCGGGCACGGCTGCTGCTGCAGCAGGTTGGCGAACTGCCGCTCGAGCAGCATCCCGAGGTGTTCGCCGCCGTCGACACCGAGTTGCGCCGCGCCCTGCAAGCGCCGCCTCGAACCGGCTGAGGGGGACAGCCTCGTGGCGTCCCGCTCGCGGCTGGACGCCGAGCTGGTTCGCCGCGGCCTGGCCGGCAGTCGCGAGCAGGCAGCGGTGGTGATCGCAGCCGGCCGCGTGCTGGTCGCCGGCCGCCAGGCGGCCAAGGCCGCCACCGCAGTCGCGCCCGGCGAGCCGATCGTCGTGCAGGGTGAGGACCCCGGCTGGGCATCCCGCGGCGCGCACAAGCTGCTGGCAGCCCTGGAGGTCTTCGGGGCAGCGGACCCCCCGTTGGCTGTGCGGGGCAGGCGCTGCCTGGATGCCGGTGCCTCGACCGGCGGCTTCACGGACGTGCTGCTGCGGCACGGCGCCGCGTCGGTCCTGGCTGTCGACGTCGGCTATGGCCAGCTGCTCTGGCGGCTGCGCAACGATGACCGGGTGAGCGTCCTTGACCGCACCAACGTGCGGTACCTGACCAGCGAGCAGGTGGGGGAGCCGATCGAGCTGGTCGTCGGCGACCTGTCCTTCATCCCGCTCTCGCTGGTCCTGCCAGCTCTGATGGGTGTCGCCGTCGCCGGCGCCGACCTCGTGCTGCTGGTCAAGCCGCAGTTCGAGGTCGGGCGCGAGCGCCTGGGCAGCGGCGGGGTCGTCCGCGATCCCGAGCTGCGTGCAGGTGCGGTGCGTGGGGTTGCCGCATCCGCGGCCGAGCGAGGCCTCGGGGTAGCTGGCGTCGTCGCCAGCCCGCTGCCGGGGCCGGCCGGCAACGTTGAGTACGTGCTGTGGCTGCGCGCCGGAGCGCCTGCGCTGGACGAGCAGTCGCTGACCCGCGCCATCGAGGACGGGCCGCAGTGACCCGGCGAGTCCCAGTAGCCGGCGAGTGACGGTGCGGCGCACATGACCGGCCAGGTGCAGCGCCGGATGCTCGTCGTCGCCCATCACAGCCGTCCTGTCGTTCGCGACACCGCTCAGCGCGTCCTCGACCTGCTGGCCGGTGCCGGTGTGCTGCCTCGGGTGCTGGACGACGAGGTGGGTGGCCTGGACCTGTCGCGTGTGGAGGTGGTGGGCAACGGTCCCGCGGCGGCCGCCGGGGTCGAGGTGGTGCTCGTGCTGGGTGGCGACGGCAGCCTGCTCCGGGCCGCCGAGCTGGCCCGTGGGCACGGTGCGCCCCTGCTGGGCGTCAATCTCGGCCACGTGGGCTTCCTCGCCGAGACCGAGCCGGAGGCGATCGAGCAGACCGTCGATCACGTGCTGCGGCGCGCCTACGAGGTCGAGGAGCGGATGACAGTCGACGTCGTCGTCCGCCAGGGCGGCAGCGAGGTAGCGCGTTCATGGGCGCTGAACGAGGTGTCGCTCGAGAAGGTCGACCGCGGCCGGATGATCGAGTGCCTGCTGGAGATCGAGGGCCGGCCGCTGTCGCGCTGGTCCTGCGACGGCGTCGTCTGCGCGACCCCCACCGGCTCGACCGCGTATGCATTCTCGGCCGGCGGACCCATCGTCTGGCCCGATGTCGAGGCACTGCTAGTCGTGCCTATCAGCGCACACGCCCTGTTCGCCCGGCCGCTGATGGTCTCGCCGGCCGCAACAGTCGCGTGGGAGGTTCAGGAGGCGACCAGCGCGGGGCTGCTCACCTGCGACGGCCGGCGCGCCTTTGACGTGCCGACCGGCTCGCGGGTTGAGGTGGTGCGGGGCGCCGAGCCCGTGCGGCTCGCGCGGATCCACGCCCAGCCGTTCGGGGACCGCCTCGTCGCCAAGTTCGGGCTGCCCGTGGAGGGGTGGCGTGGGGCCACCCGCCGGGTGGTGCGCGGGGGGTGATGCCCGGGGGCCGCGGCAGCGGCAGCCTGAGAGCGGCGTTGCCCGTGACGATTTCACCCTCCTACCTCCTGCACAGGGCGGCAGGCGCCGCGAAAGCCGAGCTGCGACGGGAGGAGGCGTGCAGATACAGCGGGTCCTGAACATGTAGCCGGCTTGCGGCCGCGACACGGGCTGACTTTGTCGGAGGTCTGTTCTACAGTCCGGTCGTGCGATCGAACACATGTGCGAAGCAGGCTGCCACTGCACTAGGAGTGAACCGGCCCCAGCCCGGGCGGCGGCTTCCATGACCCTGCTGGAGCTGGGCGTGCGGGGGCTGGGCACCGTCGACGCCGCGGTGCTGGAGCCCGGTCGCGGCTTGACGGTTGTGACGGGTGAGAGCGGTGCCGGCAAGTCCATGCTGATGTTGGGCCTCGCGCTGCTAGGTGGGGCCAGGGCCGACCCCGCCCTGCTGCGGGCGGGTGCATCGCGCATCCTGGTCGAGGCGCGCTTCCAGGTCGGCGTGCCGGGTGCGGCGCTGGCTCGCGCCCTCGACGCGGGAGCCGAGCTCGATGACGGCGAACTGCTGCTGAGCCGCAGCATCGCTCCTGGTGGCCGCTCACGCTGCCAGGTCGGGGGCTGCAGCCTGCCCTTGGCGCTGCTCGCCGAGGTGACCGGTGAGCTGGTGCAGTCGACGAGCCAGTCGGCGCACATCCGGCTGTCGAGGCCGGCCGAGCAGCGCGACGTGCTCGACCGCTATGCGGGAACCGAGGCCGGGAAGGTGCTGGAGCAGTACGCGACGGCGCACGCGTCCTGGCGGGCGGTGCGCGCCGAGCTGACTGCCCTGCAGGGGCGCAGCCGGGCTTCAGCGCTCGAGGCAGACCAGCTGCGGGGCCGGCTCGCCGAGATCGAGGCAGTGTCGCCGCAGCCAGGTGAGGACGCCGAGCTGGCGCGTGAGGCCGACCGGCTCGGAGCTCTGGCCGGCCTGGTCACGGCAGCCGGCGGTGCGCTTGCTGCTATCGCTGGGGACGAGCAGGGCGGCGGCGACGGGAACGCGCTCTCAGCGGTGGCTGCGGCGCGCGCGGCGCTGTCAGGTGGGCCATCCGGGCTTGATGACGTCCTCGATGAGGCCGCTGAGCGGCTGTACGGGCTGTCGGCCGAGCTCGGCGACATCGCCTCTACGCTGTCCGCTTACCTCGAGGACCTCGCCGCCGACGACGGGAGGCAGGCGCAGGTCGCCGAGCGCCGTGCGGCCCTGCACCGGCTCACCCGGGCCCACGGCCGCGACGTCGACGGCGTGCTGGCCTGGGCAGCAGAAGCCGCTCATCGGCTGGCTGAGCAGGACGGCGCCGAGGGCCGCCTCGTCGAGCTGGTCGAGCAGGAGCGCACGAGCAGCCGGGAGGCTGTGCGACTTGCCACCCGACTGACGTCCACGCGCCGGGCTGCCGCCGCCAGGCTCGCGAAGGAGGTCAACCGGACCCTTCTCGACCTCGCCATGCCGCATGCGCGGGTGGTGATCGAGGTGGTGCCGCTCGCGGCAGGCGGTGACGGTCGTGGCACCTGCGCCGACGACCAGGCGCTCGCCGCGCTCGCGGCGCACGGCACCGACGAGGTCCGGCTCCTGCTGCGGCCCGAGCCCGGTGGGCCGGCCCAGCCGCTCGGTCGCGGGGCGTCCGGCGGTGAGCTGTCCCGAGTCATGCTTGCGCTGGAGGTCGCCCTCAGCGATGCCGACGACTCGTCGACGCTGATCTTCGACGAGATCGACGCTGGCGTGGGCGGCTGGACCGCAGCTGAGGTAGGGCGACTGCTGGCTCGCCTGGCGACGACGCGGCAGGTCGTGTGCGTCACGCACCTGCCGCAGGTTGCCGCCCACGCCGAGCAGCATGTGCTCGTGCACCGCGACCGAGGCGCACCGGCCGCGGCGACCCTGGTAACGGCGCTGGACGATACGGCCCGGGTAGCGGAGCTGTCGCGGATGCTGGCTGGTGTAGAGGACAGCACCTTGGCTCGTGGCCACGCGCGGGAACTGCTGGACTCGGCGGCCCATGCCCGCTCCTGACCCGCGAGCATTCGGCCGCCCGGCGTTGCAGCCGCCCCCGGGCGAGTGGCGCAGGCACACTGTTGCCCGTGACGCCTGCACCGGCCTGGGGGAAGCCCGCGGGCCGGGCGATCCCTGCGGGCGGGACTCTTCCAGGGCCCTCGGGGTGCGGGGCAGGCGCCGCCCGCCCTACCGTGGCGGCCACAGCCCGCGTCGACGTCAGGACCAAGGCGCTGACCCGGCGGCTGCGTCCGGGTGAGATCGCCGTGATCGATCATGTCGACCTCGACCGCGTCTCGGCCGAGGAACTGCTCGCCGCCGGGGTGGGGGCTGTAGTGAATGCGGCGGCCTGCGTCTCGGGGCGCTATCCCGCCCGCGGCACCAGCCTGCTGCTCGATGCCGGGGTGCCAGTGCTCGATCGGGTCGGCGGTGACCTCCTTGACGCGGTGCGTGACGGTGAGCGGTTGGTGCTGGACGGCAGGTCGGTGGCAAGAGTCGTCCCGGACGGCTCGGCGGGCGGAACCGAGGTCGTCGGGATCGGTGATCGGCTCACCAGCGAAGGGGTGGCCGCCGCGGTGGCGTCAGCCCGGGATCGGCTGGCCGAGCAGATCGACGCGTTCGCGTGCAACACCCTCGAACACCTGCGGCGCGAGCGGATCGACCTGCTTGCACCCGTGGAACTACCCAGCCTGCGCACCGCCGTCGCCGGCCGGCAGGCGCTGCTCGTCGTGCGGGGCGCCGAGTACCGGCGCGACCTCACGTCGCTGCGCCGCTACATCCGGCGCCGGCGGCCGCTGCTCGTCGGCGTCGACGGTGGGGCTGACGCCCTGATCGCCGAGGGCTGGCAGCCCGACCTGATCATCGGCGACATGGATTCGGTGTCCGACCGCGCCCTGCAGAGCGGGGCCGAGCTGGTGGTGCACGCCTACCCGGACGGGGACGCACCCGGTCTGAGCCGGGTGAGCGAGCTGGGGCTGCACGCAGCGCTGCTCCCGGTCGTGGGGACCAGCGAGGACGCCGCGATGGTCTTGCTGGACGAGCTGGGCGCCGAGCTGATCGTCGCGGTCGGCACCCACGCGACGATGGAGGAGTTCCTCGACAAGGGGCGCGCTGGGATGGCCAGCACCTTTCTGACCCGATTGCGGCTGGGCGACAGGCTGGTCGATGCCAAGGGGGTCAACCGCATCGCGCGGCCTGCCTCGCCCCGACCGGTCGTCGCGCTGGCGCTGGTCGCCGTCCTCGCCGTCATGTTGGTGATCGCTTGTGCCGTGGCGCTTGCCGGGGTAAGCGCAGCTCGAGCGGGACCAGGCCAGTCGCGAGCCAGCGCGCGCGCGGTTGAGCTCCCGCTTGCTTCTGACCCGGACGCGCACCAGCTGTGGGTCCCGCCGCCAGCCGGACCGTGAGCAGCACCAGGCGGCCGCTGCTGACCGGCTGGGAGCAGCAGAACTACCGCGGCAGGCGGGTCAGTCTGGTTGCCGGCCCGGCTGCGGCGCTGGCGGGTGGCCTGCTGGTCCGGCTGCCCCGTGCGTGGCCGCTCGCTGCCATCGTCGCGGCGACGGGCCGTTACGACGATCTCGTCAGCCAGCGGGCCTCTCAGCGAAGCGACAAGGGGCTCCTAGGGCACCTTCGCGCTCTGCGCGCCGGCCGGGTGACCAGCGGCTGCGTCAAGGCTGCGGTGTTGCCCACAGCCGGCCTGCTGGCCGTGCTCCCTTCGCGGGGCCAGTCGCAGGCCCAGCCAGCGCGGATAGTCACCGGTGCGCTTCTCGTCGCCGGCTGCGCCAACGCGGTCAACCTGCTCGACGTCGTCCCGGGGCGGGCCCTCAAGTCGGTGCTCGGTGTGCTGGCTATGACAACCCTGGCTGGCAAGGGTGCCGGCCGGGCAGCTGCGGCGCGGCTGGGCCTGGTCGTCGCCGTGGCGCTGCCGCTCGACCTGGCCGAGCGAACGATGCTGGGGGACTGCGGTGCCAACTCCCTCGGTGCGCTGCTAGGCCTGTGCCTGGCGGCAGACCCACGGGGCCGGGTGCGCATCGTCTCGCTGGCCTGTTCGGTGACGCTCATTGTCGTAGCCGAGCGCGTCAGCCTGTCTGCACTGGTGGCCAGGCAGCCGGTCCTGGCCCGCATCGATGGATGGGGGCGCCAGCCGTGAGCAGCCCGGCGGCGTCCGTGCCGGCGCCCGCGGCGCCCGTACCGGCCCCGGCCTGGCTCGGTCCCGCCGAGCAGTCGTCAGCGACGCGAGCAGGCGCAGCGGGCCTGCTGCGCGGTGCAGTCCTGCTTGCCGTGGTCACCGCGGCGGCGCGGTTAGCCGGCTTCCTACGGTCAGTGCTGCTGGTGCAGGTGCTGGGCACCACAACTCTGGCCGACGCCTACACGGCAGCCAATGCCCTGCCGACGTTGGTGTTCGAGATCGTGGCGGGCGGCGCACTCGCGGGGGCAGTCGTCCCCGTGCTCGTCGGGCAGCGCGATGCGGCGGGGGACCGGAGCCCGGGCAGCGCGAGCGAGCGGCAGACGATCGCTGCGCTGCTGACGTGGAGCACCCTGCTGCTGCTGCCTCTCGCGCTCCTGCTGGTCCTGGCGCGGCGCCCCCTCGCGGCGCTGCTGCTCGGCACCGGCCCCGACTCCGCCGGCAAGGTCGACGTCGGCGCGCGGCTGCTCCTGGTCTTCGCACCGCAGGTCGTGCTGTATGGGCTTGCTGTCGTCGCCACCGGGGTGCTCCAGGCAAAACGGCGCTACCTCGCGGCGGCTGTGGCGCCGCTCCTCAGCACTGCAGTCGTCGCCGCGGGATACTTCGCATTCGCCGCGAGTGGCAGCGGGCGCTCCTTGTCGACCCTGCGGGCAGGGGGCACCGCACTGCTCGCCGGCGGGACGACGGCGGGCGTCCTCGCCCTGGCAGCGACTGCCCTGGTGCCGGTGCTGCGCGGTGAGCCCGGGCTGCGGCCGGGGCTCCGCTACCCGCCAGGTGTCGCCGCCCGGCTCCGCCGGCTGGGCGCCGGTGGCCTGGCCGCTGTCGCCGCCCAGCAGCTATGGCTCGTGATCACGCTGCGCCTGGCTGCGAACGAGGCAGGCGGTGTCGTGGTCTGGACGCTGGCGTGGACCGTGCTGCTGGTGCCGTGGGCCGTCGTCGCTATGCCTGTCGTCACGCGGACGTACCCGCCGCTGGCTGCCGCTGCTCGGACGGCCCGGACGGCCCGGACGGACCCGACGGCGGCCGAGCACCATCCGGACGCCGAGCAGGGCGCCGGAGCTGAGTTCGCCGCGACACTCCGTACGGCGCTGGGCCTGGTGCTGGGCGGCAGTATGGTCGCTGCCGGCCTGCTCGCCGGATGCGCCGGCCCGCTTGCCCGGCTGCTCGTTTCCGCGAGCCCCGCGGCCGGAAGCGCGTCGCTGGCCCGAGCACTTGTCGCCCTCGCGTTCGCGCTCCCGGGGTTCGCGGTTGCTGCCCTGCTGGCCCGGGCGCTGTGGGCTATCGAGGCGCCATGGGCCGCTGCGGCGGCTACGAGCGCAGGATGGGCGGTCGCCATCGCCGTCGAGCTGGTACTCGCCCCCGGTGCACCGCGCGGATGGGGACCGGCCGCCCTCGGGCTCGGTGCGGCAGCAGGCACGGCGCTCTCCGCCGGGTTGCTCGCCGTCTGCCTACGGCGGACCGGTCCACCGAACGCGCTGCGCGGTGCTGCCCGGCCGATGCCCCGGGCGCTACTTGCTGCCGCGGGCGCCGGGGTCGGAGCCGCCGGGCTGAGCCGCCTGCTGACCGCCCAGCCCACCGTCCTCGAACTGCTTGCCAGCGCCGGGGCGGGCCTGCTCGCTGCGGCAGTGGTGCTCCGGGCCGGCGGTTCGGCCGGGTTCCTGGGGCCTGCTGTCACCTGGCCGCGGAGAACAGTGTGAGGGTGCTGCTGGTCCTGGGGCCATCCACCGGGGGGATCGCCCGGCACGTCGCCGACCTTGCCGCCGACGCCCGCCGCCGCGGGCATGAGGTGCGCGTGGTCGGTCCCGCTCATGCGGTGATGCGCACCGGCGACGCGGGCCGCAGTTGGGTGCATCCCCTGCTCGCCCCTGCGGTGCTCCGCCGCCAGCTCGCCGGCTGCGAGCTGGTGCACGCCCACGGCGTCCGAGCCGGACTGCTGACAGCCGCCGCGCGTCGCCTTCCGCCCCGCAAGCAGCTCCCGCTCGTCGTCACTTGGCACAACCTGCCGAACGGCTCGTTGGCTGCCCGGAGCCTGACGGCCCAGCGCCTGCTCGCCCACGCTGCCGACCTCACCCTGTGCGTCTCCCGCGACCTGTGCGCACACGTCGCTGGGCTCGGCGGACGCCCCGTTCTCGCGCCGGTGCCCGGCCGCGCCCGGGTGAGCGCGGCGGGTGCTCGGCAACGGATCCGGCACGAGCTCGCCGTCGCCGACCACCAGCCACTGGTGCTGACTGTTGCCCGGCTGGCGCACCAGAAGGGGCTCGACGTCCTCGTGCAGGCTGCCGCGCGCCTGCCGCTGCTGGCCCAGGCGGGAGCGGTTGTCGCCGTCGCCGGGGAAGGGCCGTTGCGTGCGGCGCTCCAGCTCCAGGCACGCCGCGCCGAGGTCGACCTGCGACTGCTCGGTCCGCGCGACGACGTCGGCGACCTGCTCGCCGCGGCTGACGTGGTCGTGCTGCCCTCGCGGTGGGAGGGCAGCCCGCTCGCGGCGCAGGAGGCCCTGCTGGCCGGCCGCCCGCTCGTCGCGACTGACGTCGGGGGGGTGCGGGAGCTGGTCGGTGACGGAGCGAGGCTCGTCCCCGCCGGTGACGCAAGCGCCTTGTCAGCGGCTCTGCACGAGTTGCTGACCGACAGCGCACAGGCTGCCCGGTTGGCCGAGGCCGGCCGGCGCCGCGCGCTGCAGTGGGCCGGCGTCGACGACCAGCTCGCCGCGGTGCTGGGGCACTACGACGAGCTCGCCGCGATGGCCTCTGCCCGAAGCGCCGCTGGGATCGCAGTGTGGGCCAGCCCGTGAGCCGGGTGCGGATCGGCACCGCTGTCGCGCTTGTCATCGTCGTGCTGGGGCTGCTGCCCGGGGCTGCTGCAGCGATGCCTACAGCGTCCCGCGCCGTGCCGCTCGTGGTGGTGCTCGGTGTCGACGGGCTCACCTGGGCAGACATCGACCTGCGGGGCGGCAGCCGGGTGCCCCGCCTCGCTGACCTCGTGCGCTCGTCGGCGACAGGTGTGCTCGCCACCAAGGGAGCCGGTGCGCGCACGAGCGTGATCGACGGGTGGGCGACGCTGTCGGCCGGTGGCCGAGCCGCAGCCGGCGCCATCCCTCCGCCCGCCGAGGTGAGCGACCCGGGGGTGCTAGTCGCCCAGCGCCGGACCGACCGGTCCCGCAGCGGCGCCCGCGTCGGTGCCCTTGCCGCAGCGGTGGGATGCGTCGACGCCGCCGGTGGCCGCGGGGCAGCGCTCGCTGCGGCCCGGCCTGACGGCGCGGTCACCACGCGCCCGGACTGTCCTCTGCGGCTACTGGAGGCAGCATCGCCGGCAGCCGCCGAGCAGGCGCTGGCCACCATCGCGGCTGGGCCCACGCCGGACCTCCTGCTCGTCGTCGGCGTCGGGGATGCCCGGCCTGCCGAGCCGCACCTGCACGTCGCAGCGCTGCAGCGGGCCGGCGGGGCCGGGGCTCGCCTGACCTCGGCCAGCACCGCTCGCGTGCCTTACGTCCAGCTCGTCGACGTCGCGCCGACAGTGCTCGCGGCCCTCGGGCTGCCTACACCGGCGAGCATGAGCGGCCAGCCCATCCGGGTGGTGCCAGGATCGCCGAGCGGCGCCGCAGACGTGGCGGCAGCCGACCGGGCGGCCCGGTTGATGCGCCGCGCCGTGCCCGTCGTTGTCACCGGGCTGCTGACGGCGGCCGCCGTCGCCCTCTGCGTCGCCGGGGGCCTCTGGCGCCGAGGCCGGCCTGAGCAGGCTCGGCGCCTCGCGAGCGCCACCGCCGCCGGGGTCGCCGCGACACCGGTCGCAACGTTCCTCGCCCGGCTCGTCCCGTACGAGCGGTGGGGGCTGCCCGGGCTCCTGCTGACCACTGCCGCGGCGGCCTGCCTCGTCGTGGCCGGCTGCCGCGCCCGCACGCAGCGCATCGCGGCGCTGACGTTGCTCGTGCTCGCCGCCGATCTCCTCAGCGGGGCGCGGCTGCAGCTGCACAGCGTGCTCGGCTACTCGGCCCTCGTCGCCGGCCGCTTCGCCGGCGTCGGCAACCCGGCATCCGGGGTGCTGCTCGCCGCGACCCTGATCACTGCAGGCGCGGTGGCCGGCCGCCTGCCCGGCCCCCGCGGACGGGCTGCGGCCGTGCTCGCCGTGGGCGGGCTGGGGCTGGCTGTCGACGGGTGGCCGACCGCCGGCAGCGACCTCGGCGGCGTGCTGGCGCTC
>JAABUZ0100004248.1_pt1 | contig 19998 bp, 20 predicted proteins | sample 5562091 | NCBI WGS metagenome assembly JAABUZ01 (sample SAMN12813069, study PRJNA571459) | rock metagenome | isolation source: Antarctica rocks | place: Antarctica: Victoria Land, Linnaeus Terrace sud | collected 2015-12-21 | reverse complement strand
ACATTTATACTAATCAATAAATAGTGGACGAGTTAGTATTTTGAGATGTAAGAAAAGAGGTAAATGATGGTGGTCTTCCAGGGCTTTCCACCAGAGGCATTGACGTTCTATGCCGGGCTAGAGGCGGACAACTCTAAGGCTTACTGGCAGGACAACAAGGAGACGTGGGAGAGTAAGGTACATCAGCCCATGGTTGCCTTTCTTGACGCGCTTGATGAGCACTTCCAGCCATTCCATCTGTTTCGCCCGTACCGCGACCTGCGCTTTGCCAGGGATAAAGCGCCGTATAAGACACAGATCGGCGCGGTAAGCGAGGGGCAGGGCGGCGAGATTTACTATGTTCATCTTTCGACCTGGGGCCTCTTCACTGCATCGGGCTACTATATCTTGACGAAAGATCAATTGGAACGTTTCCGGGCTGCTATTGACGACGAGCGTTACGGACCAAAGCTGGAAGAGATTATCCAGCAGCTCAAGGACGACGGGTATCAAGTCACTCCTGGCGGTAGCGAGCCGCTCAAAACGATGCCGCGCGGCTATGCCAAAGACCATCCACGTGCCGAGATGCTGCGCTGGAAAGGACTCACGATAAGCCAGGATTTTGGCGCACCATCATGGCTAAACACAACGCAAGCCGTCGAGCAAGTTCAGAACGTATGGAAGACAGCGAGAGCACTCAATGACTGGCTCGGCACCTATGTAGGACGAAGTCAGGAGCCGAGCGAAGCAGCCAGTAGTTGGACACGCTAGGATCTTATTTACGATTGTTGCCCCAGGCAGTGAGTAGCTTCCAGTTCGCCACAAAATCGGGGTGTTGCATTTCGTTCAATGCTTGCTGGCTGAGTAACTCGTAGTTATCCGATGCATTGTTCCACTTACGGAAAAAACTCTGGAATGTCTGCATGGCGAACTTCATGTTCTCATAGTAGCGCTTGCCTTCAGGAGTACCAGCACGATATTGCAAGAGATAAGAATGTGTTTGTACGTTTTGCAGTCCCGCTTGCCGTAAGAGATGTGTCAGTCCGTTCATCGCACCCTCGTGTTCAGGTGTAAAGAAGTGGCCCGACTGATGAAATGCGCGTAGGAGTAGATCATTGAAGCGGTTGAGAGCGGGACTGGTCGTCTCAAGCATATCAGCTTCTGTGATACGAATCACGCCCCCTACACGGCTCACACGCAGAAACTCGCTCAACAGGAGAGGCCAATCCCAGACACGTAGATAACTCACACCCAGGCGTAGATTGACGAGATCAAAGGAAGCCGATGGAAGGTTGAGCACGCGTAGAGCGTCCATTACCCGAAAGCGTACACGATCGTCCACATGGTGAGCGGCTGCCTGCTCGCTAGCATAGGTGATTAACTGCCCATTTATATCGATTCCTGTCAATTGAGACAGTGTTGGATAGGTTTGTGCGGCCTCAATGAGCCAGCCACCGGTTCCACAGCCAACATCTAGCACACGCTCAAAGACGGTTGGATCAGACTGCTCAGGCAGAACTCCGCCCATATCTGCCGTCATCATCTGATCCTGGTTATGGAGCTGGGCAAGAGTCTTTTCATCCCCGCGCTCTTGCATAATATACGTACTGAACTCTTGACGCGGGTTCGAGTGATCAGACATACAATTACTCCTCTAATCATACGGATATTCAAATATATCCCCATCTATTATACATGAGGAAGTGGAGTGCGTCGAGAACTGGTCAATCCAAAAGTTGTTTCTGAACTGATCTCTGTCGCTACGCGGGCGTGTACAGTATCGAGGACTGGAAGCTTGAAACCAAACTATACTGCTTTCCGTGTAATTCAAAGATGGAAGTAGCGGTATAGCATACATAGTCCCTGCGATTGTCCAAAAATATGCATTGCTCTATGTGTGTTAATGGTGCGTTACAAACGATACAATGCAGTTTTCGGTACTTGGCGCACGTGGATTTCTATCTACACTGTACTTCACATTCGTCTATCCAAGCTTATCGCGCAACCATGTAGTTGTTTGTTCAGTCGCTGCGAAGAGGAAGCATAGGAATAATCATGATCACCCCCGCAGAAAGCAATGCAAAGCCGGTCAGGACGAACATACCTAACCGGATGGATCGTCTACCCTGGAGTAGATGGCACTGGCTTGTGGTTCTTTCCCTCGGCATCACCTGGATTCTAGATGGACTTGAAGTCACCATCATTGGCTCCATTGTTGGTGTCCTACAGGAAAAGCAGACATTGAATCTCTCGGCCGTGGAAGTATCGGGAGCAGGAACAGTATATCTTATAGGCTCCGTCATGGGTGCACTCTTCTTTGGCCGTCTCACCGATCGGCTCGGTCGCAAAAAGCTGTTCATGATTACATTGGGAGTCTATCTTGTTGCTACAATTGCAACGGCCTTCTCTTTCAACTATATCTGGTTTGCCGCCTGCCGCTTCCTGACTGGTGCGGGTATCGGTGGCGAATACGCAGCCATTAACTCTGCCATTGACGAACTCATCCCCGCGCGAGCTCGTGGCTGGACGGATCTGGCGATCAACGGCACATGGTGGGTTGGCACCGCATTCGGCGCAGCCCTGACAACAGTGCTTACGAATCCTAACATCTTGCCAATTAACCTGGGCTGGCGTCTAGCCTTTGGCCTGGGTGCAGTTCTTGGCTGCGCCATCCTGCTTGTACGCCGCTATGTGCCGGAGAGTCCACGCTGGCTGATGATGCATGGGCGTTTCGATGAAGCGGACCAGGTGGTAGACATGATCGAGCATGAGATCATGAAAGAGGACAAGCTCAAGGACTTGCCGAAGCCAGAAGGCTCTATGCTTATCCGTCCAGTGGGAACCGTCAGCTATGGACAGATTGCACGTTCTATGCTCAAAGACTACCCTACCCGTTCATTGCTTGGGTTCGCGCTCATGGTAGGCCAGGCTTTCCTGTACAATGCAATCTTCTTCACCTACGGTCTCGTACTCACAACCTTCTATCACATCAATCCTAGCAGCGTTGGTCTGTACCTGATTCCATTTGCTATCGGCAACATTATAGGGCCATTGACCATCGGTCGCCTGTTTGACACGATTGGACGCAAGAAGATGATCAGTTTCACGTACATCATCTCAGGTGTTCTCCTCGCTATCACAGGTTGGCTCTTCGTACAGGGTGCGCTCAATGCGGTCACACAGACCATCTGCTGGTCGATCATTTTCTTCTTCGCCTCCGCAGGTGCCAGCTCAGCTTACCTGACTGTTAGCGAAGTATTCCCATTGGAAGTTCGTGCTCTAGCCATCGCCCTCTTCTTTTCGATTGGAACGGGCGCGGCCGCGGCTGCACCTCTGCTGTTCGGTATTCTGATTCAGTCGAAGAGGGCAATCGAAGTGTTCTATGGCGACCTGTTTGGAGCTGGATTGATGATTGTCGCAGGCGTCATCGCTATCTTCTTCGGTGTCAAGGCTGAGCGGCAGTCATTAGAGAGCATAGCCAAACCGCTCTCGCACGTGGATGATGATGAGGTGGTCGGCTCGGTGGCGTAACGTTTTTAGAACTTCAGTCAAGGATGAAGCCTGGACTGAAGATACTACAAAAAGAAGGAAGCTACAATAATCGTAGCTTCCTTCTTTTTATAAAAGTAGCATTCTTCCCTTGTGTAAAATGTGTTATAGTCTATATGTCTCTTCGCTCTATTTTTATCGTTTTTGAACAGAAAAGTGTTGAGAGTGTTGAGAGTACACGCTTTCGTTGTTTCTTCACTACGCACGAGAGGAAGCTATTTTGGAACAAGTTCATAGCACATCCCAGTTAAGCAAAGAGTATAAGCCGTTCGGTGAACATCTTGCTGATCCATATCCCTTATACGCGCGCGCACGTAAGGAGGAGCCGATCTTTTATAGTCCAGACGTCGACGCGTGGGTTGTGAGCCAGTACAAAGACATCGAAGGGATTCTATCTCAACCAGATATTTTTTCCTCAAAAGATACGACACGCCCTACTGTTATTTTCGCACCATCTGTTTTCGCGATTCTTGCTCAAGGGTATCCGCAAATGCCCATTATGATCAATAGTGACGGGAAGGCTCATGAGCGATTGAGAGAGTTAGGAAGTCGAGCTCTGGCACCAGAACGCCTAAAATCATTAGGACCTTTTATTCGTGAGCGCGCTCACTCTCTTATTGATGCTTTTATTCAGGATGGCCAGACAGACATCATAGCGAACTTTGCCTATCCACTGCCTATGGAGCTTATTTTATCGCTCTTCAATATTCCTTATGGGATGAAGGATCAGTGCAAGCAGTGGACGACGGATCTGACTATCCTGGTTTCAGCCCCATTGCCTGAAGACCTTCAATTGAAATATGCTCAAAGTTTTGTTGACTTTCAACATTATGTCGCTCAACTCGTTACTGAACGCCGCACACATCCGCACGATGATTTAATCAGTTTCCTGGCAACCACAACACTGCCAGGAGAAGAGCCACTGAGCGATGCAGAATTAGTGCATTATCTCACAGGTCTACTGCTTGCAGGACACGAAACCAGTAGTCATCTCTTCGGCAACGGTCTCGCCTTTCTCCTTGCACATCAGGAAATTTGGAAGGATCTCTGCGCACATCCAGAGTATATTTCTAAGGCAGTTGAAGAACTGTTACGCTATGACGCACCGAGTCAGGGCTTTTACCGCACTACGACACGCGAGGTGACGGTAAGAGATGTAACATTGCCGCCCAATACTATCTTATTGCTCCTTTATGGATCTGCGAACCGAGACGAGACAAAGTTTCCAGATGCAGATCAATTTCAGTTGGATAGAAAACCGAATCCACACTTTGCCTTTGGTCATGGCATTCATAAGTGTCTTGGCGCACCTATTGTACGCCTGGAAGGTCGTATTGTGCTTGAGGTTTTGACCAAGCGCCTTCCTGATTTACGCCTCGCACCTGACCAGACGTTCGAGTTTATTCCAGCACTCACACTACGAGGACGTACAAAGCTAAAAGTGCAGTGGACGCCTCCTGCTGAACAGGTCCATCATTAAGCAAGAAAATCTTTTGCTTCAGTTCTTACAAATCCATCCTTCATTCAAGGTCTTGCAGGACTACTTCTGTAAGACCTCGAATCTCTCTACGCAAATACTACACTCTTTTTGCTTTTTTTCACTACCTACAAGCATTAAGAATAATAAAATAATTAAGCCCATTGGAGCACTAAAAAGGAGCAGAAAAAATCCTGCAAGTAAGATAGATGAAAAGCGATAGCCTGTTAGAACTATTATTAACCTGTTTCCTTGACTCAAACACAAGAGTATTAAATAATTCTTAATAGAAGAAAAACACCTGCTCAATTATACTTTGTATTGTTTGTATTGATTTACCAAAAGAGCGAGTGAACAGAAAAAGGGAAACGTTATGAGAAACGCGAATATAAGTAAAATTCCTGTAAGTCGCTTACCACCTTTTCTACAGTGGTGGTGCCGAATAACTTCACCTACTAAATCAAGTCAACCTCAATGGCGTGAGGAGCTAGCAAGCTTGATTATACCTATTGACTTAATACTTCTTTTGCTAGCAGCTCCCACTGCTTTAGACAATCCACCTATACTTATAGTTCTGTTAAGCCTGATTGGCGCGATGATTCTTTCGATTATTGTGAAACGCATGGGTAGATTCTATCTTGCAGGCGTTCTCGCTGCATTTAGCATCGAAATTGGATTAGCAACGGCTATCATCGGTGCCCCAAGGCTTAGTGTGGCTGAGCTACCCCTATTCGCACTTCTTGTTCAGCCAGGATTTGTCATTGTAGCTTTTTTTAGTCCGATCATGATCATTGTCCTTTGCGTTCTTAATTGCGCTCTTATTCTTTACGCTCTATCATTTTTGCATATCGCGCCTGATCTAGCTGCAAGTCTGGCGGCGAATAGGCCTGCAATAGTAGTGCCAACGCTTGCTTTGCAGATCTTTGTGTCTATTATTACATTGATCTTGATGACGACTCTCATTCGCGCTATTGCACGTGCGGATCGCGCTGAGGAGATTGCGGAGCTGGAGCATCGTCGGCGCGAGCAGGACCAACGCGAGCTTGAGATGAAGACTCAATTGGAAGAAGGCGTGCAGCAGTTGATCATTTCCCTCAACGCGGCAGCCTCGAAGGGTGATTTTTCTGTTCAGGTTCCGCTCGCGCAGGAAAATATTCTGTGGCGCGTCGGGCGCGCGGTGAACACTTTGCTTTCACGCCTGCAAGGATTTCGACGAGATTTAGCTGAGTTGGAAAGGACTCGTAAGGTGGCTACCATCTTAGTAGAGTATACCAGGCGTGGACAGCACTTTCCGTCTGAGCAGTGGACCGGTACTAGCCTGGACCCCTTGATCATTGAGCTCAATAGACAATCGCTTCAGACTAAACGCTTCCCGACTGCACCACCAGCTCCTCCTTTCCACGAGGAGAAATAGTGTTTGGTACACAAGATGCACTACATTGTTCTAGTCAAAAGCGTCGGTTAGAAAGGTGAGAAAAAGATGGTTCTGATTCCTCAACGCCCCTATAAGTCATGGACTGTGAGTGAAAGCGACTATCCACAAACGGGGACGAGCACAGAAAAAGGACAATTTCTTGTGCGCTATGCACTACTAGCTGCAAATGCGCATAATACACAGCCGTGGAAATTCCTTGTGCGCGAACACATCATTGAGCTTATCCCTGATTTTTCACGCTCACTCCCCAAGTCAGATCCACTGTATCGAGAGTTTTTCGTTAGTCTGGGTTGGGCGCTTGGTAACTTACTAGTGGCCGCCGAACATTTCGGTTTCACCCCTCTCGTAAGCTATGGTCCGACGGTAGGCCAGACAGAACAACCGGTCGTCACCATCAAACTACAACCACAAACACAACCTGCTCCCTCCGCTGAACTCTTTCCCTGGATTGTCGAACGCCGTATGAATCGCTATCCTTATAAGCAGGAGGCGATCAGCGAAGAAATCCTCAAGGATATCGGCCAGTATAACGATGAAGAGCATGTTGTCGTTACCTTTGTCACTCAAGCAGCACACTGGCAGGAGGTGCTCGACCTGGTTGAGCAAGCAACGCTTGGACTTATGGACGATGGCTCGTTTATGAACGAGTGGTTGCCCTGGATGCGCTCGGTCTATACTCGTAAGTTCGATGGATTGACGCTATTCGATTTCGGCGTTTCCGGTCCGCTCACCCTGTTCCCTAAGCGCATCTTCGATACTCCCGCACACGCACAGGCAGAAGGCATCAAAAAGCTATTTGGAACTTCACCCGTGTTTTTCATGATTGGAAGCACTGTTAGCGATCAGGAGCATTGGCTGCGTGCTGGAAAAACGCTCGCCTATGTAAGTCTGGCGGCGACAAAGCATGGCCTCGCTATGGCTCCCTGGGGAGCGGTAGTGGAACATGAGGAAACGGCACAAAAGCTTGCCCAACTCCTGCAAATTCCCCGTCCAGCTTTCTTCGGGCGCATGGGCTATGCGGAGGCTATTCCCCATCATTCACCGCGTCGTCCGGTGGAACATGTGCTCATCAGATAACGTCTCTCTTGACCTATAGATTTGTCCGCCTGCCATTGCTGATCGTGCGCCCCACAGATTTAGCGTCAGGCAGCTAAAATTCGTGCTCGATCGAGATGAGAACACTCGCTATATGCAAGAGCTTCTCATCTCTACATGGCATAGAAGAGACTGTAGTGCTGGACTAAAAGGTACTCAAAAGCGTGATCGCGATAGTACCTGTATAACTACCAGCAGGTGACCCGGCCAGAATCGTACCATAACCATATGTTTCATTTACATAATCTCCGTCAACGATAATACTCGTACCATTCCCTGCTTGTAGGAATCGTGCAGGCGTCGTGGTCAACCCAATTGAGGTAAAGCTTGTAGGCGTACAAGTACCATTCGTACAACTGGAGCCGCCACCTCCAAATGTATCTGCGGTAAGAGTTAATGGTACAGTCGTCGTTCCATTATGTAGCCCGGTTGATGCAGCCTCAAGTGCCCAGCCAGTAGTCGAGCCACGATGATCTCTCACAACACTTGTAAAGTTGAAATTGACCGTCAGGCCTGAACCGGTCAAAGTAAAAGGACTGCCAGGAACAGTGGCATATGCATCATTCACTAATGGGGGGATCAGCGCGTCCAGCCTCCTTACAGCGCAAGGGATTGTTTTAGATAGTAGTGGCAATCTCTACATCGACGATGCCGACAACAATCGTCTCTTATATTATTCTGCTGGCAGTACGACGGCGACGCGGGTGTACGGGCAAGCAGGCAGCTTTACCACAAATACAGCAAACAAGGGGGGGATCAGCGCATCCAGCCTCAGCAATCCGAATAAGATGAGGCTGGATGCGAGCAACAATCTTTATATTGCCGATTATAATAACAGTCGTGTGTTGTACTACCCTTCTGCTAGTACGACGGCGACACGAGTGTATGGACAGGGGGGCAGCTTTACCACAGGTACGGCCAACAATGGAGGGATCAGCGCAAAAAGTTTAAATGGACCAATAGACGTTGCCATCGATAGTAGCGGCAATGTTTATATCTCAGACGACGCCAACAATCGCGTTCTCAAGTATCAGACTGCCTTGTCGATCTCGACGCAACCGCCAGCGAGCACAAAGCTTAATACTGCGTTTACTGTCGCAGTGAGTTTGATCGACGTAGGGTCAGGCGCTACTCTCCCTGATTTTACTGGCACCGTCTCGGTAGCAGTGAAAGCCGGAAGCGGAACTGCTGGGGCGACACTCGGCGGGACGACTTCGACCTCTGCCGTCAGTGGTGTGGCAACCTTCTCAACTCTTTCTCTCGATAAACCCGGCGCTGGATATATTTTGACGGCAAGTAGTTCAGGTCTCACTTCAGTCAATACAAACGCCTTTACTATCTATGGCACGTTGATTTTCACCCCTTTGACCTCTCCCTCATTTTCCTTCACCCTCACGGGTGCGACAGGGACAATTACCTCCCAACGTACCTTTAAAGTGAACGATACAACAGCTTCCGGTGTGGGGTGGCATGTAACGATCACATCGACGCAGTTTACTACGGCGGGAGGCAAGACGCTTCCAACCACAGCCACCACTATCACAGGAGTAAGCACTGCCTGTACGGCAGGTCAGACGTGCGTTGTCCCTACGAATGGGATAAGCAGCTATCCAATAACCATGCCCGCAGGCACAACTGCGCCAACAGCAGTGACATACTTTAGCGCAAATGGAGGGACGGGCACGGGCGATGTGACCGTCACTACCACCTTTTCGCTCAGCATTCCCCCAGGAACGGCCGCTGGAACATATACCAGTACAGTGACCGAAACACTCACCAAAGGCCAGTAATCTGATTTTCTTTGCTGTCCATATACTCGCGTCGCTGTCGTCGTTCCTGTAGGGTAGTACAGGTAGATGTACGTTCGTATGTTGCTGCGTAAGAAGCATTTATAGAGATGAGAACCGTTCAAATGAGAAGGGTTGTATGAGAGCCGGTGGAGAGCCTGTTGTGAGCATTTCAGCGATGCAGTGGCCGGTGATGGCGCTGAGGATGATGCCGACGCTGTTGTGGCCCGCCGCCAGCAGGACATTTTCCCAGGGCGGCAGCGAACCAAGAATGGGATGGCTGTCAGGCGTCCTGGGGCGCAGACCAGCCCACGCGGCCTGAACCTTGCTTCCGGCTAGAGCGGGAGCCAGCCGTGCTGCGGTCGTCGCGAGCCAGGAGGTGCCTGGCTCTGTTACGGTCTGATCGAAGCCTCTCTCTTCTTTTGTTGCTCCCACCAGAATCGAGTTGCCTCGTGGTATGAGATACGCAGCCTCACCGAAGATGAGGTGCGTGAGGGGCGGAGATGTTTGGGGAAGGGAGATGATCTGACCGTGCAGGGGCTGGATGGGGAGGTCGGTTTGCAACCATGCAGCGCATTGGGCGGCCCAGGCTCCGGAGGCGATGATAAGCGTGTTGCAGGTGAAGCTTTCGCCTCGCGTTGTGTGAACTCCTGTTACCCTTGTTCCTTCTAGAGTAAGCCGGTTGACCTCCTGATGAGAATAGATCTTTGCTCCCGCCCTCGCTGCCGCTCCCGCAAATGCTTGGACAACGGCAGAGGCTTGTATCTGTGATTCTTCGGGAGCGTAGATGGCAGCGCAGGTATCAGCAGTCAACAGCGGCTCGCGCTGACGCACTTCCTCTCCGCTAAGCCAGTGGAGTTGTAGTCCAAGAGGCTCCCAGCTCGCCATGCGTTTCTGCAAGTGGACGATGCGCGTTGTATTGCGTATGATGCGCAGAGCTCCCGTTTGCTCATAGCCGACACGGATGCCGCTGCTCTCCTCTAATTCTGGGAGAAGGGAGGTAAGGGTGGAGAAACCGGCGAGGACGAGATCGGCGAAGGGTCCCGGCCCAGAGAGTGGACCGAGCGGGGCGAGCAGACCAGCGGCGGCACCAGAAGCCTCTCCACCAATCTCACCACGTTCCAACAGCGTCACATCTCTCTGCATTTTCCGGAGAAAGTCGGCAATTGCGCAGCCAATGGCACCTCCGCCAATAACGAGGACATCTGTGCTGCGTTTTTTCTGCAAGTTCACCTCTAACCATCGTTCTTTCAATCCCTAGCGAACTAGTGGGGTCCTTGTAGTATAACTTAGGGAGCCAACAGACACAAGGAATTGTATTGAACTGGCATTGTTACGTCAATCTTAATAGCAACTAGAAAAGAAGATGGAATATTTACCACTGTACTCCTCCTGTCTTATGCTAAACACATCTTGCAAATAGAGAGGGCAACCAGGGGAATCCTTAATAGAGTACATGAAGAGAGACCAAAATGCAAGAGGTAATTAGAGCCCGCTGCTTTAGCACGACGTCTCATTGTGCCCTTGTCTCTAACAAAAAACCTGTTTGCGAGAGCACCTGTAGGAAGAGCAAAAGGCAGAGAACGATTTGATTCGTGCTAAAGCGTGGGTTCGCGTGCTGAGGCAGCGGGCTCTAAGGACTCCTTGACAGCAAGGAGAGAGGACGACCACGAGGGGCGTCGCTACGCGAGGGATATCATGAAATTGCGCAGCTCGTAGCCAACCGTCAAAGGATTCCAACGGATACTGGGCGTGCTGACCATGTGTAGCGTGTCGAGGGCGAGCAGGCGCTGTAAGAAGATATCGCTCTCCTGGATGGCGATGTAGGAGCCGGGACAGCGGTGCGCGCCATCGCCGAAGCTCATCAAAGCAGGCGAGAGGCGCTCACCCTTGAGCTCGCGATCCGGTCGAAGGGCGAGCGGCAATTCGCCCACAATACTCTCGTCGGCATTCGAACTGTAGATATGCAGGTCGATCTTCGCACCCTCCGGAATCGTGACGTGTACATCATCCTGCTCAATCTCAATATCGTGCGTTACGTGGCGGTAGAGATGTCCCACCACCGGCTCCAGCCGCAGCGTCTCATATAACATCTCGTAGCGCTCCTCCTCTGGAGCCGCCAGGTAGCGCCTCCGCAATTCGGGCCGCTCTAGAAAATGCCAGGCCGCGATACTGATAAATTCGCGCGTCGTGACCATGCCCGCCGCACCATAAGTGATGCACTCGGTCAGAATCTCTGGATCACTGCTGTGCTGCTCTAGCAGGTGCGAGATCACATCGGCCTGTGGCTGGCGGCGGTGCGCGCGAATAGCTGGCTTGACATCCAGAAAGAAGAATGCGAGCGTGCGGCTCTGCGCGATGGCGAAGCGGAACAGGCTGCTCGGACGCCGCCAATTCACATCCGGCGAATAGTTCTCGAAGAAGGACTCCAGCCGCTTCGTCAGACCCGGATAGCTGCTCGTCAGCCCAATCACTTCGCTCGCCACGCGGATCGCCATCACCAGGCTCAACTGCGTCAGGTCAAGCTGCTTCTTGCGCTTTAAGCGTCGTATCAGCTTATCGGCTAGCTCATCCATCATCTGGCGATAGTTATCGCTCACCGCCTTCGGTGTAAAGAAGCGCGCTGTCTGCTTGCGCTGTATATTATGTTCCTTGCCCTCCTGATAAAGTATGGGCGGCTTCATCGACACCGGCAGACGTGCAACCCCCTCAGCGTTGAAGCCCGCCTGCTTTGTATGCGGGCTGCGCAGAATCGTGCGCATGACCTCGAAGTTGCGGATATGCAATGTTCCATCCACATCCTGCTCGACCGCTGGACCCTCGATTACTTCGGTCGGCGGCGGCGTCTTCTGCCACGACCACGCGCTGTGGTCAACGGGGCAGCGGGCAGTGGTCTCATTCGTTGGCGTCGATGTTTCCTCGTTGTGTGTCGTCAATCTTCCCCACTCCTTGCTCTATCCAGGCGAATATGCTGCTATAGTTCTCATATATATCATAGCCTATGAGCCTGTAAATATTCAAATGCTCCCACGTAACGACGACCCTTGCGGTTGTCGTGTGTCCACTCGCTACGCGGGAGCGTCGATTTCTTCTCTAAATACGACCTTTGGGCCATGACGAGGATTGTAATGACACCTCGCCACATGATGCTTGAAAGGGATGGTCAGTCCAAAGTGAGCAAAAAATGGTGTAATTGAGGGAGGTCACCTCTGACCCCCAAAAGGTGACGAGAAAAATACCCGTCCGCACTTCTCCCGTGTTTTCCCCGTCACCTGCTAGTGGTTCTGTCGTCTGTCGCTCTTAAGATGGCATCATTTGCATGGGAACTGGCGTCGATTGCTAGTGACGCAAGGGGATATCGTGTTCTATGATGTTTCCAAAAGTTCTTTCTGGATGAACCAAGAAAAAGGAGATCACGACAATGACTACAAAAATCGCCCTCATCACTGGTGGCTCGTCCGGTATCGGCGAAGCGACTGCACTGGCTCTCGCTGAAACAGGGTATACGGTGTATGCTGGCGCACGACGAGTTGAGAGGATGGAACACCTCAAAGAGCACGGGATTCGACCGCTGGCACTGGATGTCACCGATGACGAATCCTTGCAGTCCGCCGTCTCGCAGATCATCGCAGATCAAGGCCGCATCGACGTCCTGGTCAACAACGCAGGCTACGGCTCCTATGGTGCGCTGGAAGACGTGCCCTTGTCCGAAGCCCGGTACCAATTCGAGGTCAATGTCTTCGGCGCAACCACGCTTATCCAGCTCGTCCTGCCCCACATGCGTGAGCAGCGATCAGGCACGATCATCAATGTCACCTCGGCTGGCGGCAAGATCTATACCCCGCTTGGCTCCTGGTACCACGCTACCAAATTCGCCCTCGAAGCGATCAGTGACTGTCTGCGCATGGAGCTGAAGCCCTTCGGGATCACTGTCATCGTAGTCGAACCCGGCGGCACCAAGACCGAGTGGGGGGGGATCGCCATAGAGAAGGTCCGCGCTGTCTCCGGCACCGGTCCCTACGCTCCGCAAGCCAACGCCGTGGCTACATTACTCAGCTCCGAAACCAATCGGCGCCACTTATCGTCACCCAAACTGATCGCCAATACCATTGCTCAGGCCGTCAGCACACGACGCTCCAGGACGCGCTATGCCATTGGGTTCGGCGTCAGACCCCTGATCTTCCTGCACAGCGTCTTGCCCGATCGCTGGTTCGATGCCCTCATACACCGGGGCTTTGGCATGCCGTCATGATCACCGGGCACGACGATCGCCTTCGCCAACCGTGCAGAGAGTGAGCAAGATGCTTCTGGGGTCTTCCGCTCTCAATCTCGCATCATCTTGCGAGGGAACTGGCACCGTTGGCCAGTGACCTATTGAAAGGCGAGTCATACGATCTCTCTGTACGTTCTTTGTGTTACACTCATAGTATGATTCTTGCCGCATTGATGTGAAGGAAGAAGAAAACAATGAAACAGGCCACCCGTTTCAGCGTACAGCCAGCCTGGAAAGTGCTGCTCACAGATCTAGGGATCAATCCTGCCCTTGTCCTGCAGCTAGCGGGGTTGCCCGCCGACCTGTTTGCCCGCAAGGATGCTTCTCTGAGTCCGGCTGACTACTTCCGGCTCTGGCACGGTCTGGAGCAGGCGGTGGGGACAGACGCGTTGCCACTGAAAATCGGCCAGTACATTTCGGTGGAAGCGTTTAATCCGCTGCTCTTTGCCAGCCTGTGTAGTGCGAATCTGAACACCGCGCTGCAGCGGTTCTCGCAGTTCAAGCGGCTGAATGGTCCCTTGACGCTTCTAGTAGAGATCGGTGCACACCAGACCTGTGCCACCCTCGACTGTTATGGCAACGACGAACCGATCCCGCGCAGTGTGGGGACGGTAGAACTGGCCCTCGTGACGCGATTGGCACGATTGGGCACACGTAAGCGCCTGGTGCCGCTGCGCGTGGAACTGGTGCAACTGCCCGACGAGAGGGAACCCTATCAGGAATTCTTTGGTGTGCCGTTTTCAACGGGCTCTGCTAACCGCCTGACCTTCTCTGCCAGGGATGCCCTGGAGCCTTTTCTGACCGAGAATGCGGCCATGTGGGACTTCTTCGAGGCGGGGCTGAAGAAGAAGCTGTCCGATCTGGATACTCAAGCCAGCATGCAAGAGCGCGTGAGAAGTGCGCTCTTTGAGATGCTGCCTGCTGGCCAGAGTTCGATCGAGGAGTCTGCCAACCGTCTGGGCATGAGCAAGCGGTCCCTGCAACGCAGGCTCTCGGAGGAGTCGTCCAGTTACCAGGAGGTGTTGACCGCCACTCGGCGAGAGCTGGCAGACTACTACCTTTCACGCTCTTCCGCCTCGCTCGTCGAAATTGCCTATTTGCTCGGCTTCCAGGATGGCAACTCGTTTCTCCGGGCCTTTCGAGGCTGGACGGGCCAAACGCCAGGGGAGTACCGTACGAGCAACATGAAGAACCCGCATCCGTTACCAGAGAGGAGCCTTATCTAGCTTGTTTTCCAGACTCAAGTGGGTCGAAGAGTGGAAGCTGAATCACATCAGGCTTCTTTCGCGGTTTTTTCCGCGCTGCGTAGTCAGGCAACTTCAGAAAGAGTGGCCATTCATCAGGTCCAAGTGTCCATAGCTTCAATTGTGGCGATTGATAGCCCGTCTCAACGAGACGCGGATTTTTCACCTCTTTGATGTGCTTGTTGTCCTCTGCCCACTCCATCGTGTAAAAGGATAGCTCCGTGTCCTGATATTCAATTTTGAGCGTGCTGGTGGGTTTTTCCCACCCATAGAGGGCGCGGTGCTTCGCCATGATCCGGCCACACGTGCGCGGGGGAACGTTTATCCCGGCCTGAAGCAGGGCCGCATGCATACGCCATTCACCAATGAGTGGATTCTCTTGCCGTTTGCGAATCTCATTCATCACTTCAAGCGTCGCACCCCTCGGCGCTTTGCGGGCATGTGACTTATCATCCAGGCCCTTGACCCCTTCTTGCACCCAACGTTTCAGTGTCGTGTAGATAGTCTGCTTGCTTACCGCAAAATATTCAGCCATCGAAGTGACTGATCATCCTTCAGCATGGAGCCGGACCACCGCAAGCCTGCGTTCTGCGGCATCAGGGATCTGGTCCCAGATCAGATAGCGACGGGTATTGATCGAGGGTGGTGGCCCGGAAGTCAGCACCATCTTGACCGAATTGTGTGAGGGGTGACGGTTAAAGCGCACTTCACAGATCTCTGTGATTTCACGCAAGGACATCGTGGGCAGTTCCACACGCAGGTCAACAATCAACTGGCGCATATCTAGCGGCAGGCTCCGGGCCGTTTCCTGTGGCTGCTTACGGGGTCTAGAAGCAAACAAGCTGACCATGCCCTGCTCGTCAAAATTGTCGGCTTTGCGTTCCAGGGTAGGACGTGGCCCATCTGTCTCTTTTGCTCGTTGAGTAGCTTGATCGCCGAAAAGTACGGTAGGTCTGAGCAGTTCGTAGACCGTTTACTCCGGCCAGAGCGTGTACTGCTGGATGGTTTGCCAGTCTTCGGTGTGCTCTCGTTGTTTCCGTTTGCGCTTGGGCACCGTGTGATCCCCCCTCGACACGATAAGATAGGCTGATGCATCAATCGTACTCAGATTCTCTCCCATTTTCAAGTGCCCAGGTGTTCTTTGCTCACTTTGGACTGACCACCCCTTTCAAGCATCATGTGGCGAGGTGTCCTACGCCTCTGTGCCTTCCTCGACCCTGACTCCATACCCGAAAAAATGCTCGTCGAAAGCATAGATGTGCTACCCAACAGTCTGAAGAGCCTGGCAAAAGAACCCATCAAGCTCAACGAAGCCATCAGAGAACTTCTCAACTACTCCCTCATTCGCCGCAGCCCCGATCACACCCTCGCCCTCCACCGCCTCGTCCAACTCGTCCTCAAAAACCAGATGGACACAAAAACCCAACAACGCTGGGCAACGCGGGCGGTACAGCTTGTCAGCAAAGCATATCCCGAAGTAGATTATACAAACATGCAACTCTGCCTTGAATACCTACCACACGCACAATACTGCGCACAACTCATCGAACAATGGAAGATGTCTTCTTCTGAAGCCACCGAACTACTTACGGAAGCTGGATACTATCTTCGAATCGCAGGTCAGTACAACCAAGCAGGACCTCTCTTTGAACATGCCCTACATATAAGAGAAGAGACTCTTGATGCTGAACACCCTGATGTAGCAACGAGCTTGAACAATCTAGCAAGCTTGTATCAAGATCAGGGACGCTATGAGGAGGCCGAACCTCTCTTTGTGCGAGCTCTGGCTATTGGCGAAAAGGTGTTTGGAGGTGAGCATCCTGATAAGGTTTATTCTGAAAGATCATTTGTTGTTTGAGTAAAGGGAGAATAAATTCTCTGCCTGTATCGTGCTGTATCAGTTCTTCAATAGTCTTCCCATGTGCTATCTCGGCTTCCAGGAAAAGGGAGCGAGCGTCAGCGGCGATCCTATCGCCATCTTTCGTATTCGTTATCCATTCCTGATCTAACATGCATTGGCAGTCGCCAACGAACCATAGCTCTCCTAGCCATAAGCTGACCGCAGCGAACACTGCAATTGATCGCTGAGTAGGATCAGAGAGAGCATCTACTGGCAACCTTCGCAGAAGTCCATGTAGGTTGACAAAGTAGTAGCGCTCTGGCTCACTTCATTTCACAGACGGCCCGCGTAGCGACAAGGGGTTGGGATGGGGGTGGCGGGGCTCTTGCGGTTGTCGTTGTTGGCTCTTTCCAAACGCCCACTTTGCAAAACGTCACTCCTCCAAGCCGCCTGATCGCGGTTAACACGTGAGGGTTTGTCACAACGCAAGCCTCTCAAGTGGAGCACGACAACCACAAGGCCCCTCCGCCCCTTTCCCTACCCCTTGTCGCTACGCGGACAGCCCTCTCTTTCCCCATTAGTGACCTGCCCTTCAGCACAAAAAGACGTACGGACCTGATTGGATAGCCCTTGCTCACCTGCTCGCCCATTGCTCCATCGCGTCCGTACAACTCGCCCGCCTCTCATGCTTGCCCTGAAAACTGACCCACGCCCCGCACTTTCTGCCTGGATATAATGATGTTTGAGAGAACAGCACTGGACTGACCTATATCGTATGAGGGGTGAGCAGGTGCGCTTCGAGGGACACTGGTCAGTAGAGCTCCGGCTCAAGCCGGTCTGCGCGCGATGGATCGGCACCTCTGCTTTGCAGAGAACAGCTACTAACTTTTTATAATAAACTTGCAAAAAGTGGAATACCTTGCTATAATGATACAAGTAATAGTAAGTAACTTTCTTTGAGAAAGTATTTTTGCTGAAAATGAACATTCATTCATTAGAGGAGAGCTATGAGTACTGAGATAAAGATAGAGGATGAAGGGTTGCAGGCGGATCAGGCGGGGGCCGATGCGTATTTGAAGCATGTGCAGGGGCGGCGCTCGATTCGCAAGCTGGCTTATGGGCCGGTGTCAGATGAGACTATTCGCACTATTCTTGAGGCTGGTCGCTGGTCGCCGTCCTCGGGCAACACGCAGCCGGTGCGTATTGTGCTGCTCAAGGAGCGGCATAAAGAGTTCTGGGACTTTGTTGAGCAGACATTACGGGCGAAATTGCAGGGAGAGCAGCTCGAACGCGCGATCAGTCGCTTGCCGGGCTATCGCTCTGGCGTCTTCACGCTCGTCTTCTATGAGGATACGACGATTGCCAATAATCCGCCCCCGCAGGCGAATCCGAAGATCTGGAAGAACTTTGCGGTTCAGGCGATGGGCATCACTCAGGCGAATGTATGGAATGCGATCTCGGCGGCAGGGTTGGCGACATCTAATCAGCATATAAATCTACAGATGGAGGAAGAGCTGCGCGACTTCCTGGGCGTACCCGCGACCTGGGAAAGTTATAGCATTTTTCCCATTGGCTATCCAGCAGAGACTCCGGCCCCAGGAACTCGCCGCGAACATGAAGAGATCGCCTTTTATGAGCATGGTCCCTCCTTTTAAGTGCGCATAGATCGGTGTGATTTGGAGAACAGTCATCACAATGTGACCCAGAGACTCCGGATTGCAAGTAGAGATTTTTGACCTATAAACCCAACCATATCAATCGAGAGTGCACTCTCGATTGATATGGTTGGAAGTGGTAAATCTCTCTTAAGATACGTTCTAGATGCACTGATCAAAGAGTACATATTGATGCCTTGCGGTAAACAATTCAAAGATGGTATATAAATGTATCTATATACCATCTTTGAATTGTTTACCGCTTTTTGTACGGCTGAAAAGAAGAGAAATAGAGAAAACAGGGAGAAGAGTATGGATGTGGTTCGTCTGATCTTATGTATACAGGTAAAAGAGTATGTAGAATTTTCGGGTATTACATATGATATATAGTTTGTAGTGTGGGTGGATAAGAGAGGGGGAGATGATGGACGCGAGGATGCCTGATTCGACAGCAGCAATAATCATTAGAATCTCTACACTGGAACAAGATGTTGTTGAACTCAAAAGGCAACTCAATTCTTTTGTTCCACTACGAGAAAATGACTTGCGGTTGAAGAATATACGTGATAGTGTAGATCGTATCGAGAGGGATATAATAGATGCAATAAAACAGCTTACAGATGTAAGTACCAAGATGACAACTCAGGATATCGAAGCGCAGAAACGTGAGGCAGAGATCCGTGAAAGTCAGACATCGCTTCAGATTCGCGTTCTATAGGGCTCTCTCTCGCTGATTATCGGTCTTCTTATGAGCGTACTTGTCGGTTATATAACACATTTTTTTCGCTAATAGGGTATTCCAAAGGCAAACGAAGGATAGGGTAGAGTTTAGACAGAGAGTATGCAAATGCGAACTTCGTACGAGCGAAGTTCAGTGGGTCGCTTACTACTGTACCAGGTGGGAGGTGGGATCATGCACAATCCGAGGTTTTTATACGCATTGAACCAGATCTTGCGAGTGATTTTTTGCTTCTGATAGCTATTCTTGTTGGCCTTGAGTCTATAGCAGTTACTACCGGAAATGATATGCATTACATCTATCAAGCCGGTCTACAGCGCGCACGCAGCCAGATTTTTGCGAAGTCCGCGTACGCACTTAGATATCATACAGATGGGGAAAGAGCTCAGGCCATAAACGATTTCCAGGTCATGCTACCTCCATTTCAACAAGAGCAGGCTGTTTTGTCGGCGAATAGTGCGCCAGATGTGCAGAACACGGTACAAATTATGCGGCCTGACTATCTCGCCCTGATCACGGCTGTGCAGGCAATACTAGCTCATCCAAGCACTGCGAACTCGATAGAGATAGAGATTATATTGTCACACGAGCGAGGTTACCTGCTCAACAGCAACTCCCTTCTGATTCTGCTCCAGCAGCACTCTGACGATCGTATACTTCAACTCTTCTACATAAAAGTTTTCGTTGAAATGTTGTTAGAGATTCTGATTATTCTCTCCATTTTTACGACAAAAAGGGTGGCAAAGCTAGTACCACAGATATTAAAAGTGGTAGATCAGAATAAGGCTAAATAGCAATTCTCTTTTGAGTTAAGAAAGTGGCGCTCTTTTTACTAGTAGAGCGCCACTTCGTGCTTGACACATCTGTTTTATTTCACTCAAACGACTTTTCGATCAGAAACTCGACTGGACTTCATGGACAAGAG
>JAABUZ0100004247.1_pt1 | contig 20003 bp, 19 predicted proteins | sample 5562091 | NCBI WGS metagenome assembly JAABUZ01 (sample SAMN12813069, study PRJNA571459) | rock metagenome | isolation source: Antarctica rocks | place: Antarctica: Victoria Land, Linnaeus Terrace sud | collected 2015-12-21 | reverse complement strand
GGGGTCCTCCAGGGAAGTTGGCGGCAACCCGGTCCTAAACAATATGGGACAGCCTAAGGCACGTGACAGCACGTGCCTGCGACCACGATCCGAACTCCGGGCCGCAGGATTTAGGCGGAAACCTCGTCTTTCGCGCGGGGTGCAGGTGCGCCGCGTTCCGCTGCCGCCAGCAGGTCGGCCGAACTGATCCACCGCTCACGAGCCTCACCCACGAGGTACAGCGAACCAGTGGCACAGACAACATCGCGCTGATCCGCAGCCCGGAGAGCTTCGTCGATAGCTGCGGGTGGGTTCGCCACCGACCGCGTGTCACTGCAGAAGCGTGAGGCAATCGAAGCCAATTGGTCCGGATCAGCGGCTGTCTTGTGGTAGACAGTGGGTGCCGTCGTGCGGATGCTCCTGGCAAGAGGCGCCAAAATCGCAAGCATCTCGTCCGCCTGCTTTGCCGCCAGCGCACCGAAGACGAGATGGAGTGGGCGTGAAGGATACAGCGAACCCAGAGCGACGGCAAGTGCACGCACCTTCTGCGTGTTATGGGCTCCATCGAGCACGACGGTGGGGCCGCGCTGCATCACTTCAAGACGTCCAGGGAACCGCACCGATCGCACGCCCTCAGGCACGGCCTGTTGCGCTTCCGGCTCGGTTAAACAGCCGAGGGCTTCTACCGCGGCAATCGCCAGGGCAGCGTTGTCGATCTGGTGTGGACCAGTCAATGATGGACGCACATTGGTGATGCGCCACTGCCGGCCGTGATAGTCAAAGCCGTTGGCGCGCGGAGAGGATATCCGAAACTCGTGTCCCAGCCGCCACAGTGGCGCATCCTGTGCACTGGCTTCAGCCATGATCACGTCCATGGCCTCAGGGTCCACGACGCCAACAATCGCGGGACGTCCCCGCTTAATAATCCCGGCTTTATGATGGGCGATGGCAGGGAGGGTCGCGCCGAGGCTTCGCATGTGGTCGAACCCGATGCTCGTGATGACAGCAACCGACGACGATAGAACATTTGTGTAATCCCATCGTCCTCCATGTCCTACTTCAACGACGCCATACTCGCACCCCTGCCGTGCAAAGCACGCGAAGGTCAGAGCAACCCATAGCTCGCCATAGGACAACGGGCCGTAGGGACTCGCGGCCTCCATGCGCGCAACGAATGGTTTAAGGTCATTCACCAGCGACGCAAAAGCAGACGGAGGGTAGTACCGGTCTCCGATGACTAACTTTTCCAGTGGAATCTGGAGATAGGGAGTGGTATGCAGCCCGCAATCCTTCCCGGCGGCGTGCAGGATCGCGTGGATGAACGCCGCCGTTGACCCTTTACCCGACGTTCCTCCCACATGAACAGAGTGAAAGGCATCTTCGGGATGGTCGAGCATACCGAGAAACATACGCATCCGGGCAAGGCGGCGACGCCGTATGGACAACAGTTCTTCGGGCGACCGGGCGCCGAGCGGTAGCGACGCGACTGCGTCAGAGACGGCATCGGCACTGCCCCGAATAAGTGACTGCACATACGCGACAGCCGCATGGTAGTCACGGTGCATCGTCACCAGGCGGCCTGCCCCTTCTGCTGCACCGCGTTCCAGGCAGTTATTGTAGCGCGCGGCGTTGCGGACTGGTAGGCAGGGCAGGACAGAAAGGGCCACATCGTATGCTGTACAATATGTGCTGCCAGACCGTATACGGTCAGCGTGCGCCCGCCGCAATTCCGCGCACGTTACGATGCAGGGCGATGGCGGACGCTCGCAATGACAACTAGGTATAGAAGAACGTGAAGACACAGGATCGGAATACCGCGGAAGCCTCGGTCACCACGCCGGTGGAACCAGGTAGTGACGAACTGCTCGCTATGTACCGGACGATGGTGCTCATCCGCCGTTTCGAAGATAAGGCGGAGGAAATGTATACGCGTGCCCGCATCGGCGGCTACTTCCATGTCAATATTGGCGAAGAGGCCGCGGTTGTGGGCGCCATCTCGTCACTCCGAGCTTCCGACTACCTTTTCAGCACCTACCGCGAACACGGGCACGCCATCGCCAGGGGGACCGATCCAAAGGCAGTGATGGCAGAGCTGTTCGGTAAGGAGACGGGCACCAGCAAAGGACGTGGCGGTTCGATGCACATTTTTGATCCGTCGCACCACTTTATGGGCGGGTGGGGCATCGTGGGACAGTCCATCCCGCTCGCGGTCGGCGCGGCGTTTGCCGTGAAGTACAACGGGACGTCCGATGTGGTGATGTGTACGTTCGGCGATGGCGCGACGAACATCGGGCCGTTTTATGAGTCCTTGAATCTTGCCAAACTGTGGCGGCTTCCCATCGTATTTGTGTGCATGAACAATCAGTACGGCATGGGGACCTCCGTTGCCCGCGCATCCTCGATCACCGAACTGTGGCGCAAGGGCGCATCGTTTGGCATTCCAGGCGAATATACGGATGGGATGGACGTCCTGCAGTGTCGGGATGTCTGCCAGCGGGCGGTTGAGCGCGCGCGCCAGGATCACGAGCCAACGCTTGTGGAACTGAACACCTACCGCTTCCGGGGCCATTCTGTTGCTGACCCTGGCCGGAGCTATCGTACCGAAGACGAAATGAAGCAGTGGCGGCAGCGAGACCCTATCACCAAGTTCCACGATGTATTAAAAGAGCGTGGCATTCTCCCGGAGGACCGAAGCCGAGAAATCGACGCCGACGTCGACGAAGTGGTTGCCGCATGTGTCTCGTTCGCCGAGCAGAGCCCCGAACCCAGTGTGAGCGATCTCGGCAAGTATGTCTACGTCAATGAGGAGCCGTCATAGTGGCTATCCTGTCCTATCGAGAAGCGCTCCAACAGGCGCTGCGCGAGGAGATGCAGCGCGACGAGAAGGTCTTTGTGATGGGCGAAGAGGTTGGTCTCTTCGAAGGCGCCTATAAGGTGACATCGGGATTTCTGCAGGAGTTTGGGGAAAAGCGCATCGTTGATACCCCCATTGCTGAAAATGGTTTTATCGGCGCAGCGGTCGGTGCCGCTATGCTTGGTTTGCGGCCAGTGGTCGAAGTTATGACCATCAACTTCACCTTTATTGCGTTCGATCAAATCATCAATCATGCCGCGAAAATCCACTACATGTTTGGAGGCGCATCGAAAGTGCCTCTGGTGATTCGTGGTGGTGGCGGCGCGCGTGGTCAGCTGACGGCACAGCATTCACACAGTCCCGAGGTGATGTACGCGCACGTGCCCGGGCTCATTGTCGTCTCGCCTGCCACCCCCGCCGACGCCAAGGGCCTCCTCAAGTCGGCCATTCGGGATGACAATCCGGTGATCTTTGTCGAGACGGTATGGCTCTATAACACGCGTGGAGAAGTGCCTGACGGCGAGTATCTGACTCCCATTGGCAAAGCAGAAGTCAAAAAAACGGGCCGAGATGTGACGCTGATCTGCCACGGACCAGCGACGATTCTTGCGCAGCAGGCGCTGCATACCCTGGAAGAGGACGACATCGATGTGGAACTGGTGGACCTCCGAACTCTTCGTCCGCTCGACGTCGATACCATTATCACATCGGTGAAGAAGACGTCGCGGGCGGTTGTGGTTGAGGAGGGGTGGCCCACGTACGGCATCAGTGCCGAGGTCGCGGCAGTCATCCAGGAGCATGCCTTTGATTATCTGGATGCGCCAGTGCGGCGCGTGGGGGGTGCCGAAGTGCCGATGCCGTATAACAAGACCTTAGAGCGCGCTTCCTTGCCATCAGCTCAGAGTATCGTTGAGGCTGTCCGCTCGATCATGGGCGTCGCCGTCTAGGCGGAAGAGAGGAACCAGCTCCAGTGGCAGAAGAACTTGTCATGCCCCGCCTCAGTGACACGATGGAAGAGGGAACCATTTCGAAGTGGCTGAAGCATGAGGGCGACACGATCGCGCGGGGTGATGTCGTCGCTGAGATTGAGACCGACAAAGCCAACATGGAGTTCAATTCGTATCTTGATGGCGTCATTACGAAAATCGTCGTCCCTGAAGGCGGTACGGCAACGCTTGGATCGGTGATTGCGTACGTCGGGGACGCAAGCGAGGTTGGCGCTGGGCCCGCCCCGTCGGCGATGCACGCATCGGACGGCGCGTCGCCGCGGGGCAGAACGACACATCTGTCCCCGGAACAGGAACGTGACGCGCGTGAGGCTCCACTGGAAGCCTCCACGCAAACACAAGAGAAGCCGGCCACCTATGGGGCGACTGCACCGGAGCCAGCCCAGCCGCCAGCGGGCGAACGCGAGGCGAGCGCCGCGTCCTCGACAATTGCGGGGACTGGTTTGGCACCGCCAGCTTCTCCATCACCTGCTCGCCCAACGCATGCCGCCTCGCGCGATGAATCGGTTGACCGGGTGAAGGCTTCGCCGCTGGCAAGGAAGGTCGCGTCGGAACGCGGTATCGATCTGGCTGGAGTGACGGGGAGTGGGCCTGGGGGGCGCATCACCCGTGAAGACGTGGAAGCGGCCATCGCGGCTCCCCCTCAGCCAGCGACTCCTGCCGCGTCACAGCCACCTGTTACGGCGCCAGCGAAACACGACGAAGCAGCGCCCGGTGTGGCCGACGAGTCACGGCGCTCCATGAGCCGCATGGAGTCGGTCATCGCACGACGCATGGTCGAAAGCAAGACGACGATCCCGCATTTTTATGTCACATCCGAGGTGGCGATGGATGAGGCAATGCGGTTGCGTGCGGCCTTGAACCAGGGGGCTGAAAAAGGGCAGGACATCACCGTCAATTCGATTATCGTCCGCGCGGTTGCCCTGGCGCTCGAAAAGTTCCCTGAAGCGAATGGAACATTCCGGGGCGACCATGTTGAGTTCCACCGCGATGTGCATATTGGCATTGCGGTCGCGGTCGACCGTGGTCTTGTGACCCCCGTCGTGCGCAACTGTCATACCAAGGGTCTTCGCCAGATCGACCGGGAGGTACGTGTCCTGGCCGCGAAAGCTCGTGACGGAAAATTGACACCGGCAGACTATGAGGGCCACACGTTCTCGGTGTCCAATCTAGGCATGTTCGGCGTGGAGGAGTTTCAGGCCATCGTGAATCCGCCCGACGCTGGGATAGTGGCGGTTGGTGCCGTACTGGAGAAGCCAGTGGTTGTTGATGGCCAGATTGTCGTTGGAAAGCGCATGCATCTGACCCTGTCCGCCGACCACCGAATCCTCTATGGCGCGACAGCGGCGCAGTTTCTGCGAGAAATTAAGCGTCTGCTCGAACACCCGATGGAACTGGCCTTCTAAATCGACACTCGCACTGAGGAGAACGTCCGCGTGAGCGACCCGGAACAGTTTGACATTGTCTACCTCGGTGGAGGCACGGGCGGATACGTGTCGGCCATCCGTGCGGCGCAACTCGGCCTGAAGTCTGCGGTGATAGAGAAATATAAAGTGGGAGGCACGTGCCTCCACTGGGGATGTATCCCCACCAAAACGCTGTTACAAAGCGCCAAGGTCCTCGACACGGTGCGCCACGGGGGTGACTTTGGCGTCACCATCGGCGACGTGCAACTTGACTATGGGAAGGTGCAAAGCCGAAAAGACCGTGTGGTCGGCCAGTTGTACCGGGGCGTGGAGGGGTTGCTCCGCAAGGCGAAGGCAACCACGATCATAGGTGAAGGCCGCATCACCAGCGCAACCGACGTCACCGTAAAAACGCCTGAAGGTGAGCGTGTGGTTCGCGGGCGTAACGTCGTCATCAATACAGGGTCGCGTCCACGTGCCTTGCCAAACCTGCCGTTTGATGGCGAGGTTGTTATCAGTAGCGACGAAGCGGTTGGTCTTCAAACGCTGCCAGCATCCATCGTCATCATTGGAGCAGGCGCCATCGGCGTTGAATTTGCTACGTTTTACCGGAGTGTGGGCGTCGCGGTGACGCTCATTGAACTGCTTCCCAACCTCGTCCCGCTCGAAGATGCCGAAGTGGGGGCCGAACTGGAAAAGCTGTTTATCCGTCAGGGCATGACCGTCTACAGTGGCGCGAAAGGAACGGATATTCAGCGGCGCGCTACGGGCGTCACGGTCACGGTGCAGACGCGGGAGGGCGAGTCGAAGACCATCGAGGCCGACAAGCTGCTGGTTGCCATCGGCAGGGTCGCCAATACGGAAGCGCTGGGGCTGGAAGGCATTGGCATCACCCTTCATCGGGGTTTTATCCCGGTCAATAGCCACATGGCTACGGCCGTTCCCGGCGTGTATGCGATCGGTGACGCGGCGGGGGGCTTCCTGCTAGCGCATAAGGCGATGCATGAGGGCATCATCGCGGCTGAGGCTATCGCGGGGCAATCGCCTGAGCCCCTCAACCAGGACCGCATACCACGCTGTACCTATAGCCATCCACAGGTTGCAAGCCTCGGTATCTCGGAAGCGGAAGCGAAGAGTCGTGGCCACGACGTCAAGATCGGGAAATTCCCTTTCAGCATCAACAGTAAGGCGCTCATCGAGGGCGCCACCGACGGTTTTGTGAAAATCATCGGGGATACAAGCACGGGGGAGATCCTCGGTGTCTCGATGATTGGCCCCTCGGTGACGGAACTGATCGATGCCCCGGCGCTCGCCAAACTCCTTGAATCCACGACGGCCGAACTTGGCCTCACCATCCATGCCCATCCCACGCTCTCGGAAATCCTGGGTGAGGCGGCCCTGGCATCCGAGGGAATCGCTATTCACCGCTAACCAAGGAAAGTTGATACGGCATGCCCGACAACGTGATTCAGATCCAGACCCGAACGCCGAAGCCTGAGTGGCTTAAGGTCCGCCTGGCAACCGGGCCAAACTACCAGCAGATCAAGGGGATCATGCGAGGCCTGAACCTCCACACGGTCTGTGAGGAAGCACATTGCCCGAATATCGGGGAGTGCTGGGAAAACCGGACAGCGACATTCATGATCCTGGGCGATATATGCACGCGTGCCTGCCGGTACTGCGCTGTAACGTCGGGAAAGCCGCTCGGGCTCGACCTGCGAGAGCCGGTGCGCGTTGCCGAGGCTGTCCTCAGCATGGGGCTCCAGCATGCCGTTATCACCGCCGTCAACCGGGACGATCTGCCCGATGGTGGAGCTGGCATCTTCGCCGAGACGGTGCGACAGGTGCGAAAGCGCTGTGGTGATATCGGAATAGAAGTGCTTATTCCGGATTTTCAGGGGAACTGGGACGCGCTACAGCTGGTGATGGACGCTGGGCCGAGCATCCTCAACCACAATATCGAGACGGTGCCACGGTTGTACCCCAAGGTGCGCCACAAGGGTCGCTACGATCGCGCCCTTGAACTCCTCGAACGCGCTGGAATCATGAATACGAGCATCCTCACAAAATCAGGCATCATAGTCGGCATGGGTGAGACGTATGAAGAAATTCTTGAGGTACTCGGGGACCTTCGCGCGTGCGATGTCGACATTGTCACGATCGGGCAGTATCTCCGGCCGTCCATGCAGCATCTGGTTCTCGACCGGTACTACACGCCCCGTGAATTTGCCGACTTGAAGGAGTATGGTTTAGACCTGGGTTTCAAGCACGTAGAGTCAGGTCCACTTGTTCGCAGCAGCTACCATGCCCATAGTCAGGTGCAGGCGGCCGTCGCGGCCACGCCATGACCGACGTGCCCAGCCTCGCCATGGATGTCGTTATCCCGAGCCAGCGTGAGCCAAGATCTCGCTCTGATGACCGTCAGACTGCGCAATTGTCTGAGTTCGCCCCGCGTGTAGACACACGGATCTGCGTGGTCAGCAGGCTCGGGCTGGTTCCCTATCTCTCCACGTGGGAACTGCAACGGCGTCTTGCCAGCGCGAGGAGGGAATCACACGACGTAGATCGGCTCCTGCTTGTGGAGCATCCTCACAGCTACACCCTGGGGCGGAGGGGCCGGCACGAGGATGTGCTGATCACGCCTGAGGAACAACGTCGGCTGGATGTGCGTGTGTACGAAACTGACCGGGGCGGGGAAGTGACGTATCACGGTCCGGGGCAGTTGGTGGCCTACCCGATCCTGAAGCTTGAAGGGCCGCAGCGCGATGTGCGCCAGTATATGCGGAATCTGGAAGAGGTCATCATGCTCACGCTCAGCACCTTTGGCATCACTGGCAGCCGCATCACGGGTCTTACGGGTGTCTGGGTGGGCGATGATAAGGTAGCGGCCGTGGGTGCGCGAATCGCGTCCTGGGTGACAACCCATGGGTTCGCTCTCAACGTCAACACCGACTTGACGTACTTTTCCCATATTATCCCGTGCGGTATCAAAGATCGCGGGGTCACGAGCGTTGCTCGCCTCGTGGGACATCCGCTGGATATGCTTGCGGTGGAAGATAGCGTTATCGCTGCCTTTGGCACCGTGTTCAAGATGGCTATGAAGGACGTGGCGACTGACGCCACGCTCGACCACGAACGGCCAGTCGCCGTGGAAAGGGAAGCATGAAACGCGTAGCTGGACCTCTTGTGGCGATCGCGGTACTGCTCTCGGGCTGTGGAGGACAGACGGCAGCACCAGGCATTCCCACATTCACCGCCGTGGTGACGGGTGCCACCATGGCTCCAACCACGCCGTCAACGGTACAAGCAACCGCCGCTCCAACGCTCCAACCGACAGCGCTGCCCACGAGTACGAGCGCGCCGACGCAGGCTCCGACGGTGACCATGGGCGCAACCGCTACTGCCGTCCCGACTGTCAAACCATCGCCTGTTGCAACATCTCCCGCGTCGACAGCGGCGCCATCCCCCGCTGCTCCGCAGGGCGCGGCGGCTGCCTCCGCGAAAGCCACGACCGCAGGTGGGGCTGCGTCACCCGCCCCGGCTGCGGCGCAAACAACGCCTGCCGCAGCCGGTCCAGCCACCACGGTCCCTGCGGGAGCAACCACAGCATCCACCAGCCCTCAGCCCGCGGGAAGCACTCCCCCCGCTGGCGGAGCAACGCCCGCAGCGCCACCAGCACCGCCGCAGCCGGCTGGGAAGCCTGCCCCTGCCACCACGGTGCTGCCTGGGTCAATCTTGCCAGCCAAGCGCATCGTTGCCTATTACGGCAATCAACTGGCCCCGGTGATGGGTGTGCTTGGTGAACCACCGCCAGAACAGATGCTCGCTCGCCTGCAAAAACAGGCTGATGCCTATGCGGCTGCTGATCCCAAGCGACCCGTGCAACCTGCCCTCGAGTTGGTCGCTATTGTCGCGCAGGCTGGCGCGGGTGACGACGGTATGTATCGACGCCGCATGGACCCAGAACTGATCAACCAGGTGATCGATTGGGCACAGAGCAAGAACTACATTGTCTTCCTTGACATTCAGAATGGTCGGAGTTCCATGGAAACTGAGGTACAGGCGCTGCTCCCGTACCTGAAGAAGCCGAACGTCCACCTGGCATTGGATCCGGAATTCAGTATGGGCAAGAATGAAGTGCCAAGCACAGTGTTCGGCAGCATTGATGCAGCACAAATAAATAATGCCACGAAAGTCCTCGCTGACCTGGTTACCAGTGAGAAACTGCCACCCAAGGTGATGATCATTCATCGCTTTATCGAGGAGATGGTGACGAACTACAAACAGATCAAGATCGACCCTCGTGTCCAGATTGTGATGGACATGGATGGTTTCGGGTCGCCGGAAAACAAGACGACAAAGTACCAGGTCTACATGCGCGACCAGCGTGTGCAGTTCGCCGGGTTTAAGTTGTTCTACCAGCAGGACGCACCCGTAATGACGCCGCAACAGGTTCTGGCGCTTGACCCTATCCCGGACCTGATCATCTACCAGTAGATCCAGCGGCGTTTGTAACGCGGGTGGCAATTGGCTGTTGCCAGGACTGGTCACAGGAACAGCGGAGAGGAGACAGATGGCCTCCACACGTCCTACAGAGCAGCTCTGGACCTATGGCCACCTTCAGGATGTTCCAGATGACGGGCTCGACTATGACATCATGGAGGGCGCGCTGCTGATGCGCAACGTGCCGGATACAAACCATGGCGTGGTCCTCACGGACCTCTTTTTCTTTCTTGGCCGCGCTCAGGAGGCTGGCTTTGGCGAGGTCTTCACATCGTCCAGCGCGGTTGCTCTTGACTATCCGGCATGAGGTGATGCGTCGATCTACGTCTCTCACCCGGACCTTTTCTTCGTGGTGTCCAGTCGCGCCGTACAACTGCGTGGCCGCCGTGGGTGGGAAGGAGTCCCCGATCTCATCGTTGAAGTCTTGTCTTCCTCAACAAGCGATGAACATCGGCCGGGGGGACGGTGGTGCGACGCATATGAGCAGCACGGTGTTCCTCACTACTGGCTGGCCGACCCCGTCCAGCGGGTCATCCAACAGTACGTTCTCACCGGCGAGCCGTTCCAACCAGGACGATACCATGCGACCTCGAGCCTTACATCCGGGGGTCTCCTCACCAGCCCTCTGTTTCCCACCATTTCGGTTCCCGTGGAGCACATCTTCCGCCGCGTGCGCGACCGCACGCCGTAGGGAGGACCATGCAAGGCGCATGAGCGGTTCGGCTCACGAACCAGGTACGCTGGCGATTAATACAGACGATATCCCGTCGGTCGGTTCGATGTGGTACTCGGTGCAGGATGCTGGAACGAGCACTGACTGTCCGGCGGTTACCTCTTCATTGGCCTGTGTCGCATCCGGACCATGCACGCCGATGGCGCCTGAAATGACGGTCAAGGCTTCGAATGAGCGGCCCCCTGGTGATCGGCGTAGTGGCTGCGTCAGATCGGCACGTTCCAGTCTGAAGTAGTCGCACCTGACGACCTCGGTGGTACTGATGCCGGAAGCGGACGGATGCCACGGCGTAAGCGCTGGCGGCGAAGGTTCGAGTTTGGCCACCGCAGCCGCTTTCTCCAGGTGCAGTTCCCGAGTCTTTCCATCCGGTCCCCGACGGTTCCAGTCGTACAGGCGGTACGTTGTCTCGCTCGTCTCCTGCACTTCGTACAAAAAGATGCCAGCCCCGATGGCATGGATGGTTCCGGCAGGCACAAGGACACTATCTCCCGTGTGAACACTGATAGACGCGAGGTCCAGTTCAATGCTGCCATCAGCCGCTCGATTCCGAAGTGCCTCCGGGGTGAGCGCATGTTTGAGTCCGTAGACGAGGCTGGCGCCAGGTGTGGCTCGCAGAATATGCCACGCCTCCGTCTTGCCAAACGGTTGCCCCTCCATCCGTTTTGCCTGTTCATCGTTCGGATGAACCTGGATGGACAGGTCCTGCGACGCGTCGATCAACTTTATGAGCAGAGGGAAATGGCCGCTGGCATGCCGTGCCCCGTCAACTCCAAGGAGTTCCTCGCCCCATTCGGCTGTGAGGTCCTGCAGCGTCTTGCCAGCAGATGCCCCGCCGATAACCCGGTTGCCCGCATAGATCTCCCACGATTCACCAATGGTGACGCCGCGGTCATCGCCTCGACCATAGTCGCTTGCGAGGATGTGCCCGCCCCAGAGTGGCATCGAAAGATGCGATTCCAGACGTATGAGGTCGCGTAGATGGGAATGCATCGTATCTCCTTTAACACGAGCTAGTGAGCAGGCATCGCCACCAGTCGGGGCGAGAACACGGGTGCTATCATCGACACCGTAGCACGTGGCGTCTCACGTGTCGCGTCTATCGTAAAGGATACGCATGGCATCACCGATTCGACTTGGACTAATTGGGGCGGGTGGCAATATGCAAGGGTCACATGTGCCACGCCACATCGATGGACAAGATTCTGTCATCGTCGCTGTCACGGAACCCTTTGAGCCGAACGCGGTGCGCCTCAAAGAGCGGTTCGCCTCACTGTCCGACGTTCCTCTGTACCAGGATCATACGACGATGCTGAGCCAGGAACAGCTGGACGGTGTCATCATCAGCACTCCCCACAGCTTCCACTATCAGCAGGTATTGGATGCGCTCGACGCTGGCCTCCACGTGTTATGCGAAAAGCCCCTCGTCTGTTCGGTCAGGGAAGCCGAAGGCGTTATTCGCAAGCGCGATGAAACGGGGAAGATCGTCCTCGTCTCCTATCAGCGGCACTACCAGCACGCGTTTCTCGCCATGAAGACGGCCATTGACAGCGGCATGATTGGTGAGTTGCAGTTCGTAGACCTGGTGCAGAATCAAAACTGGTACGCAGGTCAAAAGAAAGCGAACCGATGGCGCATCCAGAAGGATCTGTCGGGCGGCGGTCAGTTGAACGACTCGGGCAGCCATATCGTCGATATCCTGCTGTACATCACGAAACTGGTTCCACGGCGGGTGTTCGCTACACAACAGAACTTCGACCTCGGGATCGACATCAATTCCGCAATCACCGTCGAGTTCAAGGGGGGGGCAGCCGGCAACCTTTCCATCGTTGGCAATGCCCCTTTTCCCGGTGCGTCCGTTCATGAGGACATCACGATCTACGGTAGTGAAGGAGCCGTTTTCTATCGGCAGGTAGGTCAAACCGATCCGAAAACTCCTTTTATTCAAGTACGTCGCTTCGATACTCCCGACCCTGTCGAGGTGCAAAACGTACCTGCGGAGTCAACGCCTGATACAAATTTTATTCGTGCCATCAGAGGCGAGGAACATGCGCTTGCTCCGGCCGAATGCGGGCAGCATGTCATGGAACTGTCAGAAGCGGCATGGCGGTCAGCCGCGACTGGACAGCCCGTTGACGTGGAGACCCTTTCCTGATCTTGGCGCGTATGCGATGCAAGGCCATCCTTTCTGGAGGCACAGAACAGATGGCCTTTTTCGTTTCCATTCGCACGACGACACGGGTGATGGGTCCGTGGTCCTGGGTTGTATGAGTTGCGGTTGAGAACGTGGGTGCCGCTTGACCTGCGCGACATACGTCGCTACAATCACTTTATTAGCACTCGCACCGTGAGAGTGCCAGGATTATCGTGCTTGATTAGAGGAGGTTGTACCAATCATGGCAGAGACTGCCGTTACGACGCGGCTTCGCCCGCTCGGTGACCGGGTTGTCATTAAGCCGGCTGGACGTGATGAGATGACGACGAGCGGGCTGGTGTTGCCTGACACCGCTTCGGAAAAGCCCCAGGAGGGCGACGTCATTGCTGTTGGGCCTGGCCGCGTTGACGAAAAAGGGAACAAGATCCCCATGGAAGTCACCGTCGGTGCTCGGGTACTGTTCGCTAAGTACGCGGGTACGGAGTTCAAGCTGGACGGAGACGATCTGCTGATCCTCAGCGAGAAGGACATTCTGGCGATTCGTTCATAGAACAGTATGTTGAATGGGTGGGCACAGGGCCTGCCCATCGACGGCGAAGTCGGCGCTGTACTTCCGACTTGTTGAGATATGAGTAGATTGAGGAGATGGAGATGCCAGCAAAGCAAATCCTATTTCGTGAACAGGCGCAGCAAAAATTGATGGCCGGCGTGGATCACCTTGCTGATACCGTCAAGGTGACCCTTGGTCCGAAGGGTCGAAACGTCGTGCTGGACAAGAAGTTCGGCTCACCCACCGTGACAAACGACGGTGTCACTATTGCACGGGACATTGAGCTGAAAGATCCCTTCGAAAACATGGGAGCGCAACTCGTTAAGGAGGTCGCTACCAAGACGAACGATGCCGCTGGGGACGGCACCACCACCGCCACGGTCCTTGCCCAGGCTATTGTGCATGAAGGCCTGCGAAACCTGGCTGCGGGTGCGAACCCAATGAGCCTGAAACGCGGCATTGACAAGGGCGTCGAAGCTCTGGTTGCCGAAATCAAGGCGATGTCGCGGCCAGTTGAGGGCCAGAACGAGATCACACAGGTTGCGGCGATTTCCGCGGCCGACGAGGAAGTCGGCCAGATGATTGCGGAAGTTATGGACAAAGTCGGTAAGGACGGTGTTATTACCGTTGAGGAGTCTCGCGGTCTTCGGCTCGAGCGCGATTTTGTGGACGGCATGGAACTGGACCGTGGCTACATTTCGCCGTATATGGTCACAAACGCTGAGCGGATGGAGTCGGAACTCGACAACCCATCCATCCTGATCACGGATAAGAAGATATCGGCCGTAGCTGACATCCTTCCGGTGCTGGAGAAACTGCTGCAGAGCGGAAATCGGAACCTGCTCATCGTGGCAGAGGATGTCGATGGCGAGGCGCTCGCCATGCTCGTCGTCAACAAACTGCGGGGCAACCTGAACGCGGTCGCGATCAAAGCGCCGGGCTTTGGTGACCGCCGGAAGGAAATGCTCGGGGACATTGCCACACTCACCGGTGGCGTTGTGGTGAGTGAGGAGACTGGCAGCAAACTGGACAATGTGCGCCTTGATCAGTTGGGCGGCGCACGCCGCGTCCGCATTACCAAGGAAACCACGACGATCGTCGAGGGCCGGGGTGACAACCAGGCAATCCAGGGGCGGATGAAGCAAATCAAGGCACAGATCGAGACCACTACGTCCGACTATGACAAAGAAAAGCTGCAAGAGCGCATGGCCAAGCTGGCCGGCGGTGTGGCGGTCATTAAGGTCGGCGCCGCCACAGAAGTGGAACTCAAAGAGCGGAAGCATCGCGTGGAGGATGCACTGTCCGCTACACGGGCAGCCATCGAAGAGGGTATCGTCGCGGGCGGTGGTACAGCGCTGGTTCAGGCACTGCCTGCTCTCGACGCTGTCAAGCTGGAAGGTGATGAGGCAACAGGCCTCAACATCCTGCGCCGTGCTCTCGAAGAGCCTGTACGTCAGATCGCCTTCAACGCGGGTTACGAGGGCTCGGTCGTCGTCGCCCAGGTCAAGCGTTCACCCAAGAACACCGGGTTCAATGCGTTGACCGGCGCGTACGAGGATCTGATTGCGGCTGGCATCATCGACCCTGCCAAGGTCACGCGCTCTGCTCTGCAGAATGCGGCATCGATCGCTTCGATGTTACTCACGACGGAAACCATTATCACCGACATCCCTGAGGATAAGGTCGAGGCTCCTGCCGGCGGACCTGGTGGCATGGGCGGTATGGGTGGCATGGGCGGTATGGACTACTAATCCCGTCACCCTTCGATGGTCTGCCATCGGGTACGATGCTCCAGACCAGCGATGTTTCCGTGCGAGGACTGGGAAGATGTTCTTCCCAGTCCTCTGGCTTTTAAGGTTTTTGAAGCGCGCGTTTTAATTTGTGGGCCGGGTGTGTAACTAACGCCTGGAATTGTTGGGCGATGATCTCACGCACCGGGACCTTTCCTGACGTCGGGCCTGCCACTACCGACGTGGTTCGATCGAAAAATGCCTGCTTGAGATCTGCTGCCGTCTTGCCCGGATACAGCACCGTGTACTTCAGCATGTGTTCCATGAAGTGGGCATCGCTTCCCCCAAAGATTGCAAGGTTGTGGTGTCGGGCGAATGCCTCAATGTTGGGAGCCGAACGACAGTACGGGTTGTAAGCCTCGATTCCTACGACGACAGGATATCGATCGACGAGTGTGCCGAGACGCTTCAGACCGACGCCAACCCAGAATGTATCCGGATGCGCAATGATGATCACACCGTGCGCTTCCTGGACGCGGGCGAAGGTCTCTTCCAAGGGGCGAAACGACGGAAAGCGCCGCGTGGGATAGGGAGGTTCAAAGATGAATGCGAGTATGTGTTTGAAAGCCTGTACGGTTATCTCACAACCCCAGAGGGGCTCGATGCGAGCGCCGGGTCGTGCTACCTTCCACTCCAGCGCCTCTTGAAAGCCGGAGATCTCGTCGTGATCTGTCACGGCAACGATGTCGAGGTCGGATGTCGCTTCAAGATGCGAAAGGATGTCAGTGACGGTATGGCGACCGTCACTGTGGGAACTGTGCAGGTGTAATGCGGCTCTGCCCGTGCTTGTACAGTTCTCTTTCTGTCCGGACATCGCGATCACCCGCCGCTGATGCAGGTGATTGTGCTGCCATCATGGCGTCGCACATAGTGGTTGCCGGGGATGCGGGAGGTGGGCATCGAACACCTCCAGACGCGCATGCACCAGGGTCTGTCTGCCTGTTTGGAAGGTAGCAATGTTCGTCCCGTCGTTTTGCCCGATCTTTGCCGTATACCGGCGCAATCAGTACCGGAAGCCGTGCCTACCATTGCGAGAGACGCCTTTGGCAACGCGACGGTGAATCGTCCATTACCGCATCAATTTTCATCCTAAAAATGTGGCCTCTGGCTCCATGACACGCGGCTCCCTGACTCTATCGTACAGATTACGGCGTTGGCGACGCGTTCAGTTCTGACCCGGACATTCCAATGCGTTCCCACGGTGGCGCGATCCATGAGAACCATCCTTCCGTGTATCTTACACAAGGTGGCAAACAAAATCGGCACGTCGCCTGTCCAGGTGCTCGTCGCGACGGTTCGTGTGCATCACACCACAAGCGAGAAGACATCTGGGCTGTCCGATGTACGAGGTGATCACGGTGTTCCCTTGTTACAAGGTCCATAACCTTATAACGTTGTTCATTAAAACCTTGTTCATTGGTTGTAGAATTGCCTCACGTAAGTTATTTTACCGCTTCCTTGTATTGTCTCCTTGTGAACCGCAAAGAATTTCCATGACGGCCACGCGAGTTTGATGTTGAGTTCGTTTGGTTGGCATAGCTTTTGCACTACACCTGCAGTATTCCGTGCGCAGAGTACGCAGGGACAGTTATAGAGTGGGGCGGGCGGTCCCGCCAGCGTGTAGTGTATTGATGGGGGGTTGTCTTTGTTCATACGGCGAATCTTTCCGCTCCTAACAGCGGGGCCGTTGCTCCTGGCTGCGTGCCAGGGAAATTCACCGGCCGGTAGCACAGGAGCAACTGGCGCTACAGGCGCGACTGGAGCAGCCACAACTGGCTCTAGTGGAGGTACCGGAGCGGCGACTCGTGCGGGCACCTCCGCAACGGGGAACACAGCAACGGGGGCCACGGGGGCCACAACCACAGGTACCGCAGGCACGGCCACCGGGGCCGGTTCTGCCGCTGGAGCAACGACCGGTTCGGCGACATCCGGATCTGGTGCGGGTGCGGGCACGGGCGCTGCCACGCGCGGTAGTGCCGGAACCGCCAGTGGAACAGCCACCCTTGCGTCGGTGGGCGGAACGAACGCCCAAGCAGCGGCAACGGGCACGGGCACCGCAGGTACAACTGGCGGCGCGGCCGCTGGAACGGGTACCAGCACCGCGGGCACCACCAGTGGCACGGCCGCTGGAACTGGCACAAGCACCGCGGGCACAACCGGCGGCACGGCTGCTGGAACGGGTACCAGCACGGCGGGCACCACCAGTGGTACGGCTGCTGGAACGGGTACCAGCACGGCGGGCACCACCAGCGGCACGGCTGCTGGAACGGGTACCAGCACGGCGGGCACAACAGGGACCGCAGCCTCTTCTGGCACTGGCACCTGCGCCTCGGTTCTGAGTACGGGTCTCGCATCCGGTAGCACGACGGGCGCTGGCGCGTCTGCCACGGGTAGCGCGACAGGCAGCGCTACCGCGAGTCCTAGTGGCACCGCTGGCACCACGAGCGGCAGTTCCGGGATAACCGCGCAACAGGTGCGTGATGGAATGGTACCGCCACCGCCTGCTGGCACGCTTCTTGGCACCGGGACCGTCATGTTCAACGCTGGCTCAGGTACCACCGGAGCAACGGGCACGGGCACTGCGACACCTGGAACAGGTTCGACCGGAGCGTCCGCAGCCGGTACGGGCACGACAACCGCTGGAACAGGTTCGACCGGAGCATCCGCAGCCGGTACGGGCACGACAACCGCTGGAACAAGTACCACCGGAGCAACGGGCACGGGCACTGCGACACCTGGAACAGGTTCGACCGGAGCATCCGCAACCGGTACGGGCACGACAACCGCTGGAACAGGTACCGCAGGTACATCAACTGGCAGTGCAAACAGCGCAGTCATTGCGTTCCCGACGCCCTCTATCCGCATTTATCAGACGTCTTGCACACCAGCTGAAGTCGTCGGCTTCTACAACTCGGTTCTGACGCGGAATCAGTGGTCCGGGTCATTCATCTCTGCCACCAGTTCGAGCGCGAGCACGGGCACAACTGGTAGCACCGGTGGAGCGACGGCCGCAGGGACCGGCACCGCAACGGCTGGAACAGGTACGACTGGAGCTTCGGCAACGGGCACAGGCACCACAACAGCTGGAGCATCCGCAACAGGTACGGGCACCACAACGGCGGGAGCTTCGGCAACGGGCACGGGCACCACGACGGCTACGGCCGGAACGGGAACGTCCTCTGGATCGACCGGTTCTACCGGAACGACGACAGGAAGCACAACCGGATCAACGGCGAATGGTCCCCAGATCGGAAGCTTCATGACGATGAGCGCCACGGGCGAGACCATAGCATTCATTCAAGTGCGCCGCGCCGACAGCCTCACAGGTAGTGGCACTGGCTCAACAGGCAGCTCGGGCACCACTGGCACGACTGGCACGACCACCGGCGCCACCGCAGCAGGTACGGGAACGGCAACAGCTGGAACCGGCACAAGCGGAACCAGTGGAACGAGCACAGGCGCGAGCGGTTCATCATCCACAACGGGCAATATGACCTATGTGGAGATCATTGAACAGCGCATCTCAAGATCGACCAGTGCTTCTAGCACTGGCACAGCAAGCGCAACGACTTCACCCACCGCAGGTACGGGAAGTTCGTCATCGGCTACAGGCACGACCACTTCCGGAACAACCGGTGGAACCAGCACAGGTACGGGAACGGCAACGTCCGGTACCAGCGGCACGACCGGTGGAACTAGCACAGGTACGGGAACCGCAACGTCCGGTGCCAGCGGCACCACAGGCGGGACCAGCTCTGGAACCGGAACGGCGACTGCGGGCACGAGCGGCAGTACGACCACGGGAACAGGAACGGCGACGGTGAGTACAACGGGCACACCGAAGCCGTAAGCAGCGATGCTTAGCTGAGGGCCGTCGCCTCCCTGGACATACCAGGGGGGCGACGGCCTTTTGCCGTCTCAACATATCTGAACCTGGAACCTGAATGCCACGACCCTGTGGGTCACGCGCATCCTCTTGTATCGCTTTCTGAAACCCATCAGTACCGCGTGCTTGTCGCGCTGGTCAGGAGATCATGATGAGCGTCGAACTCACGGTCGACAACACAGGAGAGGGCCAGGAACTGAAGCGACCCTTCGACATCAATGTCGCCCTTACGAAGCTCGACGCGGCCGTTCGTCCCTATCCGAAAGCTGCGCTTTTCGAACTTGCAGACCTCGGCCACCGATCCGCGTTCGAACAACTCGTTGCCTGCATCATCTCTATCAGAACAAGGGACGAGGTTACGTTACCGGTCGCACGGGCGCTCTTCGGATATGCGAGCGCGCCTGCGGCTATGCTGGCGTTATCAGAAGAGCAGATTGATGACGTCATTGCGCCGTGCACCTTTCACACGGCGAAAGCTTTACACCTCCGTGCAATCAGCCAACGTATCGTTGACGAGTATCAGAGCGAAACGCCCTGCTCAGCGGAGGTCTTGCTCTCGTTTCCTGGAGTCGGCCCAAAGTGTGCGCATCTTGTTCTCGGCATAGCCTGTGGCCAGCCGCGTATCAGTGTTGACATCCACGTCCACCGGGTAACAAACCGCTGGGGATATGTCCGGGCGCGCACGCCCGAGCAAACGCTTGTCGCCCTTGAATCTGTTCTTCCCGCACCATACGCAATTGACATTAACCGCATTCTGGTACCCTTTGGCAAGCACATCTGCACAGGAGCGTTGCCTCATTGTTCGACCTGTCCGGTGCTGGACATGTGTGAGCAGGTGGGCGTAGACCGACACAGGTAGCTTACTCTTGCTCTATTCGGCACGGTCTGGGTCGTTCACGATGCCACCGCCCTAACCATTGGCCGAGCGCCCCCGCACGACCACTCCTCACAGAAACGCTGGACGGGGCACATGCTCTGGACGGGGCACATGCTACAGATACGGGGCGTAGGTATCGTGACCATCCGTGCAAACCCAGTGGAACCGTAGCGGAACGGAAGCTGGCGGTAACTGTTCACACTGGTAGTAACGGAGTCGGCAGTGCTGGTAGACTCTGGGAATGACGCTGGAAGAAGAAAACGCAC
>JAABUZ0100004246.1_pt1 | contig 20006 bp, 14 predicted proteins | sample 5562091 | NCBI WGS metagenome assembly JAABUZ01 (sample SAMN12813069, study PRJNA571459) | rock metagenome | isolation source: Antarctica rocks | place: Antarctica: Victoria Land, Linnaeus Terrace sud | collected 2015-12-21 | reverse complement strand
ATATCGAAATGTACTTGACCAACATCGGGCTATCAGAGGATTTTATAGCCCAACTTATTCAGCAAGATACCGTCCTGCAAGAATTGATGACAACACCCCTCATGTTCAGTATTCTCGCTCGCGCCTATCACAATACACCCAGCCAGCCATTGCAGCTCACAGGCTCGATCGAGGAACAGAGGCAGCAGGCGCTGGCAACCTACGCCCAGCAGACGCTGACGCGCAACAAGAAGCGGCTCGACTATCCACCAGAGCAAAGCGCGCACTGGCTAGGATGGATCGCCCGGCAGCTTCTGCAACAGCAGCAAGCAGAGTTTTCTTTGGAGCAGTTGCAGGCCGATGCGCTACCCGCCCGTCCAGGCGTACAGCGCACATGGAGACTAATCAACGGACTACTGTTTGGGCTCATCTTTGGCCTGGTAAATGCACCGCTCTTTCTGTTCGCTACGCAAGGCAGTACTCCCTTTCAGCAGCGCATTCTGCCATATCTAGGTATGGGAGCGATCAGCGGAACATTATGGGGCATTGGAAGTGTCTATCTCAAATCGGAGAACAGGATGAAGAGAAAATGGCAACAAAGCCTGCTTGCCATCCTGCTCTTCGGCAGTATCTACAGCCTGGGCATGGCCTCACCATTCGGCTTCGTCTATGGCTTGCTGAGTGGAATTATCACCTGGCTTGAGCCGCTTAGAAGTGTACAGGAAGAGATACAGCCGGTAGAGATTGTGAGCTGGTCCTGGCGTACGATGCGTCAGCACATGGCGCAGCGTTGGCGTAGGATTCTGGCGTGGATAGGCATAGGCAGTGCCAGCCTGGGAATAACCTTTGGCTTGCTACAGGATTGGCTCGCTGGCCTCGTCATCATGGTCCTGCTTGGGCTGCTCATTGGATTGAACGCCGTCATTATAGGTGGGCTTGCCAGCGGCATGTCTCAAGCAATTCTTCCAAGACAGAAAAGGGTCAGGCCAAACGAAGGCATCTGGCGTTCTGCTCACAATGCACTGCTTGTCGGTCTATTGGGAGCGCTGGTTACCGAGTGCACTTTTGTAATCGTCTTTGCCCTGGTCGATTGGTTTATACGCGAGGTTCTCTTCAAGATAACCGGTCCACTGAAGTATATCTATGCCGATGCACTTACAAAAGAAGTGCTGATCATACTCCTGTTAACCGGGCTCCTACCCGCGTTCTCTGTAGGGTTGGCGGCGGCATGGAACTACGGCGGCGCGGCCAGCTTGAAACACCTGCTGCTGCGCGTCTTCCTACAGAGATGCAATTGCCTCCCCCGGCGCGTCCCCCAATTCCTGGATAGTGCCACCGAATCCCTGCTGCTGCGCAAAGTTGGTGGGAGCTACCTCTTTCTACACCGCCTGCTATTAGAATACTTCGTATCGTTGAAATCAGGAAAATAGTTTCTCCAAAAACTCGTCAGATTTTTGCTTGACTCTCTCGTTACGGGAGACGGTATGCTCTCTTTTGTAAGCATCCAGACGTGTCGTCTAGCTTCAGAATATATTCTGCCAGAGAGTTAGTATCTCTGTTTTCTATTGAGGACTCAAATAAGGAGGAGCTTGGGAATGGAAATCTCTATATCTGCTGCATTCATCGGCCTGCTCGATGTCTCAAAATTCTTCACATGGTCATGGACCACCAATCCCCCATTGACCATTCTTGGAATGGCCATGCTGATCACGCTCATCGGCTCTTTGATTGGACTTGTCGTCGATCGTCGTACCATCACAAACGCACCAGCATGGTTGAAGCCTATGAAATTTGCCATCTCGCTCACACTCTATGCGTTTACGCTTGTATGGCTGCTCCAATTTATTCAGAGCTTTCCTCTTATAATAAGCATTGTCTCATTTGCAACGATGTTCATTCTCATCATAGAAACTGGTATTGTCGTCCTACAAGTTGTACGCGGCACCGCCAGCCATTTCAATATCGGAACGCCATTTGATGCTCGCCTGTTTAGCATCATGGGTATAGGCATCGCTCTTCTCTGGCTCGTCACTCTGCTAACCGTTGGACTGGTTCTTTTCCAACCAATGAACAATCCCACCTTCGCCTGGTCCTTACGCTTAGGCATCCTGCTCACACTCGTAGGCATGAGCCTGGGCTTTCTTATGACCGCTCAGCAATCGCCCGCCGAAAAGAGGGGAATGGCTATAGGAAATCCTTCTTTGATGACTGGAGCTCATAGTGTGGGCGTTGACGACGGTGGTCCTGGTCTGCCAGTTGTGGGATGGAGTACTGCGGGAGGAGATCTGCGCATCGCTCACTTCTTCGGACTTCACGCGCTGCAAGTTCTTCCTCTAGCAGGCTGGTTGATTATGCTTGTCGCTCCCAGCATAGGTCTAGGAATGTCCTCACAAGTCGCTCTTGTCTGGATAGTCGCTCTTGCCTACGGCGGCTGGCTTGCCTTACTCACCTGGCAAGCACTACACGGCCAATCCATTACAAGACCCGATCGCGCCACCCTGACAACCTTTGCAGGTTTGCTTGCAACCGCATTGGGGGCGATCATCGTCGTTCTTGTCTTCTAAATGAAATGCACGCAGAGACGCGCCCCGATAAAAGTGGGGCGCGTCTCTGCATTTTGGATATGCGAAGATAGCTCGAAGACAGAGCAGCACATTACGATTAGAGGGAGTTAGCTCCCTGGCCGCCTTCGACCTTTGCAGCCGACTGATCCGTGGTGGCGGGGGCAGCAGAGGAAGATACGAGGATGGAAGGTTTGTAGATGCCGACGGCAATCAGGGCAGCCTCGACGAGAATTACGCTAACGACGAACCATCGTGGCAAGCGGATGCCGAAGAGTGAGTCGAGCGAGAAGCGGCCGGGACCAGAGAGGGCCAGGGCCAGAGCGGAGGCGATGTAGGTAACGGGCAGTTCGGCTCCACCCTCAGCAGCCCAGATGGGCTTGCCAGCGTGGGCTGTAACTGAAGCTACAATCATGGCAGCGAGAGTACCGATTGGTCCTAGAGGATGCAGGAAGCCTAGCGCAGTAAGTGCGCCGCCACCAAACTCTGAGGCACCCGCAGCCCCGGCCCACAGATGACCAGGCTTGAAATTCATCGATTCAAGAAAGCCAGCCGTACCTTTAATCCCATAGCCGCCAAACCAGCCGAAGAGCTTCTGTGAGCCATGCCCACCCAAGAGTCCTCCGACAGTGAGCCGTAAGATCAATAAACCTAGATCTGCAATCATCTTTCATTCTCCTAGCGTCGTTAAATAGTAGTAACAACAATAACTGGAATTGCGTACATGGTCATATCGTCCATCATGCCTTCCAATTCTAGTATACTTAACACACGTACTCACTACCAGTAATGACTCACTTTGATAGATCGACGAGTACTATTGGTATGAGGAGAGAGGATGATGTCTCTCTCTATGATGAGGGAAGAGTGACCTTGCAAGCAAGTTGAAAATGAGTTGCCCAGCGAGGTTTACCAGATCGTTAAGCTATCAATATGCACCCCATGTCTGGGAGTGCCAGAGATTCAAAAGAGGAAAAGAATTATGAACGTGTCATCTCTTCATTCGCCGATTGTTCGCCAAACAATCGAGGCGCTCAACGCGGGACACCTCGACGACTTTATGGCGCTATTTGCCTCTGATGCTACAGTCATTGATGGCCCAACGTATCAAGGCTATGAGGCAATTCGCACATGGACCGAGCGAGAAAACTTTGGAGTACATATGCAGATTGATGTAGTGCGAGAAAAAGATACGCAAGGCCTGGTAATAGAGATACAGGCAACCTCTCAGGGAGGATACTCCGGTCCTGGCACCTTCTCCTTTACGCAGCAAGGCGATCTCATCAAACGCCTCGTGATCAGCTAGGAGAGAAGACGGGATGAACAATGACACGGTTTCGCGTATTCTTGTTACCAGGTCACTAATAAAGTTAGAAGAAGGATCGTAGCGCAACTCAGTGACAATTGCTTGTTTTTCTGCAAGGTGCACCTTGCAGAAAAACAAGCAATTGTCACTGCGTTGCGCTACCATGCCGGGAAGTATTACGAGAAATCGAAAACAGTATGTTCTTCCGTGAGGAAGGCCCTTGATGCAGAGAAATCAACGAAGTTCGCCTCATCGGCAATATACTGTTGTGCCGCCGCTTGCCCTTCAGGAGTAGTCACTCCTGCGAGGAAATCGTCCATCGTTTCCCACCATATTTCTGTCACTCCATCGTAGGAGGAAGCATCCAAACCACGGGATGCGATGAGTTGCTGGTTGATTGGCGTATCGATTTTCTGGCTCTGAATGTACTTTTTAGCGTGAAGGGCTGGTGCAATACTGCGAATAAAAGCACCATGCTTTTCATGCCAGTAGGTTCGGAACGCTTCATCAGTCATTCCAGACCGCTTTGTAATGCAGTATACAAACTTAATCACATTGCTGTCCTTTCTCCTCTATTTCTTTATGCCTTTGGAAAGCAAAAGTTTTAACTACTCAGCAATATAAAAATCGCCTGCATCAACATGAGTTGGCTGAACAGTAAGAACCGAACATCCATGCATGGAAGAATGTGGGCCATGCACTGTTCCTGCTGCATGTGTGAAGAAAGCTCCTGGTCCATAGCTAATGCCAGCATTGATGAAATCACCCTCTAGCACATAGTGCGTTTCCGACGTATGTTTGTGATAGTGTGCAGGGATAGTTGCCCCCGGCTTAAGAATGGTAATAGTGGTTGGTGCGCCTCGTGTTTCATCTATATTCAATACTTTGATATTAATCCCGTCAGGTGTTGCACCAGGAATCGTTTGTGCAATTGCTGAAACTTCTGTTGCTTGCAGAATATAATCTTTATCCATCGTTATCCCTTGCTTTCTTCCCTTAAAAAACTGATGAGAGATATCCAAAGCTACCGAAAAAATGGCTGGTATTGTACTAGAAATAGCATCTCGGTGAAAACACCCGTGAGATGTTACTTCATCAAATTCTCTCATGGAAGTAGTGTACAGGAGGAAAGCCTGTGATGTCTTGAAAGATTGTGCGATTCGATTAGCATATTCTTGCTATCGACGCATTTCTTTTCTCATCTCAGTAGGAGTAACATGAAAAGTTCGTTTAAAGTAGCGCGTCAAGTGGCTTTGGTCAGTAAAGCCGACGCTTAGAGCAATTTGGCTGATTGAGAGGTTACCCAGGAGTAACAGGTGACGTGCCTCCTCAAGTCGACATTGGAGGAGATATTGATGAGGAGTAATGCCTGTTGACTGCTTAAAGAAACGTGCAAAGTGATATGGGCTTAATTGAATATTACTGGCAAGTTCAGAGAGCGTTATATCACTTCCAAGATGTTCGTGAATATAGTCGATAGTGAGCCGCAACTTAGGCGCGGCTAAAATCCCCTTCACTTGCTTGGGCTGTTGTTTAAATGCCGAGTAATCTCTCAGCAGATGGATGACCAACGCTGTTGTTAGTGACTCAATGTATAATTTTCCACCAGCACCCGAAGATTGGAGTTCTTGTAAAAGCAGACATCCAATGGACTCAATACGAGAGTCACCAAACTTGAAGTGATTTACGATTTCTATCAGCTCCGACCGAAGATCAATCGCTTCAGCAACGACAGCAAGATACGCAGGCTGTATCCGTAGATGCAAGACATTCAACTCATCGTTGTGCCGCCAATAACTGGATCGGCCAGCCGGCATCAGAATCATATCGCCACGTAGAAAGGTTTCTTCACGCTGGACTCCTTCTCTTTCTTGCGTCACAGATACCGGAGGAGAAGGATGTACATGCAAAGAGATCAAATGCTCATCGAATGGTGGAGCTGCTAGTTCACAAGGTGCTAGCTGACGACGTTCTGCAATAAGTCCATTCCATGTTACCTGATTTGTGCTTGTGATAAGAGGAGTCATAAACACCTTTCGATTAAAAAAATATATCTCCTAACTACTACCATTACGAATAAACTTTGCGGTTGCGTTTCAATAATACAGTCTTCAAGGAAAAAGCTTTTATTCTTCTACGGCCGCTTACTATAAGGTAGAACTACTGCTTATGACTGCGGACACCGCCCTAAATGAGATGATGGTCACGATGGTAGTAGGTTGAAGGACGGTGCGCAGGCCGGCGCGACCGCTCATGAGTATGTTGTCGGAGGCGGTGATCTGCCAATCAGCCGGCTCGTCTTGTTTGGCGGGCCAGGCTTTGGCGAGGAGGACGACGCCTATGGTTCGGAAGCGCAGGTTGTAAGAGGAGTTGGGTTGAACGACAAGAGGCATTGTTTTAAGAGCGTCGGTCTGGCCATTGATGCGTTTGAGGATGCTGAGATGTTTGCCGTCGAGCAAGGCTTTGTACCAGTTGTCGCCGTTGATCCAGCGCAGGACGACGCCGAAGTTGACATCGTTGGCGAATGAGTTGATGGCTGCACTGACGAGAATCTCGCTGTCTTTGCTGACAGGGCCTAGCAGAGCGTTGAGCGTTCCCTTGCCCTTCGCAATCCGACCGCTCGCGCCTGCAATGGAGAAGGCGGGCTGCCGATTGGCGTCTCCTTCCCAGGAGTGGCCGTCGCTGGCCGTGCCCCAGAAGGTTTGGTCAGCGCGCTGAAAGGTGTCCTGCGCTAAAATGTTGGTCAACGGAAGATCCTCTTGTGCTCCCACTCCCGTATTTTTGCTCGGTTGTTGTTTAGATGAAGTTGACGTACTTACAGGTTGGCGATGAAGGGAGAGTAGCCACCCGCCGGTCCCTCCAACGAGCAGTGTGGAGATTCCCAGTAGGGCTGCGCGGCGTGAGACTGGTGGGTGCAGATCCTGTTGCGCAGATAGAGCAGTCAATGGTGCCGAGGGTGGCGGAGCCGATAGGTGCTCTGAGCCAGTCTTCAAGGACGAAGTGCTGACAGATAGTAAACGCCTGCCGATGGGAACGGCCCTGGGAGGAGTGACGATGGGCGCGAGAGAGGCGGACGCGAGAGGAGTTGCGGGTGGTGGGAACGTTTGAGCGGAGGGAATGTTGGTAGATGGGACGAGCGTTGAGAGAGCTTCGAGGCGAGAGGTGAGCTTGCCGACGAGGATTGAGGCTGGTGTTTGACAGGCGAGTTCAAGGGCGGAGGCAAAGGCGGTAACGCTCTCAAAGCGCTGGACGGGATCTTTGGCCAGGGCAGTCTGTATGACAGCGTCAAGCTGAGCTGGTAATGCTGGGATCACTGAGCGGAGAGATGGTGGAGGTGCGGTGAGGTGCTGATTGTAAAGTTGCAGCAGTAGACCTCGAAATGGAAGCTCGCCGGTGAGCCATTCGTAGACGACGATGCCCAGGGAGTATTGATCGGAGGCGCAACGCGGCTTACCCTGTAGTTGTTCGGGAGCCATATAGATGGCGGTCCCCACAACATTCTGAATGGACTGAATGCGCGAACTCTGATCAATGAGCGCGATGCCAAAGTCACTCAGGTAGATTTCGCCGTCGCGGCCAACGAGCATATTTTCGGGCTTGATGTCGCGGTGAATCACTCTATGATCGTGGGCGTATTGTAGGGCGGCGGCGATCTGTTGCACGTAGGCTACGACGGTGGGCAGAGGAAGACGCTCCCCCTTCGGATGGTGGTTGCGCAGACTTCCATTGGGAGCATAGCCCATTACAAGAAAAGGGAGGCCATCCTGTACATCGAAATCGAGGATACGGATGATGTGCGGATGCTCTAGATGAGCGATTGTGCGCGCCTCGGCCAGAAAGTTGTCCGCCTCAGTTCCTGTGAGGTGGGTGTGCAGAACTTTGATGGCAGCGTAGGTGCCCAGGCGTTGATGCTCACCCAGGTAGACCTCGGCGAAGCCGCCCCGGCCCAACAGATGTGTCAGTCGATAGTTCCCCAGCCGCCTTCCAACACGGTCTACTGCCATGCCGCCTACTCCTTTACACCTCTTAATTTTTCTACACCTATTACTCTTTGCCCTGCTGGAAACCGACGGCGACGACACTGATGTTATCCGCACCCCCGTGATTGAGCGCCGCCTGCACCAGGATCGCGCTCAACTGCGTCGGATTATGTGCCGATGACGCAACCAGCTTCTCCAGGGCGTCATCGCGCACCATCTCCCACAGTCCATCAGAACAGAGCAGCAGTACATCTCCGGGTTGTAGATCGATGGTAAAGGCGTCCATCTCGACGGAGGCGCGCTCGCCCAGGCAGCGATAGATGCGGTTGCGCTTCGGATGTGTGTAGATCTCTTCGGGAGTAATCGCGCCAGCCTCAACCAGGCGAGCAACCTCAGAATGGTCGCGCGTCACCTTTTGCAAACCCTTAGACGGACGATAAAGATAGGTACGACTATCGCCGATGTTGCCGATATAGGCCGTCGAGTTCGCGATTAGCGCGGCCGTCAGCGTGGTGCCCATCATCTCAGGTAACTCGCGGTTGCGGCGGTAGATGGCCAGATTTGCGCGATGCACACCATCCTTGAGCATATCCTGGAAGATGGTCTCCTCTTCGGCTGCATCACGCCCGCTTACGTCGCGCAGCAGGGCGGGCACGATCACATCGCTGACCGTATGGATCGCCATGCGGCTGGCCTCGCGTCCGTTGACGTGGCCGCCCATGCCATCGGCAACCACAAACAGGCCGGCGGGCAACGAGCCACTATCTGTAATACGCATCCCCTGAATGGCGAAGATGCTATCCTCGTTAGGAGCTTCGCGGCGCTTAATACCGGGGTCCAGCCCAATACCGACGACCAGGCGCGGCATCTCATCTGACTCATCCTGAGCATGCATTAGCTTGCTCTCATCAAAGGGAATCGTGTCGTAGATATTGAGTTGAGCATCGCCACCGGTCGATGGATCAAAGTCGGTCTCAGGATCGACGACGGGCGCTGGCAGAATGGACGGATCTGGCCGTTCCATGATCGTGTCCATCGATTGCACTGGAAGGTGAGATGTATCAGGTACCTCTTCCACCTCCGCCCACTCTGGCCGCGTGGGATAGCGCGAGATTGCAGGCTGAGCGGACCGTTCGCGGGCCAGCAGGGCTGAGAACGCTTTATCGATCGACTCCTCACTGTCCATATCCGCCGTCTCTTCGGGAGCAGGAGGCGGCACGACGCGCAGCTGCTTCCGCGTTGGATTTGTTGGCAGGCTAAACGGTGGGAATGCAGAGCCTTGCGTTGAATTTGTCGGGTCTGGAGGATTGGCGGGTCGTTTCTGGTCGTTCAGCCAGTCCTCGCTCCCCTCACCGCTATTCTGCTCCCTGTAGTGGCTCACCTCTGGCTGCAGCCAGGGAGCGCTCCGTTCACGCAAGAGCGAGGTAGGAGCTATTGGCGCTACAGGAGCTACGGGAACCATAGGAGCCATAAAGGTGGGACTTGTTGCTGGCGTGGGAGTCTCAGGGAAGATCAGGCCACCACCGGAGACGCGTGCAGCACGGCCAGCCGTTGCATACTCGCGCCTCTGTGGCACACTTGTCTGCATAGCCTCTGTCGCCGACGAATGGAGGGCGCTGGTAGAGGCAGATCCGGGCATTGATAGTGGTCCACGTTGCACAGGTGCGGACCCTTTTCCCCCCTCGAACCAGCGATCCAGTTCGTCCGAGGCCATAGTGCGCTCGGCCAACTGCTCGGCTTCTTGTAGATCCATGCTGAAATCCTGGCGGGCGCGATAGTCCTGCCAGAGACGCATGCTAATCTTGATTATGAGCGCGATGATGACCACCCACACAATCAGCAGAGAGAGAGAGAGCAGCAGCAGCCCCAGCAGCGGCAAGAAGACGCCAGCCCCCTGCTGAGCCAGTAGATGAGGCAGATTCGGCAGAACATTAGAGAAAAGGAAACGCCACGCCCAGGGAGGGAAACCGCCAGAGAGCACCGTAAAGATGCCAGCACAGAGCACTAACCCTGCAAACGCAGCAAGCTTCACTCGGATATTATCAGCATATGCAGCTTTCAGTCGTTCAATCATAGTACTGCTCCAAAAACCTCGCGTAGCGACAAACCCTTGCGGTTGTCGTGGTCCACTTCACCGAAAACTCGGCTAAAACGCGAACTTATGATTACTCTGTTATTAAATCTACTCTCTAATGCGATATTCAATACGTCTGTCTCTTAAATTTTTGATATATATTTTATTGTTGGGTCTTCCATCCCCCAGACGGTTTCAGGTTAGCTACCACGACAACCGCAAGGGATTGTCGCTACGCGGCCTTCCGGGCCGGGTGAGCGGATTACAAGGCAGCATCGTTGTTCAGGGTTGCAGACGTAGCGGTAAACGATGTTATGTTAATGATGGTTGTAGGCTGGACGACGACGCGCAAACCGACGCGTCCACTGGCAAGCGAGTTGTCGGATGTGATGACCAGCCAGCGATTGGGCTCGGTCTGATCCACACGCCAGGCACGGGCAAAGAGCATGGCACCCACGGCGCGGAAGCGCAACATATAGACACGGTCGGCCTGGGCGACGAAATGGACGCTTCTCAGGGTTGTAGACTGACCGTTGACCCGTTTGAGAATGTTGAGATGCGTTCCGTCGAGCAGCACTTTATACCAGTTGTCGCCATCGTTCCAGCGCAGGACGGTACCAAAGTTCGTATTACCGGTGAACTGGTTGATAGATCCGCTTGCCAATACCTCTGAGTCGGCGACTGGATTTCCAAGCACAGCATTAAGACTTCCCTGCCCGTTTGAGATGCGCCCGGCTGCGTTGGCGATCGAAAAGGACTGAGAGATATTCGCATCCCCCTCCCACTGACGACCATCAGACGACGCACCCCACAGCAACTGATCGTTGCGCTGAAAGGTATCCTGTGCCAGCAGATTGCCCTGATTGGCATTCTGGCCCTGCATATTCTGATTCCCATTTGGATTTGGCGTCGGATTTTTCATCGCTGGCGGATTCTTCTGTCCCCGCGCGACAGGGGCCGTCGGGTTGGCTGCCTGACCCTGTTTAACAGCCCCATTGTCCATCGCCTGCATCATCGGGAGGGTCAAGGCTTTCTGGATCGAACCCATGAACAGGCCCGCGATCATACCTCCGACCACAAGCATCACGAGCAGCGTTATAATCAAGAGGCGCTTGTTCATAAAAATGCCTTTCTTCATGGTTAACCGCGTAGCGACAATCCCTTGCGTGTCAACCGCGATCAAGCGGTTTGGAGTTGTTAGCCTGAACACATTTCAAGCGGGTTACCCCACGACAACCGCAAGGGATTGTCGCTACGCGGTAGTGTATATAATTTCCTGGCAATCTTCATCTTTTTACACCATAGGGCATAAAGGCTTTGGGCTGACCACCTGGTGGTACTAGCTGTGGCACCAGGCCGTTCGCGCCGGGCGTGACCTTCATTACATCAACATGGCCCAGCAACTGCATATGCTCATGCACCCAGATAATGCCCTGGCGCGTGACGTTTGTCGATGGGTCCAGCTGACCAGCATACGCATAGCTCGCATTGGCAATCATATCGTTGATAACGTTCAGCGCCGCTGGCTGATGGAGCTGGTCGTCGCTCATCTTCATAATCTGCTGCGCATCACGCCGGACCTGGGATAGCCAGAACTCGACGTTGTTCATCGCCTCAATCAGATCATTTGCCTGCTTGCGCACCGCTGGAGTTACTGTGCTAGCTTGCAGCAAGCCGTTGAGATGCTTATCGACATGAGCCAGGTAGCTGGGCGGGTCCTGGTTGGGACCATTCACGGCCAGCAGGCCGATGCGTGCCAGGCGCTCGTTGACCAGCAATGGCATCCCTTTGGGAAGATCCTGGTATAAGAACGTTGTGCCATCCAGGTACTCAAGGATACGCATGGTCTGACGGCGCACAAAGCCAGCGTCCTTTGTCTCCTCCCAGGCGCTGCGCGTACTGCCAGCCCACTCCTGCACCTTACTCGTATTTTGATAGAGCCAGTTGTTGAGTCCGCCCTGCAGCTCTAGCTCATCCAGCGTCGGGTCGGCCGCGAGCAGGTGGCGCAGATGATCCAGATAGCTATAATGCTGCGGATTGTTCGGGCCGTTGATCGGGTTGCTGGGAATCTCGCCGTAGAAGCGCCAGGCATTGGGATCAAGCGTCGGCGAGATCGGCGGAACGGCTGCATCCTCTTCCGTCACAAGCACACGGCTGGTGATTAACAATAGATTGGTGTGCTGCGCATCGCCGGCATAGAGCAGATGCGCCTGCCCCTTACTCACCTGCATAGCACCCAGCGCGATCGAGCGGGGATCGTTTTGCTTCTTATCGCTCAGCAGCCAGGCATAATAGCTCTTGTGCGCTGCAGGATCGGGAACGTTCGTAAGATCCACCGCCACCTTATCAGCAATCCCCTGGCTACTATTCTCGCTCACCTGCCCACTGCTCGCATAGGCCACCTGTCCAAGAATGGCGGGCGCAGCCTCCGGCTGCAGTTCATGTGGCATCAGCAGAAATGATCCCACCACACCAATCAGCAGGGCAATCGTTAAGGCCAGGAGTAGCAGGGGAATGCGACGAGAGCGCGCCGAACGTGGCGGTAGTGGCTCGGTCAACGGCACATCAGACGCGGCGTGCGGCACAGACGATGTTAGTGGCTGAGTCAAGAACTCCGCCGGTTCTTGAGGAGGGAACGGAGTCGCGGTACGAGCCCTATACGCGGCCTGCGAGACCTGCTGAGAGATACGCGACTGCTCTAGTAACGGCTGGACAGGCATGTCTGGCATAGGAGTCTGCGGCAATACGGCCGGGCGATCCGGACGGAAGGCCGTCGTAGAACTTGAAAGCGACCCTTCTCCATTCCGCGAGAGAGGAACTGTGCGACGAGGACCCTCTTGCTGGAAGTTTTGCACCTTTTGTCTCTCCTGGTTTAAATGATTACCGCTTGCCATAGAGACACCAGGGAGAATAGCAGGATCACTCAGCGGCAGAGTTGGACGGCTGAGCGTGCGCTGGCGCGACACTTGACCTGCGCTCACCGCAGAAATCAAACTCTCCATCGAGAGGTAGACCGGGAAGCCATTTTTAGCCGCCATCTGAGCCATCTGACCACCCTGCGCAATTACAAAGATGATCGTCAGATTCTGCTGGCGCTTCAGATACTTAAGCGCTGTGAAATCATCTGGACGTTGAAAGACCCGCACCTGCTCGGCAAGCATGAGCACAACTGGCTTCTTCCGCCCGGCAATCACCAGGAAGAGCGCCGCCCTCTCGTCGTCTGGCTCCACATAGAGCACACTGAAATCGCCCGTATCATTCTTTTTCATGGCTTCCTACCTCATTTACCTCTTATTATGCTACTTTCACCAGATCTTTCGCTAGTTCCACCACGTCCAGGGGTCGCCCTTGTCATCGCCATCTTTTTCCTCTTGTAAAGCAGGTAACGAATACTGCTGCTTCCCTTGCATAGAGCTTGCATTATCAGATGATGGCAAGGCTGGAAGACTTAGAAGTCTACCACCGCTTGACATGTTGACAAACCGAGTGTTCGATTCCCACTCTGACGAGCTTGCGAGTTCCGTCGTCCGGGTCAGAGGAAGCTGCTCTTCATAGTCATCAGACACCTCAAAATCGCTCATCTGTGCCAGGCGCTCAAGTGTCTCCAACATTTCCAATGCATCGAGAGTTGCAGTCGTAGGCATAATTTCTTGCTCCATAGGCTTGTGTATTTGACTTTTCAGCATTTCGTGTCCATATTCTCCCCCGGAGAAGGATTGTTCTTTGCCAACCTGGCTGAGATGGCCAGACGTTCTTTGTTCGAGATGTGTCAGATGCACGCGGTGAGGCTGCACACGGAGCAGGCTTAACGTCTGCTCGCCGACAGGCGTTGGTATAGAGGCATACGCCGCCTGCGGAAACGAGTCATATGTTGTTGTATTCTGCACGGTATAGCCCACCTGCCGCAGCGTGCGTACATCCAGGTCGAGGCTCTCTTCTGGCGCGCCCGACAGCAGTTTAGCGGCCGAACGATACATGGCCAGGCCACCCAGCGCGATCAACGCTCCCCAGGCCAGTAGCCAGGAGAACGACTGTCCTAGCAGGAGAAGTGCATCAACCCGGTGCACGCCCTGCAAGAGACCGGGCAGTTGCGGGCTCACACTGGCAAGCTCGTACCAGGCAGCGGGAGGAAACCCTCCCAGCTTATAGATCAGCAGCACGCCCACCAGCGAGCAGACCATCGGATAGATCAGCGCGTTAAACCAGGATGTCTGCCCGGCGCTTACCGCGACCGGCTGCATGCGCTCCACTCGTAGACGCTGTGGCCGCTCGACCGTTCCCCAGGTATGAATTATCACGCCCGCAACCACTAGCAGGCCGCCAATATAGCCGTCCAGGGGTAGGACCTCGTGCAGATAGAGAAAGGCGACGACTGCGCCCAGAATCGGCTCCAGAATATAGATAAACGAGACAGTGATCGGCGAAATATACTTCTGCAGCCAGACGGTGAAGATCGTGGGCAGCAGCGTCGTGCCGATTCCAATGTAGAGCACCACCCAGAGATCTTTGGGGAGCGCTAAGTGCACTACCTGCCAATCGCCAAAGAGCAGCGCGAGCAGGCTTCCCCACAGCCCCATCGTCAGCAGCTCCACGCCGAAGAGCGGCCAGTATGCCGTCTGCCCCTTCTGCTCATGATCGGCCAGGAAGACATAGAATGTGCAGAACAGGCCGCCAATAAAGGCAATCAAAGCTCCGCGCGCTCCACCCATCGACGCGTTTAGCATCAGCAGCACCGCCCCCGACACCGAGACCAGACCCGCGAACCATGTTGACTTCGTGATCGGCTGGCGCAGAAAGATCCAGGTAAAGATCGCCGCCAGCAGGCCATTGAGTGAGGGGAAAAACGCTGTTCCCGTCGCGCTGTTATACTTCAGCGCCACCGCCAGCGTAAACAGTCCCAAACAGAGGCAGCTTCCCAGCAAGAAACCGCTCTTCACCGCCTCCCGATTCATCTGCCGCCAGGAGAACGCAATAATACAGATAGCAGGTGGAACCAGCGTCATCATCACAAAAAACGTGAAGACAATCGGATCAACCCGTTCCAGAGCCTCTTTTGCCACCGAGTAGTACGATCCGAAGAGCAGCGTATTCAGCAAAAACGCCAGCCCGGCGATAACCTTCATCTTCGTCTTCATCTGATACACCTTCCGCTATCACACACTCGCGCCTTCGGCGCTGGTCTCTTGCTGTCTATTTTGCTTTTTTCTCCATTTCGGGCGGAGCCCGAAATGGAGAAAAAAGCAAAATAGACAGCAAAGAATTCTTTAATATAGGGTGTGCGGTCGGAGCCAGGGGCCTGGTTGAGCGCGGCCAGGCGAGGCAGGCAACTTTCAAGGTATAGTTAGTGCGGTAGGAAGCGGTATACCGTCGTAGTGGATTACGGAGAGCAGTTCACTTATACAAGCAAAGCTGACCCAGTAAAAACAATACACCTTTCAATTTCCTCCCGCACACCCTGATCAAAGTATAGCGGAACACGGAAAAAAACGCGCTCGTTTCTTGCACAAATTGCCAGTCCCCTCTAACACTCCGCCACCAGAAAGCCATACTATATTCGGAGGCTATGACCGACACCAACCGTCATGACATACCAAAAATTGATGATCTCCATCCAACAAACATTTTGAAGGTGTTCAGCTCCCATTGCTATCGCCTTCTCGCGCCTTCGGCGCTCGTCCTGTTTTGTTTATCATTTTCTATTTTTATCCACATTTCGGGCGAAGCCCGAAATGTAGCACATGTAAAAATATTTATAAGAGACATAGAGAGCAGCGAAGTTGCGCAAGATTACAATCCCCAAAGAAGACGACGGGAAGCTAGGATGTTCTATCTGACCGTTGTGATCTTTCTTCTTTTTGTATATAATTTAACCTGTCTGCGTAGTGACAATCCCTCGCGGCTGTCGTCTGCGCGAGATGAATTGATGATTGCAAGGAGAAGACCAGCGCATGCAGAATCCAGAGAAAAAAGAGCATCCCAGCACTTACGTTGTGCAGGATAGACAGAACCAGCAAGAGCTTGAGCGTTTAACCATTCAGGACAAGGTCATCACGACTTCAATGGGCGGCGTTCTACCAGAACAGAGCGATCCCGCGAATCTCAAGCGCGTCCTCGATGTCGCTTGTGGAACGGGTAATTGGGCGCTTGAAGCTGCCCAGACGTATCCAGCGATGTCTCTCATAGGCATCGACGTTAGCAAGCATATGATGGATTATGCACGCGCCCAGGCTACAGAGAAGCAGGTCGCCGAGCGGCTCGAATTTCATGTTATGGACGCGTTGCGTATGCTTGAATTTCCTGCTGGCTACTTCGATCTCGTCAATATACGTTTTGGCGTTAGTTTCTTGCGTACCTGGGATTGGCCCAAGATGATCAGTGAGATGCTGCGCGTTACTCGGCATGGTGGTATAGTGCGCGTCACAGACGAAGAGATCGTTCATGAGAACAACAGCCCGGCGCTCACACGATATTTCAACGAGATGCTGCTGTGCGGGTTATTTAAAGCAGGCCACCTCTTCGAACAGGAGTCAAAAAGCTTGACAAATCATCTACCCCCGCTCCTGAAGCAACATAGTGTCCAGCAAGTGCAGACACAAGCCTATCCTTTAGAGTTCCGTGCTGGTACCGACGCATGGCAGGCATACTATGCAGATGTCGAGCACATGTTTCAAATCATGCGCCCCTTCGTCCAGAAATGGGGTTGTATCTCCGATGAATATAGCTCAATCTGCAAGCAGGCTCTGAGCGAAATGCAGCAGAGCGATTTCCACTCCACCTGGAATCTGCTTACCGCATGGGGCACGAAATGAGGAGCCATTCTGTGAAGAGATTAAGCACAAAGGCACCCAGGACTCTTTTACTTAAGCTTATAGCTTCTGTAAGAAAAGCGGCTTCATTGCATTCACAAGTGTCGCCTTCGCATGAGGCAGTACATCCTCTACTGAAATGGAAGGTCCGCTACCCTCAATTTGTGCTAATCCGAGTGCTGCCAAAGGTAATCCAGCTAATAAACTCAATGTATCTCGCCTTGATAACTGCTGTCCATCAAATTTTCGCATTGCTTGCTCCCACCTCGTTTGCAATTCGTTCTCTGACCATCCATGACATTGCTGAGCCATTCTCAGTACAAGAGCACCGAGATCCACTATTATTGTAACTCGCCCGAAAAGGTGAGGCGATCGCGCTGCTCCAGCCCTTCGCGGAAGTACTTGTCGGTCCAGGAATCGTCGGTATGGAGGTTGCGGTTGAGATGGCTGGTCTCGCCGCGCGCGAGGAAGTAGCGAAATTGATAGTGGTCGTAGAGGCGCATAAACTCGCCCAGGTAGACATCGGTTACCTCCGGCTCGTTGACGATGATAAGCTGATTCTCGTCGTTGTTGAGGCTGGAATTGCGGCTGAAATTTGCTGAGCCGGTGACGACGATAGGTTGCGCTGAGAAGGGATCGATGACGAACGATTTGGTGTGGATGTAGACGCCACGATGGTGTAGCGATTCGACCTGGAATGTATCAAGGGCCGTCGAGATGCGTGCTGGTGTGACAAACTGATCAGAAGCTGTGCGCTGCATCGCCTCCATCGTGTTATCGGCACGGTTGAGCAGGCCAAAGGCCAGGAAGGGAGTCTGCGAATCGTCCAGCACCTCGTTGATCTTATGGTCCAGGCCGAAGGGGGCGGTGAAGCAGACGAGGTGGCGGGCATTGTGGACCAGTTCGGCGATGGTGTCCAGGGCGACCAGGGTCGAGCGCGGGCTGAAGAGGTGGTATAAGCTGGCCTGGTCGGTAAGGATATCCGCCACGAGACGTTGAGGCGAGAGGGTCTCGACCTGCTGGCGCGAGGTGTTGAGATCGGGATCGTGCAGCAACTGCTGGTGCAATTGGAAGTATGCCGTCGCCAGCTCGTTATCCTCGATGGCGTGGCCGACGTTGCCCTGCCCATAGATAGCTCCATCGGTGAAGTTCGTCGAGCCAGTCCAGACGGCGAGCGGCACGTTGTCCTGCGCGAGAACGATAAACTTATGATGGAAGATGTTCGTAGCCATCGTACGCGGATAGCAATAGGGTCCAAGCTGATGCCGCTCAATGGCCTCTAGATTACTAGCACGCGGCCCCGTCTTGCCCTGGATCGCATCATAAATGATCTCGACATGCACGTTGCGCTCGGTTGCTCTCCGGAGAGCAGCCAGAAAAGCATCTTTTTGGAACTCGTAGACGCAGAGGTAGAGAGAGTAACTGGCATCACTGGCCCGATCAATAAAAGCGATCAAGCTCTCCTCCAGGCCACGCGAGAGCCAGCGAAACGCCTGGCCGTCTGGCACTTTTTGTGGATCGGAGTCGCCAAACTTGCGCACATAAGCCTGGCTGGCGGCCGCACTACGATTAAAGTGCACCTGATGCTTGCCACCGCCGACACGCAGCGGATCTTCCGTCTGCACCTCGAACGTGACCTCATCGCCCACGACGAGCGCGCCCGGCTCTCCATACATCGCCTGCACCCGATAACGATACTGATGATTCGGCTTCGCCGTATAATCGCCCCAACGAAAGCGCTGAATAGGAAATTTATTCGTGCTGGCTCCATAAGGGGGAGCCGCCATACCAGGAAACGTCAGCGCTCCCGGTAGCCAGCGGCTCTCATGCTCCGTCATATCATTGCGATGCACTGCAAAACCAAGCAGGCCATCCCGCATCTCCGACGGAACGTTGAAACCCAACAGTACAACAAAGGTTCCGGCAACCGCCTGCACCGTCAACCCTTTTTCCGATGTATGCCGCACTCTCATGCATATTTCTCCCCTCTATAAAGAGGTATAGCGTACTTTTACACGCATTTTTACAGAAGTGCCGATTTATCGCGCACAGGCCCCATTTATGGGGAGGGCACCACCCAGTTCCCCCAATAACGACCCGTTCGCCCTCCCTCGCCTCACGATATCTCCTCATGCAGACACAGATTCCCACATTCCATGCCACACCCATTCGCACTCGACACCGGCAATCAATTGACGGTGTTCCGGCAGAGACTCCCGTGCAATGGCATCCGTAATCCCAGCTTACTCCTCATCTCCCCAGCACATACGGCTCTCCCCTACCTCCTTCGCCTTTGAAGAAAATCTACAATTCTTAGATTGATGTGTATTATTTATAATGCATCAACATACCCGCGTTTGAACCTTTGCGTTTATATTGATACGTTGCAATACCCTCCCCATAAATGGGGCCTGTGCGCGATAAATCGGCACCTCTGCTTTCTAAATGAATAAAACGATTCCACAATTAACTAGACGTATTAGGATTTTCATCGCACGAGATGGTGCGTCCGCAGGTCCAGTGTAAATGAATCGCGGATGACGGCGGGGGCACGCCAGCGCTCTTGTGGGCGTGGGACGGTCAGGAAGTCACCTCTGAGAATGTCTTTGGTGACTTCGATGCGGGCGTAGCCGTGGCGGTCATCGCAGAAGTTCTCCAGGGTAACGTCGGTATCAGCTATATGAAATGGAAGTTGGGGCTCGGCGTTCTGGACGAGGAGGACGGGATAGAGTTGCCAGAAGCCGCCGCAGCCGATGACGAAGTAGGGGATCTCGCGCTCGCGCCAACTGCGAGTGAAGCGTTGATAGTTGTGGGCGTGGGCGGAGAGGACGATGTCAGGGTAGCGGCCGCTGCGATCAATGGCCTGATCCAGAACCTCGCCCATGTGCGTGCTGCCGCTGTGGAAGCCTTCGGCGGAGTAGATGGGATGGTGCAGCGCAACAATTAAAGCTTTGTCCTGTGGAGCCTGAGCAAGCTCTGATTCTAGCCACGCGGTCTGCTGGTCGTCGATTCTGCCGCCCTCGGGGACATTGGTGTAGAGTCCGATGATGGTGACGAGGGGTGTCTCCAGCGTCCAATAAACGTTGGGCTGGGTCATGGCATCGCGTAGGGCGTCGCCGGCGGAACGAGTATGCTGTGGCTCACGGGCACAGAAGTTTTCGACAAAAGCCTCAAGTGAGGAAGTTGTCTCGTCGAAGACATCGCCGTCGTGGTTGCCAGGAATGGCGAAGATGGGGGCGGGATAGTGGGAGGCGGGATCGTAGAACTGCGAGTAATATTGTTTGGCCTCGCCATAGAAAT
>JAABUZ0100004244.1_pt1 | contig 20014 bp, 18 predicted proteins | sample 5562091 | NCBI WGS metagenome assembly JAABUZ01 (sample SAMN12813069, study PRJNA571459) | rock metagenome | isolation source: Antarctica rocks | place: Antarctica: Victoria Land, Linnaeus Terrace sud | collected 2015-12-21 | reverse complement strand
GGTACTCCGACTGTTTCCCTCTACGGCTGTTTATAGTCAGGAACACGCCCCGCCCGACTTTGAACAATACAAAATGTATGTCCACACCTATGTGCCTTGAAAATTTTACTCGCGGGAGGCAGCAATCAAACAAGATTACACTTCCCCGCGAAACGCCCTATTTTCAGTTATCAAGGTTCAGTATATTGACGAGCCTTTTCTGCTGCGTCAATGTATTAATTGTATCAACTTATTGGATTGTAGTTGTCGCGTTAAGTCAGTACAATAGTCAGTCAATTTGTCAGATGTCACCCAATACATCTGGTCGGCAATTCATCCCACGGTGAAACATCGGGAGTACCCTCGTTTTCACCGTGGGGCAACTTGGCCGTTGAAAGCTAAAATGGCGATCGCGTAGAAAGTTACTTTCTGCCCCACGCCTCTTGCTGACAGGTGGCTCTGGCGCGACCGGCAACCTCAATAACATCTGGATCGGTGACGACGGTTTGCGGTTGGTTCAGCAGCGGGTGATATCTGAGTCGGTTACAGGCGATCGCTAGCTAACTAGACCAGTCAGGGTTCCATAGCCGCACGCTGCGGTCATAACTGCCACTGACGATGCGGCGACCATCCGGGCTAAACGCTACCGAACTGACAATAGCCGTATGCCCTTGTAGGGGCTGACCGATGGGCTGTCCGGTTTGGGCATTCCACAGCCGCACGCTGCGGTCATAACTGCCACTGACGATGCGGCGACCATCCGGGCTAAACGCTACCGAACTGACAATAGCCGTATGCCCTTGCAGCAAATTCTGCTCTAGTGCAGTCTGCACTCCGGTTAGCAGGTTGGATGCAGCCTCTTGCAGGACCTCCGGTGCATCCTTTTTGCTGCGGGCTGTCGAGTCGATTGCCAGAACGAGTCCCTGCGCTGCATTAGGCGTAGGTAACAGGTTCAGCGCGCGGGCAGACTGTTCCCGCAACTGAGCCACGACCGTTTGTTTCACGGCATACAGCGCCAATCCTGCCATCAAACCCGAAAACACCAGCAGGCTGGTGGCGATCAGCGGCATAGCAGGCTTAAGTCGCTGCCACAGGGTTTCCGGCTGGTGAGTCTGAATCCACTGGGGGTCAAACACCTTTCTGTAGATGGCATTCTGCACGCCCAGCGCTGTCCCTTCCCGTTTTACCACCCCCGACAGCTTCAGGTGGTTCTTCACCAGAGATTGCTCCTCGTCAATCACCGACTGCCGTCCCCGGCGAATCGTGCGGTAGGTCTGCAATACCCCAACCCGGTCGGGGGCACGCTTGGTCAACATATCCCTCACAAATTGCAGGTTGTTGTCCTGCTCACTGCTCACCCCAAAAAACGTGCGGCTCACCACCCGATCCACGTCTGCTTCGCTGGATTGCTGGCTGGCACCTATTTACCAGCTTTCCACCAGCGCACCGCAGAGCCGCTGCGTCAGATAGGGGTGTCCCCCCGTCCACTTCAGCACCCATGCCATCACCTGTTCTGCCTGCGGGTCTGACAGGTTCAGACCTGCTGCTAGGGGCATTACCTGTTCTAGTGTAAAATCCATCAAATCAACCCGATGTCCCACGTTAAACGGGGTGCGCTTGGAGTCACGGATTAGGTCTCCAGGCGTTGCCACCCCAATTAACACAAAAGAGAGGCGCCCAAAGGCTGGCTCCTGTGCGCGGGCAACGTAGAGTTGACTTCTCCTCCGGCTGAAGCACGGAGGATTCTAAGAAGTTACTACGAGGCAGGCTTAAGCCGTGCCTCTTCGTGTTTCTTACGATATGATCTAGATAGAGAATCAAGATTATACCGTTGTGGCAGAGCCAAAACTGCCCTAACGACGCAAGGCTCAGACCGATACCTAGCTGTGTCGCTACTTTTCTGATAATATTAACTGCACCGTTGCAGTCGCTATTGATTCTGCTCCCATCAGCAGTTTGATATCCACCTCGACCAAGATTGTGCCGCACACCTTTTTGTCTTTGACCCCGCTTACCTGATGGTTTCCAGCGTTCGGATTTTTCACCGAATGTTGGCAGAAAATCATCATCGAGAAAGGATGCCTTGGATGTGTACGATTCCTCAGTCTCCACAAACCTCAGTCCATATTGCTTGCACAGTTGAGCAATCCGGTCTTTGAGTTTAGCGGTCGGAACCTGAACAAACTCCTGATTGTTCTTTTTGCCAATGTCAATACCATCTTTGTTGCCCTGATTCCACCCAAAGATTACCGTGCCAATCCGCGAGGCTAGGCACCGATTAATGATGAACCGCGCCGCTTTATTGATTGCATCCCGCATTTGACGGTTTCGCTTCTCGGTAATAGCAGCTAATTCATCACTCCAAAAGCCTTGCGCCTTACCCTCTTTTAGAGTAGCTACGCGCTTATTGTAATGTTGGTTCAGGCTTTTGACCTGACGACCATCAATAATAAATGATTTTCCGTCAGTGCTGACACAAGTTAACCAGTTGGATAAACCATGGTCAATTCCGAGGACGATATTGAAGTCTACATCTGCGGTGAACGATTGACTCTTGTACACATAAACAGCGTAGAAAGTACCATTTCTCGGTAAGATCTGAACCTCTTTAATCTGCTCACGGCGTACACCGTAGGGACATGGGATAAACAGTTCAGCCAAACCTGAATCATCCTTCACCCCGTTCCCTAGGGGGATTCTCACCTCGCTCTTGTCAAGATAGAAGGTACACGCCGCCGCTGGATAAGTGACTGGGAATAACCCTCCACGCTGCCTATATTTTGGAACTCTTGGCTTTACTTCCAGGCCACAAGTCTTCCAAGCTGCCATCAAACCCTTGTAACTATCAAAGGCTTCTTGAACCGACTTAAGGGTCTGCTGCGCTGCTTGAGCGCACAACATCGAATAGTTCCATTGATCTTTAAGTTCTGAACATAGCAAGCTATAAGGCATATTGGGCAGCAATCCCGGATGAGTCATTTCATGGTTGCGCCGCACGAAATAGATTGCTTGATTGTACAGGCTGTTTGACCGCTGGCAAATAAACTTTAGCACCTCCGTCTCGAACGGGGGTAAATCGATTAAAATGAGCTGATCGCCATACGTTTCAGTCACTTGAACTCACCTCCTTCTCAGATAATTCTACGTCTTATTCCTGAGAAAAGTCAATTACTTTAGTATAAAAGTATAAACTAATTAATAGCTAATACGAGGGGATAAATCCCCTTTCCTCGTTTTCACCCCCCGGTTGAAACACGGGGGCTCTCAACTTCGATCAGGTAGCGAATCGCCGCAAAAAAATCGTCTGTAAAGTCCAGGCTGAGGGTGGAATCAATCTCATCTACAAAAATCACTACCCGCTCCGCCACCTCCGTCAGCAGCATCTCCTTCAAGAACTGGGTCATCCGCTGGGTAAAGCCTAGATGGGTACGCTCCTGCCACCACCGCACTACATCCGTTTCCAGCATTAGCTGATCTTCTACCAGGGTGAGCAGTCCCAGATACCACTGCTCTGCGGTAACCTGCTGCACCCCCAACTGCGTTAGGTCAATTATCACCGAACGGATGCCCTCCTGCTGTAACTGCTCCGCCGTCTCCACCATCAAGCTCGACTTTCCCATCTGGCGTGGTGTCAAGATGTAGGCAAACACTCCCTCCCGGCACAGTTGCAGCAAATCCTGATCGGCTTGTCGGGGAATATAGATGCCCCCACTGGCTTGAACCGTGCCGCCGCCAACGGTATAAAATCCTGGATTAGCCATGCAGATGCTCCCGGAAATACTCTGCATACAGTTGACACCGGGGCAGCACGGTTTGCCCCTCCCGGCGCACCAGCCCCGCCCCCCGCAGCCGGAAAAAGACCCGCTCGTCGCGGCACCGCTGCTGCCGAATTGCCTCCAGCAAGCCCTGAACCAGCTCCGGTTTGTCGTTCATGCGAAACAGGTGATAGCGCAAATGATCGCCAAACGATCCCCTGTCTGCTGTTGCCTGAGCAAATAGCTCTGTTGCTGTCATCTGCCCACTGGCAACCAGATACAATGCCCGACGCACCAGGTAGGGATGCCCCGCCAGAAGCGCCATCAACTGCTGTGACTGTGCTATATTCAAGGGAGAACCATGCAGTTGATTCAAGTCGGCAACCTGATTTTGATCAAAATCCACCAGTTCAATCACCTGCCCCACATTAAACGGTGACTGGTTTAAATCTTCAATTAACTGGTAGGGTTCGGTGGAAGTGACTAGCACCAGGTCAAGCTGCTTCCAAATTGGTGCAACTGCCCGATTGTTGTGCCAGCTCCGTAGCATCCCAAAAAAATCGGAGCGGAACTTGGTATCAAACACCGATTCCACCTCATCCATCGCCAGCACCAGCGGCGTTTTCAGCACCTTCAGCAAATGGCGGCTTATATAGCGGGTGCATCGCTGGCTATTGCCCAAAGGAGAATCCCAGTACTCTGCAACTCGATTCTCTAATTCCAGTTCCTCCGTTAGCCATTCACAAAACTGCCGATAGAAGCGATCGCCCTCCGTCAACACCGACCGATCAAACAGTTGAAAATCCAGATACGCTACCTGTTTTCCAACGGTTTCGGCTTTGGCTTTAATCCGAATCAGCAGCGAGCTTTTGCCCATCTGCCGGGGACCCTTAATCGAGATGGTCACACCGCCCAATCTCTCAATCGTGCTGAGGGCGAACGCATCGGTTGATCGCACCACATAAAACCTGGACTCCGAATCCATCTTCCCTTCCGGCATCTCCAGCGACACGGGTTGAGCGGAAGGCATCGGACGGGGAATTTCTGGTGCGGCACTGGCGGCTGGGGCAAGGGAAATCAGCTCAAATCTAGAGTGGTCTGTATTGATGGAAAGGGTATCTCCGGCGATCGCCTGCATCAACTCCTGAATCAGCCGGGGAGTATCCGCCGAACTCTCCCAAAACGCCCAGTTGATGCCGTTTAGGTAGGCACTCAGGGGATAGGTAAACGGGTCACGATAGGCAAGCCGGACGGGTAGAATCACAGGTTTTCCCTGTTGCTTGCTCAGATGGTGTGCCGTCTCAATCTCGCCCTGCACCATTTCGCTGTTCACCGAGTCTTGGGTGAGCAAAGAGATGAGAAAGTCCGATCGCCGCAGCTCTGTCTCAATCCGCTTAGCCCAGTGCGTCCCCACCACCATCGTCTGGTCAATAAACACCTCATGGAACTGACGCAGCGCCTGAAACACCTCCATCGCCACTGCCTCGTCTGGAACTTTCCCCCGCTTGTAGCTGATGAAGATGCGCGATCGCCCACCACCCGGAGTAGTTTCAGAACTTTCCCCAGTTTGCGGCATCGACACAGGTTGAGTTACAGATACACCTTTCTCCTGAGACATTGCCTTTGCCACCAGCACAGCCGTATTTTCCTCTGGAATGTCTACCATCTGCATGGCGTTTTTTCCCAGCCGAAAGGCAAAATCAACGGATTCTCCCGCCCCCAGGGCGTCATAAAAACTGGTGGCAAATTCGATCGCCGCCCGATCTCCGATCGCCTGATTCATCCCAATTACATAGGGAATGTGTTGGGCGATCGCCTTTGCCTGCACCTCTGAATAGCAGGCATTTAGCAAAACACACTCCATCTGGTTAGAGAACAACTCAAACAAGTCGGCTAAGGCAAGCGTACGTACTCACTACCTTAATTTTTCCCGTTTCATCCTCCAGCACCAGCCCTCTATCTCCAACTCCATGTCCGCAGAAGTGAACAATCTGGGGTTTGTAGTTCAGCATTGCCCGCCGCACATCTTTGGGGCGGGCTGCTAGCTGATACTCAATCACAAACCGATCTCGATGCCGCGATCGCTGCACCCCCTCTTTGATCTCTCGCACCTCTTCATCCAGGCGCAGCGGATCAGTCCCCCTCGGATTTGCCGACAGGATGAGGATGGTTTTCTTCAGGAGTTGGTCGCTCATGGGGGTTAATAGGACGACTGGAGAATCTGTCAGGATTGAATAGCACCCGAATAGGGTGAACTATATTCAGGGGGCGGGAGATTATCGCGACTCACTTGTTTCGGCTGCTGCCGTCTCTCCTCGTTTCATTAGGTAGGGTCGTAAAGGACACATGAGCGAAGGTGAGCGTAGCAACATCTACCATAAGCCATAAATTTTGCCCAGCTTAGTCAATACAGCTTAATCTACACCGGTTCCGGCAGGCTTTCCGAAAAGGCAATTTTTTGTTTGTTAGCGAACCTTGACATAATTAGGGTATGTCAAGACCATCTTGACAAGCATCGCAGTCGGATTGTGAACTACGAGTATTTTCAGTCAGAACAACTGTCCTCGATTGGCTCAGGAGCAGTTGAGTCAGCAGTGAAACAGATTGACAGAAGACTGAAAATTTCAGGAGCCCAATGGAAACTAGAAAATGTCAATCAGGCGCTTCAACTGGGCTGCGCTTACCACCGGGGCAAAGTCTGTGGGATAATCTAGATATACGGTGGCAATACTCCACAACATACGACTGAATTTAAACGGGTTAAAGTGATGTCAGCACTAACCTTACCCCTCAAAGTGGATCTGAAGCACGTTCATCTTACAGACGAGCAGTTTTATCAACTCTGCATCAGTAATCCCAATCTCAATATTGAACGCAGTGCTGAAGGAGTGCTAATTTTTATGTCGCCTGTGGGTGGAGAGAGCGGCAACCGTGAGATGAATCTGGGTGGAGAGCTATACCTATGGAATAAACAGACTTCCCAGGGAAAAGTATTTAGCTCTTCCACAATTTTCAAGCTGCCCGGTGGAGGAGACCGTTCTCCAGATGCAGCTTGGGTAGAGCTATCCCGCTGGCACGCACTCACCCTCGAACAACGCCAGAAATTTCCTCCCATCGCACCCGATTTTGTAATTGAACTCCGCTCTCGCACCGATAATCTCGAGATGCTTCAGGAGAAAATGCAAGAGTATCTGAGTAGTGGTGTTCGCTTGGGTTGGTTATTTAATCCCCAGGACCAGCAAGTGGAAATCTATCGCCAAGGACAGGAGAAGGAAGTGCGATCACTCCCAACTCTGCTCTCAGGCGAAACGATTTTACCTGGATTCGAGCTGCATGTGGATCAATTTACTGATGAGTAATCAATGCTCTGGTTTGCACGCTACAATCAGCACCGCAGACGCGGTTAACAATTTCCTGGCTAATTTCTCCAACTTTTACTTTCACCCCTGCCCAAATCCCTTGGTCGCTCAACTGCTTTTCTCCTGTTACCCTATTGACCAAGTTCTCTACTTCCTTATAGCTCAGCCGATTTATGTAATAGGCATACAATTCTTGGAGTCCTACACTTGCATACTCTTCGACTCTATTCCCCTTCAACCGCCAGAAGTTTTGCGACTCTCCCAAGTATTTATATCGCGCTTAGCAGGAAAGTAAATTGTCCGTGCAGAGTTTTAATCGTTACTACAGTTTTGCCGTTCTTGACCCCAAGTCCTTTTTTTTATCTGTTCGGTCAGTTGAGCTTGTGCAACGTTCAGTAGGTCAGATTCTAGCCCTGGCAATGCTTTTAGCTTAAATTCTTCGACGGCGGCTTCAATCTCGTCTAGCGTCTACTTGCCGACATCTTCGGCGTAATCTTTGGCTTTGACCTCTGATATTGCGTTACCCTCATCATCACAAAGAATCAACTTGATTTTTGCCATCAAGAGTCTCCTCTTCCACTCATCCAGCCAGGGTGCTGCCCTAGCCCTGCTTTGTTTGTGCATCTTACCTCATTATTCGTCCATCACGGGAAACTTTACAGGTCGGCCTTTTCCGGGGTCGGGTAGGTTTTTGCCTGAGTCTGACCTTTGTTACCGATGCGCCCATAGCGGATTGACACTTGTGTGCCGTTGACCACTACCTCGTAAAACTTGTGGGATACCCCATCTGACTCTGATAGCTCTAGATAAGTTTTCTCCTCGGTTATTTTCTTCACTTAAACAAAATTTCCGACCAACTATCAATAATACTTATCATTCCCTTGTCACTTAAGCCGTCAACACGTGTTACAACATCAATCAGAGATTCAAACTGCTTTTTCTGGCGCTGATTTTTTATATTTTGAATAATTTTATCAGCTTTTTTGCCAATTATACCAGCAGCTCTGAGCCTAAGAACAAGTTCAGATGGACTCAGAGTGTTAAATGCCTCTAATGGTTTAATCTGTTTTGTCCTTTGGCTTTCAATTTCCTTTAGCTTATCCTCTACCCTCTGTCTTTCTTGTGCCTGTTCTGACCTTAACTCATTGATTTGCTTCTCCAGGCGTAATTCGATATTTGCTATCCGGGATTCTAAATTCGTTGCGTCAGGTGGGATTTTTAGCTGCTCAGGAAACTCTATTGCTCTGAGGGCTTCAGCTTGCTTTGCTACTATATTTTCACTCTTCGGTGAGATGACAAAGGCATTGACCATTTCACCTTTACGAGGATTTTTTTCTCTAGCCCTTACAGCGGCGTAGTACTCAAAATCTCCATCAACTACTATGTAACTCTCTGGCCCTGTTACTTTCAAAACTAATGGTCTTATAATTCCTCCAACCTCTAAAATCATTTCAGCCACCCGCTCTAAATCAGTCTCGGAAAAACTTGAACGCGGAATATCTGCACTAATATCTTTAACGTCTACCAGTGAAAACGAAATCATTAATTTATCCCCATTTTTGTTAAAACTTCCATTGCTAATATCTCAAATTCTCCAGCAGAAGTTTGAGCAGCAGTAGAAGAAGGTTTAGCCTCTGCAAACTCAAGGATAGATTTAGGATCGGGAACTTCTAAATCTTCCACGCGTATAGTTTGATTGGTACATTCTGACAACACTGTTCTTTCATAAATAACTGTTTCCATCAGAGGCAGGTTATAGCGATCTGTAATCACAGATTTTTGTTTGGGAAAAGTATAATCTAAAAATTTAGGATTAGTGGCAATTTTGGAAGGAAGAACACCCATCAACGTGATCGGAGGCTTTCCTATAATTTCCCTAAACTCGTTTACTTCCTTAATGAAGCTTTTTACGCTTAACAATCCTTGGTTCGCAAATGGTTTCAAATCTGAAGGAATTATCAGATAATCAGCAGCGATCAGCGCAACTTGCGCATACAAATCTCTAGAAGGAGGAGTATCAATAATTACAACGTCATACTCCGACTCTACTTTTTTTAATTTTGTAACTAACCTGGTCTTACTAGCTCCAATTTGATTTAGTTTATACTGACCTTCAATTAGGTTGATATGTGAAGGAACAACATCAAGTTCAGGAGTATTAAAATAATGAGATGGAAGAGCAATATCTTGAATAAAATTAAACTCACCTGATTCTATTACGTGATAGATATTTGATTCTCTTAAATTATCATCTTCTTCAAATTGAAACTTAATTAAACCTGTAGCAAAGGTTGTATTTGCTTGAGAATCTAGATCAATTAAAAGTACCCTTTTACCTTTTTTTCTCAAGGCTGCTGCTAGGTTGACGGCAACAGTTGTTTTACCGACGCCGCCTTTGTTGTGGTAAACTGCAATTTTATTCATAATATGTTGCGTCTTTTGTTCAGAATTTAGATTGACGAGCTGTTCAATTCGTTTCAGCTCCTGATATACTTCAGAGAGAGAATCGCTAACTCCACAGGCTAAGTCAAGTAACGGTTCGCTTGGTGACTCGATCTGAAATCTGCTTGTTTCTGCAATTGGTTGAGTATTTATTGGCACATTCTGTGTCTTTAAAACTCCAAGAGGAGCTTTAGGCCTTCTCTGCTTCAAACTGTCTCTACCAATAATAGATTTAATCTGCTCTATATTAGTATCAACCTCATTGCCATTACACTGAAATACTAGGTGAATGCCATTTGGTATGTTTTCGTAGATTCTAATTTTTTTGCCATTGGTCAGGAGTCCATATCGCACATTTAGACTGGTTAGGTAGCTCTTTAGTCGTCGCACATGATTATTTAAGTTTTGATTAGGATGCTTTGCCTCCATAACGACACTCAAAGGGGAGTTAGCATCCAATACAAACGGAATATCTTGCGCGGCAAAGGCTAGGAAGTCTAAACGGATACTGCCAAAAGCCACCTCTTGGTGCCAGCTGTCTGGCGAGTACCCTAACTTCGGTAACAGGTATTGAACAATAAGTTTGCTTTCAACTTCGCTTTCGTTGCGGCAGAGTTCAGGATAAAAAGCCAATTTTGTCCTACCTCGACAACGCTGTAATAATTGGGGAGAACCTGATAACTCTTCGATTGTCGCTCATGATGAGAATTGATTGGCTAAAGCTCTGATGGGTCAATATCCATTTCTCGTAGCTTCTGTGCCAGTCGTTCAGCCCGTTGCCGCTCTTGCTCTGCTGCTTCCTCAGGAGTTGGGAGCAACTGCCCCTCGGGAGTAAAGAAGCGCAGCTTTGATTCATGGATGCCCAAATATAGTTCGAGTTGCTGGCTCCACAACCGACCGTCAGGATTGGGCTGGAGTTCCTGATATTGACCATCTACCAGATGAAACCCCTTGAACTCAAGACCATCAGGGTCAAACCAGAAATAGTCTGGCGTGCGGAAGATATCCTGATAAATTTGCTTTTTTAAGCCTCGATCTGTATCTGCTGTTTTGGGAGAAAGAATCTCCACAATGACATTAGGGTACTTGCCATCTTCTTCCCAAATCACCCAGCTTTTACGCGGAGCGCGATAGGTACCTAAAACTACAAAGAAGTCCGGACCACGGAAGTTTTCAGATTTCCGTTGACGGGGGCTGTAGTAAATCGTCAGATTACCGGAGGCATAGAAATCATTGCGCTCACGCCACAACCATTCCAGGCATTGGATGAGCAGCGTCATTTGCAACCGATGCAGATCAGTTTCCAAGGGAGGTTCGTCACTCAACAGATCACCGGGAGGGAAGATAACATCTTTCCACTCCAAGTCATTTTCTGGGGTTTCTATGTCTTTAGCGAAAGACATGGTGACTAGGGTAAGAACGGGGATTGGCAGAAGATATGATTGTAGTTTAACCAGAGAAAATTGGCAATAGTCTAATAGGGGGGTTGAGGGAATTTTTTGGCTCTCTTGGAGTCTTGGTGGCTTATACAATAGATTTTTATCCTGAATTTGTTAAATAACAGGGGACTAGTAAGCAATGGCACGTCTGGCACTGCTGAGTGTATCTGATAAGAGTGGGCTAATCGACTTGGCTCGTAGTCTGGTTGAAGAATTTGAGTTTGACCTAATCAGCAGTGGAGGCACAGCCCAAGCCCTCCTCGAAGCGGGGCTACCAGTCACCAAAGTTGCCGATTACACCGGCTCTCCTGAGATTTTGGGCGGTCGAGTCAAAACGCTCCATCCCCGGATTCATGGCGGCATTCTGGCGCGTCGGGATCACCCTTCGGATGTAGCAGATTTGGAGACTAACCAAATCCGCCCAATTGATTTAGTTGTGGTCAATCTCTATCCCTTCGAGCAAACGATCGCTAAACCGGGATTCACGTTAGCAGAAGCAATTGAGCAAATTGATATCGGTGGTCCTGCCATGCTCCGGGCAGCTGCAAAGAATTATACCTATCTAACGGTTCTGTGTGACCCAACTGGGTATGACGCCTACTTGCAGGAGTTAGGACACAGCAGGGATACGTCACTAGAGTTCCGCCAAGCTTGCGCCAAGCTTGCCTTTTGGCACACAGCTAGCTATGACCAAGCGATCGCTACCTACCTTGGGAGTCAGGAGGAGAAAGGCGTCAGTCGTCATTCCCTACCTCAAAGATTCGCCCTTTCTGGGCAACAGCTGCAATCTCTGCGCTATGGCGAGAATCCCCATCAACCAGCTGCCTGGTATCAAACTGGAACCACCCCATCTGGCTGGGCGGCGGCGACAAAACTCCAGGGCAAAGAACTGAGTTACAACAACCTGGTTGATTTAGAAGCGGCACGGCGGCTGATTGCTGAATTCACAGAATCCTGTGCTGTTGCAATTCTCAAGCACACCAATCCCTGTGGCGTTGCACTGGGAATCAGTCTATCAGAGGCATACGAAAAAGCTTTCAATGCTGACCCCGTTTCTGCCTTTGGTGGCATTGTAGCCCTAAACCGTCCCATCGATGCCGCGACTGCAACTGCGCTGACGCAGACATTTTTGGAATGTGTAGTGGCACCGGATTGTACCCCGGAAGCTGAGGAAATTCTCGGCGCTAAATCCAAAGTGCGGATTTTGATTTCACCAGACTTGAGTGCCGGTCCTCAGCAAACAATCAAAGCAATAGCAGGTGGTTTCCTAGTTCAAGCCTCAGATGACTCTGTAGAAGACCCCAGTCAATGGCAGGTTGTTACCGAGCGTCAGCCTACCCCCGATCAGATGGAAGAACTGCTATTTGCCTGGAAGGTTGCCAAGCACGTCAAATCGAATGCAATTGTGGTAACACGCGATCGCACCACCCTCGGTGTGGGAGCCGGTCAAATGAATCGCGTCGGCTCCGTCAAAATTGCCTTGTCACAGGCTGGGGAAAAAGCCCAAGGAGCAGTTCTTGCCAGTGATGGCTTCTTCCCCTTCGACGACTCGGTACGGACGGCAGGTGAGAAAGGGGTGATGGCGATCGCTCAGCCGGGAGGCAGTCTACGCGACATTGATTCCATCCAAGCAGCAAACGAGTTAGGTCTAGTTATGATTTTCACTGGCGTCCGTCATTTCTTGCATTAGATGAAAGTACTGGCTCGGGTGAGGTGGTGAGGTATCGCAGGCGTGAAAGTCACCCTTGAATTGGGAAAGCCTATTGAGTAAGGAGTGATCGCCACGAGTGCTGTTAGCAATAGACTGTGACATCTTCACCACATTCATCCGCTAGATAGGACAGGCACTTGAAGCGAAGACCAACCACTTGCTCGTAAAGCGGATTCAGCTTGCACAGTGGTGGAATGTGAAAGACGCTTACGCCAAAAAGTTTAATGTCTTGCTCAAAAGGACACTGGGCTGGAATCATTTGGCAGAAAAAATGGGCAACCTTGCGGTCATGAATTTCTATTGCTTCCAGCCACTGGCGTACGAGGTACAGTGGGCTGACTCTAAAACTGATTTGAGTTAAGGAAAACATATGTCAAATTACCTCATCATTGTCAATTCCGAAGTTGGTTAGGTGTTGTAGGTTTGAAACCTTTCATTTAATACATAGAGTTGCTTCTGTTTTTTTATGCGGTCTGATAGCAGGTGATTAGGGGTGTGGTTTAGCCTGCTATCTATCTATCGGGTCAAGCTTGACAAATTATGCAGATACAATTGGATTCGAGTTCAATTCCGCTGTCAACTCGGATTGCTACAAGTAACGTCACAAAAAAACCCTCTCAGGAATTGATTGTGACGCTGACTTCTCTTTACCGTTATAATATACGTAGCGAAACCCCGTTTTTCCGCCTAGCAGAGGTTAGGAGAGTAATCAGGTCACTCTCAGGAAATTGCCCAAAAGTCATGTGGAGACTTTTCAACCATGAAGCTAGCTGATTTACCCTCATATGTCATTGACGACCTTTGCGGCGACGAACGCTGGCGATTAGATATTGATCCAGGATTTGACAGCAAGCATGAATTCTGGATGGCTTGGCGGCATTTTATTGTTTTACCAGAAGAGGCATCTCCTTTGTATGAAGAAACCGAAGAGGATTTAGCCGATTTTTTGAACTTTAATGGCTTTGATGTGCTGTTGCCAGTGAGTCTCACTCATCATCCGTACATAAGATTAATTCGCTTGATTCAGAGCAATGATGAAAAGGTATTAACATTGCTCATCCATGATTCTTTTCATCAAGAGTGGTTTAAAGACGTAAGGGGTGCCAGGTATGGTTTTCTAGCCGTGGCAGACCGCTATCAAAAATTTGGCTGCAATTTCTACCTAGCCAGTTATTACCATTTTTCCTATTTAATTAATGAAGATTATAAAGCGGCAAAGCGAATCATGGTAGAGAAAACTAATAAATGAGCAAAAATTAGCTAGGTAACGTTAATTTAAGAAGTTAGGCTGCTTAGATTATCGGTAAAGATTCAACGTCAGTTCTTCAAGTGAACTGGCCAGACACCGAAGGCTATTAGCCGAGCTGGGAGGTCGCGTAGGAGCGGTAAGCGCAACAAGGCTGGTGGCTTGAACAGTCGGTTGGGATCGAGCGCAGGGGCAAGAACCTGCTTTTGGATCAAAGACTGAAATGCCTGTATGAGCCGTGTTGGCCACTGGCGCTGGCGCTGCACTTTGACTAGGTCGCTCAACTGCAGCCGACCAGCCTTCAGCGGACGGCTAAGCACGTTCGCTGCCACGACCGCATCCTGAATCGCATAGTTAATACCTACCCCGCCGACGGGCGACATCACATGGGCAGCGTCGCCAATCAAAAGCAATCCAGGACGATACCAACGGGGAAGGCGGCTGGACTCAACTGAAAGAAAAGCAACTTGAGACCAATCTTTCAGTTCCTCTACTCGTTCGCTAAACTCCGGCACCACCTCGGCGACAGACTGTCGTAGCTTCTCCAAGCCAGCGGCGTGGAGCTGCTGGTAGCCGCCCTTAGGAATGACGTAGCCAACCTGCCAGCAATCAGAGCGGTCGAGCAAAACCAAGATGTGACCGCGACCCATGCGACCCATCCCACCTTCAGGATCTTCTGGCATCCGGGGCAGACGGAACCAGAGGACATCCATTGGTGGTGAGCTGCTAATTGGCTCAAAGCAAGCTTTTTGACGAATGCGGGAGTGGCGACCGTCCGCACCGACAGTGAGCTGCGCCCTGACTTCGTGCCATCCACCGTGACCCCGATAGCGGACACCGCAGATCGCACCGTCTTCCTCAATCAGCTCCTGCACGTTCGCCCCCAGCACCAACTGAAAGTTCGGATAATGTTTAGCTTCAGTGGTGATGAACTCCAGGAAATGCACCTGTGGAAGCATCGTGATGTAAGGATACCGAGTCTTCAAGTGACTGAAGTCAGCGAGCGTGATGGACTCCTCAGCTGTCTGGATGGTAAGCTTGCGAAGTTTGGAGTGGCGCAGCTGGAGCAAGCGATCGGCTAAGCCTAGTTCCTCCATAATTTCCATAACCGACGGGTGAATCGTGTCACCCCGGAACTCGCGGTCAAAATCTTTGTGTGCTTCGAGTAGCATCACCGAGATGCCCTGGCGTGCGAGGAGGAGCGACAAAACAGCCCCCGCCGGACCACCACCCACGATGCAGCAGTCTGTCGTTTGCACGTCTGAAATGTTATGGGCCGGGGCTAGCGTCGTCTCAGTTGACGAGGGATTTGAGGTTACTTCAATAGCCATAGAAAGAACTGAAACTGTGATTGGACGAGAGATGATCCGGCATAAATCGTCAAGCGCCTTTATCTGAATAGTCTGTTGGTGGCTTACGATGTCGGTGTTGTTTTTGGCTCGTCCGATTTATGCCGGAATCGTTGTAGGAAGTGGTGGTCCAAGGTAACTGTAGAAGGCATTGAGCCGAGTGAAATATGCGAATCACACAAGCTTGGATAATGTACTACGGGCGTGAAGGAATGAGGATTAGCACCATTATCGGTGAACTGTGAGGATTGTACACGGTTGGTTGTGGCGATCGCACTTCCTTTAACTGTGTATAATTTGCTCGTAAAGTATTGTTAAAACGTTCAATGTAACTTGTCTGCTCCTACTTGCTTGGATTCAGCACGACAGTCATGTCTCCTACCTTTTCTTGATCAAAGCTTCACACATACTGCCTTGACTTCAGTATAGTGTTCCAGCACGTCGTGTCCCATCTCGCGACCCCATCCCGATTGCTTATAGCCGCCAAAGGGCAGAGCCGCATCGAAAACGTTGTAGCAGTTAATCCAGACTATGCCAGCGCGAAGTTTGGCTGCTAACCTGTGCGCTTTCGACAAGTCATTTGTCCAGACTCCAGCCGCTAACCCGTAGACACTGTCATTGGCAAACGGCACAAGTTCATCGACTTCCTGGAACGGCATAGCCGTCACTACAGGCCCAAAAATCTCCTCTTGAACCACCTGCATTGTCTGTTTAGTATTAACCAGAACTGTCGGCTCCACAAAGTAGCCCTTATGCCCAATTCGCTCTCCACCTGCCACGGCTTTTGCACCTTCAGAAAAACCCGATTGAAGATAGCCACAGACTCGGTCAAGTTGCTCATTAGAAACCAGCGGTCCCATCTCAGTGCTGGGGTCAAGCCCCGGTCCAATTTTGATGTTCTTGGCTTCTTGGGCAACTCCCTCAACCACTTGGTCGAAAATAGACTGCTCAATGTAAAGCCTTGAGCCAGCACTACAGCATTGACCGTGATTGAAGAAGATTGAATTGGCTGCGCCCTTGATCGCTGTCTCTAAGTCGGCATCTTTAAACACGACATTTGGGGATTTACCGCCCAGTTCCAGGGAGACTTTCTTGAGATTGCCAGTGGCGGCTTTGGCAATCAATTTGCCCACTTCAGTGGAGCCGGTAAAGGCAACTTTATCGACATCAGGATGTGCAGCTAGGGGAGCACCTGCGGTTTCGCCGTAGCCTGTAACAATGTTGACTACACCGTCGGGGAATCCGGCTTCACAGATCAGCTCTCCTAAGCGAATGGCTGACAGAGGGGTTTGTTCGGCTGGTTTCAAGACGACTGTGCAACCAGCACCAAGAGCCGGACCCAATTTCCACGCTGCCATCAGCAGGGGGAAGTTCCAGGGGATAATTTGTCCGACAACGCCAACTGGTTCACGTACGGTGTAGGCGAAATACTGAGTGCCGGGGGTATAAGGCACAGAAATGGGAATCGTGTTGCCCTCGATTTTGGTCGCCCATCCTGCCATATAGCGAAACAGGTCAACGGCGAGGGGCACATCAGCGACACGGGCGACGCTGATTGGTTTACCATTATCTAGGGATTCCAATTGGGCAAACTCTTCCAAATGCGTTTCCAGCAGTTCGGCTAATTTCCAAATTAGGCGTCCGCGCTCTGAGACGGTCAGCCTTGACCAAGGGCCGCTCTCGAAAGCATGGCGTGCAGCTTTTACTGCAAGGGATATGTCTTCACCTTCGCCATCGGGAACGTGAGCGATGACATCGCCCGTTGCTGGGTTGACTACTGGAAAGGTTTGACCATTAGCACACTCAACCCATTTTCCACCAATCAGTAGTTTTAACGGCTGGCTTAAAAACTTCGAAACCTGGGTGTTTAGCTGAATTTCAGCAGCTGATTGCACTTGAGTTGACATATTTTTTAACCTCTTTTTTTATTGAGTTCCCAAAGTTTATAAAATTTGATCATAAGCTCTGGCTCAAAAAAAAACGAACATTCTTCATACATCTAAACTAATAGTCAGTAGTCAGTAGCCAGTAGTCAGTAGGCACCTGGCTACTATTGCCACAAACCAATTTACTTTTCAAGTAGGACTGCTATGAGATACATGCAATCTCAGCAAGTAGGTGACTTATGCAAGAAAACGATAACAGGCAAACCGAACTAATTAATGCAGCAAGCTCGCTGATTGCAGCTCGCTTCAAGCCTGATCGCCACCATATTGGGGCAGCTCTTATAACTCGCTCTGGTCAAGTGTTTTCTGCCGTACATATAGAGGCAACTGTCGGCAGAATTGCCGTGTGTGCTGAAGCTGTGGCTATTGGGATGGCTGCTACTGCTGGAGATACAGAAATCGAGATGATCGTAGCAGTCAATAGAGTTGGTCAAGTCGTATCGCCCTGCGGGATGTGTCGAGAGCTGATAGCGGATTACGCACCGGATGCTATGGTGGTAGTCCCGAGCCTCGCTGGGCCGATGCTTGTTGCTATTAGTGACTTACTTCCCAACAAGTATCGCCGGTAGAAGATGAAAAATATGGCTATTATTAATTATGGATACAGCTAAAAGCCTAGCTACTCTCAACCGCATTCGCACACTCAGCCGCCTCATGGACAATGCCATCCGCATTCCAGTGCTGGGCTACCGCATTGGCTTAGATCCAATTCTCGGTTTGGTACCAGGAGGTGGTGATCTAGTCAGTGCAGCCTTTTCAGCTTACATCATCTTTTTAGCAACTCGCTTTGGATTGCCGCGTCAAGTCCTGACCCGAATGATATTCAACGTCGGTCTGGAAGCAGTCATCGGTTTAGTGCCTGTGGTGGGTGATTTGTTCGATTCGGCTTACAAGTCCAACATCCGAAACTTGGCGCTTTTAGAACAACATCTACAGGCGGCTGATCCAAAACTCAGCTACATTGCCCCCATCGTCGTAGAAGAAGCGACTTCGGATAAAAAGTTAGGCTTATTTCTTGGTTGTTTAGGTTTTGGCTCTCTGGGTCTTTTAGCTTTACTCGTTGCTATTTTTTGGTTTGGCTTACATAACGGAGGCGTTAAATCCCCTCACCAGGTCGCGCCAAATAATGTAATAATCAGTCCCATCCCTCTATAGGGTGGGGTCACTGACACACTATCTAATTTCCCCAGAACATCCAGAATTTTCGCACCTGACATGTCTATAAAAACTCTACCGAAAGGTAGGTGTAACCTACTGTTGTAATTCAGTATTTGTGAGTTGTCAGCCTAGTTGCCTATAGTCCTACCAGTTTCTGAGATACTCAGTCGGCTGCCTCCCTTGCTGCATCCAGTCTGGAACCTACTACCCTTGGGCTCTAGAGTGTCTTGAGTTGGAGCTCTGTTATGCATCAACTAATTCGAGCTGTTTTGACGAGAGATGAGAAAACCGACTTGCGCAAGTTACTCGACATATTAAGTGCTTCACGTAAGCGGTATTTTCTCAGAAATGAAATTTTGCGAACATTTTCCGACTATTGCCAGCAATCTCAAAAGCCAGCCTATTTCTTTCATTCGTCCTCGTTGGGTCAACTGATTCACTACACCCACGAACTGATTCTAGAAAACAACAGTATTTGGCTTTTGCTCCGCCCCTGGATTGCAAGTCAACAAGTCTGGAGACTAACGGCTGATTTAGCCGATTTAGAGCTAATGACGCCACGAGAACTGCTGGATGCACGAGATCGCTACGTCAACCGTTATCAATCTCAAATTCTGGAAATCGATCTGGGTCCCTTCTATAAAAGCTACCCCTCAATTAGCGACCCGAGAAACATTGGTGAAGGTCTAGCATTTCTCAACCATCATTTGTGCAGCCAACTGCTAAGCGAACCGGAGTATTGGTTAGAGGCGTTGTTTGATGTCTTGCGCCGACATCAATACAATGGTGTTCCTTTGATGATCGGCGATCGCATTCACTCAGGTGCTGATCTCTTGCAACAAATCAGAAAAGCGATTGCATTTGTCAGCCAGCGGCCTCCGGACGAACCCTACCAAAAATTTCACCTGGATTTTCAAAAACTTGGCTTTGAACCTGGCTGGGGCAACACTGCATCGCGCGTGAACGAAACGCTTGAACTGCTTGATCGCCTTCTAAGTACACCAGAACCTGCGATTTTGTCAGCGTTTGTTTCCCGCATTCCCACCGTATTTCGCGTTGTTCTCATATCGATCCATGGTTGGGTTGGGCAAGAAAGTGTCGTGGGACGTCCCGAGACCATGGGACAGGTTATCTATGTGCTAGAGCAGGCTCGGAGTCTAGAGAATAAGCTGTCCGCAGAAATTAAATTGGCAGGTCTTGATCTGCAAGGCATTCAACCCCACGTCGTAATTCTCACGCGCCTGATTCCAAATTGCGAAGGAACAGCCTGCAACAATAGCCTGGAAAAAATTGAAGGTACGAACAACGGCTGGATCTTGCGCGTTCCGTTTCGAGAGTTCAATCCTCACGTAACGCAGAACTGGATTTCTAAATTTGAGATTTGGCCCTACCTGGAAACCTTCGCACTGGATGCAGAAAAAGAGCTACTGAAACGAATGGGAGGAAGCCCAAATTTAATCATTGGCAACTACAGTGACGGCAACTTAGTTGGCTTTCTCTTGGCGCGCCGTCTGAAGGTAACGCAATGTAATATAGCGTTTCCTGAGCTAGTGAGGTATACTTAAAAATAAGTTGTGTATTTTACTCAAATAGAAATGAAGGCATACTCACTCGACTTACGTCAAAAAAT
>JAABUZ0100004243.1_pt1 | contig 20016 bp, 21 predicted proteins | sample 5562091 | NCBI WGS metagenome assembly JAABUZ01 (sample SAMN12813069, study PRJNA571459) | rock metagenome | isolation source: Antarctica rocks | place: Antarctica: Victoria Land, Linnaeus Terrace sud | collected 2015-12-21 | reverse complement strand
CGCGGCTACATCTCCACGCTACGCAAGCAGGAGATGCCCATCCTCTCCGCTCCGCGCGCGGTCAGGCTATCGTCGGCACCCCGCCCCTGCCGGTCACGACCTAGCCGTGCGGACCTAGGTAGTTACGCTTTTTCTACTATTTAGAAATGGCGCAATTAGAAATGACACGATATGTACTCAGCAGCGTCGGTCCAAAGGTTGTGGAATGCGGATTGGTATACTGCCGACTGACGCAGAAACGCTTCGCGAGGATGAGGTATACATGACCGAGGATCGCATTTTGTTGGAAGGCATGGTCTTCTTCGGCCGCCATGGCACACTGTCCGCCGAGCGGGAACTGGGGCAGCGCTTCGTGGTAGACCTGGAGCTACGCTGCGACCTGCGCGCGGCGGGTATGAGCGACGATCTGACCAAGACCGTCGACTACAGCGAGGTCTATCGGCTGGCGCGCGAGATCGTGGAAGGTCCGCCGGTCGGGCTGACCGAGACGGTGGCCGAGCGCATCGCCGCCGTGGTATTGGGGCGCTACCCACACGTCGAAGCCGTGCGCGTGAAAGTCGCCAAGCCACAGGTACGCCTCGACGACACGGTCCTGGCCGGCTCGGCGGTCGAGATCGTACGTTATCAAGCACATCCCACCAAAAGGTGAGTTTTACATCATGCGCGCGTGGCGCCAGCGCTGCTATGCTGGCAATGGATAGGGGGCGGTCGGGCTGTTGTGGGGACGCCAGCTTGACCGCCCCTTATGCTGTTCCAATTAGCCCCGCGTGAATCCTTACACATAGAGGCGCCACGAGTCTCTTCGGCAATTACACGATGCGAGAAATGAGCATGGTAGCCCCGCCCGACGCGAAGTTAGGCACATCGCCCGCCGTCGCCCGCCCCTCCGCGGACCCCATGCCGGCTTGGAACTCCTCCATATTGTTGAACCAAAGTTCGGCGATGAGATAATAGTCGGGTTTGCCGCCGGTGGGGGTCCCTATGACCTTCGCCTCCTCGAAGCGCACGAGACCAGGGAGCTTGTCGACGAGGGGCGTGTGGACCTCGGCGTAATGCTTATCGAACGCGGTTGAGTCTGTAGGATGTCCTCTGTAGGATGTCCGTAGAGAACAGTTAACTTGATCATTCGCTTCCTCCTTCTAACTTCTAATGCGTTGTGCCCTCGCAGTAGGTACACATACTGTAGCGCTTCTGAAGCTCGGTTGTCTACAAGGTGTCCTTGGCGCGACGCGTCGCCCGGATCGCGGAGCCATCATACTATAGCGTCGTCGCAGATCTCCTTGAAGGCGCAGGCGCGGCACATCTGGAGGCTTGGGTCGCCGCGCGGCGCCTCCCCTGCCTCACCCAGATCCTCGTCGAGGGCCTGCATCTCGGCCAGCAGGGTGAGCACTTCCTCGCGTAAGTCGGCGGCGTAGGGGACCTCGAATGTGGCGTCGGCGTAGCGCAGCAGGCCATAACGCGGCGGCTCGTCGTACAGGTCGTCGAGGATAATCAGGTAGGTCACGAGTTGCAGCGCGTCCTCGTGACGCGGCAAGCGTTCCCCACCTCTCACGCGCGGCGCGCGGCCGGACTTAATCTCGACGGGGACGCGCCGGCCACCGGACGTGAGCACCACGTAGTCGGGCTTGCCGGTGAGCGGGTAGCGCCGCGCCACGAGCGGGCGCGCCGCGCCGTCGGCGTCGGAATAGACGATGCGGCCGGCGGGCAGACCCAGCGCGCGCGGGTCGCCGTGGGGACGCGCGCGCACCGCCGGCCGCCCCGGCGCCCGCGCGATGTTAACCGCCGCGGGGAGCAACAAGAGCAGCACAATCGCCAGGATCAAGGCCAGCACTATGCTATGCGCCATATCCTGAGCATAGCCGATCACACTTATGCCATACGACGTTAGCCACCGGCTCACGCCCCACTATGAGGCCGCGCCTAGCCTCATGATGGTCCACACATACGTGCATCAGCATTGGCAAGACCACACTACGATGTAGACAGCGACGACCGGCGCTTGATAGCTGGCTGGGGGATTGCACACCTTTAGCGGTGTACGTATCATTAGTGAGTGGCGTCGGCGAGGCGTTCATACATCACGGAATCGTTACGCGTCGTTTGGCGCGCGATGTCGCGCTCAGGTGTGGACCGGCATACGGGAGTAGATCATGGGGCCAATGGGTCGATCAATCGACGTTGGCGGGTTAGTCAACGCCCGCGACTTGGGCGGACTACGACGCAGGGACGGCGCCGTCACGCCGCGAGGGGTGTTCTTCCGCTCGGAAAACATCGATTGGGTCCGGCCGGCGGGGTGGGATCAACTGCGCGCGCTCGGCGTGCGCACCGTCATCGATCTGCGCCAGCCCGCGGAACGTGCGCGGGATGTGCAGGCGCGACCGGCCTGGCTCACCACCGTCGCGGTCGACCTCGACGGACTGGAGAACACCTCCTTCTGGAAAGACTACTGGGACAACGGCCTATGTGGGACGGCCCTGTACTTCATCCCCCACTTGGTAGTGATGCCCGAGAGGGCCGGGCGCGTCCTGTCAGCCCTCGCCCGCGCCCCGGCCGGTGGTGTCCTGTTCCACTGCATGAGCGGGCGCGATCGGACCGGCCTGATCTCCTTGCTTCTGCTCACGGCGGCCGATGCCGCACCCGAAGAGATCGTCTTGGACTATATGGAGACCGTTCGCCTCGGCGACGTCCGGGCCGCGGCGGCGAAGGGGAAGAACGCCGAGCCGATGTGTGAGGAAATCTGTGCCACCCGAGGGACGACGACCGAGGGGGCCTTCCGTGACGCCATCCGGCGGCTTGACCTGGCCTGGTTCTACACGGCCGCACACATGGACCCGCGCGATGTAGACGCCATCCGAACATGGCGTGGGAACATCCCTGGGTAACCTCGCGTCAAAACGTAGCAATGCGCGCCTCCTGATTTCTCACAAAAGTGGCGCTGGCTGCGGGGCCACTCGTGGGCTACACTGGTCGAGGGTTGAGCCAATTGGCGCGCTCAATGCGCGCATTGGAGGGCGATATGGGCAACGTACCGACGGTTGATACGCGGGGCGACATCTTCACGCTCGTCGAGCGCGGCGCGCCGGAGCAGGTGGCGGAGCGAGCACGGCGCGACCCGGCGCTCGTCCACGCCAGGCGGGACGACGACGCCACGCCCCTACACGTCGCGGCCACCAGTGGACATAAAGAGATGATAAGCGTCTTGCTGGCGCACGGCGCGGATATCGACGCGCGCGACAACCTCGGCCACAGCCCCGTGTCCCTGGCCGCGCGCTTCATCCACGGCCCCGGCGCCGGCGGCTGGGCCGATCACGCCGGCGTCACCGCCTTCCTGCTCGACCACGGCGCCACGCTCGATGTCTGGGCGGCGACGGTCCTCGACCGCGTCGATGACCTCGACGCCCTGCTGCGAGCCGACCCCGCGCTCGTCGATGCGCGTGAGCCCGTGGGGACCCCGATGGGCATGGGGTTGACGCCGCTGCACCACGCCGCCGAGCGTGGGCATTTGGCGGCCACGCGGGTCCTGCTCACGCATGGGGCCGATGTCCGAGCGACCGATCGCCGGGGGCGACCACCGCTCTACTTGGCGGCGCAAGGGGTGCGCTTCCGCAAGATGCGGCCGTCGCCAGACGTCGTCGATCTGCTGCTCGCCCACGGCGCCACGCTCGACATATTCGCCGGCGCCGTCCTGGGCCGGACCGATCATGTAGCCACGCTGCTTGCGGACGATCCGGCGCTGGTCAACGCGCGCGACGCCGGCGACTACACGCCCCTGCACCTGGCCGCCTGGAACGGCAAGCGGGACACAGCGGCGCTCCTGCTCGACGCGGGCGCGGACATCGACGCACGGAACGGGCGCGGCGAGACGCCCCTCGCGCTGGCGGCGCTGTACGAGAACGAGGACGGCATGGGCGCCGTGATCGACCTGTTGCTTGACCGGGGCGCGACGGCCGATATCTTCACGGCGGCGCGGCTGGGCCTCGTCGCGGGGGTCGCCGCGCGGCTGCGCGAGGACCCGGACCGCGCGCACGCCCGCAACCGGTATAACCGCACGCCTATGCAATGCGCCGTCGAAAAGGCCCTGTGGATACCTTTAGGGACGCGCTGGGGCCAGCACTGGGATGTGGTGGACCTGCTGGCCGCGCATGGCGCCCGCATCGAAACGAACATCTGGACAGCGTGCGCCCTCGGCCACGCCGAGGATGTCGCGGCCCTGCTGCGGACCGCCTCGCGCCTGTCCAACGCGTCCGGCCTCTCCGCGCTGACACCGCTGCACTGGGCCGCCTACCATGGGCACACTGCCGTCGTCGACCTGCTGCTGGCATACGGGGCCGACACCGAAGCGACCGACCCTTACCTGGGCAAGACGCCGTTGCAGTGGGCGCGCGACGCGGGCCACGGCGCAATCGTCGCGCGACTACAGCGCCACGACGACACGACAGCATAACCAACTAGATGATGCCTGCGACTAAAGTCGCATGGCAGACCACGGCGACTAAAGTCGCATGGCAGACCACGGCGACTAAAGTCGCATGGCAGACCACGGCGACTAAAGTCGCTGTGCCCGTCGCAGTGCGCGGCGCTTCATTGCCCGTCGTTTGCCATGCGACTTCAGTCGCAGGCTTACGGCGCTTACCATCACAATCGTGGGCGCGGCCGCGACGAGGATTGCCACTACCACAACACCACGTTTTAGTGTATACTATTAGGACACATGATCTATTGTGGCTGCCGTGGAGGTGTTGTTACTGCCCTAATCCGCTCTGGCCGCCGCGCCGCTGCCGTTGATCCGCGTATTCCGTCCGCGAACACAAACGGAGACAAAGGCTGACACACAGTTGTCACCATTTTTAGTGGATACTGCTAGAATACCCTTTCGCGCCGACCTTTCCGACCCATCCCAACCCACTAGCTTCAGGAGGATGCGCCTATGGCCATGCGCGTCGCCAACCGCGAGTTCACTGTCGCCGGCGAGTATCGCTATAACCGTGCGGGCGCGCGGCGCTGGATCCTCTCACACCTGCTGCGCTACAAAGGTTTCGTGGCGAGCTTCCTGCTGGCCTCGGTCCTCGCCAACATCGTCGTCGCGGCCATCCCCGCGCTCACCGGCGCGGCCTTCACCGCCGTGCGGCACGGCGACCGCGCGCGGCTGTTGGTCCTCGCGCTGGCTATTCTGGGCATGGTCGCGGCCAACGGCGTGACCGGCCTCATCGCCAGCTTCGCGGATGAGTTCCTGGGCAAGCGCGTCGAGCGCGACGCGCGCGACGAACTCTATGTGAGCCTCTTGGGCAAGAGCCAGACGTTCCACAACCGTCAACGCGTGGGCGACATCATGGCGCGCGCCGCCAACGACGTGGGCCAGATCAACAGCATGATCGTGCCGGGGCTCGACCTGATCGTCAACTCGGCCCTGGGACTCGTCACGCCCATCATCTTCATCGCCTTTATCAGCCCGCAGCTGCTGCTGGCTCCATTGCTGTTCACCGCTGTCTTCGCGCTGGCGCTGCGCCGCTATATCCGCCGGCTACAGCCTGTCGCGGGCGGCTTGCGCGGACAGTTTGGGGCCATGAACGCGGGGCTCTCCGAGACCATCACCGGCATCGAGGTGGTCAAGGGCACGGCGCAGGAGGACCAGGAAGAGCGCAAGTTCGAGCGCAACGCGCGGCGCTATCGCGACCTGCTGGTGGAGAATGGGCAGATCCAGGCGCGCTACTTGCCGCCGCTGCTGCTGGCGATCGCCACGGCGGCCGGCTTCGTACACGGGCTCTACCTCGTCACGCACCATCAACTCTCGGCCGGCAATCTCGTCGCCTACATGGGTCTGCTAGGCCTGCTGCGCTTCCCCACCTTCATCTCCATCTTTACCTTTAGCCTGTTCAGCTTCGGCGTCGCGGCGGCCGAGCGCATCGTAGCTGTCCTCAACGAGGAGACCGAACTCGACGAGAACGAGGGCGGCTACCGCGGCGCCATGCGCGGTGAACTCGCCTTCGATGGTGTCACGTTCGGCTACGGCGATACAGGCGATACGGACGACACAGGCCAAGGCGACCGGCCAATCCTCAGGGACGTGTCGTTCCGCGCCGCGCCCGGGCAGGTCGTGGCTATCGTGGGCCAGACGGGGTCGGGCAAGAGCACGCTGACCAAGCTGGTCAACCGCATCTACGACGTCCAAGGCGGCCGCGTCACCGTCGACGGGGTGGACGTGCGCGACTGGAGCCTCGACGCCCTGCGCGCGGGGATCTCCAGCATCGAACAGGACATCGTGCTGTTCTCGCGCTCCATCGAAGAGAATATCGCCTTCAGCCGCGGCCAGCAGGCGTCCCACGCCGAGGTTGAACAGGCGGCGCGCGAGGCGCAGGCGCACGAGTTCATCATGGGCTTTGGCGAGGGTTACGACACAATGGTCGGCGAGCGCGGCGTAACGCTCTCGGGCGGGCAGCGCCAGCGCGTGGCCATCGCGCGCGCCCTGCTGACCGATCCGCGCATCCTGATTCTGGACGACTCGACCAGCGCCATCGACAGCGCCACGGAAGACCTGATCCAGCAGGCCATGCGCCGCCTGATGCGCGACCGTACCACGTTGCTGATCACGCACCGCCTCTCGCAGATCCGCCAGGCCGACCTGGTGTTGGTGCTCGACCGCGGCGCCATCGTCGACCAAGGCGCGCACGACGAGCTGCTGGCCCGCTGCGCGCTGTACCGGCGCATCTTCGCGCACAACGAGTCGGACGTCGAGGGGCGAAGGGCGAAAGACTTCGTGGGAGCAAGGGAAGGATAGAATATGCAAAGGATAACAGTGGAATCGCGCACCCTCAGCGTGCGCATTGATCGGAACCCCCAAGACGTCTACGGCGTCGTGTCGCAGCCCGAGAACTTGCCGAAGTGGGCGACGGGGCTAGGCGCGTCGATAGCCATGGTGGGCGGCGAGTGGATCGCGGAAACGCCGCACGGGCCGACGAAAGTCAGGTTCACGGAGCGGAATACCTTCGGCGTGCTGGATCACTTTGTCAGTGCGGAGCCGGGCGTGGAGGCGTACATCCCTATGCGCGTGATTGCTAACAGTCACGGTAGCGAGATTCTCTTCACCTTGCTCCGTTCGGACGACATGTCGGATGCCGCGTTCGCAGAGGATGCCGCGTGGGTTGAGCGGGATCTGAAGGCTCTGAAAGTCCTGCTGGAAGCGTGATCGCACACAGCGCAATGCGAGGAGATCGAAGCGGCGGCTGAAAGCCGGCATGTAGTAAGGACTAACCAGGTTGTATTGCGGACAGAGCCGTACGTGCGACTGTATGCCGTTGAGCAGCCGAGTAAGCGGCGACGCTGCCAACGGGTACGACCCGCCGGCTGGCAGCGCAACGAGAGTCGGCGCTCCCAGTAGATACGACGACTCACGACTCACGACTCACGACTAGGAGAGCATATGGGCTTCTTCATGGACGGTCTCGATGCCGAGGCGTACGACCGCTCGTATACGGACCGCGACCTCGTGGCGCGCATCCTGGGCTACTTCCGTCCCGCGCGCGCGGTGATGGCTTTCGTGGCCGCGATGATCATGCTCAACGCGCTGATGGACACGGTGCTGCCCGTGACCATCTCCAAGGGCATCGACCTGCTCACCACAACCAAAGGGGCCACGACAGGGCCGGTCACGCTGCTAATCGTCGCTATTCTCCTCGCCGGCGCGCTCTCGTGGACCTTCAACTTCCTGCGCCAGTGGTACACCGCGCGTGTGGTCGGTGACATCGTGCTCAAGCTGCGGCGCGACGCCTTCGCCGCCGTCGTGGCGCGCGACATGTCGTTCTACGACGAGTTCCCCTCCGGCAAGGTGGTCAGCCGCGTCACCTCCGACAGCGAGGACTTCTCGACCGTGGTCACGCTCACGCTCAATCTGCTCAGCCAGGTCCTGCTCGTCTTCCTCATCGCCGGTGTACTCTTTTATGTCAACGCGCGGCTGGCCTTGATCACGATAGCGATGGCCCCGCTGATCGTCATTGCCGCGCTGGGCTTCCGCTACGTGGCGCGGCGCTCCACGCAACGCGCGCAGCGGGCGCTGGCGCGCGTCAACAACATCGTGCAGGAGGCCATGGGCGGCATCTCCGTGGCCAAGAACTTCCGCCAGGAAGGGACCATGTACGAGGAGTTCAAGGGAGTCAACGCGCAGCGCTACCGGGTCAACCTGCGCCAGGGCTTCGTGTTCAGCGCCATCTTCCCCATCCTGACCACCATCGCCGGCCTCGGCACCACCGCCATCGTCTTCTACGGCGGCGGCAGCGTGCTCGACGGCGCCATTACCTACGGCTCTTGGTACCTATTCGTGCAGAGCATCAACATCTTCTGGTTCCCGCTGACCAGCATCGCCTCGTTCTGGAGCCAGTTCCAGCAGGGGCTGGCCGCCAGTGAGCGCATCTTCGCGCTGATCGACGCCGAGCCGCGCGTGCAACAAATCGACGCCCAACAGGTCCCGCAGGTAGATGGGCGCATCGAGTTCCAGCGCGTACACTTCCGCTACGTCGAGGGCGAGACCGTGCTGTCCGACTTCAGCCTGACCATCGAGGCGGGCGAGACCGTGGCATTGGTCGGGCACACCGGCGCGGGCAAGTCGACGCTGGGCAAGCTGGTCGCGCGCTTCTACGAGTTCCAGCGCGGCGCCATCCTGATCGACGGGCGCGACATCCGCATGCTGGACCTACAACAGTACCGCCGCCACCTGGGCGTGGTACCGCAGGCGCCGTTCCTGTTCTCGGCGACGGTGCGCGACAACATCCGCTATGTCAAACCGGAGGCGTCGGACGAGGAGGTCATGGCGACGGCGCGGGCCATTGGCGGGGGCGACTGGTTATACGCGCTACCGGAGGAGCTGGACACGGAAGTCGGCGAGGGCGGCCGCGCGCTCTCGATGGGGCAGCGCCAGCTCGTGGCCCTGGCGCGCATGCTGCTACAGGACCCAGCCATCCTGATCCTGGACGAGGCCACGGCCAGTGTCGACCCGCTGACGGAGGCGCAGATTCAGGAGGGGCTGGACCTGTTGCTGCGCGGGCGCAGCGCCATCGTGATCGCCCACCGCCTCTCCACGATCAGGAACGCCGACCGCATCATCGTGCTCGACCACGGGCGCATCGTCGAAGAGGGCAGCCACGACGGGCTAATGCACAGGGGCGGCCACTACGCCGAGCTCTACAACACCTACTTCCGCCACCAGTCGCCCGACTATGTCCCCGGCGGCGGCTTCGTGCCCGTCACGCTGCCGACCGCCGCGCGCGGGGAGGGCGCAAGACTACCCGTCGACGCGTAACGCCTACTACACACGCGCCGCTCAGGACAATCGGCGCGGAGACGGTTATCCATGTCTGCCGCCAGCCGCGTGGATCTCAGGCGGCAGGCGCGCCGTGATGTATGCTTTCACGGCCGCGAACTGATTGTCTCTGAGAGCGTCCACATCCTCCAAGGAGAAGTGAGAACACATGTAGCGCGCCTCCAAACTCTCATCGAGCAGCGTCTGGTACGGCACAAATATGCGGTTGGCGCGTTGCTGAATTGCCCGGCGCCGCTCTTCATGCGACGCGTAGTGCTTCGGGAGATCACGCGCGGTCTGCTGCACGTAGAAAAACGCCTCGACATAGTGCATGGCCGCGTAGAAGAGTGCGGTGACGGCCCACTCGGGGTGCGACTCTTGGACGATACAGGAGACATCCTCGTTGCGCCGCGCCTGTGCGACGTGTTCGACCGCAGTGGGCATGGGTTAAGCCCTGGACAACAGCAGGCGTGCGGCGTTGGGCAACGGAGCCGTGTCGAGGCGATCGTAGCCCAGCAACCGGAAGTCAGCGGCCACATCGGGGAACGCGTCGATGATGCGCTGGTAGGACTCATATAACGCGGGGGCGATAGAACGCCGGTCTCCTCGATAGACCGTGTATAGGGTCAGGCCGTGCGTCGTGTCCGCGTAAACGGCTTCGACGGGGGCGTGTTCCAGCGCGAGTTGAGCATACCGGGCGGCGTACTTCTCTTGCGTTGTCCACGACTCGAGAGCGGATTGTAACCTGTCTACCAACTCCTCGGCCGTGGGCGACGACAAGCGGTTCGTAGTGGTCGCGATGGAGCCACTATCGGTTGACGCATCGCCCGGTTGCTGAGGCTGTAAAGCACGCTCGGTAGCCATGCTCGTTGTCCTTTCCCATCATTCTTCCCTACTCAGTATGCCAACTTCTCCCGCTCCTCGTAGTCGCCTTGCGGATAGCGCACCAGGTCGCTATCCGCAAGCGATCCATAGGTCCGGTCGATGAACTCCGGCCACGATTCTTGGGCCGCGGTTTCCATCGCCTCGTCGATAACCAGAACCGCTTGATGGCGACCGGGAGTGACGGTGAGCGGACGGTCGAGATGACCGACCCCATTGTCATCCACCGTGATCGTCGTTTCAATAGTTCGCATACACACCTTCCTTGCAGAACAGAACACAGAACATTGTACCGTACCTGCCTATCACGCTAACAGAAGGATGCGGTCGCCAAGGACTATACGGTACTATGTGAAAAGATGAATGCTTCAGATGTCCAACCAAGATATCGCGGGTTCGCGTCGCGTCGCGCGCTTGCCCGTGCGGGGGTCCGTCCATGGCCAAGATAACCCTCACCGCTCTCAAGCGGCATCTCGCGCAGCGTTCGCACGATGAGCTCATCAGCGACATCGCCGATCTCTTCACGCGCCTGGACGCGGTGAAGGACTATTACGCCCTGCGGTTGACCGGTCCAAGCGAGGACCTTGTCGCCGGGTACAAGGCAAAAATAGAGAACGAGTTCTTCCCGGCGCGCGGGTACGGCAAGGCGCGGCTGGCGGTCGCCCGCAAGGCCATCACCGACTACAAGAAGCTCGCGCCTCCGCCCGCCAGTCTGGCCGATCTGATGCTGTACTACGTCGAGATGGGCGTCCAGTTCACCAACACGTACGGCGACATCAACGAGTCTTTCTATAGCAGCATGGAGACCATGTACGAGCACGCGGCGCGGCTCATCGCCGCGCACGGGCTGCGCGACGAGTTCGAGACGCGCTGCAAGGACATCGTCGACGACACGCGGAACATCGGATGGGGCTTCCACGACGCGTTGAGCGACAGCTACGCCGAACACTTCGCGTAAGCGCGTCCATACGCAGCGCGCCAGTTCCTCCCGTCAGTCCGCGCGCGGCCCATTGCTACGGCCTAACCGGTGTAAACATGGCCCTGACGCGTTACCTTCGCCCCGATGTCATGCATGAGTCCGCTGTAGGACTGCCTTCCTTGCGCCCAGACGTGGCCAGCCGCCTGTCGCCGTCTAGGTTTGCAGGTGTCTCCCTCTGGAGTCAGCACTCTCCAACCTGGCCGCCATCGGTCTCCGGTCGGCGGACGGTCTACACGTCCACCGCGGCCCTGTTCCCACCGTTCTGGCTGGCTTCCTGCGCCACACGCTCGAGCCGGTCCCGATAGGTCTCCCACCACGCCTGGCTGCCCGGGGCCATGTTGCCGTTGCCCTCCCGCAGACCGACGGCCCCGTCGATGAGTTCGCGGACAATGTCCGCGTGTCCGGCGTGCCGATTGGTCTCGGCGATCATGTGGACGAGGATGCGGTGCAGCGTGACCGCGCGGCGGTCGTCTGGCCACCACGGCATGTGGCCGGTCGCGTCCAGCGCCAGGGTGTCGATGGTGGCGTCCGCATGAGCCCACGCCCGGTGATACAGCCCAACGATATATTCGCGTGACTCATCGGCGCTGGCCCACATGTCCGCGTTGGGTTCGGCGTCGTCGTCGAACCAGGACAACGGCTCGTCGAACGGCCGTCCAAAGGTGGCACCGAAGTATCCCAGCTCGAGACCGGCGAGGTGCTTGACCAACCCCAGCAGGTTGGTGCCCGTCGGCGTCAGGGGCCGGCGGATATCGTACTCCGAGAGCCCGGCGAGCTTCCACAGCAGGGCGTCGCGGGCGCCCTGTAGGTAGCGGTGAAGATCGGCTTTCGGTTCTGGTGGTCCCATCATTTCTCCTATCCGACGACCGGCGACGTGACGGTATGTCCGCACAGAGTGTAACGCATTCACGGTCAGAGGCACGTGGAGGGCGGGCTGCGGCATGGCATAGAGCGTGCCATGCGCACGCGGCTCTCACCAGGAGCCCAACGCGATCAGCGCCCTGTTGAATTACACCGCGGCTTGCCTACTAACAATACCTTTTATCTCGCTCGCCACGCCTGCTGAAGCGGTTTGTAGCTGAGCAGCGTGATTCCCTCCTGTCGGATCATCGCACGCGCCTCCGCCGAGATCAGGAAGTCGAAATCCGTCTGGCGCACCTCCGGGCCAAGGGATTGGATGGCGCGTAACTCCGCATCGTCGAACCCCGGATGGACCGCCCACTCGCTCAGCCCTACAGGTAGGTCGTGCAGCAACTGCGCATACCGGGCTGACTTATCGACGGTATCCAGGCTAAAGCTATCGAGGAAGTTGTAGTCGTTGGTGGGCAAACCCTGCCACTGCACCTTTTCGATCCACGGGTGCTCGGCGACGCGCATCGCCAGTCCGTAGTCTTGCGCCAGCCTCAGCATCAACTCGACGATGGCGGCCCCACCGCCACCGCGCAGGGCATGCCAATCCAGGTGGGTCGGCTGAAGGTTGGCGGCCAGCACCGATTCGATCTGCGCCCTGAGTTCCAGTTCCAGTTCATCCAACTTGACCTGGGCCAGGAATTCGGGGATGCGGTCGAAGCTGTAGAAATAGCCCGTCTCATCAAGCAAAGAAGGCACCTTCTCTCTGACGGTGAGTGGCCCCCACCGGTAATGGGCGGGATCGCAGATGACCGTCAGGTGAACCCCGAAGGGGATAGCGGGATTTTCGCCGAGCAGGTGCATAGCGTGTAAGGCCCAAGGACAGGGCGCCATCAAGGTCGTGGAACAGACAATGCCGTTCGTGAGTGACCGAAAGATAGCCGCATTGATAGCGTGACACAACCCAAAGTCATCGGCGTTGATAATCAGTAAGCGCGCATCTGCCGGATACCCTAGTCGCCAGTTGGTTTCGCTTGTGTGCAATTGGGTCATTCTTCTCATACCTCGATCTTGGTGAAAACCTTTCACCAGCCACTATGACCATCGCGACACCCCCTATTCCCCGGCTCAGGATAGTGGATGATGGAGGACAACAGAGACAAGATGTAAGCATCGGGCTCAAACGCTCCACGGGCGAGCCGCACGCGCGTCAACCCAACAACCTGACAAAAAGATGGACGCGCCAAGGTCGATGACCATGCGGTACCGTGACTACTCCCAAGGGTAAACCCTTGGGCTTCTAGGGATGTGCACCCAGACTTTGTAGCCCCAAAGTCACTATATTGATGGCCGCATTATGATCGCGGGAGAGTTCGAGATGGCAGTAGGGACAACAGTACACCCTCGTGGCAAGGGGCATCTTCTGGCGATGCCCACACCTGCTGCAATCCTGACTCGTATAGGCCGGATTTACCGCCACATACCGTCGCCCGGCGCTTGCAGCCTTGTACGACAGACAGGAGGTGAACATCGACCACGCGGCGTCGCTGATGCTCTTGGCGAGACAATGGTTGTGGACCATGCGATTGACGGACAAATCCTCAACCGCGATAGTATCGTGCCGGTTGACGACCTTCCGGCTCTGCTGGTGCGCGAAGTCCTTGCGGCGGTTGGCGATGCGCTCGTGCACGCGCGCCACCACCTTGCGCCGCTTGCGGCGTTCAGGTGTGGCGCGCTGCCCCTTTGCTGGACGCGGTTCTTTCGCGAGGCGTCGCTGCGCCTTTGCCAACGCCCGCTCATCCTTACGGAAGAAGCGGGGGTTAGCGATGTCCGAACCGTCGCTCATAGTCGCGAACGACGCCAACCCCACGTCGGTACCTACGGCACTGTCTGTTGCAGACAGAGGCGTGTCCTCGATCTCGCACGAGAAGGTGGCGTACCACTTCCCCGTCCTGGTGCGTTTGACACAGCACGTCTTGACCGTCCCTTCCAGTGGTCGATGGATGACAGCCTTGACGTGCCCGATCTTGGAGAGGACCACGCGGCTGCCATCGACCCTATGGCCGCTACCGGGATAGCAGAAGCTATCGTACCAGCCCGCCCCACGAAAGCGTGGGAAGCCCGGTTTGTCTCCCGCCTTCACGCGCCGGAAGAACGCCTTGAAGGCCAGGTCGATCCTAACAGCGACGTTCTGCAAGACCTGACTATACACGGCGCCCAATGTCAAACGCTCGGCCTTGAGCGTTACTGTGCGGTTGATTTGATCGTACAACCCGATGTTCGTTTCTGTTTCTTCCCACGCCAACTTGCGTTCTTCCAGCAGACGATTGTAGAGCCAGCGGCACTCATCCAGGGTGCGCCGCATGCTCGTTTCCTGCGCAGGCGTAGGGTAGAGGCGATATTGAAACGTCGCTTTATGCATACCATAATTATAGAACAACAGACGACGCTAAAGCGGCTAGAGCAAATAAAGCCCATAAAACCCAATGCTGAAGCATTGGGTTTTATGGGCTAGTTCTATAATATACGGGCTAGTTCTATAATAGATGACCGGCCCGAAGGAGAAGATTGATGAAACTTGGCATTCACGCGATGGCCTGGACGAACCACTGGAGCAACAGGTCGCTCGGCCTGATCGAGCGAGCAAAAAACCTGGGCCTGGACTTCATCGAGATCCCCCTGCTCGATCTGAACGATGTCGATCCCGCCGCGATCCGGGCGCGCATCGCGGAGAACGCGTTCGAAGCCGTCACCAGCACCGTCCTCACCGCCGCGACAGACCTGACTGCCGACGAACCAGAGACCCGCGCGGCGGGCGTCGCCTATCTCACGCGTTGCGTCGAAGCGACGGCCGCGCTCGGCGCGCGCCAATTCTCCGGCGCCATCTACTCCGAGATCGGGCGCCGCCCGCCCTTCCGCCCCGACGAGCGTCACTGGTCATGGGCGGCCGAGGGGTTGCGCCAGGCCGCCGACCGCGCGGCCGACCTCGGCGTGACGGTCGCGATCGAGCCGGTCAATCGCTACGAAACGTTCCTCGTCAACACTTGCGCGCAAGCCGTCCAGTTGTGTGAGCGCATCGACCGCCCCAATGTAGCGATCCATCTTGACACGTATCACATGAACATCGAGGAGACGCGGTGGGACGAGCCGGTGCGGCTGGCCGGCGCGCGGCTGTGTCACATTCACCTATGCGAGAACGACCGCAGCGTCCCCGGGACGGGTTTGGTAGATTGGGATAGCCTGTTCGCGGCGCTTGGCGCGATAGGCTACGAGGGCTACGGCGCGCTTGAGAGCTTTATTGACGTCTCCGACGATATGCGCCCCGCCACGCCTGTGTGGCGCGACTTGGCCCCAAGCGGGGACGAACTCGTGCGCGAGGGGACACGCTTCTTGCGCGCCAAGGCCGCGCGGTATGGGCTGGGCGCGGCCACCGCCGTCTGACCGCACAGGCCGCTATCCCCGCTCCGGCGCTCTGTTGAGGTACGCGATATGGTTGGTCCAATCGAGGTCGCCCTGCTCTTGCCATAACCGGACGAGGGCCCGCGCAATCCCACCGAAGTCGTTGGTCGGGATCGTGCGAGTGTCGCCGAACACAACCCCGGCGTGCGGAACGCCCCTCTCCCCCCATCGCACTAGCAGTGGCGATATCGTTTTCATGTCGTACGTAACCAACGTCAACCCTTGCTCATGGGCTTGAGCCAGGATGAGGCCATCGGCGACTCCGACATACTGCCCGTCCTCCCAATCATAGAGACTAACCACGGCGATGTCGTGGCGTATCAAGTGGACGGCGGACACGATCCTTGCAGACAAATGCTCATCGAGCAGGAACTGAGGCACTAGTGGGTCATGCCGCATTTAACCCGGTATTTCCGGTAGCCGCGTTGGAGTCGTTGCGCGCCTGTAGCGCCGGTAGGGCATACCCGCTTTATTTGTAGCATGACCCACTAGCGCGTTTCGCCGGACAGAGCGTCATCGTCGTCATTGCGAACAACGATGCGCTGAATCTGGGGCAGCATGCGCTGAAGCGCCGCGAAGTCGATCGCGTCGTTATCTGCCAGTTCCGCGTCGATCTCCTCGTGGTAGTCGCGCGCGTAGGGGAGAACGCCCTGTGCCCGCGCCAGCGGCCAACGTAGGTGAGAGGCAACCTGCTCGGCGTCACCGCCGTAATCGCGCGCCACCATAGCCACTTCCCATACGGCCAAGCCCGATCCCTTCACATAGGCATGCCGTCCTATGATCGAGTCGCGGAAGTCGATCTGAGGATGCTCGGCCATGCGTAGCGCCTCCTCGACGAGGAGGGCGACCGTCTCGCTTGGTTGCTTCCCCAGGCGACGGCTGATACGCCCCAGGCGCTCCACCTGCTGGTCCTTGAATCGAATACTCATGACTTTCGACATCGCTCCTCCTCTCATGCGGTTTATTACAACACTTACAATGTAACAGATCTTGGATGTACGGAGTGAGACAACGGCCGTGACGCCACGACCGCGCCATACAAAAAGATCCGCAACTATCCTCGCTGTCCATGGGTTACAGTTAGAGAGAGCCGGAACCGTTAGTAGGAAACGAGATACATGCGGTCCGGGATCGGAGCCACTCCCATAACGGGAAGCAGTCACGCGCTTATCAGGATAAGAGGAGAGAGATATCGCATATGAAGCCGTACGATCTGGCGCTGCTGTTCTTGCTGGCCGCGCTGTGGGGGGCATCGTTCCTGTTCATCCGCGTCGCGTCGCCGGCGCTCGGGCCCCTGGCCTTGATGGCGGCGCGCGTGCTGCTGGCGGCCGCCGTGCTCGCGCTCTACGCCGCCGCCACGCGCCGCCTGCCTGACCTACGGGCGCGCTGGAAGAGCTACCTGCTGCTGGGCATCGTCAACGCCGCCATCCCTTTCACCCTCATCGCCACGGCCGAGCTGCGCCTGACGGCCTCGCTGGCGGCGATCCTAAACGCGACGACGCCCCTGTTCGCCGCCCTCGTCGCGGCGTTATGGCTGGGCGAGCGCATCACCACCAAGCGCGCGCTTGGGTTGGTTCTCGGGCTCGCCGGCGTCGCCATCCTGGTCGGCTGGAGCCCGCTGCGCCTCGACGGACCCGTGCTGCTGGCCATCGCGGCGTCGCTCGGTGGGGCGGTCGCCTACGCCGTGGGCGGCGTCTATGCCTCATCACACACCTTCAAGGGCGCACCGCCGCTGGCGCTGGCCATCGGGCAGCAACTCGGCGCGGGCATCGTGCTGCTGCCGCTGGCGGCGACGCATCGGCCCGCGGCGACGCCGTCGCTGGGCGTGGTACTGGCCTTCCTGGGGCTGTCGCTGTTGGCCACGGCGGTGGCCTACCTGATCTATTTCCGGCTCATCGCCAATGTGGGGCCGACCAAAACGCTCACCGTGACCATCCTGGTGCCAGTCTTCGGTCTGCTGTGGGGCGCGCTCTTGCTGCATGAGCCGGTCGGCCTCGGCACGCTCGCCGGCCTCGCCGTCGTCCTCACCAGCGTCGTGCTCGTCACTGGGCTGCGCGTGCCTGTGCTGACACGGACGCCGGCACCCGCGTAAGCCGCGCCCCCACGATCCGGGGCCACGAACTTTGACACTCCATACGGCTAAAGCCGTGGGTTTACGCCGGTTTCTATAACATCGCCATCCCCCGTGTCGTCGAGAGGAGTACCATGAAGGGAGAAAGTATTGCCCCATAGTGAAGAGAGGCGTCACAGTGAGCGTGAGCAACGGTAACGGCGAAACGACCTTCGCCATTTTCTGGCTATACAAGTCCGCGCCGGAGTGGCGGCGGCTGCCTGGGTCCGAGCGCGCCCGCATGCGCGAGGAGTTCGCGCGCACTCTGGAGGAGTATCGCGGCCCGCTGACCTTGCGCGGCGCCTACTCGCTGGCGGGCCTACGGCCTGACGCCGATCTGGCGCTGTGGCTGCATGGCCCCAGTCTCGACGCGGCGCAGGACCTCGCCGTCGCGTTGCGCAAGACGGGGCTGGGCGCCTACCTGGAGAACGTCTACGCCTACACGGGCGTGGCGCCACAGTCGCGCTACGCGCCCGCGCATCGCCCCGCCTTCGTCAAAGGCGAACCGCCGCGCACGTACCTGAGCTTCTACCCCTTCACCAAGACGAAGGAGTGGTATCTGATGCCGTTCGAGCAGCGTCGGCGGCTGATGGCCGAGCATGGGCGCATGGGCGTCAAGCACAGCGCCCTCCCCGAGGTGCGTATCCCGCTCGACGACGAGGGCGACGGGGGGACGGCCGTGGCCGTGGCCGAGGCGCCGCCGGCGGCGCCGACAGGGCTGGTCCTGACCAACACGGTGCATGCGTTTGGGCTGGGCGACTACGAGTTCGTCGTGGCCTTCGAGTCGGAAGACCCGGCCGCGATCGAGCAGATGGTCGAAGACCTGCGCGCCGCCGAGGTGCGCGTGTATACAGCTATCGACACTCCCATTTTCCTGGGGCGGCGTAAAGAAGTGCGCCACGCGCTGGACGATCTGGGGTAGCCCCGCATCCCCCCTGGGCAGGGGCCTGCGACTGCCTCCCCAGAGGGGACCCCGCTGGCAAACCAACGCCGACTGCGGTCGGTTTTCCCTAACACCGCAGTGTCCGTACGCTGCCATGCGACCGCAGTCGCAGGCATTGTCATCGCTTCGGCGTCGCCGGGGCGGTGATGGTGACGCGCAGCGAGGGCGGCGCCAGCGATTGCACGGCCAGGCCGCTTGGGAGCGTGACCGTGGGCGTCAGGTGGTAGACGCCAGGGGGCCGATTGCCCACGTCGAGCGTTACGACGGGCAGGGACGCGGCGCGCAGCGCCGGTAGTGGTCCGCCATAAGCCACGGTGACGGTGTGCGTATCGAGCGCGACGGTCGTCCCCGTCCGCTTGTTCACTACCCCCACCTTCACCGCCGCCGTGGCTTTGCCGGACAGCGGGGCGATGTCGACGGTGATGATCCCCTGAGTGCGATCCAGTGTCACACCGGGGTGGCCCTTTATTTTGAACGGCGTGAGATCGGTTGTCGTCAATCCGGTTATGGTGATCGGCTCCGTCGTCAACGTCAGCGTGACGAGCGACGAGCTACTCTCCGCGTGCACAAATTGGGGGAAAAAGATGATGTTCGTGATGCCGTATCCCGGCGCCGTGCGCCCCCTGATGTCGGGCGTGACCGACACCAGTTGTTGGTACGGCTTGGGGTTGACGCGCACCATAACCGTGACCGTCGGCGGCGAGATATGGACGACACCGGGGGCGATGCTATGCCCGAGATTGTCGAAGAGTTGCGGAGTGCGAGTAATCGTCGTGTCGTGTGTATAGCCGGCCTCGTTGAGGTCGGGCACGCGCACCGTCGAGACACTCGCGACCACCTGACTTGGCCCGCTAACGGTGACGGTGGTAGGCGACAACGTGAACTGCGGCGGGTTGAAGCCGAGGGGCGGCCCGGCCGAAGGGATAGGAATATAGCTTACAGGCAGCGACTTATGCGCCTGCGTCTGGAGCTGCGCCTGCACCTCGTGGGGCGCGTAGCTGACCAGCGCGCCCGGCGGGGCGCCGCTCACACGCACGGAGGCTGTGAACGGCGCCGTGGACGACACACGCGTGAGGTCGACGTAGAGCCCCGGCGCCCCGGTATCTCGCACCTGCGACTGGAGCGCGTCGACATGGATCGTCCCTGTTGGTAGACGCCTGAGCAGGGAATAGTGATTGGCGGTCTGCGCTGTGATAGACACGTTGCCATAGACGAGCGTGCGGACGGGATCGGTGTCGGCGGAGACGCGCACCCAGAGGACGGCGGCGAGGGCGAATGCCAATATCAGGCGCACCACGATCGCCAGCGGCGGCGCCTCACCTCGCGGCAGCAGCATCGTCCGCACGGGGATGGCGCGTAGCCTCCCACACCAGCGCGCTGGCCGTAGCCACGACCGGCGCGCCTCCTCGTCGTCTCTCCGCACCATTTACCTCCAATAGTCGCTAGTCGCTAGTCGCTAGTCGCTAGTCGCCCGTTACCTGTGCCCCCAGTATACTGCGATGGTT
>JAABUZ0100004240.1_pt1 | contig 20018 bp, 23 predicted proteins | sample 5562091 | NCBI WGS metagenome assembly JAABUZ01 (sample SAMN12813069, study PRJNA571459) | rock metagenome | isolation source: Antarctica rocks | place: Antarctica: Victoria Land, Linnaeus Terrace sud | collected 2015-12-21 | reverse complement strand
CCGGGGTCGACCCGGCAGGACAACCACCCGCAGTCAGACCGCACCTGATCCCGTGGTCGTTGCTTGGACGCCAGCGCCCAGACGTTCTGCCGGGTCCGGCTCAGGTGGTCGGCTTCCAGGTGATGCGGATGGAGTCGGGGTCGAAATCCCTGTCGCGGTGACCTATCGGGTGCTGGCGTGAGTACTGCCCCGGGAAGCGCACTGTCAGCCTCACTGCCGGGCCGTACCGGTACCGGGTGGTCCCAAGTGGGCAGCGCAGACACGGAGCGCTCTGCCCATCCCGAGGCCATCCCAGCGCAGTCGCAGGAGCTCATCGTCTAAACGGACCCCTCTGGGCTGTCAGCCTTCCAGAGCCTGCTCCCAGAGCTCCTGCACGCGGTGGCTGAAGGCGACCAGCAGCACGCTCTGAACGGCTGTCACCGCTCCGCACAGCGCCTGCATAGACACTGCCGCTGCCTGCGCCAGCGGGTAGCCGTACGCGCCGGTGGAGATCGAGGGGAAGGCCACCGTCGTGGCACCCAAGGCCTGGAGCAGCCGCGGGCCGGCGGCGGCGTGCACCGCACCGTCGACACCACCGCCACCGCGCAGCTTGGTGTTCGCAGCGGTCACGACGGCCTCGACGTCCTGACGGGTGATGTCACCCCGCACCGCGGTTCGGTTCATGCAGGGCCTTTGCTGTCCGACTTCGAGCCGCCGGGCAGACCGAGCGGTAGGCGATGCGCTCGCCTAGCGGCCGACCCTCGGCACACCCAGCCGGCTCCGCGTGCTGGCCCGGTCTCCCTGGACAGCGGACCGTCGCCCAGCCGCTGCGTATCGTCGAGGACGTGCGAGGGGCGACGGGAAGGCTGGGTCGGCGGGCAGGACTCCGGTGAGTTTGGACGACTTCGGTGGTTTCGGCGGTAGCGACGGGGGCGCTGGTGGCGGCTGGTAGGTGGGTAGGGCCTGGGCGTGGTCGTCGCGGGGTAGCTCGGGTGGTGGCTGTGCTGCTGCTGGGTACTGGGCTGGTCAGCAGTTGCGCCACCGGCGGTGGTCGTCCGGAAGGTGCAGCACGTGGGACGGCGCGTCCCCTGCTCGCTCCTACGGGAAGCTCACCGACGCTGGCGGCGCCTCCCTCGGCACCGGTGGGGCCTGTTTCACCCGACGGCGCCTTACCGCAGACCGGGGAGTCTCCGTCGGCGGCGAGTTCCACCTTTCGTGCTCAGATGGCGTATCTGTGGCAGGCCGTTGTCAGCGGCGACCCAGCGGATGCTCTCCCGGCCTTCTTCCCCCTTGCGGCCTACCGGCAGGTCAAGACAGTGCCCGACCCAGCCACCGACTGGGGTGATCGGCTGCTTGGCGGCTTCGCTCTAGATGTTCGGGCGGCCCACGACCTGCTTGGGCCCGCGGCCGCCGGCGCCACCCTGATCCGTGTTGAGGTGCCGGCTGGCCACGCGAGCTGGGTCCGGCCCGGGTCCTGCGCGAACCGGGTCGGCTACTGGCATGTGGCAGGTGCCCGCGTGCTTTACCGGTCCGGTGGTGCGGTGCGGTCGTTCGGCATCAAGTCGTTGATCTCCTGGCGCGGCAACTGGTACGTAGTGCACCTGGGTGCGGTGGTGCACCCGGCATCGCACGGCGAAGTCGATCACCCGGCGAGCGGCAGCGGCAGTTTCGGGGCGGCAGGCGGTTGCTGAGATGCCTGTAGGACCCCGTGGGCGGCAGGCCTTGGGCCTGCCGGACCCAGCGGTGCTGCGCGACCCGGCACGGCTGGACCGGGTCCGATCCCTGATCGCGAGCGCGCAGGGCTCAGCGGTGCTGGCCGGCTTGGTGCACCTCGCCGGGGACGTGGCCAACGCCGACAGCGCCCAACTATCGCTGCTGGCCGACGTGCAGCACGCGACCGTCATCCAGTGCTGCGAGCCGACGCCCTGGCAGCAGACCAGCGACGTCGATGACAGCCTGGTCGCCGCCCGACACCCACCGCCACCCCTGGCTGCACGACCTGCCACCAGTGCTCACCGGAGCCGTCGGGGCCTACCTCGGGGTACCGCTGCGACTCACCGACGGCACCGTCGTCGGTGCGCTGTGCGTCAACGGGCCGCGACCCAGAACCTGGACCGAGCGTGACGTCACCCTCACCTGCCAAGTCGCAGAGGTGCTGGCCCTAGAACTGCAACGCCTCAGCTCAGCCAACCCCTCGAGCGACCAACCGCCGACACCTGACCGAGGTACCGACGGGCAGGTCACCGCCGGTCGGTCCGTCGACCATCAAGTGACTCGTGGCCCCAGGGCTTAGACCGTCAGGGGCTCGGTGCCGTGGGTGACCCGGCTGCGATCCCGGGTCGCGGGCCGGCACCTGGTGCTGTCGGGCCGTCGGGCCGAACGGCGACGAGGGCCTGCTCACCGAGGGCACGCCACGCCCGCCGCCGCCCCGCCCCGCGGCCTACCGTGTGGGGATGAGCGGCGCCTCGTACGGCCAGGGGGAGCGGGTCCTCGGACCCCCGCCGGGGACCTACGACGCCGACTGGGTCGCCGCGTCGGCTCGCCAGCAGGACCCGGGGCTGCCGACCGAGACCGCTCTGCTGCTGGCGCAGGAGTCCTTGGACCACCTGCGGGTGATGCGCGAGCTGGACGCCCCCGAACTCGCCCGACAACTGATGGCCGACCACGACACGACCGGGGCGACAGCGGCCAACATGGTCGCGACCGCGGCCGTGGAGTTCTGCCGCGCGTACGGCGTCCAGCTGTAACGGCTCAGAAGACAGCACCCCACACAGCCAACCCGTCGAACGACAGCCCCCCGGGCGGCTCGGGCAGCGCTCCGTTGCTCCACCTGCCCCAGGAAGGCAGCCCGGCGCAGTGTGGCGCACTCGCAGGGCCCTACCGGTGGAGTCGTCCCGCTCACCCACCTCACCCCATGAGGGGCGCTCACAGGCCGATCCATGAGTCACTCGACAGCAAGAGCGACGGAGCCGCGCACCCTGCCGAACTTCTCCACCTCGACGGCCGAGCTCCCCTGGCCAGGCTGACCAACACCACCCCTCAGCCCACCACCAGGATCTTGGAGCACCACCCACCCGGCACGCCGGACGCTCCCGCACGCCCCAAACACCGGCCGCCGCCAGGAGCCGCAGAGCATCGCGCTAGCAGACAAGGCCGACCGTGTCATGAATGTCCGGGCTAGCGGTCGAGCCACTCCCGGACGGCGTACGTCAGGAAGGCCAGGTCCTTCGGGATGCCTTGCGGGCTGCCGGCCCGGTGGCCCCACACGCTCGGGATCGGGCGCAGCTCAGCCGAGCGCAGGTGCTCGAGCTCGGCGGCGTTGTCGGCCACGCGGAAGTACAGGTCGGTCTCGCTCGGCAGCAGCAGGACCCGCGCCTCGATGCCCTGCAGGGCGCGGGCCAGGTCCCCGCCGTACTGCTCGCCGCCGCTGATGTCAGCCTCCGACCACGTCAGGGCCTGCGCGTAGAGGTCGGCGGCGCGGTTGCCGGCGAACCTCTGCTCCCAGTCAGTCCGCAGGTAGGTATCGAGATCCGGTGCGCCGAGGGCGGTGCGGTAGAGCTGCTGGCGGTAGAAGTCCTGGCTGAGTCCCCACCCGGCATAGACGTGGGCGAACGCCCTGAGCGAGGCCACCGGCTCGGCGGAGAAGCGGCCCCCGCCGAGGTGCTCGGGCGCGGCCTCCAGCAGCCGCAGCAGGCCGGAGAGGAACACCTTGTTGTGGTCGGCGGTTCGGGCGCTGCCGCAGACGACGATCGCGCGCTCCACCAGGTCCGGGTAGAGGGCAGCCCAGTGGTAGGCCTGGATGCCGCCCATCGAGAAGCCGTACGCCGCGGCCACGCGCGAGACGCCGAGGTGCTCCGTGAGCAACCGGTGCTGGGCGCGGACATTATCGGCGGCAGTAACCAGCGGCGGGTAGTCGGCGGTGTCCGAGGCGCCGCTGGAGACGCCGCCAGAGAACATGTCGGGGATGACGACGAACCAGCGGGTCGGGTCCAGCACGCCGTCGGGGCCGATCAGCCAGGTGAGGTCGTCGGACGTCGCCCCGTAGCTGCAGGGGTAGACGACGACGTTGTCACCGCCCGGCGCCAGCGTCCCGTGCGCCTGCCATGCCAGACGCGCCGAGCCGATCGTGCCGCCGCGCTCCACCTTCAGGTCGCCGAACTCGAGCACACCACGGGTCACCGGCCAGTCCATGCGCGCAGGTTAGGTGGACCGCTCCGTGGAGGCACCCGGAACCACTGCGCTCTGCACCAGTGCCTGGCCGCACGCGCGCTCGTCACTCGACAGGACGCAACGGCTGTTCCTCAACCTCGCCCACAACACCAGCACGGAACCCCCACTCATGTGGTCCGGTCCCTCAACGGTCGTTTGAGGGACCGGACCACACGGTTCGGGCAAGGTGGTCAGGGAAGCTCAACAGGCCGACCGGCGGCGATCTCCATGGCGAGTTGGTGCAATGTCCCAGCGGTCACTCGCACACCTAGCGGGCGCATCGAGCTTGCCAGCACCCGCTGCACCTCATGAGCTGGCCGCCCAGCGTATGTGCGGGACAACGAGCGCAGCACCGCGCTGGCGTAGCGGCGTCGCTGCGCCTTGATCTGCGCAGCGGCAGTGCTCCGCGGTGCACCAGCGCCCTTCACAGCGGTCCCGCTCACGACCGTCATCCGGTACCTCATCTGCTCGAACGCCTGTTCCCACAACAGCCTAGGCCAGCTGGTGACCCGTGTGGGTCAGCCGGCGCTGGTGGGCGTGTCGGCGCTCGCGGGCCGCTGGGCCTGTGCTTGGGCGGCGGCGAGCCAGCTCAGGTCGCTGGCGGTGACCTGGCCGGGACCGCTGTCGGCGTCGTCCAGCCGCCGTTCCACGGCGTGCATGACGAGCAGCCCGATCAGGCCAGCAGGCGGCAGGAGCAGGGCCAGCAGCAGCAACAGCCCTCCAGGGCCGTTCGAGGTAGCTGACAGTAGGACTCAGCTGACCGATGGGCCGGCAGGAGCGGGGCCGACACGCCGGCTGCCGCGTCCTACGGGTGCCACACCCGGCTCGGAGGCCCCGCCCTACTTGGCAGTTGCCGGGTCTACCAGGGCTTCGTCCCGAACAGTGCCATGGCGCTCGTCCAGCGCGTCGAGTTCGGCTTGCGGCGCGGTCTCCAGGTGCAGCAGGCGCTGGTCGGCCCCTGGTAGCACTCGCAGGATCTCATCGAGCTTGCGTTGCACCGCGGCCTGCTGCCGCATCTGGGTGTGCTGCAACGCGAAGACCATCACCAGCGTCACGGCCGCGGCGAGGGCCTCAAACGAGGTCAACCACAAGGTGGCGCCGTTCAGCAGCAACGCCGCGAGCAGGAACGCGGTGCTGACCCCAGCAGCGGCGGCGGTCGCGCCGCTGCTCGCTGACAGCTCGTTCAACCGATGGAGCTGACGGCTGGCCCACGGCCGCTGGTCCCCAACACCAGCCCGGCGCTGCGTTCGCAGCTCCCGGACCAAGTCCTCGTCGTCCAGACGCTGCAGCAGCTCAGGAGGTGATGTCACGACAGCGGACTACCCAACAGCACCCAGGGCCAGCGACACTGACGGCTCCGGGAGCTGTCGCCTGCGTCACGCACTCCGGTGAAGCGCCGGCCACGTACGAACGCGCCTAGTCAAAGCTGCCGTGCGTCGGGCAGCAGGTATGCCGACAGTCAGTTGGGGAGATCACCAACGTTCGTGGCCCACAGTTGCTCGAGGCTCTCTCTACTTCTCGACTGGTGGTCGACAGCAGCCCCAGCACCCGGCACCGCGCCATGATGATCCCTCCGACCACCTTCGCGGCTGGGAGGTCACCGGACATGGCCCGGTCCCACAGGACCACCTGCAGGGCGTTCAGTCGCGCCACCTCGGTCTGGCGCAGCTCGTCCACCGACTCGACGAGCTGAGCGCCGAGCTCCCGCTGCACGAGGTGATGGACGGTGCCCTTGTTGGCATAGCCCAGCTCATCGGCAACCTGCTGGTAGGTGCGTCCCTCACTGACGAGCTGTAAGGCACGCACCCGACGCCGCCCAGCCAACACACGGTTGCGATGACGACCCTGCACACGGGGCAAGGTTGACGCTTCGCTCGCCGTACCGGTCACGCTCGTCCTTCCGTCGAAGCGTCATTCTGACCGGCGATGTCAACCAGCGCACGACCGGTAGGCCCCACCGTCCGATCTTGGATCAGCCAGGCCCAGCCGCGGCAGCAGATGACGATGCGAGCAGTCGAGGGCTCAGCGTTCCAGCATGAAGGGGGATGGGCACCATGACCCGCTTCGATCCCCGCTGCTCAACTGAAGGGCTCAGGGTGCGACGTGGCCGCGGCCAGCGCGGCCTACCGCTTGACCAAGCCGGCCTGCCCCGGCAGGTCAGTGCCTTGCGTGCTGTGTTGGACGTGATCGCCTGGATGGGATCCCCAAGCTGCTACCAACCCCCCGGTTAGGGCTCGGGGCGGGGCTCGTCAGTCCGCGGCCAGTCCGCGGAAAGTCCACGGACAGCCGTCTAGGACCAACGACGCCCAACGGGCGAACACGCTGGTCACCGCGGCGGAAGCTTCCTAGAGCGCTCTCCAGGCCCACGCTCTACCGGTAGTTGGTGAACTGCAGGGCGAAGTCGAAGTCCTTGCCCTTGAGCAGAGCGATCACGCTCTGCAGGTCGTCCTTCTTCTTGGCCGACACCCTCAGCTGGTCGCCCTGTACCTGCGGCTGCACGCCCTTGGGCCCCTCGTCCCGGATCAGCTTCGCCACCTTCTTGGCGTCCTCCTGCGTGATGCCCTCGGTGACCTTGGCCGTCAACCGGTAGTCCTTGCCCGACTGCTGCGGCTCGCCGGCGTCCAGCGTCTTGAGCGAGATCGAGCGTTTGACCAGCTTCTCCTTGAAGACCTCGAGCAGTGCCTTGATGCGCTCCTCGCTGGTCGCCTTGAGCACGACATCGTCGCCGGACCAGGCGATGTCGGCTCCCGTACCCTTGAAGTCATATCGGGTGGCCGCCTCCTTGGCGGTCTGGTTCAGTGCGTTATCGACCTCCTGGCGGTCGACCTTGCTGACGATGTCGAACGACGGGTCGGCCACGTGCGGCTCCTTGCTATCGTCTCCCGCGCACCAGGCGGGTTGCCCGAGTGGTCAAAGGGAGCAGACTGTAAATCTGCCGGCTCAGCCTACGAAGGTTCGAACCCTTCACCCGCCACCACCACCTCCTACGGCCCCTGACCTGCAGCGATGCGGGACAGGGGCCCGCTCGCCGTGCTCGGTCTGAGGCCCAAGCGCTCGGCGGCGTCGGTTCCTGCCTCTGAGTGGGTAAGGAGGCCGTGTGTTGACTCCGACCGGGACCGTCGCCGGGCGCTACCGCCTGATCGACCAGCTGGGTGCCGGATCGATGGGCACCGTCTGGCGGGCCGAGGACCTGTCCCTGGGCCGTGAGGTCGCCGTCAAGGAGGTCGTGTTCCCGCCGGGTGTCAGCGAGGACGAGCGGGAGGTGCTGAGGGAGCGGACCCGCCGCGAGGCGCGGATGGCCGCGGGTCTTAACCACCCCAACGCAGTCACCGTCTATGACGTGGCGGAGGAGGACGGCTCGACCTACATCGTCATGGAGCTGGTGCCGCACCGGACGCTCGCCGAGCTCATCCGCGCCGACGGGCCGCTGTCGCCGGCGCGTACCGCTGAGGTCGGGCTGGGTGTGCTCGGCGCCCTCGAGGCGGCCCACGGGCGCGGAATCGTGCACCGCGACGTGAAGCCCGGCAATGTGCTCGTGCGCGCCGACGGTCGGGTGGTCCTGACCGACTTCGGCATCTCCCGGTCGCTGCACGACACGAGCCTGACCACGACCGGTGCCCTCATCGGCTCGCCGGCGTACATGTCCCCGGAGCGGGCCAGGGGCGAAATACCCGGTCCCGCGGCCGACCTGTGGTCGCTCGGCGCCACGCTGTTCACCACGGTGGAGGGGCGGGCTCCCTTCGACCGCGGCGAGGCACTTCCCACGCTCTCCGCCGTACTCGAGGACCCCCCTGCCCCGTTCGTGGCCGCCGGTCCGCTGGCCCCGGTGCTGCTCGGGCTGCTCGAGAAGGACCCTGCGCTCCGCCTGGATGCGGCGGGCGCCCGCGAGGCCCTGACGCGGGTCGCGCAGACCTCGACCGCACCCACGGCCGTCATTGCGTCGGCCCCCGCCTCGGCCGCCGACCACACCTCGGCTGTGGCGCTGAGCGAGGTCCGCGAGCAGACCGAACGGCGGCGATCCCGCTCGAAGGTTCCCTTGCTGCTGGGGTTGGCGCTGGCCGCGACCGCGCTGGGGGTAGGCGCCGCCTTTTTGATCGGTGGCCACCAGCCGATGACGAAGGCCGTGGCCGTCCCTGCGTCCTCGGCGCCTCCTGTCGCCGCGCCCCCCAGCCCCCCCGCTCCTTCGGCCTCGGCGTCCGCGTCGTCGGCGCCGTCGCCGTCGCCTTCGGCTGCCACCCCGTCGCCGGGCACGCCGTCGGCCAGCGCCCCGTCGCCGGCCGTGCAGGCGGCGAACGCGGCAGCGGTGCCCGCAGGCTGGCAGACCTACACCGCCCCGCAGGGCTTTACGCTGTCGCACCCTGCGGGCTTTCGGGTGAGCAGCTTCGGCGGGCAGACGCAGCTGCGCGAGGACGCGACCGGCAGGACGCTGCGCGTGGACACCACGGACATGCCCAAGAGCGACCCGGTGGCCGACTGGCAGAGCCAGTCCAAGTACTTCGCGGCCAGCCACCCCGGGTATGCCGAGATCTCCATCGCGAAGGCTGACTACCGCGGGTACAACGCCGCCGACTGGGAGTTCACCTATCCGGCCACCGGCGGGCGGCTCCATGTCGTGAACCGAGGCTTCGTGGTGAGCCCGAGCCGGGCCTACGCGCTGTACTGGCAGACGCGGGACGCGGACTGGCAGGGTGCGCGCGGCGTCTACGATCAGATCGCGGCGAGCTTCCGGCCGGCCTGAGTGCCCGACCGGCTCGTGCGGCCGGCTGCCGTCGTCGTGCGAGGGGCGAGCCTGCGGCGGGGCGAGGCGCTCCTGCTGGACGGGGTGGATCTGACGGTCCGGGCGGGGGAGCGCTGGGCACTGCTGGGGCGCAACGGCTGCGGGAAGACGACGTTGCTCTCCTTGGTGGGGGCGTTGCAGCACCCGACCGCCGGCACCGTGGACGTGCTGGGCCACCGGATGGGCCGTGTGGACATCTTTCGCGAGCTGTGGCCGCGGATCGGGCACCTGCAGGGCAGGCACGTGCCCTCGGGGCGGCTCACGGCCCAGGACGTCGTGCTGACCGGCCTGACCGGGACGAACGGCCTGGTCCTGCGCTGGCAGCCGACGGCCGCGCAGCGGGAGCAGGCTCGGCGCAGCCTGGGGTCAGTCGGTGTGCAGGCCCTGGCCGACCGGGACTGGGGCACCTGTCCAACGGTGAGCAGCGCCGGACGCTGATCGCCCGGGCCCTGGTGAAGGTGCCCGACCTGCTTCTGCTCGACGAACCGGCCGCGGGGCTGGACCTGCCCTCGCGCGAGCACCTGGTCGACGCCCTCGACGACCTGGCACAGCAGCGCCCGGACCTGGCCTGGGTGCTCGTCAGCCACCACCTCGAGGAACTGCCCTCGAGCATCACTCACGGCGCGCTCATGCGGGGCGGCCGGGTGGACGCGAGCGGGCCGGTGGGAGAGGTCCTGCGGGACGGTCCGTTGTCCACCTGCTTTGAGATGCCGCTTCGGGTGGGCCACCGGCACGGCCGCTGGGTCGCGAGCAGCGACCGACGGCCTCAGCCGATGACGCGGACCGCTCCGGCGTAGTTCTGCTGGAAGTAGCCGGCCAGCGGGACCACCTTCACCACGTCGCCCGAGTGCGGTGCGTGCACGATCTGGCCGTTCCCGATGTACATGCCCATGTGACCCAGGTCGGACCCGAAGAACACCAGGTCCCCGGGCTGCAGATCGCTCTCGGCGACGTGCCGACCGACGCCGAACTGGGCGCCGGTGTAGTGGGGCAGCGAGATGCCCGCGGCCGCGTAGGCGTACATGGTCAGCCCGGAGCAGTCGAAGCTGTCCGGGCCGGCAGCGCCGTACACGTAGGGCTTGCCCACCTGGGCGAGCGCGGTCTGGACCGCGATGGATGCGGCGCTGCCCACGGCGTGTACGACGGGGTTCGCCGGGGTGACGGCAGGGGCGGGGGTGACGGCAGGGGTGACGGCAGGGGTGACGGCAGGCGCGGGGGTGACCGCCTGCGGGACGACGGCTGCCGCCTGCGCGCGAAAGGCTGCCAGGGAGGCCGCGTTGGCGCGGGCCTCGGCGGCCAGGGCAGCAGCACGGGTCTGGGCGGCCTGGCGGGCTGCGGCATCCTTGGCGGCCTGGACCAGCTGGGCCTGCTTGACCTGCAACTGCTGCAGGACGCTCTGAGCCTGGGTAGCGGACCGCTCGACCGACAGCTTGTCCGACTGCAGCTGCGTGAAGGTGGTGCGGGCCTCGTCCCGGGCGACCTGGGCCTGCAACTGGGCCTCGGCCTGCCGGGCGCGCGCCACCCGGAGGGTGTCCAGCACATCCGACTGGTGCCGGGCGACCCGGTCCAGGCTGCCCAGCCGGTCCAGCAGGGTTCCCGGTCCTTGGTCGCTGGTCAGGACCGACATGCCGAAGCCGCCGGTTCCGGACTCGTAGACGTGCGCGGCGAAGGCGCCGGCCGTCGAGCGCAGGCGGGTGACCCCCGCGTCGTCGCGGGCGACCGAGGCCGACGTCGTAGCGAGCTTGCGCTGGGAAGCGGTGAGGGCGATCCGACCGGCGTTGTAGCGCTCCGCGGCGGCCTCGGCCCGGGTGTTGAGCTGATCCAGCTGAGCCTGCCCGGCCCTGATCTGGGCGGAGATGTCGGCAGTCGCGGGGCTGGACCAGCTCGCCGTCAGGACGGCCGTACCGAGGGTCACCACGCTGAGCGTGCGAAGGGTCAGCCAGCGGGGCAGAAGGCACAAGCGCACGCGGGGAGCCCTTCTTCCACTCCGCCTACCGGGTTAGCTGACGGGCTCGGGCCGGAAGATGCCCTACGGGCCGGGCGCAGGGCCCGGCAACGATTCGCCCCAGAGACGGTTGGGTCCCCGGCTCGTGGCCGCTAGCGCGGCCGTTGACTCGGCGGTGCTCCGCGCACCGTCCACCCCGTGCGGACCGTCGTGCTCAGCGCGGGCAGAGCGTACCCCAAGGAGGCAGACCGGCTGGCACGGGGGCCGGTCGTACGTGGTTGGCCGGTTGCGTCCCGGTTTCGACACTTCGGCTGACTCCGGCGGTGGTCGTGCCGCACAATGGGGTAGGAGACCCTGGTCGTTGCCTCACGAGAGAGGTCAGAGCTGGTGCGCACGCCCGACCGAAAGCTGACAGCCGTTGCGGTGACCGCCGCCCTGATCGGGTTCGCGACCGTTCCCGCCTTCGCGACCGCGCCGGCCTTCGCCGACATCGTCCCGCCCCTGCCCCTGCCCAGCTCGGCCAGCCCCGCTCCCCCCGCTCCTCCCGCGGTACCGCCAGTGCCGGCCCCGGCCGTCCCGAAGGCGCCCGCGTTGCCGGCTGTGCCGGCGCTGCCCAAGCTCCCCGCGCTGCCCCAGGTCCCGGTCCTGCCGAAGCTGCCCGTCGCTCCCCAACTGCCCAAGCTCCCGGCCGCGGCGATCCCGAAGGTCCTGCCGCCGGCCCAGGCGCCGGCGAAGCCGGCAGCCCCGGGAGTGGGCCAGCTCGGCGGGCTGCCCTTCGGCTCGTTCCACGACCACGTGCCCGCCGTCGCGTTGCAGCAGTTCGGACCGCCCGCCCCGGGCGGGCAGCACCTGGGTCCGGACATGCCCTACGACCAGACCGGGCACAACACCACCGCCAAGGGCGTGGACGTCGACACCGCCACCCGTGCCTACGAAGCCGCGCTGCAGCACGCGCGGCCCAGCAGCAGCAGCGCCCTGCCGGGGCTGCTCGCCCTCGCCCTGGCGCTGGGTGGTGGCACCGCCGCCGTCCTGGTGTACCGGCGTCGTCGGCCGAGCGCCGTCGGGGCTGGACAGCCCAGCGCCTGACAGGTCCTGTGCCGTGTACGCTCTCGCGGGTTCGCCGCCCCTTTAGCTCAGTCGGCAGAGCGTCTCCATGGTAAGGAGAAGGTCTACGGTTCGATTCCGTAAAGGGGCTCCAGGACCACCCTGGCGGTGTAGCTCAGTTGGCAGAGCAAGCGACTCATAATCGCTGTGTCACCGGTTCAAGTCCGGTCATCGCTACGCCTTCCGTTAGACTCCCCCGACACCGTCCGCAGTAGAGAGCAGGATTTCCCGCATGGCAGCCACCGACGTCCGCCCGAAGATCACGATGGCCTGCCAGGTGTGCAAGAACCGCAACTACATCACCAAGAAGAACCGTCGCAACGACCCCGACCGGATGGACCTGAAGAAGTTCTGCCCGACCTGTCGGCAGCACACCGACCACCGCGAGACGCGGTAGCAGCCAAGCCCGCGCTAGGTTCCCGCCCTACCGTCGAGGAGCAGGAGCATCAGTGCCGGTCAACCGAGCGTTCATCGGCCGGGAGTACCCGGCATCGGCCCCGTACGAGGTGGGCCGCGAGCACGTCCGCCGCTTCGCCGAGGCAATTGGGGACACGAACGCGGCGTACCTGGACCCAACCGCCGCCCGGGCACTGGGTCATCCCGACGTCGTCGCGCCCCCGACCTTCCTGACCGTGCTGGCCTTCCGCTTTGCCGACGAGGGACCCGTCGCCGACCCGGAGCTGGCGCTGGACTACTCGCTCGTGGTGCACGGGGAGCAGGGCTTCGAGCTGCACCGGCCGGTGTGCGCGGGCGATGTGCTGCACGCCGTGACGCGGGTCGAGCAGATCAAGGACGCCGGGCGCAACGAGCTGATCGTCACCGTGACCGAGGTGAGCGCCGCAGACGGTGCGCAGGTCGCGACCCTCCGCTCGACCCTGGTCAGCCGCGGTACCGCCGCGCCGAAGGAGTCCTGATGCCCAGCTACGACGAGGTCGCGGTCGGTGCCGACCTGCCCGCCCGGAGCTTCCCGGTGCAGCGCGCCGACCTGGTGCGCTACTGCGGGGCCTCGGGCGACTTCAACGTCATCCACTGGAACGAACGGGTCGCCACCGCGGTCGGTCTACCGAACGTCATCGCGCACGGCATGTTCACGATGGCCGAGGCCGCCCGCGTCGTGACCGACTGGACCGGTGACCCGGGCAGCGTCGTGTCGTACAAGGTCCGGTTCAGCCGGCCGGTCGTCGTGCCCGACGACGACCAGGGCGCGACGCTCACCGTGACCGGGACGGTTGAGGAAAAGCTGGACGGCAACCGCGTGGTCGTCGGCCTCACCGCGACGGTCGGTGGGGACAAGGTGCTCGCCGGGGCCAAGGCCGTGGTCCGGCTCCGGTGAGCTGAGCGGCCCAGCTACTCCCCGTTTCCCCAACCGGCCGGAGGTTCGGTGTCCCTGCCCAGCTCGTCGGTCTCGCTGGCCCGGCGCGCCGAACAGGTGCTGGAGCGCTTCGGCGACCGGGACGCCCTGTTGTTCGAGGGGACCTGGCACCGCAGCGGAACGCTCGCCGCCCGGTCCGCGCGCGCCGCTGGGGGCTTCGCGGCGCTCGGAGTACGCCCGGGTGACCGCGTCGTCGTGCTCATGTCCAACTGCCCCGAGGTCGGCATCACCTACAACGCCCTGTGGCGGGCCGGCGCGGTCCCCACACCGGTGCTGTTCCTGCTCACCGAGGACGAGGTCCGGCACGTTGTGCAGGACGCCGGCGCGGTGGCCCTGGTGACCACGCCGGAGTTCCTCGCGAAGGTGCAGGCCGCGGCGGCCGGGTTGCCGATCGTCTGCGTCGGCGGGGGCGGCGCGCTGAGCTTCGAGGAGTTGGAGAGCGGACCGGAGCTCGCTGTGGTGGACCGCGACGGCACGGATCTGGCGGCCCTTCTGTACACCGGCGGTACCACGGGGCGGTCCAAGGGCGTCGCGCTGACGCACGCGAGTCTTTCCGCGTCGGGACGGGCCGCCGCCGACGCCGCGCACTCCCTCGGGCGCACCGCGAGTCTGCTGCCCCTGCCGCTCGCGCACGCGTACGGCCTGCTGGTGACGGTCGGCGCTCTGCACGCCCACGAGGCCGGCACCGCGGTGCTGATGCGCTGGTTCGACCCGGCCGGCTGGGTGGCCCTGGTCCAGGAGCACCGCGTGCAGACCAGCGCGCTCGTGCCCTCGATGCTGCAGATGCTGCTGGCCCAGCCGCTGGAGGAGCACGACCTGTCGTGCCTGGAGCGGGTCAGCAGCGGCGGCGCGCCACTGTCGGTAGAGGTCGCTGCCGAGTTCGAGCGGCGCGTGCCGGGGTGCGAGGTGATCGAGGGCTACGGCTGCACCGAGACCAGCGCGCTGATCAGCACGCAGCCGGCGGTGCGCCGCCTGGGCTCGGTCGGCACGCCCGTGCCCGGCGTCGAGGTAGGCATCGACGGGGCGACCGCGCCCGGTCAGGACGGGGAGATCTGCGTACGCGGGCCGGTGCTCATGAAGGGCTACTGGAACAGCCCCGAGGCCACCGCCTTCGCGCTGCGCGAGGGGTGGCTGCACACCGGCGACGTCGGTCACCTGGACGACGACGGCTACCTGTACGTGGTGGACCGGATCAAGGACCTCATCATCCGGGGCGGGTTCAACGTCTACCCGCGCGACGTGGAGGACGTGCTGCTGGCCCATCCGCAGGTCGTCGGCGCCGCCGTCGTCGGCCGGCCCGACCTCAGGCTGGGCGAGGAGGTGGTGGCTTTCGTCCAGCTCGCGCCGGGCTCCACACTCACCCCGGAGCAACTCATCGCCTTCAGCCGCGAGCGCCTCGGCTCCTACAAGTACCCCCGGGAGGTCCGCCTTCTCGACGCCATCCCGCTGACCAGCGTCATGAAGACCGATCGCAAGGCACTTCGGGCCACCCTGCAGCCCTGACCTCTGCGTCAGCGGCCGGTCAGGCGTCCTGCGCCTCGGCCAGCAGGGCGCCCATCCGCCGTACCCCCTTCTCCAGGTCGGCGTCGCCCAGGGCATAGGACAGCCGGAACGCCCCCGGTGCGCCGAAGGCTTCGCCCGGTACGACGGCGACGCCCACCTCGTCCAGCACGAGCTCGGCGAGCTCGGCCGACGTGGTCGCGGTCCGCCCGCGGATGCGGCGTCCGAGCACACCCCCGACCGACGGGTAGCAGTAGAAGGCGCCCTGCGGCTCGGGGCACACGACGCCCGGTATCTCGTTGAGCAGCGCCACCATCCGCCGGCGTCGCCGGTCGAACGCGGTTCGCATCTCGGCCACGGCCGACAGGTCACCGGTCAGCGCCTGCACGGCGGCGACCTGCGCCACGTTGTTGACGTTGCTGGTCGCGTGTGACTGCAGGTTGGTCGCCGCCTTCACGACGTCGACGGGCCCGAGCAGCCAGCCGACCCGCCAGCCGGTCATCGCGTACGTCTTGGCCACACCGTTCACGACCAGGCAGGTGTCGGCGAGCTCGGGCACCGCGACCGGCATGGAGACGTGCTCGGCCCCCTCGTACACCAAGTGCTCGTAGATCTCGTCCGCCACCACCCAGATGCCGTGCTCGAGCGCCCACTGCCCGACGGCGCGGACCTGCTCCGGGGAGGCGACCGCGCCGGTCGGGTTGGACGGTGAGCACCACAGCAGCACCTTGGTGCGCTCGGTCCGGGCCGCCTCCAGCTGCTCGGCGGTGACCTGGTAACCCTGCTCGGGCATGGTCAGGACCTCGACCGGTACCCCGCCGGCGAGCCGGATCGCCTCCGGGTAGGTCGTCCAGTACGGCGCCGGCAGCAGGACCTCGTCGCCCGGGTCGAGCAGGGTCGCAAAGGCCTCGTACACCGCCTGCTTGCCGCCGTTGGTGATCAGCACCTGGGCCGGGCCGACGGCGTAGGAAGAGTCGCGCAGGGTCTTGTCAGCCACGGCCTGCTTGAGCTCGGGGAGACCGCCGGCGGGGGTGTAGCGGTGGTTGCGGGGGTCTAAGCACGCGGCCGCGGCGGCCGCGACGACCGCCGCGGGGGTCGGGAAGTCGGGCTCACCGGCACCGAAGCCGACCACGTCCTCCCCGGCGGCTTTCTTGGCCTTGGCCTTCGCGTCGACGGCCAAGGTGGCCGACTCGGCGATGCCGCCGACCCGGCGCGAGATCCGCGGGGCGGTCGCGGCAGACGGTGCAGAGGGGGTGCTCATGCCTCCATCGTCCCAAGCGATCCACGACCCGGTCCAACGGGTTGTCCGTCCTGCTCGCGACGGCGCGGTTCCATGCGCCGTCGCACGCGGCCGTTGCTGGTTGAGGCTCCCGGCCGGCACGCCGTACACTCGTTGCTCTGAGGCCCGACGCCTCCGCTCCGGCGCCCGCGCACCGGTTTCGCAGCCGCGCCGGACACCGGAGGGGCGTAGCTCAATTGGCAGAGTCCCGGTCTCCAAAACCGGTTGTTGCAGGTTCAAGTCCTGTCGCCCCTGCACGAACCGCCAGCTAGCCGCCCAGCCGACCCGCAGCCCGACCGACGAGACGAGGACCCAGTGAGCGACAGCGTTGTCACAGCCGCCGCTGCCCGCGGCGACGACGGCTCGAAGCGGCTGGAAGGCGGTCGCGGACCGGGTCGGATCGGCCGGATCGGCGTGTTCATCCGGCAGGTCATCGCCGAGCTGCGCAAGGTCATCTGGCCCACCCGCAAGGAGCTGATCACCTACACGACGGTCGTCATCGCCTTCGTTGTGGTGATGGTGTCGGTCGTGGCGCTGTTCGACTTCGTCTTCACCAAGGGCGTGCTCGCCGTCTTCGGCAAGTAGCCCGGCCCGTCAACCGCACCACCACCGAACCGAGAGCAGGACGTGTCTGTGTCCGAGTACAGCCCCCAGCCCGCTGACGACCCGACGGGTCCGCAGTCGGAGCAGGATGAGGCCGTCGCCAGCACGCCCGAGTCCACTGTCCCGTCCACCCCGGCGGGCAGCGGTGCGGCCGACCTGAACGAGCTCGGCTCGGGCGCCGTGGAGGACGGGGAGCCCTACGTCGCCGCCGACGCCGAGCCGAGCGAGGACGGCGCCGCCACGCAGGCGCGCACCACCGTTGCCGCGGCGGGTTTCAGCGACGTCGGCACGGAGCGCACCCCGGTCACACCGCAGGCGGCTGCGGACCTGCCGCTCGAGGACGTGGCCGCCGCCCCACGGGCGGCGGGCGAGGACGCCCCGGTCGTCGTGGAGGACCCGGCCGAGGAGCTGCGGAGCGCGCTGTCCGGCCTGCCCGGCGACTGGTACGTCGTGCACTCCTACGCGGGCTATGAGAACAAGGTGAAGACCAACCTGGAGTCCCGGATCTCCAGCCTGAACATGGAGGACTTCATCTACCAGATCGAGGTGCCCACCGAGGAGGTCACCGAGGTCAAGGCCGGCAAGCGCCAGCAGGTCGTGCGTAAGAAGCTGCCCGGCTACCTGTTCGTGCGGATGGACCTGACCGATGAGTCCTGGTCGGCCGTGCGCAACACCCCCGGGGTCACCGGGTTCGTCGGGCAGACCTCGCGCCCCACTCCGCTCACCGTCGAGGAGGTCGTCAAGCAGCTGGCGCCCCCGAAGCAGAAGGTCCTCGTCGCCGTCCGGGCGCAGGAGTTCGAGGTCGGCGAGTCCATCACCGTCACCGACGGCCCGTTCGCGACATTGCCCGCGACGATCAACGAGATCAACCTCGACAGCCAGAAGCTCAAGGTGCTGGTGTCGATCTTCGGCCGCGAGACGCCGGTCGAGCTGTCCTTCAACCAGGTCGCCAAGATCTAGCTCCGGCCCCCGCCCCGACCTGCTCCCCAGCCACAGAGAGAACCCGCACATGCCTCCCAAGAAGAAGAAGCTCGTCAGCGTCATCAAGCTGCAGATCAAGGCCGGCGTCGCCACGCCCGCGCCGCCCGTCGGACCGGCCCTCGGCCAGCACGGCGTGAACATCATGGAGTTCTGCAAGCAGTACAACGCGGCTACCGAGACCCAGCGGGGGGATATCGTCCCCGTCGAGATTTCGGTCTATGAGGACCGCTCCTTCACCTTCGTCACCAAGACGCCGCCGGCCGCGCGGATGATCCTGAAGGCCGCGGGTGTGGACAAGGGCTCGCCCACGCCGCACAAGACCAAGGTGGCCAGCATCAGCCAGGCCCAGGTGCGCGAGATCGCGACCACCAAGATGGACGACCTCAACGCCAACGACCTCGACGCCGCAGCGAAGATCATCGCCGGGACTGCCCGGCAGATGGGCGTCACCGTCACCGACTAGCTCCGACCGTACGACCTGCACCTGTGGGAGGACGCCGAGAGCCGGCGCCCGCTGGCACCACGACCCCAAGGGGAGACACGATGAAGCGCAGCAAGGCCTACCGCGCCGCCGCGGCCACGATCGACGCCGGCAGCGTCTACAGCCCGCTGGAGGCGATCCGGCTCGCCCGGACGACCAGCACCACCTCCTACGACGCGACCGTCGAGGTCGCCATGCGCCTGGGCGTCGACCCGCGCAAGGCCGACCAGATGGTCCGCGGCACCGTCAACCTTCCGCACGGCACGGGCAAGACCGCCCGCGTGATCGTCTTCGCGACCGGCGACAAGGCCGCCGAGGCTGTTGCCGCCGGTGCCGACGAGGTCGGCGGGGACGAACTGATCGAGCGGGTGGCGAAGGGCTACCTCGACTTCGACGCCGCCGTCGCGACCCCCGACATGATGGGCAAGGTCGGCAAGATCGCCCGGGTGCTCGGCCCGCGCGGGCTGATGCCCAACCCGAAGACGGGAACCGTGACGCCGGACGTCACCAAGGCCGTCAGCGACATCAAGGGCGGCAAGGTCAACTTCCGGGTCGACAAGCAGGCCAACCTGCACCTGGTCATCGGCAAGGCGTCCTTCGAGGACAGCAAACTGGTGGAGAACTACGGCGCCGTGCTCGACGAGATCGGTCGGGCCAAGCCGGCCGCCGCCAAGGGCAGGTACCTCAGGAAGATCACGATGACGACCACGATGGGCCCCGGCATCCAGGTCGACCCCAACCGGACCCGCAACCTGCTCGAGGACGGCTCGGACACCCGCCCCGAGTAGGCCGCACCCATCGACTGCTAGTGTCAGGTCAGCCCAAGACCGCTGGTCATCCCCTCGTCCGTCGTGGGGGTGGAAGGCTCCGCCTCACGGCGGACGACCCGCGCAGGCGACACGGACAGACCCCCGGAGAGCGGGGCCTCTGACGCCCCGTGCGCTGCCTGCGCCGGGGCGTCTCTCATGTGCGGGGCCCAGCGCCCGTCCGAGAGGAGGCCCATGGCCGCCGAGACCGACACCGCCCCGGTGCACGCTCGCGCCACCGTCCGGCCCGACAAGGCCGACGCCGTCGCCGAGCTCACCGAGCACTTCCGCGGCGCCACGGCAGCGGTACTCACCGAGTACCGCGGCCTCACTGTCAAGCAGATCGGCGATCTGCGGATCGCGCTCGGCAGTGAGACGACGTACGCCGTGGTGAAGAACACGCTGACCAGGCTGGCCGCGAGCAACGCCGGTCTCGGTCATCTGGAGCCGCTGCTCGAGGGCCCCATCGCGGTGGCCTTCGTCAAGGGCGAGCCCGTCGCGGCCGCCAAGGCCTTGCGCGACTACGCCAGGACGAACCCGGCGCTAGTCATCAAGGGCGGTGTGCTCGACGGAAAAGCGCTCACTGTCGAGGAGATCCGCAAGCTGGCCGACCTGGAGTCCCGCGAGGTGCTGCTCGCCAAGATGGCCGGAGCACTGAAGGGCTCGCTCAGCCAGGCCGTCCAGCTGCTGGCTGCTCCGCTCGCGCAGGCCGCCCGAGCCGTCGGCGCCCTGCAGGCCAAGGCCGAGGCCGACCCGTCGGTGCTCGGCGGCGGCAGCGGCACGGCCCCCGTCCCCCATCCGGACGACCAGTCGGCCCCGGCCGGCGTCATCGCGCACGACAGCCTCAGCACCGAAAGCACGTCCGACTGACCGGCTCCGGCCGCGCACCGCACCCTTCCCACCCGTACCGCCGGAGACCGGCACACACCCTCAAGGAGCCACCCATGGCCAAGCTCAGCACCGACGAGCTGCTCGAGCAGTT
>JAABUZ0100004239.1_pt1 | contig 20022 bp, 15 predicted proteins | sample 5562091 | NCBI WGS metagenome assembly JAABUZ01 (sample SAMN12813069, study PRJNA571459) | rock metagenome | isolation source: Antarctica rocks | place: Antarctica: Victoria Land, Linnaeus Terrace sud | collected 2015-12-21 | reverse complement strand
CGCTTCATCAGCGGCGATAGGATCAGGTCGATGCGGTCCGCCGGCGTGTAGGGCTCCCCGTCGGCCGCCTTGCGTTGGAGGCGCCGGAGCACGGCCTCCGCGTCCTTGCGCCCGATGAAGATGTTGTGGACGCGAAACGTCAGGTCGCCCGTCCTCAGCACCGAGGGGGCGCTCCGCCCGCCCGCGCCGTACACGACGACGGTATGCACCGGGCCGCCGTGCTCCTCGGTCGTGAGATCCTCAGGACAAGTCTTCCACGTCGAGGGCGAATCGCTCCCATTCCCGGCGCAGACCGGCCTTCTCCTCGTCGCCCAGGAACGTTGCCTCGACGGCGTTGAGGTTGAGCCTCCACAGTTCGTCCCATCTGAAGCCCTGCGCGGCCAGCAGCCGGTACTCCCGGTTGAGGCTGGTCCCGAACATGGGCGGGTCGTCCGAGTTGACCATGCAGTACAGGCCGGCGTCGACCATGCGCCGGATCGGGTGCAACTCGTCCGGAGCGATGACGCCCAGGCAGTAGTTGCTGGTGGGCGAGACCTCCAGCGGGTAATTCTACCACAGTAGCACCCATGGCGTGATGACTCCCAACGTCGTTACGTCGTTACGTCGTTACGTCGTTACGTCGTTACGTCGTTGACCCTCTCCACAGATTTTGGTCACACTCTTATGGGTGTCCTCTCTAGTGCCGATACTTACGGGGATAGGCGGTTTTGTTAGCCTCAACTTATAATGCGCATAGCGTGCTGCGCGTCATAGTGCTACACTTGCCGCAGGATTGCTAATGTTGCCAGCGGTATAGATCCGCAGAGAAAAGCTTCCCGACCGTCTCGGTAGTCGCGGTAGAAAGGATTGACATGCCGCCCATGACTCTCTCAACATCTACGCAAGCCCTGTCTTCACGCTATGTGGCATGGAACAAGGCGCTAAGCGATTACTTCTTTAATCCACACCAAGCCGGACGACCCGCGTATCTGCAAATCGACGCCGGTACGTTACGAACGCTCGCGTCCGTGATGGGCATCAGTCCAGAGGATGCGGAAGATGACTTCATCAAGACCGTTCGCTCACAGTTGAACATAGTCCGTGGTGCGCCATTCCGTCGCATCAAGAATCTGATGGACACCTGGCAGCGATCACCGCAGCGGCTCGATCAACCGCCACCATGCGTAGCGATGCTTGGCCTATGCGTCTTAGCCGCCAGTAGGATGCACCGGGACCATGAGCATGCCGCTCACAATTACCATGTTCGGCTGGATGATCTTCTCGGTTGGCATCAGTCGGGTAATCTACGAGACTTTTATGACGTGGTGACGCCCTTTTGGGATCGGCTTAACGACTGGCTCAGTTGCGATAATGGTGGCCGGCTTGGTGTCCCAACCTCGGCACCCATCGGTCGCTTGACGCACATTGGGCGCCCCATTTCTCAGTGCTTGCTGCGAGACGTGGACAGAGATCACTTGCCGGATTTCTTTGCTTTTGCCGGTATTAATCCCAGCACCGAAGTGGATCCGGATGATCTGGTTGGCCCCCTACTACGATGGTGTCAGAGTTCCGCATGTAGTCTATCGAGCCAGGCAAGGCATCTCATGCAACGGGGAGCCTCCGACATTCATCTACAGATCGCACGGATCGTCGCCGGCGAGGTACGTGTCTGGCGCGGCGAGACACGGGAGAGCGCCGACTGCCACACGGCGCCAATTGTTGTGCGCCTTGACTCTCCTAAGTGGGGCTATCAGTTCGAGATAGAACTGTACCCTCGTCGCCCGCAGGACTTCCCGTCTGGGACATTCCAATCGCGTGTTGGACCCGTTGATCTCCGAACTCTCGATGACGCGGATAGCGGGTGGTATGAGCCGATCGCTCTCAACGCGCAACAAGTGCTCGACTGCGGCATCGAACTTCGCCGTGGGTCTTTTGCCCTGCGATGGACGCCTACCCGGATCATCACCTTGCGGCGCGACGACCAAGATCTCGGGGGATATGTCTCGCAAGAGCACGTGGGCCTTGGGGAACGCATCATCGTTCTGACTCGAGACACTACAGCCCTTGAGACTTTCCTCGACCGATTTGCCGCGCCAGGCTGGACTCGCGCACCCGGAACACAAGGACTGCCGCACAGTTGGAGTGCTTATCTTAATGTTGCGATCCAAAAAAAGGCGCGGCCGGATATCTATCCTGCCTTTACCTGTCTCATCCCGACAGAGCACATCTCCATCAATCTCGACGGTGGGCTCAAGCTCGACTCCTCCACGTGGCTCACGGGTGGCGAGCCGGTTCTGCGGGTTTCGCGCGGTGATGGTGGGTCGATCACAGCGGAAGTCGACGGCTACACTGTTCTTGACTGCGCCAATCCTTCCGTGGAACTAGAATTAGCCAGCCTTGATATCGCCCCTGGACGCCATACCATTGTTGTCTGTGGGCGCTCGCGACACTTCCACACCGTACGCTCTGGCGACTATGTCGCGCCACAGATTATCGCACGCGATACATCCGCCCACCTCGCACACGTACTGGTCCGCGACAAGGGCCGCTTCATGGCTACCTTCCCATCACCGCGCGTCGTCGATGTTGACGCTGCGCTCCCTGGACAACTAAGCATTATGGGGACGCACATCTCTGCGCAGCGTGGCGACCTCCCGCAGAATCTGCCGCAGCCCATTACGCTCACGGGCGGGGCGCGCCTGTACATCCTTTTAGGACCACAGCCTGGCATGGTGCATGAGTATCACGACCCTTTGGAGCCTCTTTTTCGGCGTAAGCACCAGCCGCCGAACCAGCAGCCCTTTGTGGTCGAGCCTCCTTTCCAAATTGCCTGGGTTGTGCGCGTTTCGCGGCGAAATCGCACCGTCCAACTGAACATCGCTCTCTCTCCGATAGACGGAGAGTTGTATCCCGGGGGTGATGTCGCTGCCTGGAAGGCATGGGTGCTTAAGGGATACAAGCGCCCTCCTACCGCTGATGCAGCCGCTCTTTGGCAGCGATACGCACAAGTGGCGAGGTGTTTATCGTGACGCACCCCTCCTATGATCTGCTGATCGAGTACCTTAGCGCGTTGAGGCGTGGCAACTGGAAGACATTTAAGGCTGCGGTCACGGCTGTCGCAACGCGCAACGAGCAAGGTGAGATACCGCGCTGGATGTCTACAGTTGTCGCTACACACTTGTCCGCCCTTGGACACGCTGAGATCGCCTTCGATGACAACTTAAGCTGGGAGATTGCCCCGGCCGCCATTGTTGGTAGCCCATCCTTACGTCCAGGACACGGCTTCTTGTGCGGCGCCCGCACAACGACAGTCATGGATGCGGTGCAAGCGGCCGCCGGCGAGAGGGGAGTTGGCTGGACGATTGTCCCACAGAATGACGCACCGTCGGCCGTCTTTCTACATGGCTCTAACGACGATGACCTCGCCGCTGTCGCAGTTCATGCGAGCGTACCGTTTGAAGCCGATTGCGCCGGTCGCATGCTACGCTGCTTGCCCACTCTAACAAGTCTGTATCGAGCGGCCCCATCTGCGGGATTACCCTGCGGCTTCGATACAAAGCGTTTTGATCCAGAATCGTTGACGTGGCAGACTGTCGATGCCGCCGAAGGCGACGGCTCATTTCTCTTCGACGCGTATCGTCCGGAGTACCGCGTCATGCACGATGGCCTCATCAAGAAGGTATCCCGTAGCGTCGCGATCTATTATGCGCTTGCCCAGGCTCGGAAATCGGTCATCACCTACACTGGTGGGACCGATGAACTCGTCGTGCCCGCACGTGCCGAGTTGCCGCAACTGTATGCCCGAGCACTTGTGCTCTACAGTGGCCGTGTGCCGACCTACGACAACGGACAACTGCACTATACGCTGATGCCTTCATTGGCAGCGGCAATGGTGAGGCGTGGGCTGGAGGATGGAGAGGGTTATGGATAATATCTACGGTACGTTCAGCGCCCTGGCGTGCATGTATCAAGTGTACTACGACACGCCCTTTGCATTGCGGGATATCGGCTTGGCTAGCGAGCGGCGATCCTTGATTGAAACCGAAGGCAACGTCTACCGTGAGCCGTTTATCGAGGTAATCCCGCGCTTCGTTTCCTCGAACAAGACGGTGGCCGACGCTTGTGCTGCGTTGGGTCTTGGCAAAGATGTCGCCTCCTTTCTAACATCGGGGCTTTTTGGCGCCGATCAGCAGCTATACAGCCATCAGTGGGACGCCTGGAAAGCCTCTCTGGCAGGACGCCACGTCATCGTCACATCGGGGACGGGATCAGGCAAGACGGAATGCCTTCTGCTGCCGATCTTAACCTCACTTGTGCAAGAGGCTGCCGCATGGCCCAACACGCCTGCCCCAACAAATACAGAGTGGTGGCGCAACGGCAACGCGTGGGTAGCACAGCGGTCTCGCAGGGGACGGTTGCCAGGCGTGCGCGCTATGATCCTTTATCCGATGAATGCCTTGGTTGAAGACCAGCTTCAGCGCCTGCGCAAGGCTCTTGATGGCCCCGACGCACGAGCGTGGTATGGTAGCCGCGACCCTTTCTACTTCGGACGGTATACGGGTCGAACACCGGTTGCGGGAAGGGTTGCGGACAGCGGCAAGCGCAGCGAATTGAAAGCATATTTATCTGAAGCAGACAGCTCTATCTTTGCACTTTTTGTTTGCCTACCACATGTTGTGGTTCATCAAGCGCCGAAACCACAACATATAGAGCGTAGAGGCCGTTTTACTTGACCATAATCGAAAAGTGCAAAGATAGTGAGACAGCATAGTGCGAGAGATTGATCGCGAGATTCGCTCCGGGCAGCGGAACCTCGACGACCGCTACTTCTTCCCTCGCCTCGACGGTAGTGAGATGCGTTCGCGGTGGGACGCGCAAAGTACACCGCCGGACATCCTCATCACCAACTACTCGATGCTCAATGTGATGTTAATGCGCGAGATCGAAGATCCGATCTTCCAGCAGACCCGGGCCTGGATCGAGGCCGATCCTAGCCACATCTTCACGCTCGCCGTCGACGAGTTGCACATGTACCGTGGTACCACCGGTAGCGAGGTCGCCTTGCTCCTGCGCAACCTGCTGCTACGCCTCGGGCTCGATAAGCGGCTGCGGCAAGTACGCTTCATCGCGGCAAGCGCATCGCTGGACAAATCCGACCCCAGCGGCCTCGACTACCTGCGTCAGTTCTTCGGCGCACCAATGCAGCAGTTCGAGGTGATCGAAGGCAAGAGAATCGAACCTCCTGCTGGCGCTGGTCCAGCCACCGCGCTGCCACGACTACCCTTTGATCGCTTCTGGGGCGGCTGGCAAGCCGCCATGAACGATGCAGATCGAGCCCAAGCGGCCGCAAGCCTCGCGTCCGATCTTCGCGTGCCAGCTACGCCGGTAGGCACACCGCTAGAGTTGACGCTTGGCGATGCGCTTGCGGATAAGGGAATAGACAGCGCCGTTATAGAGGCTAGCCGGGATTTGGCGACCGGCGAGGGGCGACCGCGTGCATACTCGGCCATGGCACAACGGCTCTTTGGCCTCCCAACGCCTCCCCAAGGGCAGGATTCCGCTCTCGACGGTCTCCTCGTTGCTCTCGCGCACGCGACGATTCGCGTCAACACGCAAGAGCAGCGGCTTCTACCAGCGCGTGCGCATCTCTTTTTCCGCAGCATCCAAGGATTCTGGGCATGCTCCAATCCTAACTGCACAGAGGTGAATGGGCAATTCCAAACGTCGGGCCGTACGATCGGAAAGATTTTTAGCGCGCCGCAATGGAAGTGCGCATGCGGTGGCCGTGTCCTGGAGTTACTCTACTGTCAGACATGTGGCGAAGCTTACTTGGGCGGATATAAGGCTAAGGCGCCTAACGGAAGCTTGGTACTCTACCCTGACTACCCCCAATTGGAGCAGATACCTGATAAGGCCGTGACGCAACGACTCTACGGGGCTTATGCCTGGTATTGGCCCAGCCGCAGCCCTCTTGGCTGCAAGGAAAAGTGGGGCCGCCACGGTGACAAGTACAAGTTCCAACTCAGCAATGCGCGCTTCGACTCACAAACCGGTACGCTATCGGTTACCCGCAGCGCACCCACTGGTCGGACCTTAACGATCACAGGTCCGGGAGATGAGGGGCAAATCCTCGCACTCCCCACAAAGTGTCCACGCTGTGGCGACGATTGGGAGCGCGCTTGGCTTGAAAAGTCGACTGTTCTCGACCTGGAGCGCATGCAATCACCTATACGGACGATGGGCACGGGCTTTGAGAAGATTAGCCAGGTCCTGGCGGACGCCCTGCTGCGCGAGATATCTTCTCCAGAGAGCCGGCAACTCGTGCTGTTTTCAGATAGCCGGCAGGATGCCGCAAAGCTCTCGGCCGGCCTGGAGAAATCGCACTACCAGGATCTCGTGCGCCAGTTCATTATGCAAATCGCTGACCGCGATCCGGCTACGTCTCTAAAGGCGCTGGAGAAGCGCGCGATGAAGCAGCCTCTGACCGCCGACGAGGCACGTCTGGCCGATGCCTTGATGGCACAAGATCCAGATTTGCTGGTTTCTCTCACTATGGTGCTCAAGAACGTTGGGGACCAGGATGACCAGCAGCGTGTCGTGGCCGCGCAAGCCACAGCCTCAACCCAGACACCGATCTCGATGGACGCCATCAGAGGTGATGTCGAGCGGCGCCTCCTCGACCTGGGAATCAACCCGGCTGGCCCTGACCCGAGCGTGTCGTCGTATAAGGTTGGTAAGGACAAGCGCCCATGGACCGACATCTTCGACTTCTCGGTCCCATCACCCCTGGAGCAAAAGGGACTATCCAAGGAGCAGTTGAGCTTCTTAAATAGTCAGGTCCGCCAGAGACTGCTTGAGACGTGCGCCTACGCCCTCTTCGCAAGCGCGCGGCTTGACTTCGAGTCGCTGGCCCTCGGCTGGTGCACGGTTGATCCTGCGACGTGGAAGACGACGCAGGCCGCAGGCATCGCCCCCGCTCTCCTGAAGCAAGTGGTTGACGGATCAATCCGCATCTTGGGAGAGCGGGGACGCTTCTTCGGACGCCGTCGCAGCCGCCCGCAGCCGCCCGCATATTTGAGCAACTACTGGAAGGCTGTTGCCCAGGCAAACGGCCTGGATGAGGCGGACCTTAAAGACGCAGCGATGGCAGTGCTGCAAGGCTCGCGTCTGGTAAACGAGTGGCTGATTATGTCAGACCGGCTGTTTGTTCAACCCGCGCGCAACGAGGAATGGATGTGTGACAAGTGTCGCAAGATCCACCTCCATCCAGCCGGGGGCATCTGCACGGATACGACGTGCGCCAATCGACTCAGTGCTGCTCCCCAGCCGCGCAACACGTCAATCGGAGATGATTACTATCGGGTCCTGGCAACAAAGCCAGAGCCGCCTTTCCGACTCCATTGTGAGGAGCTAACGGGACAGACTGGCATCGCGGAGAGCCAAGATCGTCAGCGCCTCTTCCGCAAGGTCTTCTTCGGCTCCGAGCCGCGGCGCGTGGCGGAGATCGATCTACTCAGCGTGACCACCACTATGGAGGCCGGGGTCGATATCGGTTCTTTGCTTGCCACGATGCTCTCCAACATGCCGCCGATGCGCTTCAACTATCAGCAACGCGTAGGACGTGCCGGCCGACGTGGAGCCGGCCTATCAGCAGCACTAACGATTTGTAGAGGGCGGAGCCATGACGATTTCTACTTCCAGAATCCGGCACGCATCACCGGTGATCCTCCGCCGCAGCCATACATCGACTTGCGACGACCAGAGATCGTGCGCCGAGTGCTCGTTGCCGAGTCGCTGCGTCGCGCCTTCCTAGCCTGCCCTAGCCAGCAAGCCGGCGTGGATGACGGGGATAATGTGCATGGTCAGTTCGGCACTGCGTCCGATTGGGCTCCGTATCGATCAGCTGACATCAGCGCATGGTTGGTGGACAACAAACGTCAGATCGAGACCATCGCCCTTGCGCTCACCTACCAAACGCCTTTAGCGGGGATGCCCCAGGTTAACCAACTCGTCGACTACATCTGCACGCAACTGACCAGGGACATCGATGGCATCGCCTCCGATCCGCGGCTCCTGCAGGATGAACTCAGCGAGCGTCTCGCAAACCAAGGGCTGGCCCCTATGTTCGGCTTCCCCACGCGCTCACGTTACCTCTATACACAGTTACCCTTCCAAGGATATAAGTGGCCTCCTAATGGTGCGGTCAGCCGAGATCTGGACATCGCCATCAGCGAGTTTGCCCCAGGATCTCAGATCGTCAAAGACAAAAAGGTGTACGCCTCCATTGGGGTGGCTAGCTACAGGCCGGTTAGGGGAGCGGTGGCGCCAGTACCAGACCCGCTAGGGACCTTGCGTGCAGTCGGCACATGCGATACGTGTCAGGCTTTGATCGACCCACTATCACCCGGCCAAGCGTCCTGCCCGGCGTGCGGCAGCGCGAGCTACCGAGAGCTGCGTCTGAGCGAGCCGGCTGGCTTCCGCACGGATTACTCGAGCGAAGACAAAGACTTTACCGGGCGATTCGAGTGGACTCCTCGCGCGTCGCGTGCCCGCATGGCAGCAGACATACCAGCAACCGGGCAGCAACTCGTGCGAGGCAGTCGCATTTGCACGCTCGCCAGCACTAACACAGGGACCGTCTATGCTATTAATGACAATAATGGGCAGCAGTTCGATTTCCGCAAGTTCAAGGACGAAAGTTGGGTCGTGCCGGAGCAATATCCGGACGGAAGCGTTGTGCCTGACCTATCAGCCGCTATCTCAGACATGCGATCTTTAGCCTCGATCACGACAACCGATGTGCTTCTCGTCGGGCTTGATGCGGGACAACTGCCGCAAGGCATCGACCTTAACCCAGCGCGCGTCGTCAATCCCGCACGCCCTGCCAGCCCAACGCGCGTTGCAGCGAAAGCGGCCTGGTTCTCCTTCGGGTTCCTGCTCCAGACGGCAGCGGCGGTTTATCTCGATGTGGGGCGCAATGAGCTTCGCGTGGGCTTACGCACGGCGATGCGGCCAGGAAACACCCTGGAAGGAGAAATATTTATCTCCGACAGCCTTGAGAATGGAGCGGGCTATGCAACGTTCTTGGGGCAACCCAAGGAGTACGAGAAGCTTCTTGTCGACGAAATATTGGGCAAGATCCGTCCTGGTTGGGCACAACACACCCAGGCCGGCCGCCTCTGCGACAGCGCGTGCTACGACTGCTTGAAGGACTACGCAAATATGCAGTATCATGGGCTTCTCGACTGGCGGCTTGCCCTCGATATGGCAGAGCTAGCAGCCGGCGAACCCCTCACAGCAGCGCGGTGGTTCAGTCGCGCGCAACAAGATCGCGATCAATTCTGCCGAGACTTCGGTTGGACACCTGCGCGTTTCGCTGGCCTGCCAGGGGCGATAGGACCACAAATGGGGACCGTACTCATCCTCGCCCACCCCTTATGGTCCACGGATCGGCGATATCTCTGCCAAGAGTTGGCCAACGCGGTCGTTGATGCGAAAGGTCAAGGCTTCACTGACGCAGCCATTCATATCTATGACTTATTTGATGTAGGGCGGCGTCCAGTGTGGGTTGAGAGCCAGATACTCGAGACATAGCGCATGAGGCGGGTTACTCCTACTCCGTACTTATGTCAGCCGAAGTAGCTACTGTTATCGCTACCAAACGCGCATCGCCCTTTTGTCCGCAGCCACGCTTGCTTCTTCGATATCAGAATCCGTCGAACAGGGGTGAGTGACAGGCTCGTGAGAAAGCAAAGCGGCGGCGACTTGCTTGACCACTTCCACGTTTACAGCGTTCCCTAGGGCAGCGTAGGCTCGCGTCGGAGCGTCCGGCAACTTCAGCTTGTCCATGCTCTGGAGCTTGGCGCACTCCTGAGTGGTCATGTAACGTCCCTCCCATGTGATGACAGGCACCTGCGTGGTTGTCATCGCAATGAGCGAGGGAGCGGTGGTGCGACGCTTAGCTCGGACACCGGAAGCACGGAACTGAAGCACAAGCCTGCTCAGGTCTCGCTCCTCGCCCTTGGCATTCCACTCGAACTTCTGCAGGCTTGCAGGGAATCGGTGGAGTTGGGACCGCCAAAGGTCGATCCATGCCTTGTTCTGCTCATAGAAATCGCGGTTTTGCTTGATGAACAAAATCTTCCAGCGGGGAAATCTCTCTGGCTCGTCCTTGGCGTGCGCCTGCTTGGCTCTGGCGTACGACGGAAGGGCCTTGAAGATCGCCTCCTCATCGAGATCAGCCAAGGACTCGCCATGAGCCCCGAAACAGCCCTTGAGAACGGCAGCCCCTACAGCATGAGGGGTTGTCTCCTCGTAGGGATATGTGGCGCCAAACTCCATCGTCCAGATGGGAAACGACGGGAGACTTATCTCCCTCGGGCAGCGATCGAGAAAATCCTGCCACATGGCGACGCAGGCGAGGGCTTGCGCCGATAGCTTGCGCGCGTCCGACGGGTTTTTCTCCAGCACACTCGTTATATCAGTTGCCCCATGGATCTTCTTCGGCCAGATGAAGCCCTCTAGGCTCGTAGTGCCCAGCTTACCGACAATAAAGACGCGCTCACGTATTTGGGGTATACCGTACTGATGCGGCGATAGCTTCTCAACCCGAATATCGTATCCTTCTTTAACGAGCAGACGCTTGACCTCTACCCACGTCTTCTCATTGTTGTGTCGCGCGAAGTTGGGTACGTTCTCTAGCATCAGGAAGCGCGGATGACGAGTCTTGATGATCTTCAAGAGGTGGTAGAATAGCTTGCCCCACCTCGGGTCATCGAGTCCGTTTTGCTCGCCCGCCTTTGAGAAAGGCTGGCAAGGAAAGCCAGCGCACAGTATGTCATGCTCGGGGACATCGGCCGTCTTGATACGTGTGATGTCCCCTCTAACAAGACCGGCATCCAAAACAAAGTTCTGCTTGTACAACTCCCGCAACTGTGGGTCAAGCTCACTCGCGAAGACGCATGTGTGATGCAGTTGGTGCAAGGCTAGATGGAAGCCGCCGAGCCCGGCGAAGAGATCGATAAACCGTAGTCGCTGTGAGAGTGCCTGAGGCTCGGCGGGCATATCTAGGAGCTTTTGCGGGCTACTGGATAGCTCGATCATGGCTAGGCTTTGCCGTCCTCAGCGATTGGTCGCATTGTGAGCAAGGATCGCCGCACCCGTGCAGGCTTCTCGTCCGGCATGGTCTTCCTCATCCTCTATCATCACCATAGGGCAGCAGCGACGATCGGCTATCATGCCACATTGGTCCGCATACGTTCCTCGACCTGTGCCCGCGTGAGATGGTAGCCCGTTCCATTGATAGTAAAATCCGTCGAGCCCACACCTCCCTACCAAGCGCGGCGGACGGGCTATTACTATTACTTCTTCTAATGCTAACTGTACTCTTTACGCGCACACCTTGATAGCAGGTTATCCCTATCGCCAACCCAACACTATCGCCCACAGGCACTGTCATTGGTCATGTCCGATTTTCCCCTACACTTGGCTTACACTATCCTGTAGATTGTGTGGCCGGCCACAAGAGCCACGCTGAGTTGTATGCCGAGGTGGATAATGTCTGTACACAACGAGATCCAGTACGCCTCGATCGATGACTTGTTTCTTGACCCTGAGAATCCACGTTTGGGACGAAGTACTACGCGCCCCAACTTAGAGCAAGAGAAAATCCTCGAATTGATGCAAGACTGGACGCTCGACGAACTGGCCGTATCGTTCTTGGAAAGCGGGTTTTGGGTCCAAGAGGCGCTGATCGTCGTCGATCAAGAACTTAAGGAGAAACTATACGACGACGGCAAGAAGCGCCTCGTCGTCATCGAGGGCAACCGTCGGCTTGCAGCCCTGACGTATCTCAAGATGGCTATTGAGGGCATCCCCCCATCGTCCAAATGGGCAAGGATTGCGCAAGCAAGAGAGCCGCAGGCCGTGCTGTTTACACGCATCCCCTACATCAAGGCTGACCGCCGCGACGACATTAGAGCGTTTCTCGGCTTTCGGCACGTCACGGGCATCAAAGAATGGAGGCCGGCGGAGAAGGCTGAGTACATCGCGGAGCTAATAGAGAACAGCCACATGACCTACGAAGAGGTCATGCGCGCCATCGGCAGCAATACTCCGACGGTACGGCAAAACTATATCTCGTATCGCTTGCTGCTCCAAATGGAGAGGCAAGAAAGCATCGCCATCGAAAAGGTCGAGCAGAAGTTTAGCGTGCTGTACCTATCGCTGCGCACAGTTGGTACACGACGCTACCTACAAATTGACATCGAGGCCAATCCAGAGCAGGCAAAGCGCCCCGTCTCAGACGAACGTCTCAAAGAACTCACAAACTTCGCGCTTTGGCTTTTCGGCAATGACAAGCAGCCACCGCTGTTCACGGACTCGCGCCGGGTCGATGACTTCGGCGCTATCTTGGAGAGCCCCGTCGCTGTTGAGTACCTTGAGCGATCAAAAACTCCCAGTTTCGACCGCGCGTTTAGCTTAGCAGGGGGTGACGAGCCGGAGTTGGTGAGGCTCGTCGACGAGGCGGCGGATAACATTGGTCTGGCGCTCATGCGGGCTCATCGCCACACGGATTCGGAGCGGCTGCGCCACTCTGTGGAGAGACTGGGGGAGGACGCTCGACAACTCCTCAGCCTATTTCCTGATCTTCGCGATGTTCTGTGCCGGGAGGCGAAGTAGTGTTACGCCTCCCCACCGTAGGCATGAGGCGATCCATCGAGAAGCACAACATTGACCTAAACGCCGTCTGCGATTGGGTCGAAGGCAACGTGCTATTCGAAAACGAGACCGTATCGATAGAGGATGCAGTTGATCAGCTAATCGACAATGAGGTGTACGACAAGCAGGACTTCGCCCGCGAGCGATTGGTAGACGCTTGGGATGAACTAGGACGTCGAGAGCGTTGGATGGGGAGCGGCAGTTCGATCAACGTTGTTAGCCAACGGGTAATGCCATACCGCACTTGGCGAGAGAGCCCCGCGCATAGCTTCTGCCTGGCCCTTGCGTATGCGAAGTGGTACCCGGACTGGGCTACCCAGTTCGGCAGCAATTACACAACACAGGGCGATCTCTTCGAGGCACTAACCAAGGAGTCTTTGGAAATAATGTTCCCGCAATGGGTCATCCATCGCACTGGATGGACGCGCGCCAACGCGGTGACGATCAACGATGTGGTGGAGAATGTCGCGACACGCCTAAGCGAAGAGATAGGTCAAGTCGAAGTATGGACGGATGAGAAGGCCAAGGAAGCTGGGCTCGACATCCTTTGCTATCGCTCTTACGAAGATGGCCGTGTCGGAGTGCCAGTATATCTGGTGCAGTGCGCAAGCGGCAATGACTGGAAAGAAAAGCTACGTACTCCTGACCTAAAGATTTGGAAGAGGATTGTGCGTTTTGTGGCCGAGCCGAAAAAGGCCTTCGCCATGCCATTTGCTATAGACGATGAGGAGTTTGTCCGGCGGTGCAACGTGGTTGACGGTCCTCTCATTGAGCGGTATCGCCTGCTCGCTGCTGGTCGAGAGGATCCCGACTGGGTCTCCCCTGAGTTGCACAGGAAAATTGTCCAATGGCTTGAGCCGCGCGTTGCCCAGTTGCCGCGCTTCAGCCCCTAATAAGAAGCATACGAGAGCAACGCGGTGAGACAAAGATTAGTGCATGACATAGAGTGATGACGTGCAAGAGCCAACGAGAGCAATTGACGTTTCTCGGTTGGCATGGTGAACCAACGAGGCCGGCCTAATTACCAATCGCAAGCACGAAAACCTCCGCAGGCTCCGACAGCGGGAGTATAAGAAGCACTTGCGATTACGGCGCACACTGGTGATGTTTGTAGGAGACACACGACGCACACTCTGGTGATTGGAGGTAGCGACATGTCCAGCGATGACGCATCCGACCGGGCGCCCGTCACGCATATCCAGGCGCTCTATTTCGAGTTGATCAAGACGATCCAGTACAACCAGTTGGACGGCGCGCAGGTCGTGGCGCAGTTGCTGGAGTGGCGCGGCCTCTGGCATAGCGTCATCGCCGATCGCCTGCCGACCCCGCGCCTCGCGCCCAACCCGGATGAACCGTATCAGTACAACGTGTACCCGCCGCTCTCGCTGCTGCGCACCACGCGGTACGGTGACTGGCCGGCCGACACGCTCTACATCTGGACCGACGAGGAACGGTTGCCGCGCCTGCAACGCCTCATCAGGGACAACTGGCCCGGCAGCCTGATCGAGCCGGTCGACCAGGACGACGTCCACGCCATGTTCCATGGATTCTATCAGCCGGCGGACCGCGTGTTCCTGGTCTGGTGGGATTAGCAGGCGCGAGCAGGCACGCGTCCGGGCGGGTCGTCGGGCGCGTCTGGGTCGAGAGGCGCCGGGGGCGTCGTACGATAGACGGCCACGCAATCGGGTAGCCGGAAGCGGCCCACGCCACCGACTTCCGAGAACCACAAATTCCCGCCCGAGCCGCGCACGAGGCCGTTAGGCCGGCCGAAGGCGTATGTCATATCCTGCTGCTCGGCTCATGTAAAGAGCCAGTCATGCACCCTCCACGTCAAGGCAAAGCGCTCCCACTCGCGGCGCAAGCCGGCCTTCTCCTCGTCGCCCAGGAACGCCGCCTCGACGGCGTTGAGGTTGAGCCTCCACAGTTCGTCCCAGGTGAAGCCCTGCGCGGCCAGCAGCCGGTACTCCTGGTTGAGGCTGGTCCCGAACATGGGCGGGTCGTCCGAGTTGACCGTGCAGTACAGGCCGGCGTCGACCATGCGCCGGATCGGGTGCGGCTCGTCCGGAGCGACGACGCCCAGGCAGTAGTTGCTGGTGGGCGAGACCTCCAGCGGCGTCTGGCGCGCCCGCAACTCCTCGACCAGGGTCGGGTCGTCCAGGCAGCGCACGCCGTGGCCGATGCGCTCGGCGCCCAGCACGTCGAGGGCGCCCCATACGCTTGGCGGTCCGCCCGTTTCCCCGGCGTGGGCGACGACCCGCAGGCCCTGCCGGCGCGCCTCGGCGTAGACATCCGCGAACAGCTCGGGCGGGTACCCGATCTCCGGTCCGCCCAGCCCCAGGCCGATCACCAGGCCCGTCGACCGGGCCTGCAAGGCAAACTCCAGCACGCGATGCCGGGTCTCGGGCAGTTCGCGCGAGATGTCGGGGATGAAGCGCACCCGGCTGCCGTACCTGGCTTCCCCGGCGGCGGCGCCCTCCGCCAGCGCGTGCAGCCACTCGTCGGCGGGAAACTTCCCCAGTTGCAGCGACGCCGAGAGGAACGCCTCGCTGTAGCGCACGTTCTGGTGCGCCTGGTTGCGCAGGAAGTCCTCGACCATCGTCGACCAGTCCCCGGGCGTTTGCATGGCCCGCGTGGCCAGAACGTAGACCTCGACGAAGTGGTCGAAGTCGCGGAAGCGGTAGAATTGCCGCCACTCCTCGAGCGACGCCGCGGGCAGCGCCACCCCATTGCGCGCGGCCATGGCATAGACCGTCTCCGGGTCGATCGCCCCTTCGAGATGCACGTGCAGCTCGACCTTCGGCATCGCGTCGATGCGGTGAGCCATGGCCTCCGCCACCCCTGTCACATCGTTCCCCGGCGCCCCCGCCTGCTCCCCCGTCAAGATCTTGTCTCCCTTACGATCATCATAACCCTGTCCGGCCCAGGGACCTCGTTCCAGTATCCACAATCCTCGGCTGTTGTCGCCCTGACCACGCTACCGACCGCCGACAAGGTGTGCCCGAGATGGTGATCGCGACCTGAGCCTTCAGGGCCAGACCAGCGCTCACCATCGCACTCGTTGGAACCACCCTACACCATCGGCATGCGCACCCCGACCATCAGCGTGGCCACCAGCTTTCGTCCTACCTCACTCGTCACTCGGGCGTATGCAGGGCGTATGCAAGACGCCCCTACGCGCCACTCGTCACTCCGTCACTCCGTCACGGCAGGAGCGTGACGTGCGGCGCGTCGACGGTGGGATGGGGAGCGATGCGTGCGTCGACGCCGAAGACGTCGCGGATCGCCTCGGCGGTCAGCACAGCCCAGGGCGGTCCGTCGGCGTGAAGATGGCCGTCCCGCAGCAAGAGCAGGCGGTCGAAGTAGAGCGCGGCCATGTTGAGGTCGTGCATGGCGGCCACCACGGTCAGGCCGTGCTCGAGGTCGCCGTGCAGCCCCCGCACCAGGCGCAGCGCGTCGCGCTGATGCGCCACGTCGAGGTGGACCGTCGGCTCGTCGAGCAGCAAGATGCCCGGCTGACGCCACAGCTGGCAGAGGGCCATGGCCAGCGCCACGCGTTGCTGCTCGCCTCCGCTCAGCGTGTTGTACGATCGCTCGGCCAGCCCCGTCAGGTCCAGCAGGTCCAGCACGTTGGCCACGGCCGCGCGGTCGCGGGCCGACTCGGCGGCCAGGAAGGGCACGTGCGCGGTGCGGCCCAGACCCGCGACCTCGCGTACGGTAAAGGCAAACGGGACCTGCAGCTGCTGCGGTACCACGGCCAGCCGCCGCGCGATGGCGCGCCGGTTCAGCCCGCTGATCGGCGCGCCGTCCAGCCGCACGGTCCCCTGTTGGGGAGACATGACCCCGCTTAGCAGCCGCAGCAGCGTCGACTTGCCCGCGCCGTTGCGCCCCAACAGGGCGACCATCTCACCCTCGCGCACGTCCAGCGAGAGGTCGCGCAGCACCACCGTCTGCCCGTAGGACAGCGCGACATCCGCGACGCTCAGGGCAGGCGCCCCTGGTACGGCTTGCGCTGCGTGCGCGCGCCGTCTGCTAGCGGCCAGAGGCATGCGGGCACGGCCTGTGAAGAGAGTCGTATGGCAGGAAACGGACACTAAAGTGTCCCCATGATAGACCGAGACGCGGTGGCTCGAGTGGGCGGGTTGCGCTGGGTACAGACATAGCTAACGGCTAATTACTAACGGCTAACGGCTAAAAGACGTAGTCATGGCGCCGATACAGCAACACGACAAACAGGGGCGCGCCGATCAGGGCCGTGACCACGCCGATGTTCAGCAGCACCGGCGAGAACGCCCGCGCCAGCGCGTCGACGCCGGTCAGGAACGCCGCGCCGAGCAGCGCCGACGCCGGCACGAGCAGGCGGTTGTCGGGACCGAACAGCAGCCGCGCCATGTGCGGCACCACCAGGCCCACGAAGCCGATGATGCCGCAGAGCGCCACCGCGACCGCGGCCACCAGCGCGGCACAGAGGATCAGCACTAGCCGCCCGCGCGCGGGGTTGAGCCCCAGGTGGGCCGCCTGCTCGTCGCCAAGCGCCAGCGCGTTGAGCAGGCGGCCCAGCAGGCACAGCGGCAGCACGCCGGCCAGGATCAGCGCCGCCGCCGCGGGCAACTGGTCCCAGGTTGTGCCGCTCAGGCCACCGAGCAACCAGAAGAACATGCTCTGCAACTGGTTCTCGGAAGAGAGGCTCATCACCAGCGTGGTCACGGCGTTGCAGGCCGCGCTGATGGCGAAGCCCGCCAGCAGCAGCGAGGTCACATGGACGCGCCCGCCCGCGCGCGCCAGCGTGTAGACGCCGCACACGGCGGCTAGCGCCCCCGCGAAAGCAGCCAGCGAGACCAGAGAGAAGCCGGCATAGGCGCTGGCCGTGGCGATCGGGAAGAGCAGGGCCAGCACGGCGCCGAGGGCCGCGCCCGACGAGACGCCGATCACCGCGGGGTCGGCCAGCGGGTTGCGGAAGACGCCTTGAAACGTTGCCCCGGCGATGGCCAAGGCGGTCCCGGCCAGCACGGCGGTCAGCATCTTGGGCAGCCTGACTTGCAGCACGATCGCCACCTGATCGTCGTTCCAGACGTGCGGCACGTGTACGATGGGCAGCCACTGCAAGACGATCGCCGCCACCGTGCCGGCCGGAATGTCCACGCCGGTCGGGCCGGCCACGACCAGCGAGCCGAGCATGGCCAGCAGCAACACGAGGCCGAGGCCACCAAGAACGGCCACCGCACGTCCCGGCCTGAAACGGCGTGGCCGCCACGACAAAACGCGCCAGCGCGCCAACTCACTGGGAGCGCGGGCATGCTGCCCGCTGTGCTCGGCAGCCAAGGACTCCACGGCGTCACTGGGAGCGCGGGCGGCCCGCCCGCCTGGTTCGGCAGCCAGGGGACCGGTGGCAGTCCAACGTCGCCGTTGCGACCGAAGCGGGCGGGCCGCCCGCGCTCCCAGTCTCTTAGCCATCCACTACCGTCCTCATGGCCTGTTGCGACCGAGGCGGGCGAGACACTCGCGCTCCCAGTCTCTTAGCCATCCGCCACCGTCCTCATGGCCTGTTCACCGTTGGAAGGCCGCGGGGTGCAGCAGGCGGGCCAACCGCTCCAGCGCGTCTATGGTGCGCGGGCCGGGGCTGCTGACGACGCTATCGTCGAACGGATAGACGTGGCCGAGCCGCACCGCCGGGATGGCGCCGAAGCCGGGCCGCGCCTTGACGGCCGCGACCGTCGTGCCATAGGAGGCGTCGCCCAAGATGATCACCCCTGGCTGGGCGCCCACGATCTGCTCTGTGCTGAGCGTCGGGTAGGCCGTGCGGCCCGCGCGCCCGATGTTGTCGCCGCCGGCCATGGCGATCAGCGCATCGCCGATCGAGTGGAGGCCATAGGTGTAGCCGCCGGTCTTGTCGTAGTCGTACTCGTAGTAGACGCGCGGGCGGGCGGTGACGCCGGTTAACCGGGCGGCCACGGCGGCGATGCGCGCCTGGAGCGAGGCGACGAGCGTTTCCGCCGTGGCGCTGTGCCCCGTGACGATGCCGGTGATGGTCAGGTCGTGCAGCACGCCGGACAGGGACGTGGGGTCGAGTTCCATGATTGGTAGATGCAGCGTGCGCAGCTTGGGCAGGTAGCTGGCGTCGATATTGCCGGCCACCAGCAGGTCGGGGCGCAGGGCCACGATGCGCTCGAGATTGGGGCCCGCGGTGGTGACGACGACCGGCTTGCTCGCCGCCGCGGCCGGGTAAGTCGTGGCCGCGCTCACGCCGACGACGTGGCCGCCGGCGCCGACGGCGTAGAGGACCTCGGCGTCGCTGGGCGCCAGGGCGATGATGCGCCGCGGCGTGTGGGCCAGGGTAATCGTCGCCCCGTGGTCGTCGACGACGGAGATCGCGGCGACGGAGGCCGGTTGTGTTCGTGCCATCGCGTGCGCCGCGTGGGCCGGCGGCGTTAGCGACGCGCTGGACGCGCCGAGGACGATGAAGGAGGCGGCTAACGTTGCGACGACGCGACGGCCGGTCGGACGGGTCTGGGGAGTGCGACGTGTCATCATGATAAGCAAATCCTATCCTACTGATTGTCGTTTCCTGCTGGTTGTCATTAACGCTGTGGTCGAGAGACAGGCGGACAAAACAAAAAGCCCCTTTGCCGTGGCGTCGCACGGACAAAGGGGATAAGGATACGCTCACGTCACGGTGAACATAGGCCAACCCCTTTCGCTCGAAGGTGTGGCGCAAACGCAACGAGGCTGGTTTTCTGACTCCCGTGCGCCCCTCATGGGGACGCGCCGGATACAGTAGCGGGACTGTGCCGGTTTCACACCGGACTTGCCCATTTAAGCGCGACGCGAAACGTCGCGCACCTCGGCATGCACGTTATAGGGTACGGGGGGATACCACCGGCAGTATGACAGCCCGTGAGGCGCGTGTCAAACAGGCGGCAGACGCTGGCGGGGGTAGGTCAGGCAGCCTGGTCTTCGCCGTAGGTCCAGGGCGCGCGCGCGGGCGTGATCTTGAGGTACTGGATAATCGACTCGGCCTCGGCGTGGTTCCAGGCGTCGAAGTAGCGGCAGGTTGCGTCCCGTGCGCCGCGCCGGGCCTGACGCACCAGGCAAGAGCTCCGCGCCCAGAAGGGGCAATCGCCGCAGGTACGGTCCTGCCAGGGGAAGCGCGTCTGCTCCCCCTCTGCCGACTCAGTACGATAATACCCGGCGTCGTACGCCGCCTTCAAGCGCAGCACCCACGCCTCGAACTCCAGGGGACGCGTGCGATCATCGTTCATGGTCCCTCTCCTGTCAGTGACTAGTGGCTAGTGGTTAGTGACTAGAACTAGTCACTAACCACTAGCC
>JAABUZ0100004238.1_pt1 | contig 20032 bp, 20 predicted proteins | sample 5562091 | NCBI WGS metagenome assembly JAABUZ01 (sample SAMN12813069, study PRJNA571459) | rock metagenome | isolation source: Antarctica rocks | place: Antarctica: Victoria Land, Linnaeus Terrace sud | collected 2015-12-21 | reverse complement strand
GCTGGCCTTGGACGGTACCTTACAGCCGAGCGGGACACTCCTCCGTTCGGTCGCTGGGTCGTCCCCACCAGTGTCCCCAGCACCAGCCATGCAGTTCCAGCCGCTCCCCCAGCCCTAGCCGGCAGGGCACTTGCGGCGGAAGGCGCGCGTCGGGTGGCATCGTCATGGCGCCCAGGATGTGCTTGCGGCGAAGGGTGGTCGGCTGGGGAGCGGCCCGCTCATCACGGGCTGTCCTCAGCCGTGGGGAACGGGATGCGCCGGGACGGACGCTGGCTGCCCCACGTGCTTTCGCGCATCGCGGTAGCTGTCGGCGTCCACGACGAAGGCCTGCCACAGAAGATGGATGATCTGGGCGTTCAGGCTCCGGTGCTCGGCTGCGGCGCGCTCGAGCAGGAGGGCGTGCAGGTCAGCGGGGAGGCGAAGGGAGAAGCGCGTCTCGTCTGGTATGGCGTCATCATAGCATCATAATGACGCCACTCTGGTCGTCTGCCAGTCCCTGTTCTGCAAGAGAGGTTCATCGACTACACGGGCGCCGAAAAAGCGCTCGAGTTGCGAGCTGACCTGGTGCCGGCTGGCGCTCGCGTGCTCGTGGTCGACGAGTGGGTCGAGACGGGTGCTCAGGCGACCGCAGCAGCACGTCTCATCGAACGTGCCGGGGGCAGCGTGGTTGGTGTTGCGACGATCCACGCCGACGGCAGTATGGGCGCTCGAGCGCTTGGCGCGCGGTATCCACTCGTGGCGCTAGCTGGCGACCTGGGTCGCTGATGGCCGAGGCAGATGCGTGCGTACTGTGCCGCGGGGCCACGGGTGATGCCGAGCTCCAGCGCATCCAGGTGTGGGAGGATGACCTGTGGCGTCTCAGCACTACTGTCATCGGCGAGGTAGCGGGCTTGTCCTACCTGGAGCCCAAGCGACACATCCCGCACATGGAGGATCTGGATGGCCCCGAGGCCCAGACCTTCGGCAGTGCCCTGGCGCGCACCAGCCAGGCGCTGAAGGACGCCACGGGGGCCGAGCAGGTCTACCTCTACGTGTTCGGGGGTGGCATCGCCCACCTGCACGTGCTGTCGGACGGCAAAACCTCAGTCGTCTTCAGGCGGCGCGCTCGTAGACATGGTGGAGGCCGTTCAGCACCGGACGTGAGTGAACCATACCCGTCGTCGGGCGCGCCCTCGGTTCCGGGGTCTGGAGTCTCAGGGTGCGATGCGGCCGCTCCGCGTTGTAGTAGCGGACGAACTCCGCCAGGACCGCGGAGGGATGCCGTTCGTTGAGCACGATGACGTGGTCGAGGCATTCTCGGCGCAGCGTCCCGAGCACCCGTTCGGCCACGGCGTTCGCCTGTGGAGCTCGGATCGGCGTGGCGATCGCGTCGATACCGATGCGCTCGGCTCGCGCCCTGAAGTCACGGCCATAAACAGCATCGCGATCCCGGAGGAGATGGCGTGGCTTCTGTCCCCAGGGCGTGGCCTCGATCAGCTGGCGCCACACCCAGGCGGCGGTCGGGTTCGCCGTCACGTTCACGTGCACTAGCTCGCGCCGGCTATGGGCGATGAACACCAAGACGTACAGCGTCTGGAACGTCACTGTCTGCACGGTCAAGAGATCCGCCGCCCAGAGATGGTGGGCGTGGTTGGCCAGGAAGGTGCGCCAGGTCTGGCTCGGCGGACGCACGGGGCCGCGCCAACGATAGCGGCGGATGGAGCGGTTGCTCACCGCGATGCCCAGTTTGAGCAGTTCACCGCGAATCCGCTCGGTGCCCCACAGACGGTTCTCGCGGGACATCATGGCGATCAATGCCCGCACCTCGGCGTTCACGCGTGGTCGCCCGCCAGGATGCCGCGTCTTCCAGCGCCAGAACAGGCGCCAGCTCTGCCGGTGCCAGCGGACAACCGTGTCCGGCGTGACCAGTACCAGGTGGGTGCGCCATGCCGCGCAGAAGCGGCGGGCGAGCATCCAGACCAGCTTGTCCCAGGCGCGGAGGCGGGGACGGGGACGTCTCCGGGTCGGTCGGGTTAGCACGGCGAGCTGGTGGCGTAGGAGAAGATTCTCGACGACGAGATCCTGGCGTGAGCGGAGCTGGCCGCGGCCAGCCAAGAGGAGGAGACCAAGCAGTTCGAGCACGCCCTCAGCATCGCCGATTCGGGCCCGTCCGAGGTATTGCCCTCCCACACACCGTGCAGCACCCACTCACCGCGGGGATGGGGCGCGTGGCGGACGATCTCGACGGTTCAGCCCAGATGCTCTTCGATCCAGGCCTTCCCAGTGCCGGTGTAGCCCTGATTGGCCCAGAGATGCTCCACGCGGGGGAACCGCTTCTGGGCTCCGGCCAAGACCAGCGGAACCGCGGCACGATCCTGGACCTCGGCGCTGTGCACCGTCACGGTCAACAGCAGTCCCTGTGTCTCCACCAGATTGTGCCGTTTGCGGCCTCTGAGCTTCTTGGCGCCGTCGTAGCCGTGGACACCGCCGAGGCTGGTGGTCTTGACCGACTGGCTGTCCAGGATCGCCGCACTGGGCTGCGGCTGTCGGCCGACAGCGCGGCGCAGCTGCTCGCGCAAGGCAGTGTTCAGTGCCGCCCAGGTGCCGTCCAAACGGAAGCGCCGAAACCACCAGTACACGGTGGGCCAGGGCGGGTACTCGTGGGGCAGCTGGCGCCACTGGCAGCCGGTGCGCGCGACGTAGAAGATACCATCGAGGATCTCCCGCAGGGGGTGAGCCCAGGGACGGCCCCAACCCTGCGGCGGAGGGAGCCACGGCTCGATGTGAGCGAACTCGTCATCAGACAGGTCGGACGGGTAGGCAGGCGCGACATGCTCCACTCCTGCAGCACAGCCCGGACCCGGCTTTCTCATATCATTTCTAGTGGCTTGGTCCTTGGATGCGCACGAGCAGGACCGGGCAGGTTGCCTCGCGAAGGACACCCTCGGCGACGCTGCCAATGAGCAGGCGCTGTAGTCCGCTACGCCCATGCGTGGTCATGGCGATCAGGTCAGCCCCATGCCGCCTGGCCGCCTCGGCGATGACGCGCGCGGCTGGCTTCCCTTCCGGGTGATCCATCGCGACCTCCAGCCCTTCGTTCCGCAGGTGTTCGGCGACGCCATCCAGATAGGCAACCGCCTCGTGCTGCTCTTTCTGGACCAGAGCGTGCACGTCGACGTCCGCGGCCGCCACACTCCCCTCGGAGTCCGTCGCGTGGAGCAGAATGAGCTGGGCACTGCAGAGACGGCCCAATGTTTGGGCATGAGGCAGTATCTGCTCGGCGTTGACAGACCCGTCGAGCGGTACCAGGATGCGCGCGTACATGCCGTCGTTATACCCCTCCGAGCGACCCACAGTTGCATGCAGGGCGCGACATTCCGGTTGCGCAGAAGATTGTCTCCAAGGCCGAAGGACTCCTGGCCCGTCTGAGCGAGATGGCACCGTCTGAACTGGCGGTCTCGACAGCTAGCCCGTTTTATTCACCGGGGTCACAGGCGCCAGATGCGCCGCAGGTCGGCGACCCAGTTCAGCTGCATCTCGGCCTAGAAGCCGTTCCTGAACTCAGCGCAGGGCCCTCGCCGCGGCTCCATGAATAAAACGGGCTAGCCGCTGGGACAAAGACGCCCGTGTCGTCGAGCTGGTGCTACGTGAGAGCGTGCGGATCGTCCGCATGGAGCGGGGCGTGCCGCTTGCTGCAATCCGGCACGGCCGTGCATGCACGGCCGTCGTGGATGCACCGAACCTGGCCGCCGAGGTCGTCGCGGTACTGGCGGCCAATTCGGCCAATTCGGATGCCTCCGCTGAGGATCTGCGACGGACCATCGCGGCTGAAACCAGGGTGGCATTCGGCGTCGTGATCTCCAACGCTTTCGGTCGCGCCTGGTGAAAGGGCCAGACCGATGTCGCTATTGGCGAAGCTGGGATCAGGTCGCCAGCGCGCCTGGGCGGTGAGCGGGACGCGGCAGGCTACGAACTGCAGGTCACTGTCCCTCGCTATGGCGGACGAGCATGCTTTGGCAGCGGAGTTGGTGATGGGAAAGCTCGACCGGGTACCCATTGTCAGTTCACGGCTCCCAGCCATAACTTGACACCCGTTGCGCTAGTGCGGGGCTGCAAGAGCGCACTGGGCGCTGGCTCTGCACACAAGCTCCTGCGGCTGCCAGAACAGGATTTCCTTCGCTAGATGTGCTCGCACTTCACAACCCCTGACCCGAGCAAGCCGGCGACCGTTTGCTTGAGGACCCGCGTGACCCGGTACTCGGTGAGGTTGAACTGCCTCATTAGTTCGCTTAACGCCCAGGGTCGTGCACCATCCAACCCGTAGTAGTAGCGGACGATCGCCCGTTCTCGTCCTGATAGGCCAGCAAACGCGGCTGCATCTAAGCTCCGCAGACCCTCGATGATACGAACGTACTGGGCACCTCGAGCGCCGCGTTGTCGGACAGCGGCGCTGATCTTCGCCCTCGCCTCGGGTCGGGCACTCGGTCGCAGGGTCCGGGTCGTTTGTCGCTTACGCTCCTGTAGACACACCTCGCTGCACACGCGCGACCCCGACCATGTCGGCGTGCGGATGAACACTGCCCCGCAGTTGTCACAGATGAACTGTCGGTGCCCGCGCGCCGCCGATATCTTCCGGGTGAACTGTGCCCGGTACGCTGGATCCCGCAGGTGCTCCCGTCGCCGGTCGTTTCCCTTCTTGCTTGCCGCACGCACGTCGCGCGGCTGTGGGGCGCCAAGCTCACCCGCGGCATAGCGCTCATGCAAGAGGTCCCCGACCCGTCGTGCAGCCTCTCGGCGGGCCTGCTGATTGTTGGGGTCCAGACGCGCTTCCAGCCGCATTTTCCGACCGCGCCCGAGTACCGAAAGCTGCTGGGCCGTCAAGACGGTTACCGAACCGGGGAGGTTTGTGGACCAGTAGTCCCCCAGCTTCTGCTTGGCATTTCGGCGGTGGAAGTCCTTGAGAGCGGGCCCGGCTAGGCCGGTCTCGGCTCGCAAGCCAAATAGCGCGCGGTACTCCGCGGGCCATAAACCGTGTTTCCGGACGACGTGCACCCCGAGCAGGTCGAAGAGAGCACCACAGATATGGCATTGGACTTTCGCGCCGACGCTCGCAAGAACTCCCAAGGAGCCGTGTACGGGTCCGTCCCATTCGCCGAGCTCAGGAAGACGGTATCCAGGTCGGTCCCTGAGGCAACATCGCATGTGGCGACACCGAGAGCACTGATCGCACGGGTGGTCCTCGCACGCCCCCGCCCGCGTTTGTTTCTCCCGCACAGTCTGCTGAGGATACTCGTCCGAGTACGCCATCCAAGAGTGGAGTTGCGTGAGGTCAGGGGACACCCGGGCATTCAGGGCGGCAAGTCGCTCTTGACCGATCGCCTCCATAAGTACAACGCCCAGCAGTACCACGCTGCCGCTACTCGGCCCTGGACTTTCTCGGCTCCGGTGAGTCCGACAGGCGATGCCCCAGTCAGGCCGCGGCGGCCCAAGCAGCACCCGGGCACCGGATCGGGGCAGCTCCTGACGTGTGGAAGCCGCATCGGATGTTCCTCATCTGCCGTGACGGATGGTGCCGGGTGAATGAGTAGTCCGGCGACGTACGCAAACTCACGTCCGTGAGCCCATGGTCGCAGTGGTTATACTTTCGGCAGAGCGCTGGCGATGGTCGCACCCAGCCAGACGCCCACGAGTCCGAGCAGGTTGCTCCCCCCAACGTAGATGCCCGCGCGCAGCCACGCGCCGGCGTTTGCGAGGGTAAGAGCCTCCCAGGCATAGCTGCTGAACGTGGTGTATCCGCCCAGGAAACCCGTGGCAAAGAAGAATCGCCAGAGTGGGTTGATCGACGCATGAGGGGCAAGAAGCGCCAGGAATAGACCGATGACGAATGCGCCCGATACATTGATGATAAGGGTTCCGTACGGGAAGTCGGCACCCCAGTGGTCGACCGCCCAGTTGGTCATCAGGAAGCGGAGGTTGGCCCCGAGCACGGCGCCGCCCGCCACCGCCACGTACCGCATCGCGTCCTCCATTCCTTCCCTAACGCCTGGCCTTTAAGGTAATCCACCCACCAATTGGTCGCTTCGGCGGTACCGGACGCCTGGGGGGCCTGGGCAATGCGAAGATCGCTCCTTTTGCTGCTTGACGCGAAGTCAGCGCGTGCGTACCGTGGTGTCTGCTTGGAGTGCTGCGAACGGGGTGCCCCGAGCAGCGACCCGGAGGCCGCCCGTTGGCCTCTTCTGGCCCGGCTGGCGTTCAGGGTCGCGATACACGGCGGGGGGTTGGCTGGCCTGGATCTGCGGGCCTGTGCCTTGGCACGTGCCTCCTCCTCTGTCGTGCGGCATCCGTGTCGGCACCAATAAGGAGGTGGGCGCTTAGCGAAGCTACGAGGCTGACCCTTGCGAATCGTACCCGTCCTGAGCAAGCAGTGAGAGCACCACAATGCCAAAGACCGTCTTTACAGTTGACCAGACCAAGTCGATGCGCGATCAGGCCGTACCCGGCCACAATCGGTGGCACCCCGATGTACCGTCGGTGGTGAAGGTCAAGCCCGGCGAGGACTTCCGCGTCGAGTGCCGCGAGTGGACCGACGCCCAGATCACTAACAGCGACAGCGCAAATGACGTGCGCGACGTCAATCTGCTGGTCGCCCATATGCTGAGCGGACCCATCGAGGTGGAGGGGGCGGAGCCCGGCGACTTGCTGGTGGTCGATATCCTGGACCTCGGCCCGTGCCTGCCGCCTCAGGACACGGGGCCGGCACCTGGCCAGGGCTGGGGTTACACCGGGATCTTTGCGAAGGTCAACGGTGGCTGCTTCCTGACCGAGTACTACCCGGATTCGTACAAGGCCATCTGGGACATTCAGGGCATCTATGCGCGGTCGCGCCACATCCCGGGCGTGCGGTACGCCGGCATCACCCACCCTGGATTGTTCGGTACGGCCCCATCAGCCGAGCTCCTGGCCAAGTGGAACCAGCGCGAACAGGAGCTGATCAACCGTGACCCCAACCGGGTCCCGCCGCTGGCGCTCCCACCCAACGCGGAGGGCGTGCTCGCGGGTACAGCGACCGGCCAGGTGGCCGAGCGGATCGGGCGGGAAGGGGCGCGCACCGTTCCGTGTCGAGAGAATGGTGGCAACCATGACATCAAGAACTTCACCCGAGGCGCGCGCGTGTACTACCCGGTCTGGGTGCCAGGCGCCAAGTTCTCTGGTGGTGATCTCCATTTCTCTCAGGGCGACGGTGAGATTACCTTCTGTGGCGCCATCGAGATCGGCGGCTACATCGACTTTGGCGTCGATCTGATCAAGGGCGGCATGGAGAAGTACGGGCAGATGTCTAACCCGATCTTCTTCCCCGGCCCGGTCGAGCCGACGTACTCGACGTACCTGTCGTTCATCGGCTTCTCGGTGGAGAACGACAAGCAGGAGTACATGGACGCCACTGTCGCCTATCGACGCGCCGTCCTGAACGCCATCGAGTACCTCAAGAAGTTTGGCTATTCGGGCGAGCAGGCGTACCTGCTGCTGGGATCGGCGCCCATCGAAGGTCGGATCAGCGGCATTGTGGATATCCCCAACGCCTGCTGCACGCTCTACCTGCCGACCGAGATCTTCGACTTCGACATCAGGCCGACGTCGTCCGGCCCGACCCGGGCCAACCGCGGATCGGCAGCCAAGACTTCGTAGTGTCGCCCGCGCATCGGGCGCGCTCCGTTAATGGCGCGCCCGATGCGCCCATCCATCTCGGCTTTGGCGGTCAGCGCGACCGCGACTGAACAAGGGGAGCGCACATCACATGGTCGGTCCGCTGTTTCTGTACGTTGGGGCGGTGCTGTTCCTCAACGGGATCTGGATCCTCGGCAAAATTCAAGATCGCGAGATCGCGATCATCAATATCTTCGTGGGCGTGCTGGGTCTGGTCATCGTGCTTCTGTCCTTCCTCCAGAACCAACCTGCGGGTTACGAATTCGGCGGTTATGTGCTGCTGTTCGCCTTCACCTACCTCTGGGTGGCGTATAACCGGTTTGTCAACCCCGATGGGGCAGGTCTCGGCTGGTTCTGCCTGTTCGTAGCGATAACGGCGGTGCCCGTTGCGCTCACCGTCCTGTCTGGGGCGGCCGGGCGGCCGTTTCAAATCTGGCTCGGGCTGGATTGGGTCGCCTGGGCGGTCCTGTGGTTCCTGTACTTCCTCCTGCTGGCACGCGGCCGCTCATCGCTCGGCAGACTTGTGGGGTGGCTTACCCTGGTAGAAGGCATCCTGACGGCCTGGATTCCAGGGTACTTGGTCATGAGCGGCCGCCTGGCGACGGGCTAGGCGGGTGGACTCAGAGTAGCCAGACTAGCGTGGAGGTAGGCCATGCCGTTGTACGCGTTCCAGTGTGAGGTGTGCGGACCCTTTGAGGAGCGACGCCCCCTCAGTGAGTCGGGCGGACCGTCGCGTTGCCCCGTGTGCCAGGGGTCGGCCCGGCGACTGTACACGCCCCCGCTGCTCGTGCGGACGTCCGGTCCGGTGCGCCGGGCGCGCAGCCTGGAGGAGAAGAGTGCCCACGAACCCGAGGTCGTCCAGGGTCCGCCGTCCGGCCTGCCGGGCCGCCCGCTTCGGCCGCCGGCGCACGCGACGCCATCGTGGGCCGCGCCGCGTAAGGGTGGCGGCACCACTTCCCCCCCGAGTCGACTCTAGTTCCTCTGGCCACGGCGGACGGCAGGAGCACCACGCGCGTCTTGCCGCCCTCGCCGCCTAGCCGCCCGCCATTTTCAGGGGGGTATCATCATCCGACCAGAAAACCGGTCTAAGAAATTGCCACGCCGAGTTATCGGTGGAAATCTGGGCGGCTTCCGTGGCGGTCCAGGTCGGTCCTACGAGAACGAACTGACCGGTCCAACGGGTTCGAGCCGACCGTTATCACGCCTTATCGGTGCAACAATGCCCTTGCTGTCTCGCCGGCACTGATACCTGCGTACGCGCTGCTGCCCAGTGGTTCCGATCCAGCTCTCTTACCGTTCACGGCTGAGCATCGAGAACGAAAGTAGTTTGCTGGTACAGTCCGAGAACCTTAGACCGGTTTTTGGGTCGGATGATCGTCGGACCCCAACATTCCAGCGGGTGAATTACGTGAACATCTCAGCCGTGCCTGGGTGATTTATTTGAACGCCGACAGCGGCAGCAGCCACAGCTTGATGACATTCTCTTGCGCCGGCCAGCGCTGGAAGTACGTGCGCGCCAGCTCGACGGGGTCGCCCGTCGCGGCCGTCGTGATCACCGGGATCAGCTTGGGCTCCGTCGGCGGGCCCGGCGTTGGGGTCGCCACCCACCCCGCCTGCCACCAGGCCCCAGCCGCGCCGTGCAGGTCCGCGTCCCAGCGGCGAGGATCAGCGGTCTCTAGCGCCGGCGCGCTCGGCACGTGCCGGCGGAGCTCGCGCACCAGAGCCACGCCGACCGCCAGCCGCTCACCACCGGGATCAGGCAGCGGTCGCCAGAGCCGCACGGTCCAGCCAGCCAGCGCGTCGGTCAGCCGCTCGGCCCCACCCTGGTCCGCCACGTCGGCCAGAAAGCGCTCGGCGTGCCGGTACCCATACGCCCGTCTGCGCCCGGTCAGCAGGCCCAGCGCATCACCGGTGTAGCTACGGAGCTCCCACAGCCGCCGCAGCCTGACCACACCCAGAAACACCAGCGTGCTCAGCAGCACCCGTCGACTGGCGGTTGTCGTGTGGCTTACCTCGGTCGGCAGCGCCGGCATCAGTGCATCCATCAGACCGGTCTGCGCCGCCGCGGCCGCCAGCAGCAGGCTGCCGGCTCCCTCCCGCTGATTTTCCCCCCGCCCCCGGACGGGGACGGCCAAGGCCAACGGCGGCGCGGACGCGGTTCAGGTGGCTGATACTGACGTCCACCCCAAAGCGGTCGCGCACGGCCGCCTGGACGACCCGACTCGGCGTGTTAGGCGCCTCACGGCAGTGCGCCAGCAGCCACGTCCGCACCGGCTCCCGGATCTTCGCCGGATGCCCGTGCCGTCCGTCCACCACCGCGGCCGCCTCGCCCTCGGCGTTCGCCCGCCGCAGCAGCCGATACGCAGCCGTGCGACTGGTCCGCAACTCAGCGGTCGCGACGGCTGCTTGCCACGATTGTCCCTGGCGCATCCCCTCTATGAGCCGCAGCTTCGCCGTTTGTTGGCGTTCCTGGTCCATGGCTGCCTCCCGCGCGCCCCGCAGGCGCGGCCCCTTTCTCAGCCAGGCTAGCACCATTCCGGTCTACTTACCCAGCACCCTCACAGGCGTGACTCCCTGACGGAGCCCTCCGGTAGGCCCGCACACCTCGCCATCTCACCGTGGCGCCGATCGAGGTGGCTCACTTTTACGTCGGCGCACCGCCCACTTGCAAATCGGCGCTCACAGATGCGGGGCGTTGCACGCTGGGCACCGTGCGCGGCAGCTTGGCCAGCAGGTTGCCGCACGTGCGCAGGCGTCTGGCTGCGAGCCCCGGCGCGTTCCACGCTTCCTCGCCGCCTCACTCCTGGCGGGCCGGACGCCCCTCGCGTCCCGTACCGGTCTCTGCCAGAGCTGCCGCCTGGACCGGCGTGCGTGCTTTGCCTAACCTGTCTCTAAAGCGCCCCGCTGCGGGGTGTGCGAGGGCGCCGGGCTCCCAGCCGCCCTGAGTCCGCCGCGTGCCGCCAGGTGGCATACGCGCACGGTCCCTCCGCATCGCGGACGAAGACACCGGCCGTGGGGCAGTCACGGCTACTCGTCCTTGAACGTCCGTGGCGCCATGACCTTGAGCGCCTCGGGGGCCACGCGGAAGCGGGCCGGCGTGTGCGTGATCAACTCGCCGTCAACGTCGATCGGCTGTTGCGGCTCTGTGTCGATCGACAGCTCCGGAGTCGTCAGGTACCGGGCCATCGCGGGCGCCGCACGCTTGCCGCGCAGCACATCGATCCACACCTTGAGCATCTGCCAGCGGTTCAGATCTGCCATGGTGAAGACCGTTAGCTGTCGGTTGTCGGCGCCGGCCTCGGCCGTCAGCCGCCTGAGCCCATAGAAGCTCCCGTTGGCGATGATGACCTGGTGGGTCCGGACGACCTCGATGTTGTCCCCCACGGCCATGCGACAGAGAAACGACCGGTGCGAGAAAAGGATCTCGACGCCGGCCAGGGCATAGGCGAAGACGCCCAGATAGCGCTTCAGCCGGCGCGAGGCTCGACGCACCACTTCGGCCGAAAACCCGATGGTTGCCACGTTGGCGAAGTAGTCCGTACCGACCATGCCCAGGTCTACATCGACCAGCTTGCCGTCCACGACCACATCGATCGCCCCGTCGAGCGAGAGGGGAATGCCGAGCGTGCGCGCGAAGCTGTTGCCGGTGCCCAGCGGCAAGATACCGAGCACGACGTCCTGATCGGCGAAGTAGTCCACGACGGAGCTGATCGTGCCATCGCCTCCGCCGACGATCACGAGTGGGGTGCCGCGCGCGATTGCTTCCCGGACGGTGTCCGGAAGGCGCACGGGGTTGCCGACGGGGTAGGACGCGTTGATCGACAGGCCCCGTCGCTGCAATGCGTCGAGGGCGGCTCGGAAGAGGCGTTCGCCACGGCGCGAGTGGGTGTTGACGATCAGCACCGCCGATCGCTCGGTATGGATCCGCTGCTCGAGCGCTTCCTTGGTGCTCATCGCTGCGCCCTCACGCGCAGAAGTCTGGCGGAACCCGGTCAGCTGGTAGTCCTGGCCGGGTTAGTTGCCGGCCAGTTTTGCGGGTGCTCGGTCCTGGCCGCCGCGCCGGCGCACCTACCCGGTTGGTCAGCGCGTCCGTACCGCGGAGCGCTGCGCGGTTCGGCCGCCACGGTGAGCGACCGATCACGGTTGGCCGTTAGCAAACACCCCCGTACCTCGGTGAATAGCAGAGCTCGGTCCAGATCTCCGTACGTCATCTGTAGCTTGCAACGTTAGTGACATGATAGCTCGAAGCGAGGGTAGACTGCGCGTACCGGGCCGACCACGAGGCGACGATGCCCCGCGGTCGCCGAAGGTCGACTCCTTCGAGACGCCGATCCCTGGATCCATACCGCCGGAGTTCATCCCGGGGGGAATGCGTCTCCGTAGTGCGGTCGGTCGCAGGGTTTTTCCGCACGCCCGCTCAGGCCCACTGCCTGCGGATCTGCGCTACGCTGGGCATCCTGGATGCGCCCACGCCGGGCGGAGCGGCAGCGGCCCGGCCTTGCGTACCGAACTCCGGCGAAATGGCCGTGGCGACCGCCGCCGGTCGCGTCCCCATCGGCGGGTGAGCTCGTGCCTTTCGGCGGTGTGTGCATGGCGTATGGTGGGCATCTTCGCAGGAGGAGCACGTTGTCCGCTGGCTTGGACGCGGACGGTGAAGGAGCGTGGCACGCCTGCACAGACGGCCGATCTCGTCGCGGTGACCAGTTGATCCCCGCCCCATCCCCGCCCCGGCCAGAACAGAGATCGAGCTTCACCGCTCGCCGTTCGGCCCACGCGCGGCCGAGAGACGTTGCTCGCGGTCGAGCACGCTCACGAGCAATCGGGTGCCAAACGCCCGGGCAATCGTCCGCACAGCGCTCTGCGTGATTCTGGGTCAGCGGGCCTCAGGCCGGGCGCACCCGCAGCGCCACGAGCGCCAGCACACCCAGGCCGGCCAGCATTCGGTACGCGACGAACGGCGCGAGCGAGCGCCCGCGCACGTAGGCGAGGAAGGCGCGAATCACCACCCAGCCCACCAGGCCGGCCGTAAGTATTCCGGCCGCGAAGAGCGGCGCCTGGTCTGCGCTCAAGTCCCCATCGCGCACCGCCTTGACCAGCTTGTACAGCCCAGCGCCCACGGTAACGGGCGTGGCCAGCAGGAACGAGAAGCGCGCCGCCGCCTCTCGCGTCAGCCCCAGCGCCAGGGCAACGCTCATCGTCACGCCACTACGCGACACACCCGGCATGAGCGCCAGCGCCTGGGCAATCCCGACGATGATCGCGTCCCGCCAGCCGAGCGCGTCGAGCGGCCGCACCTTGCGCCCGAACCGATCAGCCGCGTATAGCAGTAGGCTGAAGACGACCAACAGGCTGGCCACCCGCGCTGGGGAGCGGAACAACTCCTCGATGGTCTTCTCGGCTGCGAGGCCCAGAATGGCGCCGGGAACGGTACCGACCGCGACCATCCACGCCAGGCGCCACGCGCTCGTGCACCGCGCCGCCGGATCGGTCAGGCCGCGCCGGACCGCCGTGACATACCCGGCCAGGTCGCGCCAGAAGAAAACGACGAGGGCCAAGCCCGTGCCCAGATGCAAGGCCGCATCGAAGGCCAGGCTGTTCAGTAGAGGCGCGTCCCAGCCGAGTAGCCACGGCACCAGGATCAGGTGGCCCGAGCTGGAGATCGGCAGGAACTCGGTGATCGCCTGGACAATGCCGAGGACGACGGCTTGCAGCAACTCCATCGATGGTCAGATTTCCTTTCATCTCGTGCATGTGCGCGAGGTCCTTGTGGACGCGGGTCGGTGCTACGCTCGCCCATGGCGATGTCACCGCAAGCGTCGCCCACTTTCACTTCTGCGGCGGGCACTTCTGCGGCGGGCCCACTTCCAAGCCTCCCACCATGAAGGGAACAGAAGAGCTGAGACGACGACCAGGCCCCAGAGGTTCAGCGTGAGCGGAGCGAGGTGCATTCGGGTTGCGAGGAACGGCACCGTCGGTGCGATGAGGGGCAGTGCGATTGCTACGGTGGCCCATATAAGGAAAGGGCGGTTGGCGAGCGGGTTGGTGCGCAGTAGCGGCTGATGTTCTGCACGCATGTGGGCAGCCAGCACAATATGCCCGATCATCCAGGCGGCGAACGCCGCGGTCTGCGCCTGCGCCAGGTCAGCCCCTTGGCGCCAGGCCCAGAGGTAGGGCACCACCACCACCGCCGCCAGCGATAGGCCGCCGAGGAGGATGCCGAGCTGCATGGGGCGGTCCATAAAAGGCCGCTTCGGGTCGCGTGGCGGTCGGGCCATGACGTCCTCCTCAGGCGGCTCGGCTACGAATGTTGTCGACGCGCCCAGATCCATGAATAGCTCCAGCACGATGATCTGGACCGGCTCGAAAGGGACAGGCAGCTGCGCCAGCACCGCGACGAGCGATGCCGAAACGAGTGCGACCTTGGCGGCCAGGTAAAAGCGCACCGCCTTGCGCAGGTTGGCGTACAGCGTCCGGCCGGCGCGGACAGCCGTGGTCACGGTGGCGAAGTTGTCGTCGGCCAGCACCAGGTCAGCCGCCTCCCGCGCGACGTCCGTGCCAGCCCGGCCCATCGCCACGCCCACCGCCGCCTCGCGCAGCGCCGGCCCGTCGTTGACGCCGTCACCGGTGACCGCCACCACCTCGCCCTGGTCCTGGAGCGCGCGTACCAGCCGCAGCTTGTGTTCCGGAGCGATGCGCGCGAAGACGGAGGTCGTGGCGGCAAGCTCGCCAAGCTGCGTATTGGACAGCCCCTCCAGTTCGCGCCCGCGGACCACACGGTCCGCAGCGATGCCCACCCGCTCGGCGATCGCACGGGCCGTCGCCGGGTGGTCGCCGGTCAGCATCAGCACGCGCACGCCCGCGGCCTTCAGGTCCGCGATGGCCCCCGGCACTTCGCGCCTCGGCGGGTCCTCCAGGCCGGCCAGGCCCACGAACCGCAGGTCCCGCTCGACCACGGCGGGATCGTCCGTCGGGGTTTCGCCCCGTTCCAGGCGGCGTTCGGCGAACGCCAGGACGCGCAGTCCCCCGGCCGCCATCCTCTCGGCCTGCGACGGCACCGCTCCGTTGACGCCTCCGCAAACCGCAAGCACCGATTCGGGCGAGCCCTTCAGCGCCAGCCAGCGTGCCTCGTCGCGCTCGACCACCACGGACATGCGCTTCCGCGCGTCGTCGAAGGGCAACTCGTACAGGACACGGATGGTCTGACGGAGTTGCTGCACACCCAGCCCCGCCTGGTCCGCGGCCACCAAGAGCGCCGTTTCGGTCGGGTCCCCGACGAACTCCACCCGGCCGTCGTCAAGGCGTTGCACTTGGGCGTCGCTCGCAAGAACCCCGATCTCCAGCAGGCGGCGCGCGTCTTCTGGAGCGGGCTGGTCGGCCGACGCGTGGATAATGCCGTCGACGGTGGCGATCTCCGCGACGCGCATGCGGTTCTCGGTGAGCGTCCCCGTCTTGTCGGTGCCGATCACCGAGACGCTCCCGAGCGTCTCGGCTGCGCGCAGATGCTTGACAATTGCGTGCTCCTGTGCGAGGCGGTAGGCGCCCAGCCCGAGCACGATCGTGATGAGGATGGGCAGCTCCTCCGGGATCGTGGCGAAGGCGAGCGTCAGTCCGGTGAGCAGCATCTCCTGGAGCGGTCTTCCCGCCACCACCACACCGAGCACAGGAACCACCACGCTGAAGGCGAGCGCCACCCAGACCAGCCAGCCTGCAAGCTGTTTCATCTGCACCTGCAGGGGTGTGCGCGGCTCGCGAGCCGACGCGGTGAGCCCCGCGATGCGCCCCAGCTCGGTGGCACGTCCGGTCGCGATCACGACGCCCCGACCCTTGCCCGCCATCACCGTCGTGCCGGCGTAGGCGAGGGTGCAACGGTCGCCGAGCTCAGCCTCTTTCGTGAGCTTGGCATCCGCCGCCTTGGCAACCGGAACCGACTCACCTGTCAGGCTGGACTCATCCACCCGCAGCGCCACTGTTCCCACCAGCCGCAGGTCCGCTGCCACGCGGTCGCCCGCCTCCAGCAGCACGAGGTCGCCGGTCACCAGAGTCGCGGTGGGAAGCTCCCCCGGTAGCCCGTCACGGACGACGGTTGCCGTGGGCGCACCGAGGGTGCGCAGAGCGGCGATGGCGCGTTTTGCACGCGCTTCGCTGGCGACCTCGACGCCCGACACGGCCAGGATAACGATGACGATGGTGAGCGCGTCCTCGAGCTCGCCCAGTAGTGCGTAGAGCACCGCCACGCCGATCAGCAGCAGCACCAACGGCTCCGTCAGGGCCTCCTTGGCCTCCTCCCACCACGGTTCCTGGTACCCCTCATCGAGGGTGTTCGACCCTTCTGCGGCGAGGCGGCGGGCGGCTTCCGATGCGGCCAATCCGCGCGTGGCGTCGGTGCCCAGGGCGCGTGTCACCTCCGAGCCCGGCCGAGCATGCCAGGGAGCGGGCGCGACTTCAGTCGTGGCCATCCGCGGTGATTCCTTCCTCCGCGTCATTGTCGTCCGCGTTGCCCTGGACCCCCTGGTGGCGGTACACGGCCGCCGCGAACCGTTCCAGTGCGCCCTGCCCACGGGCCAGCGCCGCGTCCGCGTCCCCCCGGCCAGAGGCGCCGAAGAAGTCGCGGACGGCAATGCGCTCCCGCCAACGCTGGAGCTTTTCCCAGTCCGCCTCGATGTCCTCCAGCTCGGCGAACGTGAATTTCCCTTTGCGGCTCTCCCGTGCAATCTCGTCCTCAAAGCGCTCGACGTTTTCGACGACTTCCGCATACTCCTCGTCGCGCGCCGCGTTGAACCGGTCCATCAATGCCACTTCCCATGCGACAGACGGTGAGGTGGTCTCCAGCAGCGACACGTCGCCGTCCTGTGCGCGGATGCGGTCGGCAAGCGTCCCAAGCGCCATGCGTGTCTCGGATCGGTCCGGCAGAACCGCCGCGGCCTGCTGCAGGTAGATGGAGCCGAGTTGGTTCAGCTGGCGCCACACGTACGTGCGCCGTCCTGGCGGGTCCTGCGACACGCGGTAGATCAGCAGCAGCCAGCGCGCGGGGATCCAGACCGCGCTCATCGGGCAGCCGGCGCGCCAGCAAAAGTCACTAACGCCATATGCACCGTTAGTGACATGATACACTGTGGTATGCGCCAACTGTCCGGCTTAGACATGGCTGCGCTCGACCCGTTCGAAGGCGGGGATGGGGTACCCTGGTGGCTCCCCCTGATCACTCCCCAGGTCGTCCTAGGCGGTCTCATCGGCGTCCTTGTGCTGCTCGCAGTGGTGATTGTGGTCGGATGCGTCGCTTATCGCCGGCTGCGCCACAACCCGCGCCTCGGGCGCGCGCTCCTGACCCTGCGAACCGAATACGAGCCGGCCGGACCGCGGCGCGAGGCCGCCCGGCTGCAGTTGCGGGTGCAGGAAGCGCTGGCGAGCGCGCACAGCGCCTCCTCCAGCGCGGGCTCCATGCTCTCACCCCCTCGGACTGAGCCTGCCCTGGTCCAAGACTTTGCCAGTTGCTCAGGGCGTGTCTGCTGATTATGGTAAGGGGACGGAATTACCGGACAGCGCGCCGTTCAGCGCAGACCGGATAGAGACGGGAACGTACGGACGTGGACTGGTGGGGCGAGGTGCGCCTGGCACTGCAGAGTTTCCTGGACCAGCACGGCGTGCTGGCCGGCTTCGTGCTGATCCTCGTCGAGGAAGCCGGCGTCCCGGTGCCCATCCCGGGCGACTTCCTGATGCTGCTGCTCGGGGTGCACGCCCGCCAGGGCCAGGTACCTCTGTGGCAGGCACTGCTGGTCATGGAGCTGGCCACCCTCCTGGGCGCGACAGCCCTCTACCTGGTCGCGGCGCGGGTCGGGCATGGTCTGGTCTACCGCTATGGCCGCTACATGCATCTGACACCCGAGCGCCTGGACCGGGCCGAGCGCTGGCTGCGGCGGCGCGGTGCCCTGGCCATCGTGGCCGGCCGCCTGACACCCGGATTGCGGATGGCCACGGTCATCGCCTGCGGCGTCTTCGGCGTGCCCCTCTGGCGTTTCCTGCCGGCGCTGGCGCTCGGGTCGTTCCTGTACATCCTGCTGTATACCCTGCTCGGCTATTTCCTGGGACCCCCGATCCTGGCCGTGGTCGAGGGCATCCACCTGCCGCTGGGCCTCCTCGGGTCGCTCATTCCCCTGGTGCTTCTGCTGGTGTGGATCGTGCGCGCCCGACGCGGCCTGCACCTCCGCGGCGCCAACGACGCCAGCATCGTCGACCAAGGGCACAGGCTGCGCGATGGCGCGGTGGCCGGGGCGCTGGCGACGGTTGTCTCGAGCCTCCTGATGAACGTGCTCGTACACGTGGTCGGCGACGCGGCCGTGTTGGCACCGGGCGAGCTCGTCGAGCACACGCAGGCACGCCTGGCCGCCTTCACCCTGGCGCGGGCGGTCGCGCCGGTGCTCCTGCTGGCGGCAGCGCCGGCCTTTCTGGTGGTGGGCGTGGTGTGGGGCGCGGTCTACGGGGCCTGGGCCGAGCCACGGCTTGTCCGCCTGCCGGATGGGCTCAGCGGGGCGCTGTTCTCGCTGCTGCCCCTGGTCCTGGCGGTGCTCGTGGTGCCCCCAATCATCGACGCGGTGCTGCCCCACGCGGGCCTGGCTGGGCTGCTGGCGGTCGCCAGCGAGACGGTCCGGCATCTGGCGTACGGGGTGATCCTTGGGCTGACCTACCCGCTCCGCATCGCACGGCGCGCCCCGGGCGGACGGCCTCCCTCCCCGGAGCCCGCGACGCCACCACCGAGACTACGGCCGGCGCGCTCGCCCAGTATGGGCTAAGCGCAATACCGGTAACTCAAGTTCGCCGAACGAGCTGGGCGGCAGGCCTGGTGCCGGCCAGCTCGTGCCTGGCTGGGCCCCTCACGCGCGTGTCGGAGGGCATGACAAACTGGGGGCGCTAGCGTCCGGCCAATCATGCCAGCCGGTACCGTGGCTGGATCTTTTGGCCTGTGGAGGTCGCCCCTATGGTGCTGCGCTTCAAGCTTGAGCTCGTGGTCGTCGCCGATGACGAGCAGGTGTCTGCCGACGACATCATCGTGCTGAACAAGGACTACGAGCGGCTGGAGCACGTGGGCCTTACGGTGGCCGAAGCCGCGGCGGCACCTCGGCGAGGTGCTCAGGAGCCAGGGCCTCCAGCATAACCAGGAGCTCGTGTTCCTCTCGGACGGTGAGGAGAGCCTCCGTCAGCTGCAGTGGTACCTGCGCCCCCACTCGCAGCATCTGCTCGATTGGTTCCATCTGACGATGCAGCTGACCCGCCTGAGCCAGCTCCTCAAGGGGTTGGCCCCGGTGGACGCGGAGCGCGCCGCTGACCTGCATGAGGCGCTCGAGCACACCAAGTGGACCCTGTGGCACGGCAAGGTCAAGCGCGCCCTCGAGTGGCTCTGGCGCCTGGAGTGGCGCATGTGGCACGTCGCGAGCCGGTATGCCAAGTTCTCGGCGCTCGCGCGGGCAGTGCACGGCTTCCCCCGAAACAGCTCTTCCGTGACAGGTGGGCAGTGGGACCGTGACGCGCGACCGGCTCAAGCGCTGATCGGCCAGCAGCGTGACCAGGGAGAACAGGCCCAACAAAGCTGGGGTGGTGCGAGCAATCGCCCGGTCGGACCACTGGCGCTGGGTCTCCAGGCCGAGGTGGCGGCGGGCCTCTTCGAAGGTGACCTCCAGTTGCCAGCGCTGGACGAACCAGGCCAGGATCTGGCTTGGGGCAACGTGCCGGTCGGTGCACAGCAACGCCTGGGTGGTGAACTTCTGCTGCGGATCGCGGATCAGCACCCAGCGCAGGGGCACCGTTGGCTGGCCGGGGTGGTACCAGACGGCGGTGGCCGAGGCGACCTCCACCGCGCGCTCGCCCCTGCCGTACCACTGGGCAACGGTGAGTGACGTCCAGACGGTGGCAGGGTCAGTGACCACGCTGGCGAGGTTCGGCAGGCGTTTGCCTTTGAGCCGCGGCCGCCCGATCTGGTGCGGGTCCCGCGGTGGGGCGGGCGCGTACAAGGCCGCGTCCAGGCGCAGCCGGGTGATGAAGGTGATGGGGTGACGCAGGCGTTGGCAGCACGCCAGCAGCTCGAGGGTGGCGTAGGTGCTATCGGCTACCGCGACCAGCGGCCGATCGGGCCACCAGCGGCGCACCACCAGCAGGAGCTGGCGTGCCCACGCGGGCAGCGTCTTGTGCCGCCGCCCGCGGCTGGCCGCGTACCGCTCGGACGAGGCGAGCGCCGTCAGGACGGGTAGCGCCCAGGTCCGCGCCGCCCAGGGGATCGGGACGAGCAGCATCAGGCAGATCCAGCGCAGCCCGCTGGCCTTGACGACGTGCGAGCGGCTGGAGCGGACCGCGTCGTGGT
>JAABUZ0100004233.1_pt1 | contig 20049 bp, 13 predicted proteins | sample 5562091 | NCBI WGS metagenome assembly JAABUZ01 (sample SAMN12813069, study PRJNA571459) | rock metagenome | isolation source: Antarctica rocks | place: Antarctica: Victoria Land, Linnaeus Terrace sud | collected 2015-12-21 | reverse complement strand
ACTGGAAGCGCATCGTTTGCTGACAGGCATCAGCGGCTACGCCGCCAAAACCAACCTCATTCGTGAGGCCATCCGACTGTATCTTAGGCAGCCAACCATTACGCTGGAAGCAACTGCGTAAGTCCTAAGCTATCTGGAGTTTATCATTGACCACCACTTTGCCGCTCTTCGCATGACGGAGCTGGCCGCCGGCACGCAGCCGACACGCACTGCCGGGAGTTCCCCGGATGACGGTACGTCTCCCACGCCGGGCTTCGCGGCGACTCCCGCCAAGGCGACCTTGAACGATCTGAAATCGCTGGCGCGGCGCAATAACCGTGGGCAGCGCGAAGAGATCATGACGGCGCAGACGTTCCTGAAAAACTGGTACGGCATCAGCTACCAGCCGAAAATATCCACCGAGAACCAGCAGCGTATCCAAATATTGGAACAGGCGGCTCCGGGAGACGACTTCAATGTCAAGTTCATGGAGGTCTTCAGCCGCCATCACTATTCCGCCACCACACGCTCAGTTGAGTGCCTAGTTTCTTCGGAGCTGACCCATATTGACCTGGACCGGTACTGCCACAACATCGTCAACGGTCAGCTCAGCGACATTGACCAGATGCGCCACCTGCTCTGCGACGATTACAATATCTGTGACTACCAGCCCCTCGGCGGCCTCGCCGGTCGTCACAGCTAAAGCGATTGCGCTTGAGTGCCGAGCGCTTTCCGTCGCTGAAAGGACAGAAAGCGCCCAGTGCTGTAATGCCGCAAGCAGAACACAATAATCCAAGCGACTTTCAGTTTTCTAAAGAGAAATTCACTATGATGCAATTTGATCGCCTCAAGCGTGTTGCCGCCACGGGCGCAGCGGCGCTGTTTCTCGGCCTCCCGCTCTCCGTCCGCGCCGAGCAGCGCAACGTCGTCAGTTTCCGCCAGGACAAATACAACGAGTCCTTCTTTTACCAGCACAATTATGACTATCGCTTGGGTGCGGCGATGCACTTCTTTCATTCCAAGCAGCACGATCTGAACTTTCTGACGCCGCTAAATGACCATGCTATGCAGGATGCGCTCCTGAACCGGGAGTCAATGACGATTTTGGAGAATCCGCCGCGTACCGAGCCGAACATGGAGTATTACGCTCCTTACTCGGAGCGGGCTATCTGGCAGGTACTGCGGGCGATTGACTGGACGCATGAGCATCACGAGCAGACTTACGACATCGTTTCCGCCAGCAGCATCCCCTGGGACAAAAAGGCCGAGTATACGAATAAGGCCGTGGACTGGTATCTAAACAAGGAACTGGCTGGCATCCCGCGTTCGCCCGCGCCGCTGGACGTGACCATGCGCCGCGCAGGGGTAATGATGAAGCCTTACTTTACGCTGTTCCGCAACTACTATCCGAAGTCCAGCACATTGTTCTTCGTCGCCCACTGGTGGCATCCTGCCTCCTACGAGTCCATGATGATTGCAGGAGAAGACGACCACCGGCAGGGCGTGGCGCTCAAACAAATGGACGATACGATGTGGACAAAGGTGATGCCGGAGGCCGGACGCCCGCAGCGCATGATCCTCTCGCGGGAGGTCATGCCGCGTTACTCGCGCATGTCGCCGGAGTCGGCCAACATCTTCGACAACCTGCACATGCTGCATGGCATCGTCTACGACTGCCTGGCCTACCCCGGCTGGACGCCCAAGCAGAAGCAGGCCGAGCTTTACCGCGTCATTCGGGCGATGAGCTACCAGCCCGGCGATGAAAAGCTGGCCCGCAAGTTCTCCGAGCCGCACCCGAACATGGACCCGCGTGTTTATGCGGGCTGGATGCGGGGCGATGAGGGCGAGATGAGCCGGATTATGATGGAAATGATGCAGGAAATGATGCCTATGATGATGCCCAGCATCACCCCGGAGCAGAAAGAACGGGTCATGGCGCAGTTCAAGATGAAGATGAAACCAGGAATGCAGCCTGGCGAGCTGCCCGGCTCACTCATGGACGCTTTGATGAAGGTCATGCCGGGCATGAAGATGACGCCGGATATGACCGCGCCGGGCGTGACCCCGACCATGATGACCGGCATGATGGTCCAAGACTGGCAGGCAAAGTATGGGGCGATGCCGGGCATCGCCCCGCTGCCGATGCAGGACGGCGGCCCGCAGTCTGTCCCGCCGCTGCCCGCCGCCGCGCAGGTGACGGACGCACAGGTGGCGCAGGCAAAGAAAGCGGAGATGGCCGAAGCACAAGCATCCGAGACCGCCGCGCAAAAAACGGCCTCTCGTTAAACCAAAATACACTTTAAACTCAAACCTACTTGGCGCAGGGGCGTTAATGCCCCTGCGCTCTTTATTTTCCAGTCGCAACAATTAAGGACACATCGCTTTATGAAGACGCCGCTTCGCCGCCTGCTGCTCGGAACAGCCTGCGCTGCCCTGCCGCTTGCCTTTGCTCACGCGGCCCGTGCCGCCGACCACAACAATTTGGAACCCGGCATCCCCACTCAAGTGGAGGACGCTTATCCCATTCCCTATTTGGGCCGCGAGGTTCAAGGGTATACCCGCTATGACCGGACACGCGACAACAAAGACCTGCTGCTCATCGCTCCCGTTGTGGAATACGGATTTGCGCGTAACTGGCAGGGCAGCATTTCGGTTCCGTACCGCGTCGGCAACTCTCAAAACACCGCAGGCAGCGGCAATCCGGAAGTAGAAGCGTTTTATAACTTTAACACGGAGTCTCTCAGTCTGCCCGCCTTTGCGGTTTCGGTGCGTGAGGGCTTTCCAGGCGGCAAAGGCCATGCGGGGATTGACTCTCAGATCAAGCTGATCGCCACGAAAACACTGGGGCCGGGCGACCATCTGGACGAGGTGCATGTCAATTTAGTTTACCTGAATACAGGCCATCCCGAAGAAGACATGCGCCGCAACCGCTACCAGGCCATCGTGGGTTACAGCCGCCGCTTGCAGATTGATAACTTGCTGGTTGCTGACTTTGTGCGCTCTCAGGATCAGTTCCAGCGGCAAAACAGCAGCATTGTTGAGATCGGCCTGCGCCATCAGGCGACTCCGCAAACCCTATATGCTGTCGGCATCGGCGCAGGCATCGGCGACCAGTCGCCCAAGCTGCGCCTGACCTTCGGCTTCCAGCACTCGTTTTAGAAAATCTGTTAGAGTTAGAAAATCTGTGAAAGAAAGCAGTTGTTATGGTTCCAAATTGGCTGCACGTTCTCGCCATCATCTCGCTTGTTCTCGCGGGCGTCTGTGCTTTAGTAATCGCCGCCGACGAGCTGCGCCACCCGCAGAAAATGTGGATCATGAACGTCGTCTGGCCCGTCAATGCCCTTTACTTCGGCCCGGTGGGGTTATGGGCGTACTTTGCCGTCGGGCGAAAATCCACCAAGCAGCACATGGAGCAGATACAGCAGGAGCATTCCGACGATAAGCCGAAAGACGAGCCGAAAGACCCAATCAAGCAGGCCGAACAAAAGGGCATGAAGCCGTTCTGGCAGATTGTCGCCGTCGGCGTCACCCACTGCGGCGCGGGCTGCACCCTGGGCGACATCATTGCCGAATGGGTTGTCTTCTGGACTGGCTGGCTGATTGCGGGCATTGCGCTCTGGCCCGAATACATCTTAGACTTTACGCTGGCATACCTGCTGGGCATTGTCTTCCAATTCTTTGCCATTGCTCCGATGCGAAATCTCGGCGTCAAAGACGGCTTAGTTGCCGCCGTCAAAGCGGACACGCTTTCGCTGACGGCGTTTGAGGTCGGGCTGTTCGGCTGGATGGCGCTGACGAGTTTTGTGTTTTTCCCGCACCCGCATATTCATCCCACCGAGCCGGCATACTGGCTGATGATGCAGATCGGCATGATTCTGGGCTTCTTCACCTCCTACCCGGTCAACGTCTGGCTAATCAAGGCCGGACTGAAAGAAGCCATGTAATTCCAAGGTGATCTACGACACAAAGTAATCTACGACACAGAAAGCGCAACAAATTCATGGAAGTATTTCACTCGGTGGCGTGGCTTGGCCGTAGCCTGTATGAGTCGGCGGCGATGTTTTGGGAAGTGCTTTGGACACTCGTTCTCGGCTTCGGCATCTCCGCCGCCCTCCAGGTCTTTGTCAGCAAAGAGCGGATGTCCCGCGAGTTCGGCAAGACCAACCTGCGCTCCGTCGCACTGGCGACGCTTCTCGGCGGGGCGTCGTCGTCCTGCTCTTACGCCGCCGTCTCCGCCGCCCGGACTGCGTTCAAGAAGGGCGCGGGTTTGGTGCCGATGCTGGCGTTTATGTTCGCGTCTACAAACCTTGTCTTTGAGCTGGGCATCGTGCTGTGGCTGCTGATGGGCTGGCGGTTCGTGCTGGCGGAATTTGTCGGCGCGTTTTTGCTGATTGGGATCATGTGGCCGCTGGTGCGGCTCACGCTGCCGAAAGGACTGGAACAGGAAGCGCGGGAGCATGAAGAGGCGGACGAACACGCGGGCGACGGCCACATGGACCATGATCACGGCGCGATGGAGATGGGCGACGGCAGCAAGCTGAAGGCGGTCGCCGATGCGTTTGCGATGGACTGGGGCATGATGTGGAAGGAGATGGCAATCGGGTTCGTGATTGCCGGCCTGCTTGCCGTGCTGGTTCCCAATCACGCCTGGCAGTCGGTGTTTCTGACGCACACCGGGTCGCCTGCGCTGCGGCTGATCGAGAACGCCGTGGTCGGCCCGCTGATTGCCGTGGCCTCGTTCGTTTGCTCGGTCGGCAACGTCCCTCTGGCCTCCATTCTCTGGTCGGGCGGCATCAGCTTCGGCGGCGTGATTTCGTTCATCTATGCCGACCTAATCATTGTGCCGCTGATTATTCTGTACGGCAAATACTACGGGCGCAGAGCGGCGATTTACATTACGCTGGTGCTTTTCGCGTCTATGGTGGCAGCGGGCCTGCTGGTGGATGGTTTGTTCACGGCATTCCACTTAGTCCCGACTGGCCTCAGACCCGCAAGCGCGATCTCACGCGCCCAGTTCGCGTGGGACTACACGACCTGGCTGGACATCGCGGCACTCCTCGCCGTAGGGTTCCTGGCGTTTGTCCACCAGCGCCGCCTGCCGCCCGGAGCGCAGGAGGACGATGGCAATCACAGGGATCACGGTGGACATAGAGGTCCCGCCCTTACGGTCTAACGCTGGCGATGTCCAGAGTGGTCTCCGTTAGGTCGAAGACTGCCCTACCTCGAACTGCTCTAGGGCTTCGAGGGCGTGTGCGGCATACATCAAAGCAGGGCTGCCACCCATCGAGATGGGGCACGACTACCGGCAAGGGGTTATTGAAAGCTTTCCCTCGCTAGTTAAAGGCATATTGTAAACTTCCTTATCAACGCCATAGAAAGATTGCCAACTGCTTCTAATATATATCCGAAGATTGCCTCACAGCATTCCAATAAGCGAAATCACCCAAAAAAGTTATAAACTCCGAAGGACTGGGCACCCATGATATCACTCGTGATATAAGTAAAGGAATGTAAATGAAGAGCAAGAAGCCTATAGCAAAAGGGAGGCAGGCGATAAGAGAAGAAAAAGTTTGTCACAAAAAGCACTCATCGAAAAATCTGCACTCAGGGCAGTGCCAGCCTCGGCTTTTGCTGATGCCAGCGCTGCTCGCCTGCACGAAGAGCAATCATATTAGATGTCGATAAAATCTTTCGGGAAATATTTCTATGCTATCTTGACAACCGAAAATAACTATGTCAGAATTGATTGTTAGCAACCAGCCGCGTAGAACTTCGGTATCTCTGCCGCAGCGCCGCCCGGTTGGCACACCCCAGCAGCACCGCAAGTGAACTTTAAGCAGCCGTGCTCTAAACAAGTAGCCGTGTTCTAAGACACAACGCTTTCTTCCAGTGCTCTCGGCGGAAGGCTTTGCGTGACCCATAGTTCGGACCTGCCGCCAGAATGCGGCTGACGTTTGACGAAGGAGATCGAAATGCTTTCTGCCCTGCGCCCGCCCGCGCTGCGTCCTGCGACCTCCCGCCGTTACTGGCTGCTCTTCCTCACCCTTGCCCTGTGGGCCTTGCTTGTTCCCGCAAGCCTTGCCCAAACTATTGCCAATAGCAGCTTCGAGACGCCGAGCATCGGAGCTTCCAACTACTCCTACAACCCGTCCGGCGGCTCGTGGGCGTTTGCAGGCAACAGCGGCATCCAGTCCAACGGCAGTGCTTGGGGCGCAGCCAACGCACCTGACGGAACCCAGACAGCCTTTCTGCAAGGCAATCCCAATCAAAGCGCAACGCTCGGTTCAATCTCCCAGTCTGTAAACTTTCCTGCTACCGGCACCTATGTCATTAGCTTCCAGGCTGCACGACGGTACAATCAGGTGCAGCCGGTCAAGTTAAGCGTCGATGGCACACAGGTCGGCAGTCTGCTGACGCCGCCGAGCAGCAGCTTCAGCCTGCTGACGACCGCGTCTTTCACCGTCAGCGCCGCCGGACCGCACACGATCATGCTGGCAGGAACCGACGGCTCTGCCGATCTTTCAACGTTTGTGGACCAAGTCACCATCACCCCCGCTTCCGCAGCAGTCGTGCCGGTCTCTGGCCTCTTTTCGACCGGCTTGGACAGCAGCGGCAGTCCTCTCGCCGACGGCGCGGTGGATCCCCATTACACGATTACCGCCGGCCCGGATGGGGCAGGCAACGCCGCTCATGTGACGCTCTCCACCGGATTTCCTATTCCTCCCTGGCTGGCGGATACCACCGCTTCCAAGTGGATTTCGCCCCAGGCCAACCAAAGCGGCGGCCCTGAGCCGCCCGGCTCTTACGTTTACCGAACGACGTTCAGCCTGGCTGGCCTAGACCCTAGCACCGTACAGATTACCGGGCAGATGCTGGCGGATGATCGGGTCACCGATGTACGGATCAATGGCACCTTACTTGGCCTTGCAGCAAGCGGCTTCGCGAGCTGGACTCCGCTGAGCATCAAATCAGGATTTCAGGCGGGCGTCAATACACTGGACTTTCTGCTCACGAACGCCGGCACGTCCAATAACCCATCCGGCCTGCGTGTTGAACTCTCCGGCACCGGGAATGCTGCCCCCCTCACCCTCAGCAGCATCACCGTCTCGCCGCCCACGGCAACCCTCAACCCGAACGGAACGCAGCAGTTCACGGCGGTTGCGAATGACCAGAATGGCAACGCTCTCTCGTCCCAGCCGGCCTTCACTTGGTCCGTAGCGAGCGGCGGTGTCGGTGCCATCGGCAGTACGACCGGCCTCTACTCGGCAGGGACAACGCCCGGCAGTGCCACGGTGCAGGCTACCAGCGGCGGCGTCACCGGAACGGCCGCTGTGACCGTCGGTTCGTCTGGGCCTGACTTCACTCTTACCACGTCTACAAGCACCTTCACCTTAAGTGGCAGTCTCGCGTCACCCGGCAGCGCCGGGATCGGATTGATAAACGGAAGTACCACGGATGCGCTGCTGATCACCCCTCTCAGTACGTTCAGCGGCAATGTCACGCTTACGGTTTCCGGCTTACCTGGCGGAACCGCTTTCAGCTTCTCTCCGACTTCCCCTGTCAGCGTGACATCAGGCAATCCCGCTTCCCTTACACTTACCGTTCAAGCAAATGGCGCTGCGCCGGGTGTGTATCCACTTACTGTCACGGCAACTTCCGGCACTCTCGTTCATACGCTGCCGCTGACCCTGATTGTGGCTCCCGGTGGCAGTGTCTCGCAGTTGTCCTTGACCGATCTTTTCATGCCGGCGACAGCGCTTATCCAGTGGCCTGCGGGAACACATTCAACCAGCACATACACAATAACCCGCAATGTTCCAGGGATGTCGCCCTATCAGAGCGGCACCCTGTTCTTGTTTGATGCCTCGATCCAGATCGGAACGACCTATACCTACCATGTCACGAACCACTGGACCGATCCACCCTACTTTGTCAACAACACCGAAGTTTTTCCACAAGGGACAGATGATCTTGGAACCATCAGCGTGACGCCCCAGCAAGCGGTTGTGTCAGACAATCAGAGTGTCGACGCCCGTTATGATCTGCGCTACTCTACCTGGACCTTCCTGGACCACAACTTCGGCACCACCACCTATCGGGGTGGCCTGTTCGCCGGCTACAACGCCGACCAATCCCAAGTCGGTCATGCCTACCTCAAGTTCGCTTCTGCGGTTCCCGCTGGAAAGACCTTGTGGCCCGTCGGGAGCGTCAACGCCTATTTCACCCGCTGTTATGCCGCCGGCACTGCCACTGTCGCCTGCCAAACCGTGCCTTCCACCTGGACCGGTTCGACGGTGACCTGGGACACCGCCCCGCCTCTCGTCCCCGCCAGTGCGACCGCCACGCCGCTTGCCACTGCCTCTTATGATGGCGTTCTGGCGGTGCCGACCTGGCTGCATTGGGAGATGGGCAGCGCCATTGCCGGCGCACTGACTGGCAGCACCGGCACTTACGCCGCCGCGTTGAACGCCACCAACGAGCCGGCTGTTGGCTCGGGCACAACTGGAACTGTTCCCAACGGCGGCCCTTATGTCTGGGCCTACTTTGACAAGAAAGAATCTCTGGACAACCAGCCCCCGTGTATTCTGTACGCTTACAACAACTGACCGTGATCGCATTGGGAAGGTCTCATACCATGCAGAAAAAAATACAAGCGACTTTGCGTTCTTCGCGCCGCCATGCGGCTCTCGCCGGAACCGCTCTTGTGGCTGCCTGCGGAGCGGGCGTCTGGATCGCCGCCGCGCATCACCCCGCGCGGCCCACGCCGAAGATGGTCTACATCGCCTCGGGCTACGGCGGATTTGTTCCCGCGCCTGCTCCGTCTCGCCTGGCCGACCTGAAGCCGCAGGGGGGAGAGAGAAAAATGTCGCTTACTCCCGATCCCGTCCAGCCGCTGCGTGTTGCCTATGACGCCGGGCATTATCAGGCCGTGGAAGCGTCTGCCCTGACATTCGTTGCTCAAGCTAAGACCAGCCGCAACGTGGCTGTGCACGAGCAGGCTGCCGAGGCACGCTCGCTACTGGCTTACTCCGCCGCCCGCCGCCATGACCTGAAACTGGCGCAGGCTCGCTTTGCCGTCGCCCGTCTGGACGCCTCCAAACTTCCCGACAAGGGCAAGCAAGCCGCCGAGCCGGGCCTGGTGATGCCGACCCTGGAAGAGGATGCCGCCTACGAACATGCCGTCTGCACGAATGCCCTCGGGCATCCCCAGGCTGCCGAAGCGGAGTACGTCGCGTTTATGAAGCAGTACCCGGAAAGTCCGCTGGTCCAGGCTTCCATCCGGCGCATCGCCCGGATGCACGGCGGCGACATTCCCGCCGCCGACCAGACCGTCTGGCAGCAGGCGCAGCAGACAGCGCAGACCCGCCAGATAGGCAGAGAGCGCGAAGCGTCGCTCTGCGGCCCTGCTTGCCTTGCGGAGCTTCTGCGCCGCCGGGGCGATAACGCCGACGTTCACGCGCTTGCGGACCAGATGCACACCAGCGACCGGGGAACAACTCTCGCGGCGTTAGCGGACACCGCCACGGCACAGGGCTTTCATCCCCAGGGCTTGGCGCTGACGCCGAAGGGCCTGGCTGCCCAAACCCTGCCCGTCATCGCGCTTGTGAGACCCGGCCATTACGTTCTCGTGGACGCCGTTTCCGCGTCCGGTGTCACTCTCTGGGACCCGGACGCCCACGGCCTCGGTCACGGCGGAACTTATACCGTTCCCATCGCCCGGTGGCAGCACGAATGGCGCGGTGTCACCCTAATTTTGGCTCCCGCCCATACTTCCGCCGCTGTCCAGACCGCGCACCGCTGACAGCGTTTCAATCTTCGTCCTGCTTAGTCTTTGTCCTGTTCCCTGCCCCGTTTGAACGGTGGTGGGGGCTAGGGGGCATTCTTCTCTTGGAGACACACTGATGGCAACTTTCCGCACCTGGCGCACTCTTTTGATCTTTCGCTTCCTGCTCTGCTTCGTCGCCGCGTCCCTAGCCTGGCTTCAGGTTAGCCCTGCCTATGCTTCTGGTGCTGCCCTGGCACGCGAGAACGCCCGGCAGGAAGCGTGGCATTTGGCCCATCTGCCGCACGTCATCGCACTCGCCAGCCCGGCCCAGCAGAAGGCGCTTCAGCGGAAGAATGCGCCTAAGCCCATCGCCGAGGTGCGTTCGCTTTCCTTGTCTGAGATGAAGGCCGCACGCGGACGCGGCATTTACCGTCACCCGGAATACTGCGGGACGCTGCCCTGGCAGAAGAGCCTTCGGGATGTCAACCTTTCAAACGGCAACCTGTTCAAGTCGTTTACCGATGTCCAGGTCGCTCCTGGACGCGGTGCAGGGCTGGTTCTCCAGCGTACCTACAATTCCAATGAAGGGCGCGTCGGGCCGTTTGGCGTTGGCTGGACCCATGCCTATGACATTCGCATCCAGGAAGCCGCCGCAGTTCGGGCCGAGGAAAGCCAGGTCGTGACTTCTGCCGATGTCAACCAGGTGCCGCGCACAGACTTTTTCGGAGCCAAGCACTCGTACCACCGCGACGCCGACGGCCTTTACTCGCCGCCGCCGTATTTGTACGACGAGACCAGCAGCGATTACGGTAAGTTCCTGGTTAATGGCCCGCCGCAGGTGATGGACGACACCGAGAAAGGCATGGACGGCACGATCAAGCACTATGTCAGCGTCGTCACCAATGCCGACGGCACCCTCGGCAACGAGCGGGCCTGTGACTACATCCAGGACCGGCACGGCAATACGACGAACCTGACCTACGGGCAGTCTTATGTCCAGCCCGACGGCTCGACCCGCAAGCTGCTGACCAAAGTGAACGACCCCAGCGGGCGCGTGCTGACCTTTGTTTGGAACAACTTCGGCACCGCTACCCTGCCGGCCTGGCGCATTGTGGAAGTGGATGCTCCGCTCGATCCCGCTACCGGCAAGTTCTCCTACCGCGTGACTTACGGTTATTACACCGACCCGAACTCGGCCAATGCCGCCAATGAACTGTACAACCTGAAGACCGTCACGCTGGACCCGGATGGGCTGAGCCGCACGAACACTTTTACCTATACCTCACAGGCCGGCAATACCGCTACAGAATACGGGCTTCTCGCAAGCATCAGTGACCCCCTCGGTCACATCATGTCTTATTCCTATGCCTATCAGTCGGGGTTTTCAGGTGCCAATTATAACAACATTCAGTATCCCGCAACTCCTGATAGCATCTATGTCGCACAGGTCACGGAACCAGGCGGTCAAGATGCGCTTGGCAACCCGCGCACTCATGTTTGGACTGTCAATCCCGCCTGGGAAGGAGGTAATGATGCCGTCAGTACCAGCAGTCAAAACTCGAACTTGACTCTTGAGTATTCAACAGATGGCTACGGACGATATTCCGCCCTTGAGCCGGAAGATGAAATTGTTTCCCTCGCACAGTATGCCAGCGAATACGATTCGCAAAACAATGTCGTTCTTCATACACAGGATGTTTACAACCCTACGGGGAGCGGAACTTTCAATGATAAATATGATCGCTACACCTATGGGCCTCACGGCAATGTTCTCACGCACCGAGTGGTGAGCAGCGGATACTATCCTTCCGAACAGTATTATCCCGGTCAGGAGACTACGGCCTACTACAACGCCAGCAAATACTTCCAGAAGCAGAGCTTTACCGACATGAACGGCCATGTCACGGCAATAGACTATTACAGCAATCAGGACCCAAGCCCCGGCAACCGAGGCGAAGTCAATCTGGTCCAGGATGCCGGCTATGCCGACCCAAATAGCCCTAGCTACCAAAAGCAGTTCACTTACACCTATAACCAGTATGGGCAAAAGCTGACCGAGACTAACCTGCGTGGCGTCGTCACGCAGTATACCTACGGCGACCAGTGGGGCAACTTGACTCAGGTGGTGCAGGACCCCGGCGGCGCGGGACATCTGAACCGCACCACGACAATGGTCTATGATATAATGGGGCGCGTCTTGCAGTCCACCGATCCTGCCGGCCAGACCAGCACCTTTAGTTACAACACGCTTGGTCAGCCGAAGACAGTCACCGCACCTGCCAAATCCGGCCTGCTCGCAGATACGATTGCCTACAGCTACGACGGCAACGGGCGCACCCACAGCGTTACCGACAACCGGGGAACCAGCACACCTTATGTGACAACAATGGCTTATGAGACCGGCTGCGACCGTGTTCATTCGGTCACTGACTCCGTCACCGGCACCACGTCTTATACCTACGACCTGCTGGGGGATCGTCTGACGATGAGCCTCCCCGGCGGTAGCACCTGGACGTACACCTATCTGACAGTCCTACCCGGATATAGATCTGCTCCTCTGAATTGCACCTGCCTTCCTGACCAAAACCCTGACCACATGACGGCGATCCTGAGTCAGATCAATGATGATCAAGGACGGGTTATTTACTATGGTATTACCTCGCAGGCCCGATTGGCAGCAAAAACTATCCCCGCCGCTTCGGATACGAACCTTGCGGTTCAGTACATTTCAGACACAACAGGTGGCTCCCAATGTAACTCACGTGGCTGGCTTCAGGAAGTCAAGACAACTTTGCAGGGCGGTCTGAACAACCACGAGTCCGACCGTATTCTCTCCCAGAACGATTACACGTTCGACACAATGGGCCAGCGCTTGACCAATACTGTCAGCACACAGGCTATTGACGCTGCGGTGAACCCTCAACCGCTTACCAGCCGCCAGGAGACCTACACCTATGACGACCTGAACCGCCTGTCCACGGTGAACTACGGCGACGGCGAGACCCAAAGCTACGGCTTTGACCCGATGGGCAACCGCCTCACCAAAAGTGACAGCGTCACCAGCGGCAGCACCATGACCACCAACGCGACCGCTTATGCCTACGACGCCGCCAACCGCCTGACCAGCACGGCCCTCAATGGCGCAAGTGCGTCCGCCGTCACCTCTGACGCGGACGGCAACACCTTGACCGACACCAGCGGCAGAACGAACACCTGGGACAGCCAGAACCGGCTCACAAGCTGCACCAAAGGCGGAGTGACTTCTACGTTTACCTACGGAGCCGATGGCCTGCGTCGAAGCAGCACCGTGAACAACGTCACGACCTACTACGCCTACGACGGCACGACGATGATCCGCGAGATGAAGAAGAACAGCAGCACCGGCGCATTGTTCAATACGGCCACCTACCTGCAAGGGCCGCAGGGAGGCGAGTGCCGGATTGACGAAACCCAGGTCACGGAGAACTACACCAACCCGCTCACCTACGCTCAGGGCGTTCGGGGCCAAACAAGCTGGTACGTCTACGACGGCCTCGGCAGCGTGCAGGGGGAGCTTCGCATCACTGGCCCCGGCAGCGGCGGGGCTACCTCGACTTACGCCTTTACGCCTAGCCCCAAGTACGACGTGTACGGCCTCGTGAGAAGCAACCCCGGCAGCGCGTCCAGCCGCCAGGGGTTCGTCGGGGGCTTGGGCCATGTCACGGACACCGAGACCGGCCTGATCTACATGCGGGCCAGGTATTATGATCCTAATGTGGGGAGGTTTGAGAGCGAGGACGAGGGGCGTCAGGGGAATGACTGGTTTGCCTACTGTAGCAATAATCCAACAAACCTGATTGACCAAAGTGGGAAAGAATTCGACCCTGTTGAACCAGGAATGGGCATCTATGATCTCAAGGAAATCTGGGATGATTACCAGGAAACCTTGGCACTTTCCCGTGCTCTTGCTACAGTGTTACGCACTATTGCTAAAGCTAAAGATGGAGATGAAGTTGAAGATGGCTGGGGCGAGTTCATGAACGACTGGAGCAAAGGTACTGGTTATGAAGATATTCGTAAGACCGCAGCAGAGTATGTGGTTGGTGGAGTCGATCCTATGGATACAGCTTACGATGGAGCAGAAATGGGAATCAAGCTCACGATGCTGTGCATAGGCTACGAGGCAAGGGAAGAATGGTATGCCGATAACTGTGACGGTGATTAAAGCTTTCTTTCAGAATGACTACCTTAAAGGCGTATCTAGTGAACAAAAAAAATGTATTGTACTGCGGCTTATCGCTCTTTTTGTTGCTTGTTGTATTCATCTACTTCAATCACAGACATGAAGGCGAGCTTGCCCAGCGTTCATTACCTGCTTGGCATTCAAGCAGTTTTTCGCCCACCGATTTGGGACCTGAAGCTCGGTTTCAGGGATACAGTATGCAAATTCCCGCCGGCTATGAGGCAAAGTACAACAATTCATTAGGTCTGTTGCAGCCTTTCGGGCTTGATATGTACCTTTGGCTCAACGATAATCAACTGCCAAACGACTCGGAACTAAGCTTGAATGTTATACACAGAATAAACTCTCAAACTCCTGAGAGCGTAGTCAATGCTGAGATGATGTTAGACAAAGAACACATGGAAAATTTTGTGTGCTCTAACGTTGAACAAGGAAAAGTCAATGGGGTAGCTTTCGCTCGTGCCTACTGGCAGGGAACGAACAAAACAGCGACCGGACTTCATGTAACCAGAGGATTTACATATGCCAGCGTGGGCATGATGAAGGGGGTAACAATCACAGGTGATGACAAGGTTCCTTGCGCCTCTGAGCCTTGTGTTTATGAACCCATTGGTCAGCCGGTGCTTCCTAAACTTGAGGCAGCGGTACTAACTTTTCATCAGAGCCAATAGCCTACATGACGCCAACCGCCTGACTTCCACGGCCTCAAATGGCGCAAGTGCGTCCGCCGTGACCAGCGACGCCGACGGCAACACCTTGACGGACACCAGCGGCAGGGTCAATACCTGGGACAGCCAGAACCGCCTCGTGTCCTGCACCCAGAACGGCACCACCAGCACCTACACCTACGGCGCGGACGGCCTCCGCCGCAGCACCACCGTGAACGGCGTCACGACCTACTACGCTTACGACGGCCAGACCCTCATCCGCGAGATGAAGCGCAACGCCCAGACCGGCGTGATGTTCAATACGGTCACTTACTTGCAAGGTCCGCAGGGAGGCGAATGCCGCGTGGACGAAACGCAGGTCAACGAGAACTACACCAACCCGCTCACCTACGCTCAGGGCGTTCGGGGCCAAACAAGCTGGTACATCTACGACGGCCTGGGCAGTGTGCAGGGGGAGCTTCGCATCACTGGCCCCGGCAGCGGCGGGGCGACCTCGACTTACGCTTTCACGCCTAGCCCCAAATACGACGTGTACGGGCTGACGAGAAGCAACCCCGGCAGCGCGTCTAGCCGCCAGGGGTTTGTCGGCAGCCTGGGCCATGTGTCGGACACCGAGACCGGCCTGATCTACATGCGGGCCAGGTATTATGATCCTAGTATTGGGCGGTTTGAGAGCGAGGACCCGGACTGCCAGAGTAGCAACTGGTTTGCTTATTGCGGCAACAACCCAATCAATCTAGTAGATGCGTCAGGCCGGGAGTTTGGTCCCCTTGAAGGTCTGGAGTTCCTCGATCAACTACATGACCTGATTAGTATGTACTCAGACTACAAAGAAACAATCAATTCATGTAACGCACTCAACAAACTCCTCAATAAAATTCATGATGCCGAGGATTCTGGAGATGTTGAAGAGGCTTGGGGAAACTTCATGGAAGTGTGGAGTGAAGGTACTGGCGAGGAGAAGACTGAAGAAAAAATATCAGAATATACTTATGGCGATGGGGGACCTATGGATGTAGGTTTTTCAGGCTCAATGATCGGCCTGAAATTAATAACCTTGTGCGTTGGTTATGACGCACGCGAACAGTGGTATTCTGATCAATGTGATGAGTGAAGTTAAAGCACAAAAACATGAAGAAAGCACTCTACATAATCTCCGCCGTCTGCTTTGCCGCGTTGTTTATCATCCTCTGCCTTCTTGACAACCGTGCACACCATATAGCTGTTGCACCGCTGCCGACTTGGACACCTGATGAAACTGTTGCTAGTGGTTTAGCCTCGGGAGTCGTCTTACAAGAATACAGCATCCAGCCTCCGCTTGTTTGCAACAGAACGGATGCGGATGCTTTAAAGATGTTAGACACTTTTGGCGTCAATATGTATCAATGGCACAGTCGTACTGGCAACAGGGAAGCATCCGGTCTTAGTGTCCAGATCATTCGCCGCCTGAACCTGGACTCTCCTAATGATCTTCTTAAGCATGAATTGTATCTTGAAAGCAAAGACGAGGAAAACTTCGTGCATACTAAACCGGAGATGGGCAACATCAATGGCATCGTGTTTTCCAGAGCATATTGGCAAGGCGTTGAAAAAGTATCAAGCGGTTCTTACGCAAGACGTGGTTTTCTTTACTGCACAACTGATACAGCGAAAGCTATTTGTATTTCAGGATACGACAGAACCCCGTGCAGCGACTCGCTATGCAGCTATCAGCCTAGCAGTTGGCAAACGCTTCCAGTTATCGAAGCTGCCGCAGTCTCTTTTCGTAAGCGATAAGGTATTAACCGGTGAGTAAGTTGTAATCTTTATCTGGTTAAGATCACTGGCAACACCTTGACCGACACCAGTGGCAGGGTCAACACCTGGGACAGCCAGAACCGCCTTGTCTCCTGCACCAAAGGCGGCGTCACCAGCAGCTTCACCTATGGCGCGGACGGCCTGCGCCGCTCGTCTACCGTGAACGGCATCACGACCTACTACGCCTACGACGGCACGACGATGATCCGCGAGAGGAAGAAGAACGTCAACACGGGGGTGCTGTTCAACACAGCGACCTACCTGCAAGGGATGCGCGGAACCGAGTGCCGCATTGACGAAACCCAGCAGACCGAAGGCTACTACAACCCGGTCTACTCCTACCCCAATCAGATGCACGCACGCGGCGTCTCCAAGTGGTACGTCTACGACGGCCTCGGCTCGGTGGTCGGGGAAGTGGATGTGAACGGCAACCTGACCTCCTCCCCTAAGTACGACGTGTACGGGCTGACGAGAAGCAACCCCGGCAGCGCGTCCAGCCGCCAGGGGTTCGTCGGGGGCTTGGGCCATGTCACGGACACCGAGACCGGCCTGATCTACATGCGGGCCAGGTATTATGATCCTAGTATTGGGCGGTTTGAGAGCGAGGACCCTGGCAAGCATGAGGCGAATTGGTTTGTTTATACTTCAAACAATCCCGTGAACAAAGTTGATTCCACGGGGAAAGTGTTCACAGATGTTCTAATAGGAACAGGCTCCCCGGACTTCGATCCTGAACAATTTATGCAAATGGTGCAAAATGTCTATGAAAACTTAAGTTCAGAAGCCAGAGCTCAGTATGCCGCAGATGCAGAGGCCGCAGCCGACCGTTTGGATCAGGAGGCAAGAGGGAAGAACGCCGAAGGACTAGAGGATATAGCTCAGGGTGAAACATTAAATCTTTACTGCGAAGGAGACGAGGCTGGTGCAGGAAACCCTCTCATAAAAAGAGGCGGTGACAGCGTTGCGGAGTCAGCCGTGATGGTGTTAGAAGCATGTGAGTTACGTGATCTTGCCCAACTTGTTCTCGGTGAAGAGTGATAGACATAGAAGCAACCCAGTTAAATCCGATATTGGATTGGCCTCAAGCTGCTTTCAAGATCGACTTATTTTTGTCTGGGCATTCCGAATCTCTGCAAAATTATTGCTTTAACAAGGCGGTATGTAAAATTGCTTGAGGAAAAGTACAACCAGGCTTTGCGAGATAAAGCCCTTCATTTGTATGGCGATATGCTTCGAACAGCACTGCGTTATCAGCAGCACTCAGGCTTAGAAACCCATAGACTACAACTATTCGCACTGTCAGTGAAACTTCACCGCTTAATGGCAGATGATAACGCTGTAGAGGTGGAGTTGTTTCTCTACAACCTCAATGATCTTGAGTTCAAATTCAACAACATTGATACGTTCGTTCCGAAAGAAGCACTACTAACGAGTATAAGTAAGCGGATAGATATCGTCCATGCCAAAGTAGATTGGTGGCAAGCGCAAAAAGAAGAAGCTCAACAACATCGCTTAGAAATGCACAGGGCAGCAGAGGATTTGCGTGTATTATTGTCGAACAGGGAGCAAGCCAATGAAGCATGGGTTACGGCAGTAGGGGATGCCAAGCAACGTATCAACCACTGGTCAGAGATGTTAGCAAAACTAGATAAACGTGCATCAGCCGTTTCATTTCTAGGAGTTGATCTCGCTCAAGCTAATGTTGAAGCCATTGATGCTATGTAGTACTGTTTGTTAATGGTTAACTACGGCGAGACCCAAAGCTACGGCTTCGACCCGATGGGCAACCGCCTGACCAAAAGCGACACCGCCGGCAGCACGACCACGACGAACACCTACGGCTACGACGCCGCCAACCGCCTGACTTCCACCGCCCGGAACGGCGCAGGTGCGTCCGCCGTGACGAGCGATGCCGATGGCAACACCTTGACCGACACCAGCGGCAGGACAAACGTCTGGGACAGCCAGAACCGGCTGGTCAGCAGCACCAAAGGCGGCGTCACCAGCAGCTTCACCTACGGAGCGGACGGCCTGCGCCGCTTGGCAACTGTCAACGGTGTCACGACCTACTACGTCCATTAGTACTTCGTGCAGAACGCTGTTATGCAACTAATCTCCCCATATTATACGGAGATTAGGGGCTATATTCTCCGCAGACAGGATTATCTAGCAGAAAAATCAAGGAAAAAAGCGGACAGCAGGCCTCAGAACGAAAAAATGACCGTATTTAGCCCGCCGCAAGCACCTCTGCTTCAGCAAGGCGTTAAGGTTTTATTGGGGTAGGCGGGCTTCTCTGAAGCCTGCGATAACAGAGGCTTTAGGGTTTTATTGGGGTAGGGTTTTATTGGGGTAGCCCGAACGCAGTGAGTTCGGTTTTGTTTCGAATGAGCGGGCTTTCGGGTATAATAAGGCCAGAAAGATACAGCCAGGGCAGTAGCAAACGCGCTGTGCCAGGATTGTCCGCTCCTCAACGTGGTAACACACTGGGTTTTGCCTTCACTGGGTTTTGCCTTCACTGGGTTTTGCCTTCACTGGGTTTTGCCTTCACTGCTTTCTTTGATGCGCGAAGACCCTGAAGGGACAGAGCGACACGGAAGGGACAGAGCGACACGCCTGGATTGTTACCGTCTGCCGTGGTCGTCATAAGAGTCACCATCCACGAGGGCCAGTCTCTTGCTGAAGAGTTAATTTCATTGGGGACACAATGAATAGGTGCAAAACCTGAGAAGCCGCCTGGATTTATCCAGTGCGGAGTGTTCACAGTCAACTGGGTATAACAGATTAAGCAGGACGACAGCTGCAAAAGTGTGTTTCGTAAACAGCAGGTCCGCGGTTCGAATCCGCGTGTCGGCTTATCAACACATTTTATCAGTCAATCGTTCGTCCTGCTGCTATTGACACCACGTCATTAACAGAGAGGCGAAGCGGGCATAGATGTCATCAGCTATCCCCTCCTTTACCTGGGAGGAAGCACTCCACGAGTTCTTCCTCCACCTCCAGGCTACCCGCGCGAAAAAACTTAGCGCTACTACGGAGTCCAAATCGGCGCCTTGTCCCGCTGGGCGATAGACCAGCAAATCCCATTTTCGGGGTTTGGCAAGCGCCACATGGACCGCTACCTCGTCAGCCGGGCCGAAGCCGGCAAAGCCCCCTTGACCCTGCACCACGACGCCGTGTGCGCCAAAGCCTTTTTCTTCTGGTGCCAGAAGAACGACATCCTCGATCGCAGTCTGCTGACGGATTATCAGGTCCGTCATGCTCCCCGTCCGGCTCGCTACATGCCGACCGACGCCGACATGCAGGCGCTGCTTCGCGCTGTCCCTGACTTCTGGAACCCCGCTAAGAACCCCAGCATCCGGTACAGCCCCCTTGCCAAGCGCGTCTTTTACCGTGACCGCAACTATGCCATCATTCTTGGTCTTCTCGACTCAGCCTCCCGCATCGGCGAAATGCTGTCGCTCAAAGTGGATGACTACCGGGCCAAAGAGCGGCAGATCGTAATCCGCGAAAGCAAAGGGCGCGAGCCCCGTACCCTCCCGGTCAGCCCAGAATGGATTGAGGCGATTGACGTCTGGCTGCGCCAGCGTTCGAAAGCCATGAAAGGGCAGGAGGATGAA